>Ga0136846_1213441_pt1 | contig 10201 bp, 7 predicted proteins | sample HopSoiMetagenom2_FD_96841 | JGI IMG/M metagenome (GOLD analysis project Ga0136846, IMG submission 96841) | Grasslands soil microbial communities from Hopland, California, USA - 2 Assembly 2016 (version 4) | ecosystem: Environmental > Terrestrial > Soil > Grasslands | place: USA: Hopland... | reverse complement strand
TGAGAGTATCGCCCCGACGAGCCCACCCGGTGAGACGGCCGAGGGCGCGTTGAATCTCTAGATCGGAGAGCTTGGTGCGCATGGAGCAAAAAGATCCTGAAGTCGGGACATCGGAGATCATAAGGAATTACGGACCCATCGGCCATGCTTTGCGCGAGGCTCGCGGAAGATTCGTGTCTCCGCGTGTGCTGGCGCGCGCACTGGCGGCGATGCTCGCGCTGTCGATCGCACGGCCGATCGTGGCGCAAACGCCAGGCGACACTCTCGGTCCGTCGCGCGGTGAGGGCTCGACCCAACGCTGGTGGGCGCTGTTCGCGACCGGATTCGCATCGAGCATCCTCGCGCACGAGGGAGCGCATATCGCGGCCGCCTATGCCGTGGGAGGACGACCGAGCTTCGGCCTCGACGAGGGACGGCCGACGATCTACTCCGGCGTCAATGCCACGACGGAACCCCGGAAGCAGTTCGTGTTCTCCTCGGCCGGGCTGACGGTGCAGTCGCTGATCGACGAGGGGATTCTGGACGCGCCGCACGGGTCGAGCCGCGCCGGCGCGTTCGAGCGCGGATTGCTCGCCGGTGGGTTGGCCACGTCGTTCTTTTACGTGACGATTGGGCGCACCGGCACTGTCTCGGACGTCGACTTCATGGCGCGCACGTCGCGTCTGAACAAGACGAGCATCACCGCGATCTTCGGCGGTCTGGCGCTGGCACACAGCTGGCGAATCGCCCACAACAGCCGGTACGCGGATTTCTTCGCGCGACCCGCGCCGGAGGGCGGACTCCGCGTTGGCGTGACTCTCGATCCCTAACGAGTCGGCGGCGTTTCAGCGGCGAAGATGGTTCCATCCGCGAGCCGGGCGACCGCGCGGAGACCGGGCGCCCGCGCGAGCGCCGTGACGCCGATCTGATCCGGACTGGGCTGATCGAAGGCGACAATGACGCCGCCGCGTACGCGCAGGGTATCGGCGAAGTCACGAAGCAGCGCCGTGGTTGAATCGTTAGGCACCTCGTGCGCGGCGCGGTGCAAATGGAAGACGATCGCCGCCGGCCAGTTCGAATACAGCGGCTGCCGCGCGGCGTTGGCGCGCGCCCAGGCGATGAGTGGTGACGCGGTCCATTGCGTCTGCGCGAAATCGGAGCCGTTCTCGAGCACCCACTCCACATCGTCCTCGGACGCACGGAACGACGCAGCGAACCAGCCGATGAGGAGGGCCGCGGCGACCCCGCGGGCAACTCTATTCGCGCCGCGCCACCACTCGCGGAGAGCGATGGCGGCCGCGATTGTGGCGAGGAGAAAGAGCGGCAGCAGAATGCGCTCGTCGAATGGAATGCCGGGGTCGGCCAGCAGGCGTGATGCAACGAGGACCGCGACGTAGCAGATGGCGAGCGTCGCCAGCGACGCGAGCGCAGCCGCGGCTGGAGTGCGGCGGGCGGCGAACGCACCGCGCGCGATGACGAGGAGCGACGCGGCGAGAAGGCAGAGCGCGATCCAGCTACGGCCTGGCAGGGTGTCGTCCGAGGTCAGTGGCACGAGCCAGCCGACGAGCGTCGAGAAGCCCATGGCGAGTGTGTCGCCGAACTCACCGTAGGTCCCGAAAGCCCGAATGGAGTGGGAGCCGCTCATGAAGTACGACCGCATGACCCAAGCGCCGAAGAGAACGCCGGCCGGCAGCGCCGCGACGAGGGCGCGTCGCGCACGAACAACGATCGGCGCGGGGATCGCAGCGCACCACAGGACGACGGCGGCGACCGCCGCGACACCCGCGTAGCGAACGAGCACGGCGCCGGCGGCAGCGACGCCGGCGAGCGCCGCCGCGCCCAGACGCGGGCGCTCGTTAGGCGCGCGCCGGAATCGTTCCATCGCGGCGACCGTACAGACGAGACAGGCGAGGAAGAGCGGCTCACTGAGCACCGACAGATGAACGATCACGACCGCGTGCATAACGATTAGCGCGGCCGCGAGCGCCACACCCGTGACGACACCGGCGACACTCGTCACGAGCGCGGCGGCCGTGGCGACGGTGACGAAGGCGGCGGCGGCGTTCACGATGCGCGCGGCGCCGGCGGGTGTGGCACCAATCGCGATCGCGGCAGCGAGGACAGTGGGATAGCCGGGCGGAAAGTGCGCGAGTGCCGACGTGCTGTCGGGAGAACGCCAGTCCGCGATAGGGATGCGGTAACCGCGACCATGAGCGAGCGATTCCGCGGCGCCGAGGTAGGACGCGGCATCGGGATCGAGTCCAGGACCGGGCGGGGCAGAAAGGATCCAGACACCGGCGGCGGCGACCAGGCCCGCGATCAGGGCGGCGAGGTACTTGCGTCTTCGGTTTATCTTCGGTAGATCGAGTTTGTTCACTATGAGAGGAGCATTGTCCCCGGAAACCGCCGCCCTTCGACGCGCCAAGCAGGGCGCTCTCTTCGCCGACGCCGCGCTCGGCGTGCGCGTGCTGCCGGTGATCGGGGAGCAGAAAGATATCAGCTACTACGGCTCGGTCGCGCGCGGCGTGTTGAATGGACCCGAGGTCACGGGAATGGGCTTCTGGTCCATCAACCCATACGTCGGGTGCGCCTTCGGCTGCGCCTACTGCTACGCTCGTTATGCACATCGATATGTGCTGGAGCGCGCGGCGACCGCGAACCCCGAGCACGATGGATTGCGGCGCGACGCCGAGTCGATGCCGCCATGGCTCGCGTTCGAGCGGCGAATCTTCGTGAAGGAGAACGCGGCCGACGTGCTCCGGCGCGCGCTGCGCCATGGGTCCGACCGCCACCTCGCGCTCCTCGGCGACGAGAGCATCGTGATCGGCACGGCGACGGATCCGTATCAGCCGGCGGAGCGTCGCTTCCGTGTCACGCGGAGCGTGCTCGAGGTGCTCGCGGAGCACGCGGGCCTCTCGATCGTGATCATCACGAAGAGTCCTCTCGTCACTCGCGACGTCGATCTCTTACGGCGCATCGCGCGGAGCTCCGAGATCACCGTCCATCTGTCGCTGATCACGCTCGACCGAAATCTCGCGCGGCGACTCGAGCCGCGGGCGCCGACGCCAGAGGCGCGCGTGCGCGCGCTCGCGCGGCTGCGGGAGCATGGGATCGACGTCGGGATCAACGTGATGCCGGTGCTGCCGGGAATCACCGACGGGCCCGAGCAGCTGGATCAGCTGGTGCGAACCGTGGCGGAGCGTGGCGCAACGTACGTGAATGCGTGCGCGCTCCGGCTGCAGTCGGCCGCGCGGCAGCGGTATCTCCCGTTCATCGAGCAGGAATTTCCGGAGCTCGCCTCACGCTACCGCGCGACGTATGCGCGCAGCCATCTCGTGGGTGAGCGGTATCGCGAAGGGCTCCGAGCGTACTTCAAGCGGATCTGCGCCCGTCATGGTGTTCCGTTCGGGCACATCAGCGATGGCGGCGAAGAGGACAGCGGCGCCGAGCCGCGCAGGGCGACTCCGAGGCTTCTAGCGGAACAACTCACGTTGATCTGAGCAACAGCGATGGCGCGGACCAACGCTGAGAATGCTAAAGGCTCGCGTTAGGCGGCGGTGATTCGAGATTCGTCAGGGGGCCAACGTCGTAGTCGGCGATCTCGCCGCGGCGGCGGGCCCACTCGCGGACGGCATGTCGATCGTCCTCGGTGGCGCTGGCGTTGGGGCGGTAGAGGAGTCGTGAGAGGCCGTTCGTCTCCTCGGCGACCGCTTCGTAAGCGAGACCGCGACCGCCGAGCGGTCCGGCGACGAAATCATCCCAGAGCTCGAGCGCGCCGTCTTCACCGAGACCGTCCGCGAGCTGGAAGCGGATGGAGAAGCCGAGCGTGGTGCTGGGAGTGTGTTGATCCATCTGCTTCCTCGGCGTGTGTGGTATCCCTGGCTGTGTAGCGTGGCCAAGGCCGGAATCACCGTCAAGCTCTCGGGAAAGGGTCTCCTTCTTGCTTTCGGTTTTTGTTCGGGATAGCTTATTCGCCCCTTCGCGTCGCGGCAGTCTCGGCGGTCGCGGGAGTAGATCCCGACCAAACTCCGATGCTTCCACAGTCTCTCGTCGACCTCCTTCCCCACCCTCTCTCCACGCCGGCCGGCGCCGAGGGACGCACACTGCCGACAGGAGTGGAAGCACTCGATGCGCGGCTGGTGGGTGGAGGATTGCCGCGCGGGCGATTGACGGAAGTCGTCGGTGCGCGCGGGAGCGGCAAGGTGACGCTGCTGCGCCAGATCGTTGCGCGCACGCTGAGTGAAGCCGGCTGGGTGGCATACATCGACGCGACACGCACGCTCGCGCCGCGGGACTGGGCGCATCTCGGCGGCGAGGGACTGTGGATGATCCGGCCGCGCGATCCGTCGCGCGCCGCGTGGTGCGCCGACGTGCTGTTGCGGTGCGGCGCGTTCGCGCTCGTCGTGATCGATTCGGGGCCGGTGCTGTCGCGTGGCGTCGCAGTGCGCCTAACGAGGCTCGCGCGCGAATCGGGGGCCGCGTTCGTCATCGCCGGCGAGGAGGGGCACACCTCCCTCGTCGGCGGGGCGGTGCGGCTTCGCGTGATGCGGGACGCGGGGCGCGGGGCGCGGGGCGCGGGATGCGGGATGCGCGGACTCCTCGCGACTCGAGATTCCATGCGCCCCACGTCCCGCGTCCCGCGTCCCATGCCCCGCGACCACCCTCCACCTACGAGACGCATGACCATCGTCGTGGAGAAAGGGGGCGGAGGGACTCATCGAACCGTGGAGGTCAGCTGTGCAATTGGAGTGGCGCGTCGCCTGTGTACGCATCCCGAGGTTCCCGATCGGCGCGGTGTGGCGCGCCGCCCGGCGGGGCGACCTGGGGGCGAGCGACGTGCAGCTCCTGCTGCCGTTCCGCGACCTGGAGCCGTCGCGCCTAACGAGGCAGCCGGCGCCGGACGCGTCCTCGCCCGCAAGCGCCGCTGCGCGGAGCCCGAATTCGCCGACGGCGATCTCCACGCTCCGTCCCATTTCGGGAATCGGGCCGGACGCGCCACCGCTACCGGGACACTGGGATGACGCGCCGATCGTCCTGACGGAGCTCGGAGCGGGAGGACCCAAGGCGATCGCGGGGCGACGACGATTGCGTGCCGTGTCGGCGGCGGCGGGGCGCGTGGGCATCCGGGCGGGAATGACGATCGCCGAAGCGCGCGCGATCTGTGCCGAGCTGCACGAGTATCCGTGGGACGAGGTCGCGATCGCGGCGGCGACGACGGAGATGACGGCTCTCCTGCTCGAGGCGAGCCCCCAGGTCACTCCGGTCGCGGGAACGCCCGGGATGTGGTGGGTCGGCGCGTCGGGATTCGGCGGCCGGAGTGGCGAGCGTGAGCTGGCGTACACGCTTCGGCGCATCGCGGCCCGCTGGCATCCGCGATCGCGGGTGGCGATCGCGGATTCATGTGTCGCGGCCCGCGCCGCGACGTGGGCGGGGACGTCCTTTCAGCAGGGGGACGACCGGTCGCTCGTGTGCATCGTGCCGCATGGCCATGACGCGGCGTATCTCGCGCCGGCGCCGCTGGCGCTCGTGCCGATGGACGACGAGCTGCGGCTGGCACTGCAAGCGCTCGGGCTGCGCAGCGTCGGCTCGTTCGCGGCGCTGTCGGCGGAGGACGTGGAGCGGCGCTGGGGCCAGGAGGGCCTGCAAGCCTGGCGTCTGGCGCGGGGGGAGGATCCCCGCCGGCCGGTGCTGGCCCGCGTCGCCGATTTCCCGGCGGTCGAGGCGGAGCTGCCGATGGCGGCAACGACGATGGAGCCGATTCTCTTTCTCGTGCGCGCGGCGCTCGATCGCCTAACGACGCAGCTGGCCAGTCGCGGCCACGCGGTCGCGGCGCTGTCGATCACGATCAGCCTCGACGATCGCCGGGGGGCGCTGCCGACGAACGCGCTCGCGCGCCCGCACACGGTGACGCGGGAGGTGCGACTCGCGCGGCCGGTGGCCCGCTCCGCTCCGCTGTTCGAGCGCTGCCGCGCCCTGCTCGACCACTGGCCGTTGACCGCGCCGGCAATCGGCGTCGGTGTGGCGGTCGTGGCGGTGGCGCCGCTGTCGGGGGAGCAGGGCGAGCTGCTCGACGCGACGTGGCGGGATGGCGCGGCCGTCGACGCCGCGCTCGCGCGGCTGCGCGCCGAGCTGGGGCCGAACGTCGTCGTTAGGCCGGTGGCGCGGGACGCGCATGTTCCGGAGCGGATGGGAACGTGGGCGGACGCGGCCGATGCCGCACCTGGTCTTGCTCCGTCCCCGAGCGGCGCCGCGGTGAGTATGGCGGCCCCGGGCGCGGATCCGGCCATCCGGCTGCTCGAGTCGCCGGAGTCGGTGTTCGTCGTCTGCGACGACGGCGTGCCGCGCACGGTGATGTGGCGGGGCCGCCGCCTAACGATCGAGCGCGCGGTGGGACCGGAGCGGCTCTCCGGCGACTGGTGGGACGACGGCTACCGCCGCGATTACTGGCGCTGCGAGAGCGCGTTCGGGGACTTCGTGCTCTACCTCGATCGGATGGACGATCAGTGGTGGGTGCAGGGGTGGTTCGATTGACGCGGTCGGCCGCGCCTAACGACTACATCGAGCTGCACTGTCATTCCTGCTTCTCTCTCCTCGACGGCGCGGCGTTGCCGGAGGTATTGGCGGCGCGCGCCGCCAATCTGGGCCTGCCGGCGCTCGCGCTCACGGATCACGACGAGCTCGGAGGCGCGGTGCGGTTCGCGCAGGCAACGCGTGAGGTGGGAATCGATGGGATTATCGGGGCGGAAATAACAATTGCGAGTGGCACTCATCTACTTCTCCTCGCCGAGACGCGCGAGGGGTACGGAAATCTCTCCACGCTCATCACACGGGCCCGCATGGACAACCCGCGCGGAGAGCCGTCCGTGTCGCTCGACCTCGTGGCGCAGCACGCGCGCGGGCTGTTCGCGCTCACGGGGTGCCCGCGTGGCTGGGTGCCGTCGCTCGTAGCGGGAGGCGATCTCGATGGCGCGTGCGAGGCAGCGGCGGCGATTAAAGACGCATTCGATGGCCGCATAGCCATCGAATGCTGGGATCATGGGCTGGCCGAAGAGCGCGAGACGGTGCGCGGTCTGATTGATGTCGCGCGCGCGCTCGACCTCCCCTGGGTCGTAACGAACGACGTGCATTACGCGCGCGCCCGCGATCGCATCGTGCACGACGTTTTATCGTGCCTCCGGCACGATAAAACGCTCGATACAATGGGGACGCGACTCCGTCCGAACGGTGAGTGGTACCTCAAGAGCGCGGCACAGATGCGGCGGCGCTGGCAGCACGCGCCGGAAGGGATCGTCGCAACGCGCGCGATCGCGGAGCGCTGCGCCTTCCGGATGGAACAGCTGGAGCCGACGCTGCCAGCGTTCCCGCTGCCACCGAAGGTGACCGCCGACGAGTACCTCGAGCGGCTGGTGATCCAGGGAGCGCAGGAACGCTGGGCAGCGGAACAGCCCGACGGCCGCGAGGACGTCTTTCCGACGGAAGCGCATCGCCGGCAGGTGGAGCATGAGCTGGGGATGATTCGCCGGCTCGGGCTGGCGGGATACTTCCTCATCGTCTGGGATATCGTGCGCTTTGCGCGGCGTGAGGGGATTCTCTGCCAGGGACGCGGATCGGCGGCGAACTCCGCGGTCTGCTACTGCCTCGGCATCACGGCGGTGGATCCGATTCGTCTCGGACTGCTATTCGAGCGCTTCCTGAGCGAGGAGCGCCGGGAAGCACCGGACATCGACATCGATTTCGCGCACCGCGAGCGCGAGCGGGTGATACAGTACGTCTACGAGAAGTACGGACGCGAGCACGCGGCGATGGTCTGTGAGCAGATCACCTATCGAGGCCGTTCGGCAGTGCGGGATTCGGCGCGCGTGCTGGGATTTTCCGTCGAGCAGGCGGACCGACTGGCGATGCTGAGCGATCGGTTCTCGGCGCGGGCGACGGCCGAGGCGCTTCGCGGCGAGTCGTTAGGCAACGAAGGTGAGGAGCGCGAGGAGACGGCGGAGGAAGTGATCGCTCGCGCGTTTGGTCAGCAGTTGATGCCCGGAACGTCGGCGACGCTGGAGTCGCGGGAAGTGAAGACCGAGGCGCGGGATGTGGGACGGGGGACGCGGGACGCGGGGCGCGGGGCGCGGGGCGGCGAAACATCGAAGGTGGCGCCGAAGGGAAAGAAACATCTCACGGCAGCCGATCGGCCGCGGCCGAACGCTGGCTACGAGCCCTACGGGAGCGAAACAGGCCACGACACGGTGCAGCAGAATCGGCGGTTCAACCAGTCACCAATCACCAGCCACCAGTCACCAGCCACCAGCCACCAGTCACCAGTCACCAGCCACCAATCACCGCCGCCGGAGTACATCGACCCGCACGCGAAGGAGACGCATAACGAGCGACGCAATCCGACGACGGCGATCTCGACGTCGGCGGAGGATCGGAAGTCACCATTGGCGCACGCCGGACTCGATCCCGCGGACAAGCGAGTGCGCGCGCTGGCCGAGATCGTAGACGGGCTGCACCAGGTGCCGCGGCACCGGTCGATCCATGTCGGGGGCTTCGTCCTCACGGCCGAGCCGCTGTCGACGGTGGTGCCGATCGAGCCGGCGTCGATGCCCGATCGAACGGTGATCCAGTGGGAGAAGGACGATCTCGATCCGGTGGGGCTGGTGAAGATCGATCTCCTCGGCCTGGGGATGCTCACGTTGATCCAGGATTGCCTGCTGTATGTCCGGCAGACGCGCGGCATCACGGTGGATCTGGCACGGCTGGATATGGATGATCAGGCGGTGTACGAGGACCTGTGCAGAGCCGACACGATCGGCGTCTTCCAGGTGGAGAGCCGCGCGCAGATGAACACACTGCCGCGACTCAAGCCGCGGTGCTTCTACGATCTGGTCGTGGAGGTCGCGATCATCCGGCCCGGCCCGATCCAGGGCGACATGGTGCATCCGTATCTGCGGCGGCGGGCGGGCGAAGAACCGGTCGAGTATCCGCATCCGTCGCTCGAGCCAATTCTCGCCCGCACGTTAGGCGTGCCGCTCTTTCAGGAGCAGGGGATGCAGGTGGCGATCGCGTGCGCCGGCTTCTCGCCGGGCGAAGCCGACATGCTGCGCCGCGCGATGGGACACAAGCGGAGCCGGGAGCGGATGGCGGCAATTTGTGCAAAGCTCATAGACGGAATGAAGAGCAATGGCATTGCCGAGGAGACGGCGCTCCGGATCTATAATCAGATCAATGCTTTTGCCGACTACGGTTTTCCGGAGTCGCACGCGGCGTCGTTCGCGCTGCTCGTCTATGCATCAGCGTTTCTGAAACATTATTACGCGCCGGAGTTCACGGCGGCGATCCTGAACGCGCAGCCGATGGGGTTCTACGCGCCAGGCACGTTGATCGAGGACGCGAAGCGTCACGGGGTGAAGGTCCGTCCGGTGGACGTGCGACACTCGCGCTGGGACGCGACGCTCGAGCGTGGGAGCAGCAGCTCGCCAGCGCCGGTGGTTCGGCTCGGCCTGCGCTCGGTGCGCGGGCTCGGACCGAAGGCGAAGGAGATCGTCGAGAGCGCCCTCGCGGAGGGACCGTTCGTGTCGATCGAAGATTTCGCGCGCCGGACGCGATTCGATCAGCGGACGCTGCGTCAGCTCGCGGAGGCAGGCGCGTTCGATGGCTTCGTGCCCGACGAGCCGGATCTTCGCAAGCGGCGCGCGGCGCTGTGGGAGGTGCTCGACGCGCTGCGCGGGGACGCCGGGCCGTTGGCGCCGCGCCGGCGGCGCGGCGTCGGCGCGGCATCGCGCGCCGCGGGGCTGCCGATGATGTCACCGGGAGAGCTGACCGAGGCGGACTATCGCATGACCGGCATCTCGCTCAACGGACATCCGATGTCGCACCTGCGGCCGCTGCTCGCGCCTAACGGCGTTCGCACGGCGCGGCAGCTCGCGACCGACGGAAAGGATGGCGAGCGGATCGCTGGCGCCGGCCTCGTGATCTGCCGTCAGCGGCCGGGCACGGCGAAGGGATTCGTGTTTCTCACCCTCGAAGACGAAACAGGCACGGTGAACGTCGTCGTGACGCCGAAGCGCTTCGAGCGGCAGGCGCTATTGATCTCGACCACGCCACTGCTCCTCGTGCGCGGAACGCTCCAGGTGGAGCAGGGCGTGGTGAACATTCGCGGCGAGGAGTTCCGCGGCCTCAAGGCCGAAGTCGGCGCGGAGTACGCGCAGCGCCACGATTTCCACTAGCC
>Ga0136846_1232649_pt1 | contig 10202 bp, 9 predicted proteins | sample HopSoiMetagenom2_FD_96841 | JGI IMG/M metagenome (GOLD analysis project Ga0136846, IMG submission 96841) | Grasslands soil microbial communities from Hopland, California, USA - 2 Assembly 2016 (version 4) | ecosystem: Environmental > Terrestrial > Soil > Grasslands | place: USA: Hopland... | reverse complement strand
TTCTGTGGAGCCATGACCAACCTTGAAGTGCATCATCAGCAGTTTCGGAGTCATTCGGGTGGAGACACAGAAGAAAATTTATTTACCCTGTGTCACAGTTGCCACGGGACACTGCATTGAAATTGACCTGAAGAGCTGGGCTTCCACTTTCCTAAGTCAGTCCGTATGAACCCGGCGGCTCCATGGCGAGGTCTTTTCGACCCTGATCTCTCCTCGTTTGTGGCACAGTACCCGGGTCAGGAGCGCTGGATAGCGTCTCCGAATCCACCACCACAGCCCTGATAGCAACGGTTAAATGAAGGTGGTCAATTCTTCTGCGTTTAGGTGTCGGAGACGGCGCTCCAGCGACATGAGCTGCCGCTCATTTCCGGTTTCATGTCTGATCAATGTGTCCACCCCCGCCACCTGAAGTCGGCAACCGCGATCAGCGCATCCGTTCACCGAATTCGGCTGTGTGGCTGACCCAAAAAATTTTGGGTTGAACTGGATTAGAGGGTTGCTGCGCTCATGAAAACAGATGAGCTCCGGCTTGAAGCGCCAATTCGCGAGCGGAGCGCAGTGTCGCCACTGGATCCCCACTAGGAATAAATTCCATCGCCGCGAAGTGATCGTAGTTCAGTTCGGCCAATTTCCGGAAGATACTTGTGTAGTTGATTTCGCCCGTTCCCGGCTCATGCCGGCCTGGAACATCGGCGACATGCACTAGTCCGACCAGATCGATGTTCTCCTGCAACTTTTTGATCAGGTTTCCTTCTGAGATCTGCTCATGATAAAAGTCATATAGCAACCTGACATGAAGATTGTCCACCTTGCGGACGATCTCGAAGCCTTCTGCTACCGACGTCAGGTAGTACTGTGGGTTTTCCTCCTGATCGATATTCTCGAATAACAGAGTCATATTCCGCTTTGCGGCCGCGTCGCCGGCCCGTTTGAGAGTCTCAACACAGCTATTGTGCTGGGCTGTTTGAGACACGCGTTCTAGGCGGTTTCCCGAAAGTACTATCACGCCCGTAGTTTCAAGCTTTTCAGCCGTGTCCAGAAATTCTGAAAGATAAGAGACGTAGACGTCCGTTCCCGCCGGATCAGCGACTCCTTTTTGGACCGCCGCCACTGCGTCGATCGTTAGCCCCATGGCTCTTCTTTGGGCCGCCATGCGCTTGAATTTAGTTTCCGACCAGGATTTGAACTCATCGACCAGTTCGATGGAGCCATAGCCCGCTTCCGCAACTTTCTCCATCCGCTGCTCAAATGGGAGTTCTTTGTGCACGGTCCAAAGCATCACCGATAGTTTGAAGGGCGCCGACGCATGTACTTGTGGTAAATACGGCAAGCTGGTTGCGGGACGTGTAAACGAACAAGCGGTCGCGAAAGCAGCGCCAGTTGCAAATTGTCGACGGTTCAAGGGTGCTCCTGTGGTTTGCTAATCGTAATCTGCAAACCATGATTGAGCAATCGAACCAGTCGGCGTGCATTATCAGCTATGCGGCGTTCCGAACGGCTCCGATAAACCGATGGATCTGGTCCAGATGCGAAAGATCGTGGCCGGCCAACATTCGCAGCATCAGGCCGAGAGACTCAGGTCCTCGCTCATTGTGCTGGCCGGTTCGCTTCAAGCTCTCCGATGAAATTGCTTTCCACGACCTCAGATTAAGCCGTCGGAGATCCCGGAATATTTCCACTAATTCCGACGGACTGCGATCGTTGTGTCGTTGGCAGGTGACCCAGAAGTCCTGGTTCATGCCCAGAATCGTCGGATTGTCTTCGCAGAGAATCAGCCGAGTGCGGTATCCGTTCACCCACTCGCTATCGCTCAGATGACCGACAATTTCAGTTGGGGTCCATTTGCCCTGGAACGGGCGTGTTCGCAGCACTTCGGCGGAATTTTCGCGCACTATGTCCTCCAGCGCGGGTGCAGTCTGAGCCAATACATCGAGAGGATCGCGATCGCCCAGAAAGCTAAACAGCTTGTCTCGGTACGACTGCACATTCGAGATTTCGAGACCTGATTGGCGGGTGCTCATTGTGGAGTTCCTCCGATGCAGAAAATTCAGCCCTCTTCAGAACTGGATTTTAGCGGAGTTTCACCGCTACCGGGGTATCTGGAAATTGTATTTCAACCGGGAGTGGAGGGGTCCACGGCAGCTGGTCTTGAAAGCACTGCTTAGTGGACCCTACTTCAGACTTGCCCTTCTTGCCGGATCCCTTGAAGACCGCGCGACGGGAAAAAAGGGTTGCAGCACAGGCCGACAGCCACACTTTGAATCAACCCCGGGCGCCGCGCATCTTATTACGTAACGGCAACAAACTATGGGAAACGCTTTTAAAACCGCATTTTTACTTACCGCTCTGACCCTGCTGTTGATGGGGTTGGGCCGCTACTTCGGCGGCGAAAATGGCATGCTCTGGGCGCTGATTATTGCCGGAGTCATGAATTTCGTCGCGTATTTCTTTTCCGACAAGATCGCCTTGGCTACTTACCGGGCGCAACCTGTGACTCGCGAACAGCTGCCGCGCGTGTACAACGTCGTGGAACGCATGACGCAGCGCATCGGCTTGCCGATGCCCAAGATTTATGTGATTCCGATGGATTCACCGAACGCCTTTGCAACCGGGCGAAATCCCAGCCATGCATCGGTAGCAGTCACGCAGGGAATTCTGAATTTGCTGAACGACGAAGAGCTCGAGGGCGTTCTGGCGCACGAACTCGGCCACGTAAACAACCGCGACATTCTCATCAGCTCGGTGGCAGCGACCATTGCCGGCGCCATCACCTATCTTTCGCGATTTGCGTTTTTCTTTGGAGGCGATCGCGAGGAACGCCGTGGCGGCGGCCTGGGCGCCATTCTGATGCTCATTCTTGCGCCGATTGCGGCCATGCTGATTCAGCTTGCAGTTTCGCGTTCGCGTGAATATCAGGCCGATGCTACGGGCGCGCACTTTACCGGGAATCCCTACGCCCTGGCAAGCGCACTGGCAAAGCTGGATTCTTACTCGCGTCGCGTTCCGATGCTGGCAACGCCTTCTACCGCTCACCTGTTCATCATTCAGCCGCTGCTGGGGATGAATTTTGGAAGCCTGTTCTCCACCCATCCTCCAACAGCCAAAAGGATCGAGCGGTTGACGGGACGTCCGGCGGAATTTCAGCAATAAGTTTTCAATTACGCAAGTAACGCAGACTGGTGCGTTCCTCACCTTTACAATCGGCCTTTATGTCCCCTGAAACAGCCTTGGCTACTGCCAATCGAGGCGCACAGCTTGAGAGTGCGCTGCGAAAAGTCATACGTGGCAAGGACGAAGTGGTCAGGCTCGCGGTGATATGCGTGCTGGCGCGCGGACACTTGCTGATCGAAGGCGTTCCAGGCGTCGGCAAAACTACTCTCGCCCATGCGATCGCGCGAGCGCTTGATTGCAGCTTTCAGCGAGTACAGTTCACCAGCGATCTGCTGCCCTCCGATGTGATCGGCGTTTCTATGTATTCGCCTCTTGATCAGAAGTTTGAATTCCGGCGCGGGCCGATTTTTGCCAATGTGCTGCTGGCGGACGAAATCAATCGCACAACACCCAAGACCCAGTCGGCTTTGCTGGAGGCCATGAACGAAGCCCAGGTAACGGTGGATTCCACCAGCCATGCTCTGCCTCAGCCATTTCTGGTGATTGCAACTCAAAATCCGGTGGAACACCACGGCACTTATCCGTTGCCGGAATCACAGTTGGACCGGTTTCTTATGCGGGTGCAGATGGGATATCCGGACGGAACTGCCGAACGCGAAATTTTGCGTGCACAAGCTGGCGCCGCACAACTGGACAATATGAAGCCGGTGTTGACCGCGGCCGACATTCTCGAAATGCAGGATGCGGTCACGCAGGTGCGTGTGGACGACTCACTGGTGAGTTATGCGCTCGCGGTCGTCCGCAAAACTCGCGAGTCAGATCTGTTTTCACTTGGTGTTTCGCCACGCGGCTCGCAGATGCTCTACCGCGCGGCGCAGGCAAGCGCCTTTTTGAATGGGCGCACCTTTTGTGTTCCAGAGGACTTCAAGCCTTTGGTTGTACCTGTACTTTCCCATCGGGTCAGCGTGAACGGACGCAATTCCTCGAACCAAACCAAAACCGAGCAGGCGGAGCAACTGCTTCGCGAGCTGGTGGAAGCAATCGCCGTTCCGGTCTAAAGAACCCGACCACTTTATAATGTTTCGGTGACGCTGCTGCGTTTGCTGATGATGCTTTCGCTAGGAATCTGGCTGGGCGGAATTGTTCTGTTTGCCGTGCTCGCACCAACCGTATTTTCAGTCCTGCCGACCCGCCATCTCGCCGGATCTATCGTCGGGCCCATGCTGAGCAAGCTGCACTGGATCGGCCTGGTTTCTGGAATCATTTTCCTGATCAGTTCTTTGTCATACAGCCGTATTGCTACTGGCGACGTGCACGCGCTTTCTGCCCGCAACTTACTTTTGTGCATCATGCTTGTGCTCACCTTGATCTCACAATTTGGAATCACAAGCAGGATGGCAGCTCTGCGCAGCTCGATGGGAGAGATCGACAACGTGCCGCCGAGTGATCCGGCGCGGGTGGAATTCAACGCGCTCCACGCCTGGTCCACACGATTGGAAGTTGGAGTGCTGATATTGGGATTAGTTGCCCTGTACCGCACCGCAGCCGGATTCCGATAGCTGCAATCACCTCTGCAGCAAATCGACCGGCTCACTTACATCTGTCACGCGAAAATATCTGGCGAGCGACGGATATCGTTGCGCGACCGCCTGATACATGGCGTAAGCCGCGTTGCGATAAGAGACGTGTCCGGCGACTCCGGTACGCAACTCAGAGATGTAAACCACCTCGGCAAAATCCATTTTGAATAATGTGCGCTTGCGGAAGGCAAGAGGGATGGCGTACTGCGAGTTCTGCAGGGATTCCTCTACCGAAACGGCGGCAAGTTGTGACGCAGCCTGTGAAGCCCGCTGCATGGCCTGCTGATATCTCGTCTCCACTCCGGCCAGCGCCAGTTCAGGTGGAGTGTCATAGCCGTGTCGCATGGTAAAGTCCTGGCCGATCTGAATACAGCGTCGATGGCGATGGAGGTCGCGGAATCCCCCGATATCCATAAGGATGTCAAAGCGAAAATGCTGGCCGGCACAGAACGATCGCAGCATTTCATCGTGCCGTCCACGATGGCGCAAGCCGGTGTCGATAATTTCGCGGCGGATGATTTCTCCGGCGGCGGCAATCGCCTGCCGAATCTGCCGATAGGGATAATGACAATGCTGGTAGATGAGAGTTGCAGCCAATTCGATCTCAAGGTGCTCGTCTTCGAGCAGATCGACCAGCGGCGCGGCGGAGATCGGCATATCTCCCATGAGTTCGCTCGCGATCTGTGACAACTCGCTCCGGGTCTCGATCTCATAGGCATTGGGATCGGCGTACTTGACCAGCGTCGGCGCGACCCGCACTTCACGCAACAACTCTTGTTCCGCTTTTATGGCAAGGTTGGGCGAGACCGCGCGAATCTGCTCGACAAGCTTACTCAAAGATTCGTGATTAACGTTGTAAGCAGGAGAAGTGGCAGCTTGCTTGAGCAAACTTCCCACATCACGGACTTCTTTGTGGGTATGAGAGAGCAAGTGAGAAATCTGCGTCTCGAGTGTGCGGGCATTGACGATCTGGCCGAGAGAGGTGTTGGCTGCAAGGGGAAGCAAATAACGCGAAATGTCAAAAGCGCGCGCCTTCAAAGTGCGCTCGTAAGCCTCGAGCCTCATCTCTTCCGGGCGAGCAGTAGTCGAAGCCAGGTAATCGAACATCCTGGACGACAGCGCTCTGTACTCGTCGAACAGAAAATCAATCGTGTCGCGGTACAAGCGGCCAGAAGAAATGTCAGAGAACTCGGGGATGTAATAGCCGCTCTGCTGAAAATTCTGGTAGCGAGTGGATCGCTCCTGCCCATCCCAGCGCTGTTCGTCGGCAACGGCGATCGCCGCCAGAATCGAAAGACGCTCGACTGCCAGGGCTATGTGCGCGAGATCGGCGATGGAGCGATGGCCGTACTGGAAGTAGAAGGTGTTTAGAAATTTCTCAGCTTTCTGCTGGCTGATTTCCTGCAGCGACTCCTTCATGGAGAGCGCAGATCGCGAATACTTGGCCATGGCGTAGGCCTGCACTTCCGGTTCCGCTCCATAAACCGCGAACACCTGGGCAGAGGGCGAATTGGGCTTAGATTGGGTTGGAGATGGCATCAGACCGGCTTCAGACATCCTTGGGCCTCATTCGGAAATTTGATGTTAGCTGCCATGAGTGGAGCGCGCAATCAGGCGGATGAGGATTTTTTTCTTCGGCCTGAAATTCCCGCCACTGCCATCATTCTTCCGGTGGCTCCGTGTTCAGCCCGATGAGAGAACAAGATATCGGTGCGACAAGAGGTACAAAGTGGAGAACTCGAGATCTTTTTTTCCGGGACCCCTGCGTCCAGCAACTGGCGGCGATTCGCTTCGATAAGGTCGAGGAAAATGCTTGTGGGCAGCTCGCTATGGCCAGGCGCCCTTGCGGTAAGAAAGAGCAGGGGATATTTGTCGCGAACCACATCCGAGCTCTTCTCTTCACGAAACAGCTCATCAGCATATTCAAATTGCGACTGAAAGTGTTCGCGAATTTCAGGCCCGACCTGGTAGCAGCAGCTGTGAATGCCCGGACCGATGGCAGCCCGAATATCTTGCGGCTTCGATCCGAAATGGCGGTGCATTTCGCCGACACCTTTCTGCACGATGCGCTTGACGGTGCCTCGCCACCCGGCATGAAACACGCCGATGGCTCGCCGTTTTTCGTCGGCGAGGATGATGGGAATACAGTCAGCAGTGAGGATGCCCAAGAGGATGCCGGGTTTGTTGGTGATCATGCCGTCGCCAGCAAGCGGATGCCTGGGCGGATCGTCAATCGCATGCACGATGTCGGAGTGAATCTGACGAAGGATGACGAGCCCCGAGCACTGTGAGCCGCGAGGCTGGAGCTTGCGCAGAAAGAGTGCCCGGTTACGCTCCACAGCGCCGCGATCATCCTGCGACGTGAAGCCCAGGTTCAGGGCATTGCCGTCGTAAGGACGCGAACGACCTCCCAGGCGCGTGCTGAATCCGTGAACCAGCCATGGCAGGAGCCTTAAAGGCTCAGACCGCAGGATCTGAAGCGGTCTGATGCGGACGGAAGCGGCGGGCACGCAGTTATTCTAACAAGCTTGATCGGGGAGTCTTGAGAACGCCGGAATCGGTATAATTCAGCGCTGCGCCAGGCCGCTGAATTCTGGAGAACTCATGCACAGATTTGCCGCACTTTGCGGAATGCTCGTATGCTTCGCGCTGGTCCTATCCTTTGCCCAGCAGCAAACGTCCACAGAACAAAATTCTGAGAAAAAAACCGGCAAGCACGAAGAAACCGCCAGAGCGCAGGAGAAAGAAAAGACTCCGAGCGAGCCAGCCGAAAAGCGGGCCGAGAATCCGGAAAATGCGTCTTCTCCGCATGATAAACAGCCCGCCAAGGACGAGCACTGGGACGTAAGCGAGGTTCCCCCGTCGGTCACTCATCATCAGATCACACTGAATGGCAGGATTTTGAGGTACACGGCAACTGCCGGCCGGCTACCGATCAAGCGTGATGATGGAAAAATCGAAGCGGAAATGTTTTTTGTCGCTTACACGCTCGATGGTCAGGACTCTGCCCGTCGTCCGTTAACTTTCGCGTTTAACGGAGGCCCAGGCTCAGCATCAATTTGGCTGCACATGGGGGCGCTCGGACCGCGCCGGGTGGTGCTGAGGCCGGATGGCTTCCTGCCTCCTGCGCCGTATCACATTGAAGATAATCGCTACACCCTGCTCGACAGCAGTGATCTGGTGCTGGTGGATGCCATCGGAACCGGATTCAGTCGCGCCGCCGATGCTGAACTTTCCAAGAAATACTGGGGCTTAAAAGGTGACATTGACTCGTTCAGCGAGTTCATTCGCTTGTACATCACGCGCAACGAGCGCTGGAATTCGCCACTATTTCTGTTCGGCGAAAGCTATGGCACCACGCGCGCGGCCGGAGTAGCAGGCAATCTGGCCGGGCAGGGGATTTCTTTCAACGGAATCACCTTGCTCTCGATGGCGTTGACGTTCCAGACCCTGGTCGATAACCGATCGAATGATGAACCTTATGTTCTGCTGATTCCTTCATTCGCCTCAGCCGCTTGGTTTCACAAGAAATTACCCGCGGATCTCATGGCTGACGCCGACAAGGCGAGGCAGGAAGCTGCCCGCTGGGCAGTCACCGATTACGCTCAAGCTCTGGCTAAGGGCGATTCCTTATCTGCTGAGGAACGGCAGAAAACCATTGATCAGATGTCGCGCTACACCGGGCTCAGTAAAGATGTGATTGATCAGGCAAATCTTCGGATCGACGTTGCAAAATTCACTCATTACCTGTTGCTCGATCAGAAATTACGTGTAGGCCGTCTCGACGGGCGCTTCACCGGCCCCGATCCCGATGGCGTACTCGACACAGCTTTTTATGATCCCACTGAAGCCTCTATCCTGCCGCCTTTTACTTCGGTGTACAACCAGTACGTGCGGGCCGAACTGGGCTACCAGACGGACTTGCCCTATCACACCTTTATCAGCGACCCGCAGTTCGAGGAAAAATGGGAATGGGGCCAGGGAATCAATGGATTTCCGGATACCGCGACCGCTCTGCGACAGGCAATGGTGAAAAACTCATATCTCAAAATTATGGTGATGGAGGGCTTTTATGACCTGGCGACGCCATACTTTGCCGCAGATTACACAGTGGATCATCTGAACCTCGGTTCCGCTTATCAAAAGAACATCTCGAAGGCGACCTACGAAGCCGGCCACATGGTTTACTTGCCCATGGATGAACTCAAGAAGATGAAGGGAGATGAGGCGCAATTCATCACGCGCTCGATGCAGCAATAATCAAAGCCAATGGCGCTAATGTGAAGAAAGATCATTTCATTGTGGTTGGGCTGGGTGAGTTGTTGTGGGACATTTTTCCCTCCGGCAAACAGCTGGGCGGGGCTCCAGCCAACTTCGCCTATGTAACCAGTGTGCTGGGCGACCGCGGGCTAGTGGCGAGCCGGGTTGGCAGGGACGAACTTGGAAATGAGACGCAAGATAAGCTTCAGGCACTCGGGCTTGAATGCACGAATGTTCAGAAGGACTCGGACCATCCGACGGGCACAGTGCAGGTATGCGTAGATTCTGCCGGCCAGCCGCGGTTCCAGATCACAGAGTCGACGGCCTGGGATTTTCTCCAGTGGACCGAGGAATACAGGCAGCTTGCGTTCGAAACAGACGCGGTGTGCTTCGGATCTCTGGCGCAACGTTCGCCGCAATCGAGAGAAACGATACGTCAGTTTCTGGCTGCGACGCCTGCGAACGCTGCGAGAGTGTTCGACGTAAATCTGCGGCAAAGCTTTTTCTCTGCAGATGTCGTCCGCCAGTCAATGCAGATCGCCAATATCGTGAAACTGAATCATGAGGAACTGCCGCGAGTGATGGGATTAGTGGGGCTCGCCTCTACGGATATGCACTCCGCGATGCACATCATAATGCGGCGCTTCGACCTGCAGCTGATTTGTGTGACCCGGGGTGAAAACGGCAGCGTACTTCGCACTGCGGAGGCGGTGGATGAACATCCGGGGTTGCAGGTACCGGTAAAGGACACAGTCGGAGCAGGGGATGCGTTTACCGCTGGGCTGCTGCACTGCTTTCTGCGCGGGACTTCGCTGAAGACCATGAACGCGGTCGCGAACCAGATGGGTGCGTGGGTGGCAGGGCACCAGGGAGCAACTCCGCCTCGAGCCAGTGCTCCGCTCACAAACTTAGTTACAGATCGAGCTTCGTGAGGAAGTTAACGATCTGCTGTTCCGCCCATCTTCCGTCATAGCCATTGGGCGAAGCCAGAAAAGAGCAGTGCCCGCCATCCTCGGTTTCAACAAAATTGATGTTGGCGTTGGCTTCAATTTTGCTTCGGGTCTGGGGCAGAATGCGGATAAAAGGATCGTTGGCTGCATTCAGAATCAGAGTGGGCACAGCCACGCGATCTATGACATTGGCTGCGGCAGATCGAGCGTAATAGTCCGAGGCGCCGGCAAAGCCGCAGTAGTACGCGGTTACGCGGTCATCAAAGTCCCGCAAGCTTGCCAAATTCCTCAAACGCGAAAG
>Ga0136846_1214428_pt1 | contig 10202 bp, 7 predicted proteins | sample HopSoiMetagenom2_FD_96841 | JGI IMG/M metagenome (GOLD analysis project Ga0136846, IMG submission 96841) | Grasslands soil microbial communities from Hopland, California, USA - 2 Assembly 2016 (version 4) | ecosystem: Environmental > Terrestrial > Soil > Grasslands | place: USA: Hopland... | reverse complement strand
GGTGATGCCGTTGTTGGCCTGGGCCAGGCCGGCTACGCCCGAAGCCGAGGCCGAGGGGCTCGCCGCGGAGGAGGCGGAGGGGCTGGCGGAGGAGGACGGCTGCGAGGGCTTGACCGCGGGGCTGGTCACGGCGGTGGTGGCCCCGGCCTGCGGGAGCTTCGGGGTCTGCGGGACCAGGCCGGTGAAGCTGGAGCCGAGGATCAGGTCGACGGTGCCGGGGGCGAGGCTGGCCACCCGCAGCGCGGTGACGTTGGTGAGCTCGGACTTGAGGGTGTTCACCGCGGCCATGTCGGCGGCCGAGCCGTACTCGATGACCGAGGTGGTGTAGGAGAAGTTCGGCGCTTCCCCGGTGCCGGTCACGATGAAGCCGCGGCTGGTCAGGCCGGCGGCCGCCCGGCTGGCGAGGCGCGGGACCCCGGAGCCGTTCAGCACCTTGACCTTGACGTTGGCCGGGCTGGTGGTGAGCACCTGGGCGGTGGCGCTGGGGGTGGCGGAGACCTTCGGCACGGTGATGTCCCGGGCGATGGCCGCGAACACCTCGCTAGCCTGCGGCTGCATGAGCTGGATGCGGTTGGCGTTCTGCGTCCAGGGCTCGTTCGGGGCGGTGATGAACTGCACGTTCTGGCCGGACAGGTCGCGGAAGCTCTGCCCGATGTGGACCAGGTCGGTGGCCGACATGCCGGCGTCCGTGGTCATCGAGGCGGCCGCGTCGCTGACCACGTTCAGCAGCTTGATCGGGTTGGACAGCAGGCCGCTGTGCAGGACGCCCTTGACTACCTGGGCGGACATGAACTGGTCGCGCTGGATCCGCTCCAGGTCCGAGCCGTCGCCGAGGTCCTCACGGGTCCGCCAGAAGGCCAGCGCCTGGATGCCGCTGATGTGCTGCTCGCCCGCCTTGAGTTTCAGGCCGGACATCGAGTCGTTGACGTTGAAGGGCACGCAGACGTTGACGCCGCCGAGGTCGTTGACGACCTTGACGAAGCCGAGCAGGCCGATCCCGATGAAGTGGTCGATGCGGATGCCGGTCACCTGCTCGACAGTCTTCCACAGGCAGGTCGGCCCGCCGATCTGGAGCAGCGAGTTGATCTGCACGGCGCCGGCCGGGTTGGCCTGCTGGCCGGTGTAGCCGGGGCCCTTGTCGCACTCGTACACCGGCACCATGGTGTCGCGCGGGATGCTGACCACCGTGACCTGGTGATGGCCGGGCGCGATGTGCACCACCATGATCGTGTCGGTGTTGTTGGTCTGGTCGTGGCCGGCGTGCAGGATGAACTGCTGGTGCGGGGTCAGGCCGGTCCGGGTGTCATCGCCGTAGACCAGGATGTCCTGCGAGGTCGTGCTGTACACCGGGGGGCGGTCGCCGAGCGCCTTGGACGGCACCGTCACGCGGGTGATGCTGTCGTAGACGGCCCGGTACTTCAGGTAGACGCCGAGGGTGCCCGCCGTGACGATGACGACCGCCGCGACGGCAACCCAGCGGAGCACGTGGCGCTTGCCGCCAGTTCGCGGCTGCCTCCGCATGAGTGACCTCCCCGCCGCGACTGGTGGGCCAGTCCTCTTGCAGAACGGTTCTTCGGCGTCAGTAGTTCCCAAAATGTTACCCAGCATCCGGCGTTTCATCCGCACCAGCACGAGCTCCGGTAACCAGGCGGTAAGAGACGTCCGGGGATCAGGCCGGCGCCGGGGCTCCAGAGGCGGCACTGCCCGCGGACGCGGCGCCCAAACGACGCAAAGCAGCACGAACCAGGGCGGGATCGGTGGTAGTCCAGAACGGGGGCAGCGTAGCGCGCAGGAAGTCACCGTAGCGCGCGGTCATCAGCCGCGGGTCCAGGACGGCGACCACGCCGCGGTCGCTCATCGTCCGCAGCAGCCGGCCGGCGCCCTGCGCCAGCAGCAGCGCGGCGTGCGAGGCCGCGACGGACATGAAGCCGTTGCCGCCGCGGGCGGCCACCGCGCGCTGCCGGGCCGAGGCCAGCGGGTCGTCGGGGCGCGGGAACGGGATCCGGTCGATGACGACGAGCCGCAGCGAGTCGCCCGGCACGTCCACCCCCTGCCACAGCGACAGCGTGCCGAACAGGCAGGTCGGCTCGTCCTCGCTGAACTGCCTGACGAGCTGGGCGGTGAGGTCGTCCCCCTGGCACAGGATCGGCTGGCTGATCCGCTCGCGCAGCGCCCCGGCCGCCTCCTTGGCGGCCCGCATGGACGAGAACAGGCCCAGGGTGCGCCCGCCCGCGGCCTCGATGAGCTCGGCCAGCTCGGTCAGGTAGGCCTCGGGGAGCTGATCCCGGCCCGGCGGCGGCAAGTGGCGGGCCACGTACAAGATGCCGCTCTTGGCGTGGTCGAACGGCGAGCCGACGTCAAGGCCAGTCCAGGTCATCGGCCGCTCGTGTTCCTCACCGGTGGGCTCCCACTCCCCTTGCGGCGGCAAACCCCATTGGGTGGCGAGCGGGACGAACGACCCGCCGAGGGCGAGGGTGGCCGAGGTGAGCGCCACCGTGCGCTGGGCGAACAGGCGGTTCCGCAGCACCCGGCCGACCTCGAGCGGCGCTACCCGCAGCGTGGGCGGCCGGCGGCCGTCGTCGATGAACGGGCGGTCCAGCCAGACGACCTCGCCGCGCTCGGTGATGTCCCGCTCGAACGCGTCCAGGATCCGGCCGGCCGTGCTCTGGAGGTCGTCAAGCGAGGCCACGGTCAGCCGGGTCGTCGCCAGCCGCTGCTGGTCCTCGTCCTGGGATGACGCGCTGGCCCGGACCGCGTCCGCGCATGCCCCGGCCGCGTCGCGTACCTGCGCGAGCGTGGCGGCCAGCGTTTCCGGCAGCACGTCCATCCGGCCCGCGGGCGCGTCGCCGAGGTCGATGACGAGCGCGGCGGCGGCGTGGCGGAGCTGGTCGGCCACGGCCGGAGCCGCTCCCACGTCGGCGGCGGACTCGGTCAGCCGCCCGGCCCGCCGGGCGGCGGCGTCGGCGGCCGGCCCCGACAGCTCCCCCGTCGTGGCCGAGGTGACCCGGTCGACGAGGTCGTGGGCCTCGTCGATGATTACCGCGTCGTGCTCGGGCAGCACGTCCATCTCGGACGTCGCGTCGATGGCCAGCAGGGCGTGGTTGGTCACCACGATGTCCGCCTTGGCCGCCTCCGCCCGGGCCTTCTCAGAAAAGCACTGCGACCCGAACTTGCAGCGCGTCGCGCCGACGCACTCCTGCGCGCTGACCGAGACCTGGCGCCAGGCCGCGTCGGGCACGCCGGGCACCAGCTCGTCCCGGTCCCCCGTCGTGGTCTCCCCGGCCCATTCGTGCAGACGCTTGACCTGACGTCCTAGCGGGGACGCGGGCCCGCCGGTTGAATCAGACGCTGTAGCCGGGTCGAACAGGGCGTCCTGGGGGTCCTCGGCCACGCCGCCCTGCTGCCGGTTCAGGCACAGGTAGTTGCGCCGGCCCTTGAGGATGGCGAAGGACGGCTCCCGCTCCAGCACCGGCGTCAGCGCCGCGGTCAGGCGCGGCAGGTCGCGGTCGATGAGCTGGTTCTGCAGCGCGATGGTGGCGGTGGCCACCACGATATGACTGCCCGTGGTGACCGCGTGCCGCACCGCCGGGACCAGGTAGGCCAGCGACTTGCCGGTGCCGGTGCCGGCCTGCACGGCCAGGTGCTCCCCGGTCTCGAAGGCGTGCCGTACCGCCTCGGCCATCTGGACCTGGCCGGGCCGTTCCGCGCCGCCGATGCCGTGGACGGCGGTGGCGAGCAGCTCATCGACGTCAGGCACGGACTTGCTGACTGAGGGGATTACACGGGGCACGTCGGAACGGTACCTCGCACCACCGTCAGCGACCACCCGGCGAGGGCGCGGAGCAGGTGGGGCGGCGTGTCACGAGCTCGTTCGGTAGATTCTGTGGTTCGAGCGGAAGGGGCGGCAGTTGACGAGCGCGGACATACTGACAGACGGGTTCGGCCGGGTGCAGGAGAATGTGCACGCGGTGGTACGGGGGCTGACCAGCGGCCAGCTGGCGGAGCGCATCGCGCCGGGCGCGAACTCGATCGCCTGGCTGGTGTGGCACCTGACCCGGGTCCAGGACGACCACGTGGGGGACGCGTTCGGGGTGCCGCAGGCGTGGACCGAGTACGGCCAGCGGTTCGACCTGCCGCTCGAGCCGTACGACACCGGCTACGGGCACACCCCCGAGCAGGCGGCGCAGGTCACGGTGACCTCGCCCGACCTGCTCACCGGGTACTACGACGCGGTGCACGCCCAGACGATCCGGCTGGTGGCCGGCCTCACGGACCCGGACCTGGACCGGGTGGTGGACGAGCGCTGGAACCCGCCGGTGACGCTGGGCGTGCGGCTGGTCAGCGTGATCGACGACTGCGCGCAGCACGTCGGCCAGGCCGCGTTCATCCGCGGCATCCTGCTCGGCGCTGCCCGTTGAGCTAGGACGAGCCGGTCCTGAACACCGCGGCCAGCACCCGCAGGGCCAGCAGCGCGCAGATGACCAGCAGGCAGTAGCCGATGAACTGATACAGGCCGATGGCCGGGGTCATGGCAGGGCCGCCCTTCAGCGCGAGCAGCGCCACCGCCATGAACCCGGCGGTGGCCGCCAGGATGGTCAGCACGCCCAGCTGGACCCACCCGGTGATGACCTTACGGTCGCGCTCGTCGGCCAGCAGCCGGACGTTCACGCTGAGCCGCCCGCCCTCGACCGCGGCCGCGATCCGGTCCACCCGCCGGGGCAGCCGGCGCAGCATCGGCAGCAGCGCGACGACCTCCTCGGCCGCCACTTCCCTCAGCGACTCCGGGCGCAGGCGCTTGGTCAGCTCGCGCTGGCCGAACCGCTCCGCCTCGGCGACCATGTCGAAGCCGGGCGAGAGCATCGTCAGCCCGCCCTCCAGCGTGGACAGCGCCCGGAAGGTCGCCGCGAACTCGGGCGGGACGGCCAGCTCGTGCCGGGTCACCAGGCGGAACAGCTCCGTGAACAAGGTGATGTCGGGAGCCCGGCCGACGGCCAGGTGCCGGACGAGCAGCGCCCCGACCGACCGCTCCAGCGCCTGCTCGTCCAGGTCATCGGGCCGGGCGGTCACCTCGAGCAGGGCGTCGGTGAGCGCGACCGGGTCGCGGCGGTCCAGGGCGAGCAGCAGCCGCTGCAGCGCGGCCCGCAGCCCGGAGTCCAGGCGGCCGACCGCGCCGAAGTCGATCAGCCCCAGCCGCCCGTCGTCGAGCAGCATGATGTTGCCCGGGTGCGGGTCGGCATGGAAGATGCCGTCGATGACGATCTGCCGCAGCACGCAGTCGAGCAGGTCACGGGCCAGCTGCTCGCGGTCGCCGTCGGGGGGCGCGGCCTTGCTCAGGGCGGTGCCGTCGAGCCGCTGCATGACCAGCACCTTCTGGGTGCTCAGGTCATGGTGGACGCGCGGGATCACCACCCCTCGGGCCGCGCTGGCGGCACTGGCCGCCGCGAGGTTCGCCGCCTCGACCCGGAAGTCCAGTTCCTCCCGCAGCCCGACGGCGTATCCCTCGGCCAGCGTGACCACGCCGATCGCGCGGGCCCACGCGGCCCGCGCCTCGGTCCGGCGGGCCAGCCGGGCGATGATGTCCAGGTCGCGTTCGACCAGCTGAGTCACCCCGGGCCGGAGGACCTTGATCACCACCCGCTCGCCGGTGCGCAGCGTGGCCGCGTGCACCTGGGCGATCGAGGCCGAGGCGAGCGGCTCGCGGTCGACGCCGGCGAACATGACGGTGCCGCCGAGCTCGGCGCCGAGGACCTGCTCGATCGACTCCCAGGGCAGCGGGCTGACCCGATCCTGGAGCCGGCCGAGCTCGGTGGTGAACTCCGGCGGCAGCAGGTCCCGGCGGGTGGACAGCCCCTGGCCGAACTTCACGAACACCACGCCGCTGCGGTCCAGGGCCTCGGTCAGCGAGCGGGCCAGCGTGGCCGAGAACGGCCCGCGCGCCAGCATCGGCCCGACCCCGCAGCGGGTGAAGATGCGCACGATCTGCCAGTACCGGCGGCTGCGGGCACCCCGGGAACGCAGGCTGCGCGGCCAGGCGGCGGGCGGCGGGATGGTCCCGGCCGGGATGAAGGCCTGCCAGGTGACCAGGATGGCCATCGCCAGCAGCAGCCCGCAGGCCCAGGCGAGGGCGGCGAAGCCGAGCACCACGCCGTAGGCGGGCCCGGGCCCGCGGATGCCGATATGCCACCCGCTGGCCAGGGCGAAGAAGATAGTGCTGGTCAGGGCCTGGCCGGCCAGGCCCGCGACGACGGTCCGGGACAGCGAGAAGCGGCTCTCGGCCAGCAGCCGGCGGGCGCCGTAGGCGAGCAGGATAATGTCGACCGTCGCGCCGAGGATGAAGGTGAGCAGAGTCGAGATGGTCACGCGATCAGACTAGGCGGGGGGCAGCCAGCGCCAGCCGTCGTGTCCGGCCAGCTCGTAGGCCCAGGGAGGTTCGGCGCCACGGCGGGTGCAGGTCACTACCGAGGCGTAGACGGATGCCTGGGTGGCCGCGCGGACCAGTTCGGGGTCAGCCAGGTCGGCCCGGCCGTGGCCGTTGCCGGCCCACCAGGCGAGGAAGGCCCCGCCGAACGAGTCGCCGGCGCCGACGGTGTCGACGACCGGGGCGGCCGGGACATCGACCTGGATCTCCTGCTTCGGCGTGAGGGCGCGCACCGGCGCGGCCCCGTCGGTGACCAGCACGCAGGCCGGTCCCCGGCCGAGCAGGTCCGCGGCGGCCGGGCCGGCGTCCTGGCCGGGGAACAGGTAGGCGAGGTCCTCGGTGCTCACCTTGACGACGTCGGCGCGGCGCAGGATCCGGTCGATCCGGTCCAGGTAGGCCTGCCGTGACGAGATGGCGCCCGGGCGGCAGTTCGGGTCGAGCATCACCATGACGTCACCCGGGGCGTGGACGGCCAGGCCCTCGATGCTGGTCCCGGCCGGCTCCATGACCAGGCCGAGGGTGCCGACGTGCAGCGCCGTGGCGCTGGCGGGCAGCAGCGCCTCGGCCGCGCCGATGGCGGCCGCGGAGGTCTGCGCCAGGTAGAAGTGGTAGGCCGGCACGCCGTCCGCGTCCACGTCCACCAGGGCCAGCGTGGTGGGCTCGTCGGACGGGTCGGCCACCGCGACCCGCACGCCGTTGCGCTCCAGGTCGGCGCGCATCAGCTGGCCGAAGCGGTCGCCGGAAAGCCGTCCCAGGAACGTCGCCGGCTGGCCGAGCCGGGCGACGGCACGGGCCACGTTGAACGGACCGCCTCCCATCCGGGGATCGGCGTTTCCGCCCTGGTCGACGATCAGGTCGATCAGGGCCTCACCCGCGACTGTGATCATGGGTCGAGCGTAGTGGCTAGCGGGCTGCGGTCATCAGGTCGCGCTGGTAGCGCTGGCACCACAGGCGGGCCCGGGCGGCTGTCGCGGCTATCAGGCGCCAGTGGTCGGCGAAACCCTGGTGCCCGGCCGCGGCCGCCTCGGTGACGATCGCGTAGGTCCAGTCGTGATTGGCTACCACCGCCTCGGCCACGCGGCGGCGGCCGTCCCGGTCGAGCCCGCTGGCGAGCAGGAAGATCCGGAACCGCTCGAGGGCGCGGCCGCCACGGCTGTCGGTGATGTCCTGGTCGTCCTGGAGCGGGGCCCACAGGCGCGCGGCGGCGGCGAAATCCCAGGCCGCCCCGCCCGGGCCGGCCAGGTCGAAGTCAATGAGCGCGACGGCCCGGCCGCCGCGGAACACCAGGTTGGCCGGGTGCACGTCGTTGTGGCTGACCAGGCCGGTGCGGAACGCGGCCGGGACCGGCCGGGGCCACTGGTAACCCGACGGATCGAAGGACGCCGCGGCGAGATGATAGCGGTGCACCAGGTCGGCCACGCTGATCAGGGCGGCGTCGGTGAGCATGTCCTCGGCCAGCGGCGGGACGGCGGCCTGGCCGTCGATGTAGGTGAGCGTCTCGGTGCCCGGGCCGGCCGCCAGGACCCGGGGGGCGCCGTCTGAGCGACTGACGGAGGACTAAATGCGGGCCCTTGTGCTAGACCGTCCTGGCAGCTTCCGGGTGGCGGAGGTGCCTGATCCGGTGCCGGAGGCGGATCAGATCGTGGTCCAGGTGGAGTGCTGCGGGATCTGCGGCACGGACCTGCACATCCTGGCCGGGGAATTCCCCCCGACCCCCTACCCCATCACGCCCGGGCACGAGTTCGCGGGCATCGTGGCGGCCCGCGGCGCGGACGTCCGGCCCGACCTGCCAGTCGGCGCCCGGGTCGCGGTGGACCCGTCGCTGTACTGCGGGTACTGCCGGCGCTGCCGGGCCGGGCGGGACAACCTGTGCGAGAACTGGGCAGCGATCGGCGACACCGTCAACGGCGCGTTCGCCGAGTTCGTCGCGGTGCCCGCGGTGAACGCGTACCGGCTGCCCGACCAGTTCGACGGCCAGCTCGGGGCGATGGTCGAACCGCTGGCCTGCGCGGTGCACGGCATCCGGCGCCTGGGGCTGCTGGGGCCGGTATCCGCCGAGCCGACCGTGGTGATCGGGGCAGGCACCATGGGCCTGCTGATGCTGCAGCTGCTGCTGCACGCCGGGGCCGGGCCGGTGGCCGTGGTGGACCGGGTCCGGTACCGGCTCGAGGTCGCGCGCAAGCTGGGCGCGGCCCAGGCCGTCACCGACGCCAGCGCGCTCGGGGACGTCCGCTTCGCGGTGGCGGTCGACGCCACCGGGGTGCCCGAGGCGGTCGAGACCGCCATCGGCCTGCTGGACCGGGGCGGGCGGATGCTGGTGTTCGGCGTGACGCCCGCCGAGGCCGCGATCCGGGTCTCGCCGTTCCGGGTCTACAACGACGAGATCACCATCACCGGCTCGATGGCTATCTTGCGCAGCTTCGGCGAGGCCGTGGACCTGCTCTCCGGCGGGGCGGTCGATCCGCGGCCGCTGCTCAGCGAGCCGCTGCCGCTGGAGGGGTACGGCGACGCGGTGGACCGGATACGCGCCGGACAAGGCATCAAGTGGCATATCCGGCCGATATAATGTTCGCTGCGCGGCGAAACTCGGCGGTCAGCCGGCCCTAGGTCCAGAGATGCGGCCTGCTTATTTTTCGCGTGGACAAAGCGGACAGATGGTGGTGGCACGTGTCTCAAGAGCGCTATCCGGTGCTGTGGATCGGCCAGGTAGCCGTGGCCTCGCTGCCCGAGGAAATCGACGTGACCATCGCCGACTCGGTCCGGGAAGAGCTTCTCGCCATCCTGGACCGCGGTGCGACTTTGCTGATCGCGGACCTGAGCAAGACGGAATTCTGTGATTCGGCCGGGGTGAGCGCCCTGGTGCAGGCGTACCGCCGGGCCAGGACGAGCGGGAGTCTCATGCGGCTGGTCATCAGCACGCCCTCCGTCCAGCGGGTGCTGTCGATCACCGGCGTCGACCGGCTGGTCGACACCTTTCCCAGCGTGGCCGCGTCGCTGGCGGGCGCGCCCGGCCCGGTGCACCCGGCCGACGCCGCCATCGCCGATACCGACGGCGGCGCTTAGGATCGCCTGCCCGCCTCACCCCTCCCCGAACGGGGGCGGCGGCTGCGGGGGCTCGCCGGTCACGCTGGTCACCACCGCGCTGGCGATGTCGCGGAGTTTGACGTTGCTGTTCTGCGAGGCGGCCCGCAGGATCGCGAACGCGCGCTCCTGGGTGCAGTGCTCCCTGGCCATGATGATCCCGAGGGCCTGGTCGATGACGCCGCGGGAAGCGAGCGACGAACGCAACTGCTCGATCAGCGCGGCATGCGACGCCAGCCTGGTGGCCAGCGAAAGGGCGCCCGAGGCATTGTGCGCGAAATTCCCGGCGAGCCGCGCTTCGGCCGGGCCGAACGCCGAGGCCTCGCGCGCGTACAGGTTGAGGGCACCGACCGGCTTGCCGTCCGTGTTCAGCGGCAGGGCCAGGCAGGACCGGATCCCCTGCGAAGCCGCCTGCGCCTCGAACTGGGGCCAGCGCGCCTTCTCGGCGGTGTCCTCGATGCGGACCATGTGGCCGTCCCGCATGGCGTGCAGGCACGGACCGTCATCCAGTTCGTACTGCATCTCGTCCACCCGCGCGGCGACCGGGTCGCTGCACGCCACGGTGAACGGCCGCCCGTTCGGCTGCATGGTCATCCCGCAGGACACGCCGCGGACCAGGCCGGCCGCCAGCACCGCCGTCTCGTGCAGGAACTCCTCCACGCCCTCGGTGCCGAGCAGTGCCCCGTGCAGTTCCCTGAGGTTC
>Ga0136846_1212059_pt1 | contig 10202 bp, 9 predicted proteins | sample HopSoiMetagenom2_FD_96841 | JGI IMG/M metagenome (GOLD analysis project Ga0136846, IMG submission 96841) | Grasslands soil microbial communities from Hopland, California, USA - 2 Assembly 2016 (version 4) | ecosystem: Environmental > Terrestrial > Soil > Grasslands | place: USA: Hopland... | reverse complement strand
GACGTACTCCGGGGCGTAGCCCCAGTCGCGCTCGGCGTCGAGGTTGCCCATGTAGACGTGGTCGTCGAGGCCGGCCTTGATCCGGGCGGCGGCGCGGGTGACCTTGCGGGTCACGAAGGTCTCGCCACGGCGCGGTGACTCGTGGTTGAACAAGATGCCGTTGACGGCGAACAGGCCGTAGGCCTCGCGATAGTTGCGGGTGGCCCAGTAGGCGTAGACCTTGGCCACGCCGTACGGCGAGCGCGGGTGGAAGGCCGTCGACTCGTCCTGCGGGGGCGGTGCGGCGCCGAACATCTCCGAGCTCGAGGCCTGGTAGTAGCGGCAGGCCACGCCGGACATCCGGACGGCCTCGAGGAGCCGCATGGCGCCGAGCGCGGTGGCGTCGCCGGTGTGCTCGGGCTCGTCGAAGGAGACGCGCACGTGCGACTGTGCACCGAGGTTGTAGACCTCGTCGGGGTCGATGTCACGCATCAGGCTGACCAGGCGTACGCCGTCGGAGAGGTCGCCGTAGTGCAGGTACATCTTCGCGTCCTGGTCGTGCGGGTCGCGGTAGAGGTGGTCGATCCGACCGGTGTTGAACAGCGAGGCCCGACGGATCAGGCCGTGCACCTCGTAGCCCTTCCCCAGCAGCAGCTCGGCGAGGTAGGAGCCGTCCTGGCCGGTCACTCCGGTGATCAGGGCTCGGCGCACGTCTGGCTCCGTTCGGGGGTCGGTGGAGGGGCGAGCATATCCAAACGCCCGTGGATCCCCGGGCGATATGACATCGTGGTCGGCGTGACCGATCTCCTCCATCCGCAGCTGCGGACCTACCCGGTCTGCGGGGTCCCGATCGCCGCCCTGGACGCCTCGCGCGCCGCGGCTCAGATCGTCGACCACGCGGTCGCGGAGGAGTCTCTGCAGGTCCACCTCTGCAACGCCTACACCCTGTCCCTGGTCGACTTCGACGACCGGATGCGGGCCGCTCTCCTGGCCGGCGATCTCAACCTCGCCGACGGCGCTCCGGTGGCCTGGCTGGGGCGCGCGACCGGCGCGGTCGGGCCCGTGCGCGGCGCCGAGCTGGTCGGCGAGGTCTGGCAGCAGGGCGGCAGCGGGCTCCGCCACTACCTGTACGGCGGGAAGGACGGCGTCGCCGACGAGATGGCGGCCGCGCTGCGCGCGCGCACTCCCGACGCCGTCGTGGCGGGCACCGAGACACCGCCGTTCCGCGCGTTGACCGAGGGCGACCTCGACGCGATCGCTGCGAGGGTCCGCGCCTCCGGCGCCAACATCCTCTGGATCGGCCTGGGCACCCCGCGCCAGGACTACCTCGTCCACCGCCTCTCCGCGTCGCTGTCGCTGCCGATCGTGCCCGTGGGCGCGGCCTTCGACTTCTGGTCCGGCGCGATCAAGGAGGCCCCGCGGGTCCTGCACGGCAGCGGGTTCGAGTGGCTGCACCGCCTCGCCAGCGAGCCGCGCCGGCTGTGGCGCCGCTACCTTCTCGGCAACCCGCGGTTCCTGCTCACCGCCTGGCGCCACCGCCCTTGAGCATGCGGGTCCTGGTCACCCACAACTTCTACCGGTCGAGCGCCCCCAGTGGTGAGAACCAGCTGGTCCGCGCCGAGACGGCACTGCTCCGCGACGGCGGGGTCGAGGTCGTCGAGATGTTCGCCGACAGCGACACGATCCCGTCGGGAGTCAGGGGCGCGCTCCGCGCCGCCCCGGGGCCGGTCTACTCCCCGTCGGGAGTGCGACGCTTCACCCGGCTCCTGCGCGAGACCGAGCCCGACGTCGTCCACCTGCACCACGTGACCCCGCTGGTGTCGCCGTGGGTCGTCCGCGTCGCTGCCAAGCACGGCGTGCCGGTCGTGCACACCGTGCACGCCTACCGCCACAGCTGCGCCAACGGTCTCCACCTGCGCGACGGCCGGGTCTGCACCGACTGTGTCGGCAGCCGGCTCGACCTGCCCTCGGTCGTCCACGGCTGCTACCGCGGCTCGCGCGTGCAGACCCTGCCGGTCACCATCGGCCTCGACCTCCACCGTCGCACCTGGCGCGAGGGGGTGGCGAGGTTCCTGGCGCTGACGCCGTTCATGCGCGACATGCTCGTGGCCACCGGCCTCCCCGCCGAGAGGATCACCGTCCGTCCCACCTGGGTCCCCGACCCGGGCGTGGCCGGGGCCTCCGCGCGCGAGGTCCTCTACGTCGGGCGGCTCGACGAGGCCAAGGGCATCGACCGCCTGCTCGACGCCTGGCGGCTCGGCGGGCGGGACAGCGGTCGCAGGTTGACGATCGTGGGCGACGGCCCGATGCGCGCCCAGGTCGAGGAGGCGGAACGGACCGACGACCGGGTGCGCTGGCTGGGCCAGGTGCCGTCGACCGTGGTGGCCGAGGCGCTGGAGCGGGCCGCCTACCTCGTCGTGCCGTCGCGCGTCTTCGAGGGCTACCCGCTGGCGGTCGCCGAGGCCTTCGGCCGGGGCCGCCCCGTGCTCACGGTCTCCGGCGGATCGGTCGGCACCATCGTCGACGACCGCACCGGCTGGGTGGTCGACCCGGGTGCCGAGGCGCTCGCCGCCGCGATCGCCCGCATCGACGACAGCGACGCCGCTGCCCGGGGCGCCGCCGCCCGCACGTCGTACGAGGAGAACAACACGCCCGAGCGGGGCCTCGCCTCCCTCCTCTCGGTCTATGAGGAGATCACGGCCGAGGCTCCCCGGACGCCGAGCCCGGGACACTAGGGTCTGAGCATGCTCGAGGGCGCGCTCGCATGACGCAGAACGTCCCGGACCGCGGCCACCTCCTGTGCACCTGCCCGGGAACGGATCCGTGACCCACGCGGCTTCGCTCGGCGACCGCCGCATCGCGGTCGTCTCCAGCCAGCTGTGGCCGGGGTACAACGAGCTGTGGGACGCCGTGGAGGCCGAGGTCGGGGCATTGACCGTGATCGGTGCCCACACCGACCAGGACGCCGGCGCCGCCGAGCCCGCGCGGGTCGCCCTGCGCGAGGTGGACCTCGGCCGCGGTCTGGTCTGGCAGCACCTGGTCGGCCTGCGACGGCGGCTCAGGTCGTTCCGGCCGGACCTCGTCCACGTGAACCGGGAGCTGTGGACCGTGGTGGCACAGGAGGTCGTCGGCCTCGACACGGCTGTCGTCGTACACGGCGCCGAGAACCTGTGGGACCACGGCAACGGCCTCGAGCAGTACCTCCGCCGGCGGCTCGTCGACCGAGCGGTACGACGGATCCGCGGCTACGCGAGCTGGAACCACGCCGGCATCGACCACGTCGTACGGCGACGTCGCGAGCTCGGGCGCGACCCGCTCCCGACCCTGGTCCTGCCGGCCGTCGTCCCGCCCGCACCGTTCCGTGAGGTGGCGTGGGAGCCCCGTCCCGCCGATCCGCTCGAGGTGCTGCTCGTCGGTCGTGCCGTGTCGGCCAAGGGCTTCCAGGACGTGCTCGAGGCCGCCGACGGCGTCGACGGCCTGCGGGTCACGCTGTGTGGCGACGGTCCGCTCCTCGACGACCTCCGGGCCCTGGCCGACCGGCACCAGGTGTCTCTGGTGACCGCCGGCCAGGTGGACCAGCCCGGGCTCGCGAGGCTGATGGCGCGCTCGCACGTGCTGGTGCAGCCGTCGCGGACCACGCACGACTGGGCCGAGCAGTTCGGTCGCAGCGTCGCCGAGGCGATGACCGTGGGCCTACCGGTGATCGTCTCCGACTCCGGGGAGCTGCCCCACCTCGTCGGCGCGGACCCCGAGGCGGTCTTCGCCGAAGGGGACAGCGAGGCGATCCGGTCCCACCTGCGGCGCCTCGCCACCGATCCCGACAGCCTCCGCGCGCTCGGGGCACGACAGCGTGAGCGTGCTCGAGGCTGGGAGCCGCCGGTCTCGGGTGCTGCCCTGCTGGCCTTCTGGGGTGACGTGCTGCGATGACCGCCACCCTGACGCGGGCCTGGACCCGTGTGCCGCGCTGGCTGGTCGCGGTCGTCGACCAGGGGCTGGTGGCGATCCTGAACCTGGCCCTCTCGGTCACCATCACCCAGGTCGCGGGCGTCGACGCCTTGGGCCGGTTCGCGATCATCGCGACCACCACCACCTTGTGCATGGGGGTGGCCCGGCTCCTCGTCACCGACCCGTGGCTCGCCTCACGCACCGCCTCGACCTCGCCCGGCTCCGAGCTCCGGTGGCTGGTGGCCCTGTGTGCGGTCGGCGCCGCCGTCGTCACCGCCGTGGTGGTGGTGATCGGCGGCGGTGGCGACCAGCGCTGGCTGATCGCCGTACCGATCGCGGCCATGGTCGTCGTCCAGGACTTCGGTCGCTACCTGTCCTTCCGGGTCGAGCGCACCACCGGCGCGTTCGCCTCCGACCTCGGCATGCTGGTGGGAGCCGGGGTGGCCTTCGGGATCGCCGCTCTGCTCGGAGACGTCGGGCTGACGTCGGTGCTGCTCGCGTGGCTGGTGGGCGTGGTCGTCGGGATCGTGGTCGTGGCGGGCCGGCTGGCCGGGCCGACGGCGCCCGCCGGTGCGCTGACCTGGTGGAGGAGCCACTGCCGCTTCCTGGCCACCCGGCTCGCGTTCGACACCGTCGCCTACATGGTCGGCGTGAGCGGATCCCTCTACCTGCTGGCCTACGTCGGCACCCAGCGCGACGTCGGGCTGGTGCGGATCGTGCAGACGATGTTCTCCCCCGCGGCGCTCGTCGTGACGGGCCTGACCATGTGGCTCGTGCCCTTCCTGGCCAACCGGACACCCGGTCAGGCCGAGCGCGTGCGGGCGAGGGCGACCGTCTGGCTCGCCCTCGGCTCGGTGCCGCTGGTCGTCCTCGCGGTGCTGCTCGGCCCGTGGTTCGCGCAGGTGGTCTTCGGCGTCGAGGACGGGCCGGGCTTCCTCCCGCTGGCGCTGGCGGGCGTCTCCACGCTGGCGATGGCGCTCGCGGCTCCCTGGATCGCCGGCGCCCGGGTCTCCGGTCACTACCTGCCGATCGCGTGGTCGCGGGCCGGGGCCGCGGTGGCGACGATCGTCGGGATGGTGGCGGTGCCGGTGCTGCGCAGCACCAGCGGGTACCTCGGTCTGCTGGCCTTCCAGAACGTCACCGTGGCGGCGGCGGCCGTCACGATCGGCGTGCGCGACCAGGAGCGGCAGTCAGTGCAGGAGCCGGTTCAACCGGCCGAGGCCCAGCGGCCGGACGCCGTGTAGGGGAGCCGGTGCTCGCTCGGCTCGTCGGAGCCGTCGGTGTCCGCGGCCGCCTCCGGCAGGCCCATGCTGAGGCCGACGACGGTGGCCGCGATGAGGACGAAGCCGACCCCGACGGTGAGGTTGTCGGTGATGTTGCCGAGCAGGAAGACGACGATGCCGAGCACCCCGGCCAGGTGCGTGCCACGGCGCACGGGAGTGGTGGCCTGTCGCATCCGGCGCCAGCACCCGCGCAGGAGCAGCAGCACTCCGAGCACCCACAGGATCGCGCCGAGCCATCCGGTGTCGTAGAGGAGCCGGAGGTACTCGTTGTGGGGGTGCGCGATCGTCACGAACCGCTGCTCGATGAAGTACTGCGCCTGACCCGGCCCGTGACCGATCCACGGGTGCTCGGGGATGGCGTGCCAGGTGGCGGACCAGAGCTCGGTGCGACCCGACGTGTTCAGACCGGTCCCGCCGAGCTGGAAGGCCTGGTCGCCGACGGTGAACCGGTCGCGGATCACGCTCACGCGGGTGACGGCGTAGTAGCCGACGAAGCCCATCACCACGAGGAGTCCGGTGAACCTCATCAGCGTCAGCCGCCCACGACGGTTGAGCACCGCCAGGCCGGTGGCGCACAGGAGGGCGAGGAACCCGGCCGTCCGGGTCAGGGTGGCCCCGATGACCAACGTGCAGAACCACACCGGCCAGTGGAAGGGCGCTCGCTTCCACAGCTGGGCACCGACGATGAACGACAGCGCGATGACGAGGATCCAGCCCATGCCACGCGCGGCGTAGAGGGTGCCGGCGTACCCGGCTTCGTGCGTGAGCACCAGCACGCCGTACACCGAGGCGGCGAAGAGGGTCGTGGGCAGCCACCAGCGGTAGACACGCGGCGGCGTCCCGTCGGAGGTACGGCGGGCGACCAGCGCGATGCCCGCAGGGAACAGGAACCAGACCAGCCAGTTCTGCAGGCCCTGCTGGCTGGGCACCATCACCAGCCGCACGGCCGAGAACACCACGAACAGGAGCAGCGGCAGGGGCACCTTCACCGGCGCGGGACCGGTGCGCTCCGGGCCGGGCAGCAGGAGGAGGCCCACCGCCAGAACGGCGAGCAGGAAGGTCACGGCCGCTTGCGCCGAGCCCTGGCGCGAGAGCGCGTCCTGCACGACGATCGCGCCGACGCCGAGGGCGGCGAACAGCGGGAACCGGTCCTTCACCCCGGAAGGGTACGCCGCGCGGGCAGCGCTCGAGGGCGGTTCGCGCAGGTCTCGGGGCTCGCGCGGCTACCCGTCGGCTGGCGGCCGGCGCTCGGAGCGGTCGAGGCCGCGCACGTCGCGCAAGGCGTTCGGAAGGGCGGCCATCCCGCGGCGGAGACGGCGCCAGCGGGCGCGGACGAGGGCCATCACACCCGGCGGCAGGCTCGGGTCGGCCACGCGCAGCTCGTGCTCGGAGAGCCACGCGGCGTACCAGAGGTAGCGCGGCCACGAGCGCCTCGGCAGGTTCCGCAGCTCGGCGACCAAGCTCACCGCGGTGGCGTCGGCGGGCTCGGTGCGAAGCTTCCAGGCGCGAAGGTCGGCGCTTCGGGTCGAGCCCCGGCCGAGCACCGGCGCGCCGACGGCGGTGAGGAACGGCGCCGCGGTGTCGGCCGCGCCGAGCTCGCGGGCGCGGTCGGCGAGGTCTCGGAGGTCGTCGTCGTCGAAGTGCCGTCGTACCCGCTCGGCGACCTCGTCCATCTCCGAGAGCTTGGTCCGGTCGTGGGGGTCGCGCAGCGAGTGCAGGGCCAGCACCAGCGCCTGGGCCGGGCGGTCGGGGCAGGGGATCTGCTGGGCGGCCACCTCGACCCACCCGCGGCGCGCCCACAGCCGCTCGAAGACCACCTGGGGGTCGGCGAAGAAGCCCGGAAAGCGGTCGTGCAGGTCGAGCTCGCACGGCCACTTCGGGTGCCGGAACGTGAGCGAGTGCATCGGCAGGACGGTCGGTGAGGTGTACGGGTTCTCGTCGACCCAGCCGAGGTCTGCCAGGGCCGCGGCGAGGACGCTCCGGCGTCCCGGGTCGACCAGGGCGTCGACGTCGAGGGAGATCCGGTCCGACCGCAGTCCCTGGGCCACCGCCGTCGGGCCCTTGATGAAGAGCACGCGGACGTCGTGGTCGCGCGCAACCCGGTCCACCGCCACATGGGCGAGCGGGACGCCCTCGGTGAGCAGGAGCTCGGTCACGCACCCATCCTGCCGTGCCCGGGTGCCGGAGGTCAGGCTTCCTCGAGCTCCACCAGCGCGTGCTCGGCCAGGGTTCGCAGTGCCTGCTCGGTGAGCGCGAGCGCGCCGTCCTCCGCCGCCGGCGTCCCGAACTCCTCCACCAGCGCCTGGCTGACGGAGTCGGCCGGCAGCCAGTCGTCACCGAGCACCGTCCAGGCCAGGGTCGCGAGCTCGGACAGCACCACCACCATCCCCTGCTCGGAGTACACCGCCGCCCGTCCCTCCTCGACGTACACGTCGACCACGGCGCGGCGCCGGGCGCGCATCAGCCGCCACTCCCGGATGCCTCGTCCAGCAGGCCGCGCACGACCGGCCGCAGGGCAGCGGCCTCGGCGTAGGTGACGCGGTGCACGCCCCCGACCCGTCCGGCGAGCGCGGCGAGCCGGTGCAGCGGCCGCCCCATCTGCCGGGTGTACGACGTCTGCGACACCAGCTCGGGCAGCGCGTCGACCACCGACAGCTGCTCGAGCGCGACCCCACCCTCGTGGTCGGGTTCGCGGCACAGCTGGACCAGCGCCCGCAGCCGGTACGTCGTACCGCCCGCGGCGCGGAGCCCGAGACGGGTCGGCGAGACCTGCTCCTTCAGCTCGTCGCCCGGGCTGACGATGATCGACAGCGGCTTCGGATAGGGCACCACCCGCAGGTCGTCCTCGACGATGGCCGCGGTCTCGTCGGAGAGGTACGCAAGGTCGGCGCACAGGGCCCGGGCCAAGGTCGTCTTGCCCGTGCCCGAAGGCCCGAAGAGCACGGCGGCCGCCCCCGTCTCGGGGTCGCCGACGGCGCACGCGTGCACCATCACGAGGTCGTCGCGGCGGCTGGTGACCGCGAGCCGGGTGATCATCGGGCTCAGCCGGTCCATCAGCGTGGGCAGGTCGGACCCGAACAGCTGGCTGTCCTCGGCCAGCAGCGCGAGCCGCTCGTGGTCGTCCTCCAGGAGAAGCGTGACCGTCTCGTCCGGCTCCGCTCCGGGCTCGACCGCCCCGACCAGACAGGTGTCCCAGGCCTCTTCGACGGCGTCAGCCAGGACCTCGGCGCCCGAACCGGCGCAGATCACGTCGAAGGCGACTTCCAGAGCTTCCAGACGCACGCGCGGCGGATCACCTACGCTGGGACCTCGCACCCGGGGGAGTGTAGAACCCGCGGACCACCGCGCGGAGGAGACGCTCATGGAATTCAAGGACTACGTCCGGATAGTCCTCGCCCACTGGGTCGGCGTCCTCGTCCTCGTCGTGGCCGGCGTCGCCGGTGCGGCCGTCTACAACCTCACCCAGCCCCGCGTGTACCAGGCCAGCGCCACGGGCTTCGTCACCTCCGGAGCGACCGAGAACTCCTCCGACGCCACCATCAACGACGCGCTGGCCAAGTCGCGGGTCACGTCGTACGTCGCGGTGGCGACCAGCTCGCGGGTCGCGGAGCGCGTGCTGAAGGACCCCGACATCAAGGCACTCAGCGACGTCCCCGACAGCGCCGGCGCCCTGGCCGCAGACATCTCGGTGTCGCAGCCGACCGGCACCGTGCTGGTCAACATCGACGCCCGCGCGTCCACCCCCGGGAACGCCCAGGCCCTGGCCAACGCCTGGGTCGAGGCGCTGGCCGCCGAGGTGCTCACGATCGAGGCGGGAGACGGCCTGCACATCGACGTCCTCTCGAGTGCCTCGCCGGGATCGCTGGTGCTGCCGCGGACCAGGATCAACCTCCTGCTCGGACTGTTCGCCGGCCTGCTGCTCGGGCTCGCGTACGCGCTGGTCCGCAAGCAGTTCGACCGCCGGCTGCGCTCGACCGAGGAGGTCGAGAAGCAGTTCGGGGTGCCGGTGATCGGCGCGATCCCCCAGTCCCAGCACATGCGGCTCGACGGCGGCAAGGAGCTCTCCCTCGCCGTCACTGCCACCAGCGCCGCCCGGTCGGGCAGTGCCGCCGAGGCGTTCCGCAAGCTGCGCACCAACCTCGCCTTCATGGACGTCGACCACCCGCCGCGGATCATCGTGGTGACCAGCCCGAAGCAGTCGGACGGCAAGTCGACGATCGCGGCCAACCTGGCGGCGGCGATCGCGATCGGCGGGCAGCCGGTCACCCTGATCGACGGCGACCTGCGACGGCCGACCGTGGCCGACTCCCTCGGCCTGGTCGACGGGGCGGGCCTGACCGACGTGCTCGTGCGCCGCGTCACCGCAGCTCAGGTGATGCAGGACCACCCCGACGTCCCCGGCCTGCGGGTGCTCGCCTCCGGCGCCATCCCGCCCAACCCCAGCGAGCTCCTGGGCTCGCAGACGATGCGCACCCTGATCGCCGAGCTCGCCCAGGATGCGATGGTGATCATCGACGCCCCGCCGCTGCTGGCCGTCACCGACGCCGCGGTGCTCAGTCGGTCGGCCGACGGCGCCATCGTGGTGATCTCCCACGGCGGCACGCTCGACTCCGAGCTCGCTGCCTCGCTCAACCACATCGCCCAGGTGCACGGCCGCACCCTCGGCATCGTCTTCAACCGGATGCGCCGCAGCGCAGGTGGCGGCTTCTACGGCGGCGACTACTACCGCTACGAGTACAAGAGCGATGAGGGCCGGCGGAAGCTCAAGCCGCCCCGACAGGGAGCCCGGTCGTCCACGAAGGGCTGACCATCAGGCCCGTACGCCGATCAGCTCGCGGGCGTGGGCAGGAGTCATCGGGGTGCGCTGGGCGAGGGCACCGATCGCGACCGCGCGCTCTACCAGCTCGCCCAGGAGCGCGGGGTCGCGCCGGAGTTCGAGCTGTTCGACCTCGGGCAGGTGCACGCCATGCGTCGGCTGCTGGACAGGTTCGGGCT
>Ga0136846_1233326_pt1 | contig 10203 bp, 7 predicted proteins | sample HopSoiMetagenom2_FD_96841 | JGI IMG/M metagenome (GOLD analysis project Ga0136846, IMG submission 96841) | Grasslands soil microbial communities from Hopland, California, USA - 2 Assembly 2016 (version 4) | ecosystem: Environmental > Terrestrial > Soil > Grasslands | place: USA: Hopland... | reverse complement strand
TTCCTTCGCTCGGCGCCGGGCATATAGCGGAAACGCCTCCGCCAATTCCCTAACCTGCTTTCGAACCCTCGCCAACACTGCTGTTTCGGAACGATGCTGCAGCACTTCCGCAATCCAGCGCGCAACCTGGCGCATCTCGCCTTCCTTCATGCCGCGAGTCGTCAGCGCTGGCGAACCAATTCGAATCCCACTTGGCTTCATCGGCGGATTGGTGTCGAAGGGTATCGCGTTCTTGTTCACCGTGATCCCGGCCTCTCCCAACGCCTTCTCGGCTTCGCTGCCAAGCATTCCCTTGGAAAAGACATCGATCAACATCAAGTGTGTATCGGTACCTCCGGAAATAATCCGGAAGCCTTCCTCGGCCAGACTCTCCGCCAGTACTTTGGCATTGCTGACAACTTCTTTAGCGTAATCGCGGAACGTAGGCTGCATGGCCTCGTGAAAACAAACCGCCTTCGCGGCGATGATATGTACGAGCGGCCCGCCTTGCATGCCGGGGAAGACGACTTTGTCGATCGCAGCTCCATATTCAGCCTTGCTCAAGATCATTCCAGCCCGAGGGCCACGCAGCGTCTTGTGCGTGGTGGACGTAACGATCTGAGCGTGGGGCACTGGCGACGGATGCACCCCGCCGGCAACCAGCCCGGCAAAATGAGCCATGTCGACCAGAAACAACGCACCGACCTTATCCGCAATCTGCCGCATTCGCGCGAAGTCGATGATGCGGGGGTAGGCACTTCCACCGCCAATAATGAGCTTGGGATGCTCTTTCTGAGCCACTTTTTCCAGTTCGTCGTAATCAATCGTCTCCGACTCTTTCGTCACTCCGTAAGGAACGATGCGATAGGTCTTGCCCGAGAAATTCAAATGATGTCCATGCGTGAGATGCCCGCCATGTGCAAGGTTCAGCCCCAGGATTGTGTCGCCGGGTTGCAGCACGGCCGCGTACGCTTCCATGTTGGCCTGGGAACCAGCGTGTGGCTGCACGTTGGCATGCTCTGCCCCGAAAAGTTTTTTCGCACGTTCGCGCGCGAGCTCCTCGACTACGTCCGCGTACTCGCAGCCTCCGTAATAACGCTTCCCCGGATATCCTTCGGCATACTTGTTAGTGAATACCGAGCCCATGGCCTCGAGCACCGCTTCGCTCACGAAGTTTTCCGAAGCAATCAGTTCCAGCCCCTCGTGCTGGCGGCGGACCTCGTTGTCGATCGCAGAAGCCACCTCTGGATCCACTTCCTCCAGCGGACGGTACATAGCATCGTTTTCCATTGGTATTAGCCCTTCAAATATTTCGCTAAGACTTCTTATGAACCGCGCGTCTGCAGACCATCGAACTCGAGGCGCATCGAATCGTTAACGAACAGGAAGCCTGCTTGACGAACCTGCTGAACCGCGCCGCACAGCTTGATACTTCGGCATCCTCAATGAAGGCGAACTTACCCATTCGCTGCCGGCGATTCCACCCGCTCAATTGCCCTAATCTTCTCGACCCTCTGCTGATGCCGGCCACCCGCGAAATCCGTGTTCAGCCAGCAGTCAACAACCTTGCGCGCCGTGCCCTCGTCCAGCACGCGGCCTCCAATGGCGAGAACGTTGGCGTCATTATGCTCACGGCTCAAGCGCGCCTCGATCTCTGAAGTGACGTGCGCGGCGCGAACGCCGTGAACTTTGTTGGCAGCGATCGACATGCCGATCCCAGACCCACACACCAGGATGCCAGAGTCTGCTTTCCCCGCGGCTACCTCTTCACCAACTCGCAAGGCATAATCCGGATAATCCACGGATTCAGTCGAGTGCGTGCCACGATCGTCAACCGTAATCCCTTTTTCCTGCAGGTACTTCTTTATTTTTTCTTTGAGTTCAAACCCGGCGTGATCCGCTCCGAGCGCAATCTTCATGCGGCCATTTTACGCTTCAAAAGCGGTTCGCAAGAAGGAAACCAGCTGCCAGCCATCCATGTACTTGTATGGCGTTTCGCCAGTGCTGTAATGCCCGCAGGGTAAGACCACAACCTTGTGGTCCTGCTGGAAACGCTGGAACTCAGCCACCACGTCACGCGAGAACTGGGGCAGAAACGTCAGGTCGTACTTCGCATAGATGATGAGCGACTTTCGCGTAAAACGGGCGAACTGAGGGAAATACGACATCGGGCTGATCGCAGCCCAAAGCTGACGCAGGCGCTCGACATTGATCTTCTGCTCTAGACCAGCTCGAATGTGCCGCGTCGACTGGCCGTGCCAGACAACGTCAGCAACATAGGTCGAAGCATGATTGAATGCCGCCACGGCTAGCCTGGCATCGTGCGCACAAGCCAAAAACGCATAACACGAGCCCAGACTGGTTCCCACGATCCCGAGTCGGCTGTAGCCCTGTTCTTGCAGCCAGTCCAGACAGCACCGAATGTCAACTACACCCTGACGAACTGCATCCAGGGTGCGTCCAATATTGGCCGAAACGGCGTAATCTGCGCGATTGATTTCTGCCGGCATACGGATGTCATGATACGGCATGCTCAGTCGCAGCACCGCGATGCCCATCCAGTTCAGCACGCGACACAGTCCCGTGTATGCCAACGCATCTGAGTTCCAATGCGGCAACAGAATCACTGCCCTTCGCCCTCTTGCCGGGAACCAGCGCGCGTTTGCCAGATTGTTTTCGGGAAACGGGGTCTGCACCGGAGACGTGAAGCGCAGGAAATCCGAGTACGTTCCCCGGACTTTCGCCTCCAATTTCGGATCAGGTACTTCACGCGTACTGAATACCTTCACCTCTCGCCGTTCCAGGCGGAAATCACTGGGTTTCTGGTAAGAGTAAAACTCGTCACTGTTCGCAACGATTCTTCGATTGTAGTCGGCGAGATATCTTTCCGGATCGGCGGGCACTTGCCCGGGAGCACAGCCATTACGGCACGGCCAGTTCTGAGAGTACTCAATCCCCCAGTCCAATGGCCTCACCACCCGATTGTTATCCACCGAGGTTAACCGGGTCTCCCAATCAAACATCCATTGCTGATAGCGAGTGCGCATGAACTGTTTAGGATATCAAACCACTCTAGCGTGATCAGCCAGGCTGCATTGAGTGGCAAGAAAATGAACTTGAGCGTTGTCTTCGAAACGTTGGGATGGATGGCAGGTTTGCTGTGCGAACTCAAAGAATCAGCCACTGGCAAGACCGATGACCGAAGCGTGATGACTAAAGACTGACGACTGAGAACTGATGACTGATCTCAGTTATTTATACCTTCTCGGCACCCGTTTCGATATCGCGCAGAGAATCTCGTATGCAATCGTATCCGCCAGTTCGGCGTGCTCGCGTGCACTCACGGTGAGTCCGTCGCAACTGCCAAGCAAGATGACTTCATCCCCGACATCAACTCCGGGAATTCCGGTGACGTCGGCCAGCGTCAAATCCATCGAAATGCGTCCCACGATGGGGGCATAGTGCTGGCGCACGATGACGCGGCCTCCTCCCGATAGTGCGCGGTTCAACCCGTCCGCGTAACCTACGGGGAGCACCGCAATCCGAGACGGGCTTTTGGTAACGTATGTTCCACCGTATCCCAGCGCCTCGTGCGCTTCGGCCTTGCGAACCGACAAGATTCGCGTTTTCCAGGTAAGGACCGGTTCGACATTCAGTCGCCATGCGCTACCGCTCACTTCACGTCCCGCGCGCTGAAATGGCAGATAGTATCCATAAAGCGCCAGGCCTGGGCGCACCATCGTATGCCAGCTTTCCCGGCGCGAGATGATGGCCGACGTGTTAGCTGAATGTATGAGTAAAGGCTGCAGTCCCGCCTGCCGCAAAGTTTGCTGCGCGACCTCGAATTCATTGAGTTGAGCTTGCGAAGAGGGCGCATCAAGCACTTCAGACGAAGCCAGGTGCGTCGAGAATCCCTCCAATACGAGGTGAGACGATGAGTTCAACAGTCGGCATATGCCGGAGAGTTCTTTAGGATTTACCCCGAGGCGTCCCATACCTGTGTCTGCCTTCAGGTGTACGGGATGTCGGCTCACGCCTAGCCTGCCGGCAGCCTTCTCCATCGCCTCGATGTGCCACGACTCCCAAACTGTGGGTGTCAATCCGAGCCGGACAATCTCTTCTTCTTCACCACGCCAAAAGCCGGTCATCAGGAGAATACGGCTACTCACTCCTGCATCGCGCAGGGGAATCGCTTCATCGAGCGATGTCACACCCAGCCACTTCGCACCTTCAGCTTCCAGCGCGAGCGAGCACTGAACGGCTCCGTGACCGTATGCGTCGGCCTTCACCACAGCACAGATGGTTACGTCGGGCCCCACGTGTTGTTGCACCAATCCGAAATTCCGACGCAGCGCCGGTAAGGAAACTTCCGCCCACGTCGGGCGGGTTGCGTGCCGAATCGCTTTTCCTGTGATCGTCGTAGCCACTCTGGCGATTATAGACGCGCTCACTCGCAATGCAGCGTTACGCTGGTGCTACTTCGGAGTCGTTGTGGAACAGCGATGCTTCAGCACAGGTCCAGGCAAAGTTGGCCTTGCTCACACCACGGGAAGATCTTCTTAGCTCCCCGACAGCACGAAATTCACCGTGATTTCCGTTTCCACCTCTACCGCTTCCCCATTCAAAACGTAAGGCCGGTACCGCCACTGCCGCACTGCATCGACTGCGGCCCCGGCTAGCAGCGGTTGACCGCTCAGCACCTGAAGATTTTCAATGCAACCTTGTTTGCTGATGATGGCCTGCAGGTGTACCGGGCCTTCTATCCGCGCAGCCTTGGCCAATGCGGGATAGATAGGTTCCACCCGGCGTACCAGGTAACCTTGCATCATCACGGAGAACCGCAGGACATTATGCGGGACCGCTGCCGGTTTCGGCGGTACGGGTGTAAGTCCCGTTCCGCTCAGAATGGAATGCAGAACTCCATTCGGATCGGTGCCCGTACCGGTACTCCCCGGGACCCACCCGGTGGCCGAGGATGTAGCCACGCCTTGGTCATCGATCGAGACAATCGATCGGGGAATTCTCCCCGGCAGCATCAAGTGTCCATCTCGAAGATTGCTGACAATGACATTGCTCGTACGCGAACTGGCCATCTCCGGCGGTGCACCAGGAGGTGGCGCTGGAGTCGCAATCAACGCCTGGCTCAAAATCTTCAGTTGCGGCAACCCTTGCGTGTAGATCATGGGCAGCAACAACGCAATGGCTACGCTCGTCGCCTGTATGGCGAATGAAGTGAGCGTCGCCCAGGTTCGACGTGAAGTTTCCCCGCAAGTGGTCTCGTTTGTCCCTGTCGTCCACATGGTGCCCTCCTCACCAGCTAGAGGTACTGACACCGACAGCCGACAAGGCAGATGACCAGCGAAAAAGAAAAAGGCCGCGAAATCTCGCGGCCCTTTGGGAACTTTCTAAACGGCGGTGTTGTCGCTACTGCTTCGGCGGTGTCGTGCCTTGCGGCTTCGTCGTTGGCGTCGTAGCGGGTCTGGTCGCCCCAACTCCGCCCGGACGCGTACCGCCTGCCCCAGGCCGGCTTGCCGAAGGCGCCGACGGCACACCTGACTGCTGATTGTAAATATCAACTACCGTCTTGGTTATATCGACAGATTGGCCCGCCCAAAGCACTGGACCATCTGGCCAAGGCTTCGAGATATCGATAATCAAGCCGAGCCCGTTGTCCTTCGCGTACTTGTCGATCACCGGTCCCATCTTTTGCAGAATCTTCTGCGCGATCTCGTTCTGCTGCCCTACAAAGTCGTTTTGAGCATCTTCCTGGCTGCGCGTCAGCGACTTCTGCTTCGCTTCGATCTGGCGAACGAGGCCAGCGCGGTTCTCATCATTCGGCGCCTTCGACGCATCGAGTTGTTTCTTGAGGCCGTCGATCTCGTCTGTCATCGACTTGATCTCGTTGCGCTTGGGCTCGAACTTCTTGCCGAGCGTTTCGAATTCTTTCTGTCCTTCATTCGTGGCCAGAATCGCATCCTGAATACTGATAACACCAATCCGGGTCGGCCCGGTGGCAGTTGGAGCGGGTGCCGTCCCCGCGGGCGGCGTAGCGGCCGAAGCAGTATTCGTCGTACCACCTTGGGCCACGGCAACTATGGGCATAGCAATTGCCATGACCATGAAACTTCGCACAATCTTGCTATTCATTGGATCGCTTGAACTCCTTGAGATTTGTCTCGGGATACTCAGATAAACCTTAGCGCCCACTCTCACTGGGCCACGTGCTACCACCAGATCAACCGGCCCTCATAAACCGAGATAGGTGAGCCTGGTTGCTCAGCTCAGCACGCGGAACTTGGGACGCGTGCTAATCGCCCTGCTGATGACTTGTTCTTACGGGCGCGGGTGATCTCATTATAGGTGCATGTTTCCCACAAGGTCAAACAGAGCCGCACCTGAGCGCTGTTTACTCTTTCCCATTCCGCTTGGCGCTTTCTGGAAGCTTTGTCATTCCAAGGTATACGTTCGTCATCCCGAAGGCTTCGGCCCCGAACCCTTGTCGAAGGCCGAACACCGCGCTCACGAGGGACCTGGAAAACCGCCCTTCCACCCGCGAAAGCCCGGCCTGGAGGTGGAAGAGCGGCCCTTCAGGGCCGCGTCAAAGTCGTATGAAGCGGGGCTTCAGCCCCGGAGCGAATCCTTTCAGAACGTGGTCGCCACCGTAAACCGGAACGTCTTCAGCGGCTCTTTCAAAACGTACGTCGGACCATACAATGCCAGCGCCTGCCCAAAGGTGAAGTCGCCGGCCGCCCCCGCCGGGAACATCTCGCGCGTGATAGGCGTCGGCGCGATCGTCGAGGTATTCAGCCGCAATGGGTTGTAGGCCCAATACACGCGAAACGGTGCATTGATCACGGGCAGGAATACCTGCAGTTCCAGTCCCGTAGACATGCGAGGGACCCAGTTGGTGCCGGATATTGGCTTCAACTCTGCCGGGAAATTTATCCGCGTCCCGCCCACACAACTGAAACCGGCATCCAGACCAGGACACCCGAAGAATGCACTGTTGATGTCTTGCAACTGTCCGGTGTTAATACGAAGCTGTGAAGGCAATACGATCGAGTTTGAACCTATATCCACAAATGGAGCTAAACGCACGGGACCAACAATCGTGATGCGGTATTCCAGGTTACCCACCAGGCTCAAGTCCCCGCCGGGAGCCACAATCTGCTGAAACGGCAGCTGAACTGTGTACGCTCCTCGACGCGGATTGTTCGGATCCCTGGGAACGACGGTTCCATCGGGATTGGTCAAATTGACCGTGGCGCGATTGGAGAGGTAAGCCAATGGCGAGATGGTACGAATATCAAATCCACGCAGGTCATTCTCCCCTCCCATGTAAAAGCGATCGAACGGAGGCGCCACCAGCCCGCCGTAGCCCGTGAGGAAAGAAGCCTGCACGTTATAACCGAGGGCATTGCGGCCCTTCTGCACCGGGATGAATTGTTTCCACTGCAAAATGGGTCGCACATATTGAACCGTGCCCCCCAACCCGGCGATTTCCCCCCCGAGGAAAATGCTCTTGCCGGTATGTGGGTTGATGGGACTGTCGATGGTGCTGAACGTGAAACTCGGCAGCACCTTGCTCGTCTTCACTCCGTTCAGTGCATTGGGTCCGGCAAAACCGCGGAATGCCAGGTTCTCGAACAGAGATCGAGACGCGTCACTGAAAACTTGCGTCGACGAATTGTCGAACGAGTACGTGATCCCAATGCGTTTGAAAGATCGATGCAGCGGATAGCTGGCCGACAGGCTGAAACCCGTGCTCGCCTGCGTGAAGTTCTGCAAACTGTTCAGCACGGCTTGTGAAAAGTTGACCTTCTGTCCAGTAAGAATCTGGTATTGGTTCGCCTGGTCGTAGTTGAAGCGCTGGCTGAACACCGTGAACCCCAATTGCAGCGGACGGTCGAACAGGTAAGGCTCGGTAAACCCGAACATGACGTTACGCTGCCGATTACCTACGCTGGCTTGCACATTCAAGGTCTCGCCCAACCCGAACAGGTTGTTGGTGGCATAGTTGATGCCCACGAAAGCGCCTGCCAGGCCGCTCACGCCTCCCGTTAACCCGATGCTGTTTTTGCCCTTCTCTTTGACTTTGAGCGTGAGATCGACGTTGCCCTCCTTCTCATTCAGGTGGCGCTCCGTCACGTTCGGATCATCAGGCTTTAACTGGTCGAAGTACCCCAACTGGTTCAAGCGAAGCAAGCTTAATTTCCAGGCACGGTTGTTGTAGATTTGTCCTTCTTCCAGTGCCAGCTCGCGACGGATTACCTTGTCGCGCGTGGTTGTATTGCCTTGAAATTCGATACGCCGCACGTGAAACTGTTTGCCTTCATCAACATCGATGGTCAGGGTTACTGTCTTCTTCTGCTCGTCAAACTCTGTGTCGGGAACGGAAGTGAAATTGATGTAACCGTAGTCGCCATACGCGTCGCGCAGGTTGTCCAACCCTTTGGCAATTTTCTCGCGGCTAAAAATGTCGCCGTCTTTGATCGGAAACAAACCCCGCAACGCAGTCTGGTTCGAAATTGCCTTGTTGTTCTTGAAACTGATGGATCCCAGCGTGTAGCGGTCGCCTTCTTCGATGGGCATCGTGATATCGACCGCCTTGCCTTTGCTGTGAATCAGCGGAATACTGACGCCGGCGCCCGTATCGTGAATCTGCGTCTTGGGATCCTGCACCAGCACCTTGAAGTAGCCACGATTCTGGTATTCGGCGCGGACCCGCTCGGTATCCTCATTCAACTTGCTGGCGTCGTAAGTCCGGGCGAAGATGTTCTCCAGGAAAATGGAGTGCGGGACGCCGATGGGCTTCAGGTTCTTCATCGCCCCGCGCAGAATCCGGCTGTTGACGTGCTGGTTGCCGACGAACGTGATCTTCCCCACCTTGACCTTGGGCCCCTCCTTCACCGCGAAGGTGATTCCTACCGCAGCCGGAGGAATGGGCCTGACTTCCGTGCGCACCACAGCAAACTGCCGTCCATGTTCCGACAGCAATTCCTTAATCACGACCTCGGCTCTTTTTACCTTCGTCGGATCGTACTGACTCTCCACCGAGAGTCCTACCTTCCGCTCTTTGAAACGGTCCAGAACGTCGCTGGTCGAAACTGAACTCAGGCCCGAGTAGCTGATTTCTCGGATCGTCGGCCGCTCTTTCACGAAAATGTGAATGCGCCACCCTTTTGGTGTCTGCTCGCGTTCGAAACGAATGTCCTCGAAATACCCTGTGTTCCACAGGGAATTGAAGTCACGCTCCAGCGCACCTTGGTCATAGACGTCACCCGGCTTCGTAAACAGACGAGCTTTAATGGTCTCGACCGGGATCCGGCGATTGCCCTGAACCACAATATCCGTGATTAGATTTTCTTGGCCCCATGTGGCAGAAACCAGACTGAACAGGACCAGCAGGCACACGACTACGCGACGCCAATTGGAGGCGGTGCTTGAACCGCAAATCCCAAGCAATAAAGGACTTCGCTGCGAGGAAACGGATCGCTGCGCCGCGTCCAAATCAATGGTCGCACACCTGCGTCCACCCTCGTTGGACGCAGGGCTTTCCTGATGAAGACGAAGAATCGCTACTACCTCAAAGTCTGGGAGTATTGGAAAACGGTCATTATACGGTAGAGCTGTGCAGAGCGTCCAAACCTAACCGCCACTGTTTCTTTTATTTGTGCGCATTGGTGCAATCACGGAATAGGCTGAATTGCCTCTACCTCAACCAAGACGGAATAAAACGTGGCAGAGTTGCCCATGTCGGAAAGTATTTCTGAGGTGAGGACGTTTATGTTTCGTCCACCCGGCGTAAATTTTGCCCAATTTAGTTTCGCGTACACCACGCCCGCCAAACTCCCATTCACTCGGGCGGACAATTCAATGTCGCCGCGCTGGTTGTAAACCCGCACCCGCTGCCCGTTTTTAATTCCCCGAGCCCCCGCGTCCCGCTCACTTATCTCCAGCAGTCCAGTCTCTTCCATCGCCTGCACCGACGGGACATTTGTAAAGGTGGAATTCAGGAAATTGTCAGCCTTGCGCGCCAGCAGCTCGAGCGGGAATCTCCCCGCTTGATCACCGTTGCGCGATTCCGACGGAGCAATAAACTGCACCACCGGATCCAGCCCCTCCTGCTTCAGTTGCTCGCTGTAAAGCTCAGCCTTGCCAGTGGCCGTACGGAAGTTTCCCTCCGCGAAGGGAAGGAAGTATCCGTTCCCTTCTGTGGCGTGG
>Ga0136846_1225544_pt1 | contig 10204 bp, 12 predicted proteins | sample HopSoiMetagenom2_FD_96841 | JGI IMG/M metagenome (GOLD analysis project Ga0136846, IMG submission 96841) | Grasslands soil microbial communities from Hopland, California, USA - 2 Assembly 2016 (version 4) | ecosystem: Environmental > Terrestrial > Soil > Grasslands | place: USA: Hopland... | reverse complement strand
TGACCCCAGCCACCTCGCCGTATACGTCGAGCTGGAACTGCTCGGACGCGGCATTGCCCACGCGCACCGGCTGCGAGCCCTCGTACCCCGGCAGGTGGGGCAGCTCGAACTCGGTCAGCCGCCGCTCCCCCTGGATGCCGTACATGATCTGGATCGTGCTTGGGTCACCGGTGCCCACTCGCAGGAGGAAGTCGCGGAAGGCGAGTGCCTCGTCGGTGTAGCCGGCGTTGAGGAGCGCCTCCAGTGCCAGCACCGAGTCGCGCAGCCAGCAGTAGCGGTAGTCCCAGTTCCGCACGCCGCCGATCTCTTCGGGCAGCGAGCTGGTGGGTGCCGCGACCAGCGCTCCCGTGGTCTCCGAGGTCATCGCCTTGAGCGCGATCAGCGAGGTGACCACCTCGTCGCGGTAGGCGCCTTCGTAGCGACAGCGGCCGCTCCACTCACGCCACCACGCGTCAGTCCTCGCGAGCGCCGAGTCGGCGTCCTCGACCGGGGGAGCTTCCTCGTATGACAGATGCCACATCAGCGTGAAGCGCTGCCGGCCGCCCTCGACCGTGACGAACTCGGCGGTCGCGGAGCCGTCCTCGATCTGCAGCGGCAGGGGCGTGCTCAGGCGGAACGCGTCGGGGCCGGCGGTCGCGGTCGCGCCGTCGACCGTCGGCTCGATCCATGCGTTGGTCGACGCGTAGTCCGGACGCGGTGAGAACTCCATTCGCATCGGCACCTGGCCGCGGACCCCCTCGACGATCCGCATCAGCTGCGGTGGCCCGCTGCCCCTTCGCGGCATGAAGTCGATCACGCGGACAGCGCCCTCGCCCACCTCGAACTCGGTCTCGAGGATCAGCGTGCCGGGCCGGTAACGGCGAGACGTGGCAGGGGCTCCGTCGGCCGGAGACAGCCTCCAGCGTCCGTGAGACTCGTCGCCGAGCAGCGCCGTGAAGCACGAGGCCGAATCGAAGCGCGGCAGGCACAACCAGTCGACCGATCCGTTGCGTCCCACCAGTGCGGCGGTCTGCATGTCCCCGATCAGCGCGTAGTCCTCCAGCAGCACGATCCGGAGCATCCGCTTCCGCGGCCCGAGCGACAAGGGTGCATACCCTCCAACCTCGGTGGACGCGCGCACGAGTTTTCCTGCGCGCCCGGCGGGCGAGTGGGCGATCCAGGACTCGAACCTGGGACCTCTTCCTTATCAGAGAAGCGCTCTAACCGACTGAGCTAATCGCCCGTTTCGACGGCCGATTGTAGCGGTGGGTCGGCGCCGCGTTTACGCCGCGCGGGTGTCGCGCTTGCCGGTGATGCGCGCCGCCAGCTCGACCGCCTCGCGCGCGTCCTCGAGCTCGAACTCCACCTTGCAGCGGCCGCCCCTCGACCTCACGTTGACGTCCCGGCCGAGTGCCTCGGACAGGGCCTCCTCGGCCACGCGCAGCAGTTCCGCGAGGTCCGGGTGGATCACCACCTGGCTGCTACCGCGGTTACCGCCGCCGCCGGACTGCGCCTCCTTCGCGCGGCGCTCGGTCTCGCGGACCGACCAGCCGCGATCGCGCGCCTCGCGCGCCAGTCGCCGGCGTGCCGTGTGCTCCTTGCACATCAGCAGCGCCCGCCCGTGCCCAGCCGTGAGCTCGCCCGACTGGAGCATCGCCTGCGCGTCGTCGGGGAGGTCGAGCAGCCGGATCGCGTTCGAGATCGCCACGCGGCTGCGGCCCACCCGCCGGCCGAGCTCCTCCTTGGTCACCCCGAGGTCGTCGACGAGGGTCGCGCACGCGCGCGCCTCCTCTATCGGGTTCAGGTCCTCGCGCGCCATGTTCTCGATCAGCGCCAGCTCGAGCCGCTCGGACTCTTCGGTCTCGCGCACGATCGCGGGCACGCGCTCGAGGCCAGCCAGCTTCGAGGCGCGCATGAGTCGCTCGCCCGCCACCAGCTCGTAGCTGCCGCCCGGCAGCGCCCGCACCACCAGCGGCTGCAGCACCCCGCGTGCCTTGATCGACTCCGCGAGCGCCAGCAGGCTCTCGCCGTCGAACTCCTGGCGTGGCTGGCTGGGGTTCGGGCGAATCAGCTCCACGGCGAGCTCGCGCAGCGCCGGCGCGGCGTCCTGGTCGGGGCTCGACAACAGCGCCGCCAGCCCGCGGCCCATCCCCCGCTGCCCAGACTTCCCGTTTCCCTCAGCCACGCGCTGCCACCTCCTTGGCCAGCCTCAGATACGCCAGCGAGCCGCTGCAATTCGGGTCGTGCCGCGTTACCGGCAGCCCGAAGCTCGGTGCCTCGCTGACCCTCACGTTACGCGGTATCACCGTCTCGAAGACGAGCTCCGGGAAGTGCTCGCGCACCTCGCGCTCCACGTCCTGGGCGAGCCGCGTGCGCCCAGCGTGCATGGTCAGGATCATGCCACCTACCGTGAGCCGCGGGTTGAGCTCGCGCTGGATCAGCGACAGCGTGTCGAGCAGCCCGGCCAGGCCCTCGAGCGCGAAGTACTCGGTCTGGACGGGCACGATCACCCGGTCGGCCGCCACGAGCGCGTTCACCGTGAGCGGCCCGAGCGACGGCGGGCAGTCGAACAGCGTGAACAGGTAGTTCTCGCGCACTGACCCGAGCGACTCGCGCAGCCGCATCTCGGAGCCGGGCATGCGCGGCAGCTCCACGCCGGCGCCGGCGAGGTCGGGCGTGGACGGCACGATCGACAGCCGCTCGATGCCCGGTGCCTCGCGCGCGACATCCTCCAGGGTCAGCCCGTCCTCTGAGAGGAGGCAGTCGTAGATCGTCGGGTCGCAGTCCTTGGGCAGCCCAAGAGCGACCGTGGCGTTGCATTGGGGATCGAGGTCGACCAGCAGCGTTGGATAGCCTGCCTCCGCGACGCAGGCGGCGGTGTTGACGGCGGTCGTGGTCTTCCCCACGCCGCCCTTCTGGTTGGCGATCGCGTAGACGGTGCCCATCGGATGGCGAAGGTAGCGGCAGGGCCGGTCAGAAGGGTTTCGCTCGAGTGAAGGTTCGGCGTCGAACCGCTTTCCCCTGCTAAGAGAGGGGGCGCTTCGCTGCCGCTCCAGGCCTACGAGGGAAGTGGTTCGGGGTCGATCTAACCTTCGAGTAGACGTACAGGTTGAGGTCGAGGGTTCCTTCGAAAGGCCGCACATTGCGGACCGCTTCCCTACGGAGCCCGACGATCTCGGCGGCCGCGTCGCCGGCGAGCTCCTCGTCCGGGTCGGGCGAGCCCTTCCACGCGACGAGGATGCCGCCGTCGTGCAACAGGGGAGCGGAGTACTCGGCGAGCACCGCCAGAGGCGCCAGCGCCCGCGCGGTAACCACGTGGTAGGCGCCGCGACCCTCGCCGGCCGCCAGCTCCTCCGCGCGCAGGGGCAGGGCTCGAGCATTTCGAACGCTTGCCGCAGCGGCCAGGCGCTCGATCACCTCGCACTTTCTCCGTGTCGATTCGACTAGGTCCACGCTCGCTTCGGGCAGCGCAATTGCGAGTGGCAGGCCCGGAAAACCGGCGCCAGAGCCGAGGTCCGCGATGCGCCGCGCCGAGCGCAGCGCTTCCACCTCCAAGCCGCTCAGACTGTCGGCGATGTGCTGGTCGACCGCAGACCGCGGGTCCCGGACCGTGGTCGGGGGATCGGCCTCGGCCGCAAGCGCATCCAGCAGCCTGCCGAGCTGCTCGACCGCGGAGGAATCAAGCGAGTATCGGCTGCCGAGCTCAGCGAGACGCTCGGCAACCCCGCGTTTCACGTTTCACGCCGGGCGCACCGGCGTGACGACCAAGCGCCGCTCGGGCTCGTCGCCCTCGCTGTGCGTCTGAACCTCGGGACGGTCCCTCAAGTACACGTGGACGGTCCGGCGCTCGTGGGGCCCCATCGGCTCGAGCTCAACGGGGCGGCCATAGGACAGGGCGTCCTCCACTGCCCGGTCCGCCGCGCGCCGCAGAGCGGCTTCGCGCCGCTCCCGGTATCCGGCCGCATCCACGACAACGGCCTTGTGCTCCGCGACCCCGTGGTATGCCGCGCGCATCGCGATGTGCTGCAGCGCATCGATCGTCGTCCCGTGCCGGCCTATCAACAGGCCGAGATCGTCGCCGTTGACGGTGGCCCGGATCTCCTCGGCGCTCTCCTCGATGTCCACGCTCGCGCGCAGGCCAAGCGCGCCCACCACGCGCGCAACCACCGCCCGCACGCGCTCCGCGGGCTCTTCCGGAATCTCATGCGCCATTCGTTGCCATGCCTCCAGATCCAGCTGCACACGCACCCGAGCCGGGTGCCCTTCTGCATCGTCCCCCTCGTCCAACACCTCGAACGAAACGCAATCGGCGCCGACGCCTGGGAAATCCGGCTCGAGCGCCTTCACAGCGTGCCACTTGGCCTCGCCGAGCGTCGTGCCCTCGGCCTCCGCGGAGGTGGGCTTCTCGGTCGCCACGCTCAGCGCCTGCGGCCGGAGCGCTTCTTTCGCTTGCGCGGCGAGGGTGGCGGGGCCTTGGCGTTACCGCCATTACCGCCGCTCGAGCCCGACGGGTCCGCGGCCGGCTTCGGTTTCGCCACACGTGAGCCTCCACCCTTGCCGTCACCACCATCGCCGCCACCTCCGCCCCCACCGGCGGCGGCGGCTCGCACGGGTAATGGCTCGGGGGGCGGGAGGAAGCGCTTGATGAAGAGCTGCTGCCCGATCGTCCAGGTGTTGGTCGCCACCCAGTACACGAGCAGACCCGCCTGGAAGCGGAAGACGAAGAAGACGAACACGAACGGGAGCGCCAGCATCAACCGCCGCTGGTTGGGATCCGCGCTCATCGTCGACACCATCGTCGAGATGAGCTGCGTGACCACGTAGAGCACGATCATCGTGATCAGCGCCGCCGGGTGGCCGGTGAGCGGCTTCGCCAGATTCGGGATGAAGAGGAACGACTCCTCGCCCTTGATGTCTTCCTTGAACGTGCTGCTGCGCAGCAGGTAGAAGAGCGAGAGGAAGAACGGCAGCTGGAGCAGGAGCGGCAGGCAGGAGGCCAGCGGGTTGACCCCGTGCTCCTGGTAGAACTTCATCATCTCCTGCTGCTGGCGCTGCTTGTCCTCCTTGTAGCGCTCCTGGATCCGCTTCATCTCCGGCTGGAGCCGCTGAAGTGCCTGCATAGAGCGCACTTGCCTGAACGTCAGCGGCAGGATCGCGGCGCGGACCACCACCGTCAGGCCGATGATCGCGGCGCCCCACGACAGCCCCACGCTGTTGTGCCAGAACTTCAGGATCGCGTCGTTGAGATCGACTAGCGGCTGGAGAAAGGTCGCGAACATGGTGTTGGGTCAGCGGGCGCGCGGGCGCGCGCGGAACAGCTTCTGCTCCTCGACGTGGTCGAATCCGCCGTGGCTCCAAGGGTTACAGCGAAGGAGCCGCCAGGCGGCGAGGACAAGGCCCCGGAGTATGCCGTAGGAGCGAACCGCCTGCACCGCATATTCCGAGCAGCTCGGGTAGTAGCGGCAGCGGTTGCCGAGCGCCGGTGAGATCGCGCGCTGGTACACACGAATCGGGGCGACGGCGAGCGCGCGCAAGGCGGTCACTGCTCCTCGCTCCGAGCCACGCCGGCGGAGTCGAGCAACTCGCGTAGCGCCTCCTCGATCCCCCGCTCGCCACGTTCGCGAGCGAGCTCGCCGGCGTCGGGGCGCGCGACCAGCACGAAGTCATGGCCGCTCGGCAGCACGTCGGCCGACGCCCAGAAAGCCTCGCGAAGCAGCCGCTTCACGCGATTGCGCTCCACTGCGCCGCCCACCTTGCGGCCCACGGAGACTCCCAGGCGGGGGTCTTCGTCCCCCGCATCCGGACGCGGAAACGCATGCAGGACGAGGTAGCGGCTGGCGTGCGAGCGCCCCTCGCGGAACACACGGTCGAACTCAGCGCTGCGCGACAGGCGCCGGCGCTTGCCTCGGCGGCCCGCGCCACCGTCGCCGGGAGAGCTCATCTACGGGGTGAGTCGGGCGCGGCCTTTGTCGCGGCGGCGCTTGAGCATCGCGCGCCCCGCGCGCGTGCGCATACGCGCACGGAAGCCATGGGTCCGGGCACGCTTGCGCTTCTTGGGCTGGTAGGTGCGCTTCATCGGCGAAGAGGTCGCCAAGTATAGGCGGAGCGCCTCGGCGCCACCCTTCGTCGACCGGCCGAAAACCCCTCCGGCGAATTCCCCGCGATTTGCGCCCTTGCTTCCCGGCGGGCCCCCCGGACGCCCCGACCGGAGATATACACTCGCCGCCACGAGAGCCTCGGGGAGAGTGGCCAACGCGGCTCGCCACTTCACCATCCCCGGCGCTCAATCGACGTCGCGTTACACAACTGCCCGGAGGGCTGTCGCACACCCGTGCCCGAAAAAGACCTGCAAACAGACTGGGAACAGGTCCGTCGCGAGCTCCGCGACGAGGTCACGGACTTCACCTTTCACATCTGGCTCGAGCCGCTCTCGCCCGCCGGCCGCAGTGGCTCCGTTCTCTACGTCAGAGCGCCGAGCCACATCCGCACCTCGGTGCGCGAGCGCCATCACCACCACCTGAGGGCCGCCGCTCGCAGAGCTCTCGGCGACGACGTCGAGGTCGAGATTGTCGACGACGCCTGGGAGCCTCCGGGGCCGTCCGCCGAGGCGCCCGCGACACCGGCATCGGCCGCCGCGCTGAACCCGAAGTACACCTTCGACCAGTTCGTGATCGGCGACGGAAACAGGCTCGCTCATGCGGCCGCGCTGGCCGTGGCGGAAATGCCCGCCCAGGCCTACAACCCGCTCTTCATCTACGGGCCGCCGGGGCTCGGCAAGACCCACCTGCTGCAGGCGATCGGCAACTACGTGCAGCTCTACGGCAACGGCCTGCGCGTGCGCTACGCCACGGTCGAGGAGTTCACGACCGACTTCGTCCACTCGCTCAAGCGAAACGACACGAGCGCATTCCGCGACCGCTTCCGCGGCGTAGACGTCCTCCTCGTCGACGACGTCCAATTCCTGGCCGACAAGGTCAAGACCAAGGAGGAGTTCTTCCACACGTTCAACGCCCTCTACGAGAGCGGCCGGCAGCTTGTCCTCACGAGCGACCGCCCGCCGGCGGACCACGACGAGTTCGAGACGCGGCTGCGCTAGCGCTTCGCCTCCGGCCTCGTAGCTGACCTGCAGCCACCCGAGCTCGATGTGCGCATGGCGATCCTCCGCAAGCGCGCTCGACTCGACTCGCTCCAGCACGTCGATGACTCCACGCTCGTCGAGATCGCCTCCCGCGTGGCGGCCAGCGTCCGCGCGCTCGAGGGCGCGCTCATCCGAGTGGTCGCGTATGCCTCGCTCCGCGGACAGGATCCGACGCCCGAGATCGCCCGGCAGGTGCTCACGTCCCTTTACCCGAACCTCCCGTCGCCGCCCTGCTCGCTCGAGGCGATCCAGAAGGCAACCGCCGAGGAATTCGGGATATCGCGCGAGTCCCTGCTCGCTCACGACCGCCGGCCCCTGCTCGCCTTCGCACGGCAGGTGGCGATGTACCTCGCGCGCGAGCTCACCCAGGAGACGCTGCCGGCGATAGGGCGCCAGTTCGGTGGCCGCAACCACTCCACCGTCCTGCACGCTCACAAGAAGATCGCCGCGGACCTCCTGGTCGATCCGAACGTTGTCGACAAGGTCAACCTCCTGCGCAAGCGCCTCGACCGGGAGCCCTCGTGACGACCGCCGCTACTGACACAATCCACACCCTTGTCACCGCCGCTTCAACCCCGAACTTTCCCTACTGGCGCGGCCTTCGCCCCGTTGTCCACTTGTCCACAGCCCCTACTACTCCAAGGTTTTCTGAATGAAGTTCTCCGTTCAGCGTGAGCACTTTTTGAATCAGCTCGGCATCGCCGTTCGCGGCGTGTCCACACGCAGCGCCATCCAGACGCTTGCCGGCGTTCTCATCCGTGCGGACTCCGAAAAGGTCGAGCTGCAGGCCACCGACATGGAGCTCGGCATCCGCGTGCAGGTCGAAGCTGCGTCCGACCGCGAGGGCGCCGTCGTCTTGCCGGGGCGGCTCCTGCTCGACGTGGTCCGTTCCCTGCCGAAGGACGACCTCACGCTCGAGCATCGAACGACCGAGCAGGACGTCGAGGTGGTCTCCGGCGCATCGAAGTTCCACCTGCGCACGCTTCCCATCGACGACTTCCCGAAGCTGCCCGAAGCGGAAGGCGCCGGCACGATGCACGTTCCCGCCGGCGCCTTCGTCGAGACGATCGGCCGCGTCGCACGTGCAGCGTCGCGTGACGAGACCAGGCCGCACCTCACCGGTGTGCTCGTGTCGGCCACCGGCCAGGAGCTCCGCATGGTCGCCACCGACTCCTACCGGCTCAGCGTGAAGGAGACCACGCTCGAGAACGCGGTCGACGGGTCGCTCGAGGCGAACGTTCCGGCCCGAACCTTGCAGGAGCTGTCACGCGTGGCCACGGCCGGCAGCCCCGAGCAGATCGAGATCACCGCGCTCGAGAACCAGGTGATCTTCAACCTGGGCCCCGTCGTGATCTCGTCGCGGCTCGTGGAAGGTCGGTTCCCGAACTATCGCCAGCTGTTGCCGGAGTCCTACGAGCACGAGCTGAACGTGAACGGGGCGGAGCTGCTCGAGGTGGTGCGGCGCATCAGCCTGCTCGCCCAGAAAAACGCTCCCCTGCGCTTCGCGTTCACCGAGGGTGCGGTGGAGGTGTCGGCGCAAACACCGGACGTGGGCGAGGCCAGCGAGAGCATGCCCGTTCCATACAAGGGCGAACCGCTCGAGATCGGCTTCAACCCGGAGTTCTTCCGGGAGGGCCTCGAGAGCGCGGAGACCGACGAGCTCATCCTGAAGCTGATCAGCCCGCTGCGGCCGGGCCTGATCGAGTCGGGCGGCGAGGGCAGCGGCTTCATCTACCTCGTCATGCCGATCCGGCTGAACGTCTAGGGGTAAAGGCGGTGCCTCCCTCGAGTTCAACCTCGTTCGGCGGCTGCGAACCTGCGTCCGGCGGCGTCCTCGGTCTCGCCAATGGCTCCGACATTGACTCGCCCTGCGTCCTTGCCGGACTTGGTTCTCGCTCGCCGACCCGAGGCCGACCTCTCGATCGGCACCGCTAGTGCGCGTCACGCGGGCCAGCCTGCGCGACTTCCGCAACTACGAGCGGGCCGAGATCGCGCTCGGCGAGGGTCTCACGGTGGTCTGCGGGCCCAACGGGGCCGGCAAGAGCAACCTGCTCGAGGCGATCTACTTCGGCTGTACCGGCCATTCGTGCCGCACGTCCAACGAGCGCGAGCTCTTGCGGTTTGGTCAGAGCGTGGCCCGTGTGAGCCTGGACCTCGAGGCAGAGGACGGGGCTCATCGGCTGGAGGTGGGCTTCGAGCCGGGGGAGCCCAAGCACTTCCGCGTGGACGGCGCGCCGGTCGAGCGGTTGACGAGCTCCGAGGTGCGCCCGCTGGTCGGCGTGTTCATGCCCGACCGGCTCGACCTCGTGAAGGGGCCGCCGTCGCTGCGGCGCGCCCATCTCGACCAGGTGATCGCGGCGCTGTGGCCGTCCCGCGGCACCGCCCGCGGCGAGTACTCGCGCGCGCTCGCCCAGCGCAACGCCCTGGTCGCGCGCATAAGGGCGGGCGCCGCTCGCCCGGACCTGCTCGATACCTGGGATCTCGAGCTGGCCCGGCACGGTGTGGCACTGATGGAGGCTCGCCGCGGCGCTCTTGGAGAGCTCGAGGCTCCGTTCAGGCGGCTCGCCGAGGAGCTGGGACTTCCGGGTGACTGCGCGCTGCAGTACCGGCCGCGCTCGAAGGCCGGGGGCGTCGACGAGCTGCGGGCCGAGCTGGCGAGCCGCCGCGACGACGACCTCGCGCGCGGCTTCACCACGCACGGGCCGCACCGCGACGACCTCGCGCTCACGCGCGATGGCCGCTCTCTTCGCTCCTACGGCTCGCAGGGTCAGCAGCGCGCCGGGCTGCTCGCCCTCCTGTTCGCCGAGCGCGAGGCCCTGGCCGCCATCGGCCGGCCGCCCCTGATGCTGCTCGACGACGTGATGTCGGAGCTCGATGCAGCCCGCCGCGAGCGGCTGATCGAGCTGGTCCGCTCCGGTGGCCAAGCCGTCGTCGCCGCGACTGAGCCCGAGCACGTTCCCGGCGCGCGGGATGGGGACGTGGAGCTCCTGCTGGTCGCCGACGGCGCCGTGGCGGTGGAGGCTGCGCTGTGACCTACAGGGAACCGCGACCGATCGCCGAGGCTCTTGCGCGCGTGGTCGACAGATC
>Ga0136846_1212179_pt1 | contig 10204 bp, 11 predicted proteins | sample HopSoiMetagenom2_FD_96841 | JGI IMG/M metagenome (GOLD analysis project Ga0136846, IMG submission 96841) | Grasslands soil microbial communities from Hopland, California, USA - 2 Assembly 2016 (version 4) | ecosystem: Environmental > Terrestrial > Soil > Grasslands | place: USA: Hopland... | reverse complement strand
CCCGAGTTCTCGCCCAGGAAGGCGCGGGCGAGGTCCGGCGTCCACGGCTGCCCGCGGTGCTCGGCGAGCGCCCCCTCGGCGTCGTCCGGGATCGGCAGGCCCAGGTGCATGCCGATGTCGATGACGACCCGCACGGAGCGCAGCTGCTGGGCGTCGAGGTAGCCCATGCGCTCCCCGGGATCGGCGAAATAGCCCAGATCGTCCATCAGCCGCTCGGCGTAGAGCGCCCAGCCCTCGACATTGGCGCTGACCGAGCCCAGCGACGTCTGGTAGGTCGACAGCTGCCCCGCGACGTACGCCCACTGCGCCAGCTGCAGGTGGTGGCCGGGAACGCCCTCGTGGTACCAGATCGAGACGAGGTCCCAGAGGGGGAAGCGGGTGCGGCCCAGGGTCGGCAGCCACGTCCGACCGGGGCGGGAGAAGTCCAGCGCCGGGCGGGTGTAGTACGGCGCGGCGGCGCTGCCCGGGGGCGCGATCATCGCCTCGACCTTCCGGACCGGCTCCGCGAGGTCGAAATGCGTGCCGCCGAGGTCGGTGATCGCCCCGTCCATCATCGCCTGCAGCCGCTTGCGAATGGCCTCGACGCCCTCGACCGCGGGCCCGAAGGTGGCGAGCCAGCGCATGGCCTCCATCGGCGTGCTGCCCGGCAGGACCTTCTCGGCCTCGATCCGCTGCTCGGCCAGGATCCGCCGATGTTCGGCCCAGCCCCAGGCGTAGGCCTCCTCGAGCCCCTGCCCGGCGCCGAGATCCGACCCGGTCCAGCGACGGGCGGCGACGGCGTACCGCTCGCGACCGACGGCGTCCGGCGTCCCCTCGGCACGGGGCGCGTAGACGTCGCGCAGGTAGTCACGGATGTCGGCCACCGCCTGGTCGGCCACCCGGGCGGCCCGATCCAGCTCCGGCCGCAGCGACTCCGGACCGGTCGCCACGAACGAGGCGAAGTAGGGGCCGGCCAGCCATTCGTCGAGCTGCCCGACCACGGTGTGCACCTGACGGGGGGCCACGAACAACTTCCGCCGGGCGCCCTCCTCCAGCGACTCCTGGAACCCGCGGTAGGCCTCCGGCACGCGAGCCATGCGCCGGCCGATGACCGACCAGTCCTCCTCGGTGACCGTCGGCATGAGCGAGAAGACCTGGCGGATCGCGTGCACGGGGCTGAACAGGTTCGACAGCGTCCGGAAGCCCTCGCCGATCTCGTGGGCGGCCATCTCGGCGCCGAGCCGCTCGCGCAGCAGGCGAGCACATCCCCGCTCGATCGGGTCGTCGGCGAGCGACGGATCGTCGGCGAGCACCCGGTCCAGTTCGGCCAGCGTCGTCCGTGCCAGTTCCGCCTCGGCCTCGAGCCCGGCGGGGCTCGGGTCCGGCAGCCGGTCGTCCCCGGGCCGCGCACCGAGGGACGTCGCGACGAGCGGATCGAGGTCGCAGACGGCGTCGACGTAACGGTCGGCGACCTGCCGCGGGGAGGTGAGGCGGGCCGGCTGATCCAGCGGAGTCATCGGATCCGTTCGAGTCGGGCGGACATGGTGGGTCGTAGCGGCCCGTCGGGGCCTGCGCGGTCGATCGCGTACATCAGTGCGCCCTCGACGATGCCGTACAGGCGGACCGCACGCGTCACGTCGGGCGCGTCGGGCGTCCGCGCCAGCACGTCGCTGGTCAGCTCCCAGCTCGTGGTCGTGCGCGCCCGGCCGACGTAGAGCTCGACGAGACCGTCCGGGCTGGCCACGAGCAGCTCCACGTCGTCCTGACCCCGCGGCCGCCAGAAACCGGACTCCCGGCTGTCGGCTCCCACGATCGCCCCGTCGTCGGTGAGCCGCCAGGTGCGCGACTCGTACGCCAGGAACCCGCGACCGTCGTGGCTGAAGCGGACCCACTGCCCGAAGCGGTGGTCACCCGAGCTGCCCGCTGCCTGCCCCTCGCCGTGCCACTCGCCGAGCAGGGGGAGGATCGCCAGCAGCTCCTCGGACACCTCCGGCCCGGTACGGACGTCGGCCGTGTCCGGCACCGGCAGCTGGGTCGGGCCGCTCATCGCCGCGTCCCCTTGGGCCGGCGCGCCAGCCGGACGGCGCCGTATGCGCAGCCGAGCGCGACCAGCGACGCCAGGGTGACCAGGACCCAGGCAGAAAACATGGGCCCACGGTAGTGACGGCGCCGACGCTTCCCTCAGGCGGTCACCGGCACGGCGGCAGCAGTGGCGGCCACGACCTCGTTCCACGGCGTCGCGGTCAGCCCGAAGGTGGCCGAGGTCGCGCTGGAGTCGGTGACGAAGGGCTGGTCGAACTGGTGACGCATCGCCGCGACCTCGCGCATCGTCGGCACGACCATGCCGATGGCGCTCATCACCGGCCACGGGACGCCGCTCACCGGCACCGGAGGCATGCCCATCGCCCCGGCGAGGTCGTCGAGGGCCTGCCGCTGCGAGCGCGGCGAATTGACCGCAACGTGCCAGGCGCGGCCCAACGCCCGCTCGTCGGTGCCGAGGGTCGCGAGGGTGGCGCCGACGTCGGGCAGGTAGGCCCAGCTCCGCGGCGCGTCGGGGTCGCCGACCACCCAGGCCCGCCGTCCCTTCCGGATCGCCGCCAGTTGACGGCCGAGGTGCGTGCCTTCGGGCGGAGCCTGGGGTCCGACGAAGTCCGCGGCGCGCGCCTCGGTGATCCGGACCCGGCCGGCCTCGTGCGCGGCCAGCGCGTCGAGCCACATCCGGATGCGCACCCGGCCCTTGGTGTCGGTGGCGGCGAGCGGGCTGTCCGGCGTCATGGGGCCCGTCGGGCGCCCGTATCCGTACAGGTTCGACATCGTCACCAGGACGCTGCCCGTGCGTTCCGCGGCGGTCAGCAGGGCGGCTGCGACCGGCGGCCAGTCGGTCGCCCACCGGTGGTACTCCGGGTTGACCGCGTTGTAGATGGCGGCTGCACCGCGGGCCGCGGCCGCGAGGGACCCGGCGTCCGTGGCGTCGACCTGCCGGTGCTCGATGGTCGACGTGGACCGGCCACCGCTGCGCGAGAGCATGCGCACCTCGTGGCCGCGGGCGACCAGCTCCGCCGCCGTGGTCGTGCCGACCGGTCCCTTGCCGACGAGAACGTGCAGTGCCATGGCGATCTCCTGAATGCCTGACGAGAGCGGTGCTCTCGTTCGCGATGACACTCGACCGGTCAGGACTCTTTGTCAAGAGCACCGCTCTCAGTTGCGATCAATGATCTCGCTCGGGCATCATGGCCGGGTGGCAACCACCGCACGGGAGCGCGTCCGCGCCGAGCTGACCCGGGAGATCACCGATGCCGCCCGGCGGCAGCTGGCCGAGGTCGGCGCTCCGGCGCTGTCCTTGCGGGCCGTGGCCCGCGAGGTGGGCATGGTCTCCTCGGCGGTCTACCGGTACTTCCCGAGCCGGGACGACCTGCTGACCCGGCTGATCATCGACGGCTACGACGACCTCGGGGCGGTGGCGGAGGCGGCCGATGACCCCTCGGCGCCGGCGCTCGAGCGGTGGCTGGCCGTCTGCCGCGCCGTCCGCTCGTGGGCTCGGGCGCATCCGCACGAGTACGCCCTGCTCTACGGGTCTCCCGTACCCGGCTACCGCGCTCCGCAGGAGACGATCCCGGCCGCCGCACGCGTCGCACTCGTCCTCGGCCGGATCCTCTCCGACGCCGCCGAGGCCGGCGACCTGCCGCGGGCGGCCGGAGAGCGCGATCCCGGCCTGTTCAGCGACGAGGCGGTGGCGGCACTGGGCGGCGACCATCCCGCGTTCGACGACGCCGTCCGCGCCCGCGCCCTGCTTGCGTGGAGCTCGCTGTACGGAACGGTCAGCTTCGAGCTGTTCGGGCACTTCGTCGGCTCCGTGGAGGACGGCGACCGCTACTTCGACCGCGCCATGGGCGACCTCGCGATGCTCATCGGCTTCCGGGCCGCCTGAGACGCGACAGCGCCCGCTCCGAGAAATCCCGGAGCGGGCGCTGTGCGTCAGTGCTTTCGTTCCCCTCCAGGGCACCCCCCCGAGCGTGCGAGGGGTGGGGAGGAGGGGGTCCTCACCCGATGACGACCGTCGTCTCGTTCAGTCCGACCTCGGCCGCCAGGCCCCGCTCGCCTCGACCGACAGGCGCCAGCGCGCGCACCTTCCAGTTACCGGGGGCGGCGAAGAACCGGAACTCACCCTCGGGGCTGGTGACCACCTCGGCGGTGAACTCGTCCGTCGCATCCAGCAGTCGCACGTAGGCACCCGCTAACGGCGCGCCGTCGTGCCAGACCGACCCCTGGATGACCGTCTGCGTCGTCAGGTCGATCCCGGCCAGGGACCCACCCTGCGTGGGAGCTCCGCACATGTCAGCTCACTTCTCGATCGGAACGCCGACGAGCGAGCCGTACTCGACCCAGCTGCCGTCGTAGTTCTTGACGTCGGGCTTGCCGAGCAGCTCGCGCAGCACGAACCAGGTGTGGCTCGAGCGCTCGCCGATCCGGCAGTAGGCGATGGTCGCCTTCGTGTCGTCGTAACCCTGCTCGTCGTAGAGCGCCGCGAGCTGCTCGTCGGACTTGAAGGTGCCGTCCTCGTTGGCCGCCTTGCTCCACGGGATGTTCTTGGCGGTCGGGACGTGGCCACCCTTCTGCGCCATCTCCTGCGGCAGGTGCGCCGGCGCCAGAATCTTGCCGGAGAACTCGTCGGGCGAGCGGACGTCGATCAGGTTCTTCGAGCCGATCGAGGCGACGACCTCGTCACGGAAGGCGCGGATCGACAGGTCGGGGTCCTTGGCCTTGTACTGGGTGGCCGGGCGCTCGACGACGTCCTTCGACAGCGCACGGCCGTCGAGCTCCCACTTCTTGCGACCGCCGTCGACCAGCTTGACGTTCTCGTGGCCGTAGAGCTTGAAGTACCAGTACGCGTACGCGGCGAACCAGTTGTTGTTGCCGCCGTAGAGCACCACGGTGTCGTCGTTGCTGATGCCCTTGGCCGACAGGAGCGCCTCGAATGCCTCCTTGTTGACGAAGTCGCGGCGCAGCGGGTCCTGGAGGTCCTGCTTCCAGTCCAGCTTGACGGCACCTTCGAGGTGGCCGCCGTCGTAGGCGCTGGTGTCCTCGTCGACCTCGACGAATACCAGGCCAGGCGTGCCGAGGTTCTCCTCGGCCCAGTCGGCGGTGACGAGCACGTCGTTACGGCTCATGGACGTTCCTCCAGTTGAATCATTCGTGCGGATGGTCAGGTGCGGGCCGGCAGGGCCCGCCGGGCAGTCAGGTAGAGCTCGCAGCCCAGGCAGAAGCCGGTGGCCGCATTGAGCAGTGCCGCGACGAGCGCGAGCCCGGTGGCGATCGCGCCGAGCAGCGGCGCACCGAGCAGGTAGCCCGCCGCGCCGACGACGGCGAACAGGAGCCCGACGAACTGGGCGAACCGTGGCGGCGCCTCCGGCTCCCGCTCACGCGCCGGCCCCAGCCGCGGGGCCACGAGCACGCGGAACAGCACGCCGTAAGGGGAGTACCGCAGGCCGGCGAACGCGCCCACCGCGAACACCGCCGCCTGGACGGCGACCAGCGCCCCGCTGCCCAGGACCAGGGCGAGAGCGAGCACGGCGCTCGTGACCCATGCGGCGAAGCGAGGACCACGGACGTCGACGGTGCGGAGCGGTGCGGACATCGAGAAGGCGACCTTCGGACGGCGGACAGGGCGCGTCTGGCCGGGAGAAACCGACCTCAGAAGGTGCGACACAGGCAGCTGCCGACGCGGCACAGGTCAACTGTGCGTCGCGAGGTCAGCAGGGTGCCCATGTGGCGAGAGTAACCGATCACGAGGAAAGCCCCACGTGCGCGTCGACCAGAGCGGTCAGCTCCTCCGGCCGTGGCGCGCCGCTGCTACGGCCGAGCAGGCCACCGTCGCGCCCGACGTAGAACAGTGTCGGGGTCCGGCGGACCTCGAGCTCGCGCACCTCGTCGAGGTGGCTCTCGGCGTCCACGTGGACGACGGCCAGACCCGGCCGGGCGGCCTGCAACTGCTGGAGCCGCGCCTTCGTCGCCCGGCAGGGCGCGCAGAAGGCGGTCGAGAACTGGACGACGGTGAGGTCGGCGTCCGCGGGACGCACTCCGAGACGGGACGGGGCATCGGGCAGGGGCGCAGTCAGCGCGTTCGCGACCGGGCGGACGGCGCCGTCGCGGGCGCGCATCCACCACGCGAGCACAGCGGTGCCCGCGAGGGCCACGACCAGCACCACGACTCCGATCCCGCTCATCCTGCGGCCGAACCGGCGCTACCGGATCCCTATTCCCCGGTCGTCACCCGGCGGCGGCCTTCAGCACGGTGTCGGTTGCCTTCAGCGCGAGGTGGACGCCGTCATCGGCCGGCGTGACGCCGGTCAACTTCAGGCCGAAGGGCAGCGTCGGCACCGTGTAGCGCAGATCCAGCAGGTCGGCCGCCCGGGACAGCAGCCAGTCGGGGACGTCCACCCCGGCACCGGCGGCCTGGTGCACGTCGACGACCAGGTCGTTGCCGTCGAGGGTCACCGTTCCTGCGGCGGTGAGCGGAAGCTTCTGCCCAAGGACCTCCACGGTCCGGGTGATCCGCAGCCCGTGGCCCTCGGGGGTCAGCCTGGTGTCGCCCTCCAGCTGGGCCGACAACAGCGCGTAGGACAGGGTCGCGGTCCCGTCGATGCGGTCGACCGGCACCTCCTGCACCGAACCGGAGAGGACCGCCGACAACGGCACCTGCACGCCGTGCAGCGCGACGTCCGCACGCGTGCCTTCGGGCTGCCCCAGCTCGGCGGCGGTCAGGGATATCCGGACGTCGTCGTAGCGCCCGCCGAGCGCCTGCGTGAGGAACGGGAAGCCGGTGATGTCGACCTCCGGTTCGCCCTTCAGTGCACCCTTCTGCTCGATCTGCGCGGCCACCTGTCCCTCGGCGTACCCGACAGCGACGCGGTCGGCGACGACCAGCAGGCCCAGCATCAGCACGACCACCACGACGAGCGCCTTCACAGGGCCGCCCCCAGCGCGAGAACCACCGGCGCACACGCCGCGAGCGGGAGCACGACCTGCAGGACCCCCAGGCTCCACGGCGAGAACTCCGGCCCAGCGTCGGCCGCCTCCTCTTCCTCCTCGCCGCCCGGCAGTGCGGTCGCCTCCACCACGATGTAGCTGGCCGCGAGCGCCACGAACGCGGCCACCGCCGCCACCACCGCGCCGCAGAGGGCCGCGGTCGTCGCGCCCAGCGGCCCACCCGCCGTGGCGGCGCCCAGGACGGCGACAGCCGCGCCGGCGAGCACCGCCACCACCAGGCCGGCCAGGCCCCGCGGCACGCCGTCGGCGAGCTGCGGCCGCGGCAGCACCAGGTCGACGAGGTGCCCCGCCACCAGTGCGGCGCCCGCGGCGAGGACCGCGACGGCCACCCAGCGCGCCTCCCTCGGTTCCGAGCCGAGCAGCAACAGGGCCGCCAGCGCGCCGACCGCGCAGATCAGGAGCACCGCCCCCGACAGCGAGGCGACGAGTTCGGCACGTGGGCGACGGAACATCTGCTGCAGCACCACGGCGAGGAACCCGAGCCCGAAGACCACCAGCAACTCACCCAGGTCCGGCCGCTTCGGCAGGACCAGCGCCAGGTCGGCGGCGACCGCGGCGGCCGCCCCGACCGTCAGCGACCCGGCGAATCCCTGGATGCCCGTGACGAGCACCCAGGCGAGCACCAGTCCGAGCTGCAGCACCAGGACCGCCGCCAGGCGGCCCAGGTCCCCGAGGAGTTCCGGCAATCCGACGAGGAGGCCGACGGCCACCACCGCGAGCCCCGCGGCCGGAAGGTGGTGCGCCCGTGGCGGCAGCGCGGACCGCAGTGCGACCGCACCCGGGGACGTAGGGCTCACGGGTTGATCGTCGCAGAAGCCCAGCGGCAGATCCGCTCGACGGGCGGAGCCGTGGAGCCGCTTCCGGCGTGTCCGAAGCCCGGATTGCCTGGAAGCTCGAGGTGTCCGGATGGCACGTCGGTTATCCTTCCCCTACCTCGACAGCGCGGTCGGGGGCCCGGAGGCGGCACCAGTCGTCGACGGACCCGTGAGGAGACGACATGCGACTCGTACTCATGACCGCGGCGCGCCAGGCCACGACCGAGGTGCTTCCCGCCCTCGGCCTGCTCGGCCATCAGGTGCGGATCGTGGCCCCCGAGCTCTCCAGCCTGCTCGACGGCGACTGGGGGGGCCACGGGGATGAGGTGATCCTCGTCGACGCGCGGCACGACCTCATCCAGGCCCGCACGCTGTGCGGCCTGCTGTCCTCCACGGGCGTGGCCGCATCGCTGGTCGCCGTCCTCTCCGAGGGCGGGCTCGTGGCGCTCTCGGCCGACTGGGGCATCGACGACGTGCTGCTCGACACCGCCGGCCCCGCCGAGGTCGACGCCCGGCTGAAGTGGGCCGCCGCCCGCCGGCTCGCCGCCGCCACCCCTGCCGACGGCGTCGACGGCGGCGTGACCCAGGCCGGCGAGCTGGTCATCGACGAGCACAGCTACTCCGCCAAGCTGCGCGGCCGTCCGCTCGACCTCACGTACAAGGAGTTCGAGCTGCTGAAGTACCTGGCCCAGCATCCGGGCCGGGTGTTCTCCCGCGCGCAGCTGCTGCAGGAGATCTGGGGCTACGACTACTTCGGCGGCACCCGCACCGTCGACGTCCACGTGCGCCGGCTCCGCGCGAAGCTAGGCACCGAGCACGAGGCGCTGATCGGTACCGTGCGCAACGTCGGCTACAAGCTGGACCAGCAGGTCGCCGACGCCACCGCCAAGGCCGCTCGGAACGAGGCCGCTCAGACCACCACCGCGGACGACAGGGCCGACGCCGAACTGGTCTGATGACCCGGTGAGCACCGACCTCGACGTCCCCGGCGTCCTCGAACTGCTGCGCGTCGCCACCGTCGCCGACGGCGTCCGTCCGCTCTCCGAGGAGAGCGAGCTGCGGCTCCGGCACGGCTCCCCGGGCGGGCACGACCTGCTCGTCCACGACGGCGGCGTTCTCGTGGGCTACGCGCGACTCGACGACGGTGTCGCGGAACTGGTCGTCCATCCGGACTTCCGGCGGCGGGGCTTCGGTCGCGCCCTGCTCGAACAGCTCCTCGCCCTGGCCGGCGACCGGCCGCTGAGCATCTGGGCGCACGGGGATCTGCCCGGGTCGGCCGCGCTGCTGACCGCACACGGCTTCGACCGGGCACGCGTCCTGCTGCAGATGCGTCGCGACCTGGCCGGCGTCGACCCCGATCCGCGGCCGTTACTGCCCGAGAACGTCCGCGTGGAACCGTTCCGGCCCGGACGTGACGAGGACGCCTGGCTACGGGTCAACTCACGCGCGTTCTCGTGGCACCCGGAACAGGGCACCTGGACGGCGGAGGACCTGCGGCTCCGGGAAGCCGAGCCGTGGTTCGACCCCGCCGGCTTCCTGCTCGCCTGGCGCGGCGATCCTGGCGCCGGCGGTCAGCTGCTGGGCTCCCACTGGACGAAGGTGCACCCGGCCGGCGACGGCGCCGATGAGCCGGTCGGCGAGGTGTACGTGCTCGGGATCGACCCCGACGCCCAGGGGATGTCGCTGGGCCGGGCGCTCACCGACCTGGGGCTGGCGTACCTGCGCGGGCGGGAGCTCAAGGAGGTACTCCTGTACGTGGAGGAGGCCAACACCGCCGCCGTCCGGCTGTACGAGGGGCGAGGATTCCACCGCTTCGCGGTCGACGTCGCCTGGCGGCGCGACCCCCGCTGAGCGGCCGTTCACGGCACGTGCCGCGCGGTCGTTCACCCATTCGACTGACGCAGTGCACCGCGCTGTGGCCCAAGCCTCAGTGCACGTTCACCTCGTGTTCACCGAGGCACCCGGAGCCGTCCACCTGGGCTCCCTAGCTTCCTCGACATGACGCTTCGCATTCCTACCCGCGCGACGACCGTGTCGATGGCGCTGGCCGGCATCCTCTCCCTCGCAGCGTGCGGGGCATCCAATGAGGGCGGCAACACGGCTTCGAGCACCAGCGGCAGCGCCGCGCAGCTGAACGGCACCTTGAACGGCGCGGGTTCGACCGCCCAGCAGGCCGCCATGCAGGGCTGGACGGCCGGCTTCTCCGGCGTCCAGTCAGGCGTGACAGTCAACTACGACCCGGTCGGCTCGGGCGGCGGCCGCGAGCAGTTCCTCTCCGGCGGCGTGGACTTCGCCGGCTCGGACTCCCCGCTGGACGACGACGAACTGAAGAAGGCCAAGGATCGCTGCGGCGACGCGGGCGT
>Ga0136846_1238588_pt1 | contig 10205 bp, 8 predicted proteins | sample HopSoiMetagenom2_FD_96841 | JGI IMG/M metagenome (GOLD analysis project Ga0136846, IMG submission 96841) | Grasslands soil microbial communities from Hopland, California, USA - 2 Assembly 2016 (version 4) | ecosystem: Environmental > Terrestrial > Soil > Grasslands | place: USA: Hopland... | reverse complement strand
TAACATGTGCGGGCACCGCCGAAAACATCGCGGGACAGGTGCCATGACTCAACCTCGATTAGCGTGGTTCGGCAAGCCGAAATTACATCGGGTCATAACAGCGGGCGGCTTCTGCGCTGACTTTGGGGCACATTGCGTGTCAACACGACTTCGTTCTGCACTGGCGAATGAAGGGCATCCTCGTGTGTGAGCATGACCTTCGTCATGTACGCCGCGCTGTCGGACGGATTAGGGGTGTACTGCTGCGAGAGATTCCTCATACTCGTGCACCCGGCAATCCGTTTGTGTTCCGTGGTCGCGGCCACAGTTTCAACAAGTCGGCAATGCGCTCTCGCGTTGCCTTTTCGGCAGGACGATCATGGAAAAGCTGCTTGGTCCCCTATGGGACTTCGTCAAGGATCGGCTAAGCGTGCAAGAAGTGCTGCTGGTCATCGTGTGTGCGCTCGCCGTCTATGCATGGCACCAGTTTCATCGCACGCGCAATTTGACTGAATTCAACGAGCAGGAGAGGCGTCGAGCTCAACTGGCCATCGAAGACCTTGCGCGCCTGAGGGCCGAATCGAAGCCCATTGCTGAGCCGACCGACAGGCGCCGGGGCGACGACTCGGCCGATCGCCGGCAGCGCTGCACGTCGCGGGTGCTCGTCGTAGAAGACAACGAAGTCATGCAGACCATCATTCCGGCCATGTTGGCCAAGTGCCTGTCCAGCGTCGAAGTGAAGGTGCGCGAAAGCGCCCAAGGGGCGCTCGAAGAGTTGGAGACGTTCAATCCCGAATTGCTGGTGCTGGACCTTCGTCTCAAGGCGCAGAAAGCGGATTGGCATTGATCACTCATTTGCGCGAAGTGAATTCGCGCATCCCGGTGCTGGTGTATTCGGGGTACGACCATGACATCGAGCGGCTTCGCAGCGATCGGGGACTGGCCGGGCTGGACAACCTCACGATCCTGCAAAAGGGATCCGACCTCGATGCCTTCATGAGGCTCGTGCCCACGCTCTTTCGCCGGCGCTCGGTAGACAGGGCGGGCGCCGAGCGTGCTCAGGACGGCCCGGCGATGCAGCCCGACGCGGTAGTGATGCGCGAGCGTCGCAAGATGGCTATCCGCCGCACGCCTCGCGAGCCGACTTCCGCTTCTGTGTGCGCGCTTCATGAACGGCGCAAACACGGGCAGGGCGCAAAGCAGCGTGCAGGACAGGACGCGAGAACATCCGCCGCCGAGCGCGATGCCGCGAGCGGCTGAAAGTGCCTGAAATTGCCGGCGCCAGCGCCCCCGGTGTACGGCTCAGGATTTGGCCCGAAACAATTCCGGGCCAAATCCTCAGGTGGCCGACAATCGAAAGATGTGCCGTATCCATCGAGGTCTTTGCGCGTGATCCTGCTTGCGCCCATGGAGGGCCTGCTCGACTTCACCCTGCGCGACATCCTCACCCGCGTAGGCGGAATCGACCGCTGTGTCTCCGAATTCATCCGCGTGTCGGGAACGCTGTTGCCCGACCGCGCATTCATCCGCATCGTGCCGGAGTTGCTCAACGGTGGCCGCACCCGAGCCGGCGTTCCCGTGCGGGCGCAACTGATGGGTTCCGATGAGGTGTGCCTTGCCGAGAACGCGGCCAGGCTCGCGGCGCTCGGCCCCGACGGCATCGACCTGAACTTCGGATGTCCCGCCAAGCTCGTGAACCGTCATGGTGGTGGCGCGGCGCTGCTCGATGAGCCCGAGACCATTGCAAGGCTGGTGGGCGCCGTGCGCCGCGCAGTGCCTGAACCCATGCCGGTGTCGGCCAAGATGCGTCTCGGCGTCAACTGCGACACCCGCGCCATCGAATGCGCGCAGGCCATGGCCGACAACGGCGCATCCGAAATCGTGGTGCACGCTCGCACCAAGGCGCATGGCTACAAGCCGCCTGCGTATTGGGAGCGCATCGACGACATTCACCGCGCGGTGAAGATTCCGGTGGTCGCCAACGGCGAGATCTGGACTCCCGACGACGCGGCGCGTTGCAAGGAAATATCCGGCTGCGACGCGCTGATGATCGGTCGCGGCATGGTGAGCGACCCGGGCCTCGCGCTCGCCATTCGCTGGCCCGATCGAGCGCCGCTGACGTGGCAGCAGTTGCTGCCCTTCATGCAGGAATTCTGGAAACTCATTCACGTGCAGATCGAGCCGCGTTCACGCGCAGGACGATTGAAGCAGTGGCTCAACTATTTACGTCGCCGCTACCCTGAAGCGCAAGAGGCGTATGCGACGGTGCGCACCATCAACGACCCGCTCCTTGTTTGTCGACACCTCTTCTCGCAGGTGCCGACAAACGAAGCGTTGAATCAAACCGAGGCTGTCGCCAGTCTTTCGGCCTGAGAGGCTGAGAGTATTTCGATCATGCCCGCTCATCACGCCAAAAGACCCCTGCTCGTCGTTGCAAATGCTCGCCATAGCCCCCGGGCTATGGCTGTGCTTTTCGCCTAGATCAGGTGCCTTTTGACGTGCTGCTCGGGCACGCTCGAAAAACTCTCAGCCTCTGAACTCGTAGCTCGGGGGGTTCGGGCTTGTATTTGTCAAGAACAATCGACTCCCAACGCCTGCATTGGCCGACCGCTCGCCGCATCGACCACCACCAAATTCACCCGCCGCCCATGCGCTGCATCGGCCGGCAATTGCATCGAATGCATCAGCTTGCGTGGCTGCGCTCGAGTCGCCGACCATGCCGCGACCTCCTCGTACTCGCGCACCACGAAGTCGTGATCCAGCGTCGCACCTTCGTTTTCTCCCGCCTTCACGGTTGTGCGATGGCCGGATTCCGTCACGGCCCAGTAGGCTGCAAGCCGCATCGTGGCGTCGCCGACGACGGAGACCGTCCCGGTCACTGCCTGCCCTGAAGTACTGAGTTCGATCGTCACGGGCGAGGCCGCCCGATCGGCACCCAACTTCGCGCGCGGCCAGTCCTTCCGATCGCGACCGTCCAGCACCAATTGCGGCGTGTACGCGAACCTCGACCCGTTCACGCCAAGCTGCTCATGCTGTCGCTGCGTGAACGACGGACTCGCTAAACGATCCTTCCAGCCCAGGCGGTCCCAGTAGTCCACGTGATAGGCCAAGGCCACCACGTCGCTGCGCCCCTTGAATCTGCTCAACCACCGATCCGCTGGTGGGCAGGAATTGCAGCCCTCCGAGGTGTAGAGCTCGACGAGCGGCGTCGTGATGGCCGGACTGCGCGCGGTGCACGCGAGCGCACTTGCATCCATGCTGCTCACGCTCACCGCACCGGCGACGCCGATCAGGCAGCCGGCATGCCATGACCAGATTCGCCGCAAGATCTTCAATGGGTTCATCGTCTCACCACCCCATTCATGAGTCATGTCTGCAGGAGGTCGTTCGCGCCCAGACCTTTCTTACAGACAAATCCGAACAGCCGCTACCATCCGCCCCCACGTTGACGACCACGCTTCTCATGACTTCTCTTAGTGTGCGCCCGCAGATGCGGCCCCGCTCGCCCGGACTTTCGCGCCATCTGCGCCACTGGCTGGCGGGCATTGGCATGGCGACGACGGGTTTGTCATGGGCGCAATCGGGCACAGATTCCGCGACTGATCCGCTGGTCGTCGCTCCCGCCCGAATCAAGGTCGGCATCGAAAAGGTGAAGCTGCCGGGCGACGAAAAGATGGGTCTCGTCGGCACTTCCTACCTGATCGACGCAGGCCACGGCTTCTCGGTCGGCCCCGCGGTGTACGGCGCAATCAGCGGGCAGCGCGGCGGCTTGTTCACCGTTGGCGCCGAGGTGTCGTACCAGCGTCGAATCGCCGGGCCCTTCACCGTCGATGCCGGGTTCTATGCGGGCGGCGGCGGCGGTGGCGCGGCGCCGGTGGGCGGCGGCCTCATGCTTCGGCCGCATGTCGATCTGCTTTGGGACTTCGGGCCGTTTCTGGCCGGCCTGTCAGCATCGCAGGTGCGCTTTGCCAACGGTGACATCAACAGCCACCAACTCGGCCTGGTCTGGAGCGCGAAGACTGACTTCCGCTACGTGCCGCGCGACCTGATTGGAAAACGCTCAGAAATCAGCGGGCGATCGGGCATCGGCTTCGATCGTGTCCAGGCCGTGTTCGGCGCCTATTCGCCGCGGCCGAGTGCAAAGCGCAACAGCGGCGCGGACTACGAAGGCAAGATCGGCTTCGTCGGCGTGCGACTGGAACGCGCAGTCACCGATCACCTTTATTGGGGCATCGAAGCCGCGGGCGCCGCCAACGGCGGGGTGGCGGGTTATGCCGAATACCTCGGGACGCTCGGCACCGAAACCACGGTGTGGCCCAACAAGCTGACCTTGGGCGCGCGCATGGCCGTCGGCATGGGCGGTGGGGGCGACGTGAGCGTGGGCGGCGGCTTGCTGCTGAAAGGCGGGGTCTACGGCACCGTGCGCCTCACGCGCGACCTGGGCCTGTCGATTGAAGGCGGTGTCACGCGTGCGCCGCAGGGCAGCTTCAAGGCGCTGCATGCCGCGGCATCGCTCAACTGGATCCTCGACGATCCGACTGACATCACCGCGCCATTGCGCAATGTCCGCACTGAATGGGTCGGCGGCGTCGAGCGCTACGACGCCTTGCGCCGCGATGGCTCGACGCGCGTGCTGCAGAACGACACGCTCAAGGCCAACCGATTCGTGTCGCCGCACTTCTATCTCACCGGACAGGCGCACAGCGCCTACGGCGGAGGCGCGGGCGGCTACACGGTGGGCCTGTTCGGGGCGGGGGTGCAATCGAAGATCTGGGGCCCGGTGCATGCAGGCGCCGAAATGCTCATTGGTGCTGCAGGCGGTGGCGGGGTGAGCACGCAGGGCGGGGCAATCGTGCAGCCCAATGCCTACGTGGGCGTCGACATCACGCGGTCGCTGGCGGTGCGGGTCGGAGCGGGACAGGTCAAATCGCTGCGACAGGGCGGCTTGAATTCAAAGGTGCTCGACGTGTCGGTCGCATTTACTTTTGGCGCGGCGGGCCATGGCTACCGCTAGCGGGCGGCACGTGGTCGTCATCGGCGGCGGTCCTGCCGGACTGATGGCGGCCGATGCCCTCGCGCAGTCGGGGGCGCAAGTCGATCTGTACGACGCCATGCCCTCGGTCGGACGCAAGTTTCTGCTGGCTGGCAAGGGCGGGCTCAACCTCACACATTCTGAAGGGCTCGACTCTTTCGCTGCGCGTTACGGCGAGCGACGCGCGCAGATCGAACCGATGTTGACGACCTTCGGGCCCGACGGCGTGCGCACATGGGCCGAGGGGCTGGGTGTATCGACCTTCGTCGGCACCTCTGGACGCGTGTTTCCTACCGACATGAAGGCCGCGCCGCTTTTGCGCGCGTGGCTTGCCCGCTTGCGTGCTGCGGGCGTGCGATTCCACATGCGGCATCGCTGGACGGGCTGGTCGAACGAGTCCTTGGGTCTTCGCTTCGAGTCGCCAGCGGGCGAGGTCGTGGTCGATGAGGCAGATGCCATCGTGCTGGCACTTGGCGGCGCGAGTTGGTCGCGACTCGGATCGAACGGTGCCTGGGTGCCAATGCTCGAATCGCGCGGCGTGCCGATACGGCCATTGCTGCCTTCGAATTGCGGATTCGACGTGCACGCGCCGAACGGCTGGACGGAGCATTTCCGCTCGCGATTTGCCGGCACACCACTGAAGAACGTGGCCTTGTCGTTCGAGTCGGCTGATGGCCATCGCTTTCATCAGCAAGGCGAGTTCGTCATCACGGAGGCCGGCGTAGAAGGCAGCTTGGTGTACGCGGCTTCGGGGCCGATTCGAGACGGCATCGCAGCCGAGGGAAGGGCGGTGATTCATCTCGATCTGTTGCCGCAGCGCATTGCCGAATTCGTCGCCGCAGAAGTGGCGCGGCCGCGAGGGCCGAGGTCGCTGTCCACGCATCTGAAGAGCCGCCTGGGCATTGACGGTGTCAAGGCGGGACTCTTGCACGAGTTGTTGTCAAAGGAAGTGTTTGCCGATCCAGCCAAGCTGGCTTCGGCGATCAAGTCCTTGCCGCTTGCCCTGGCCAGAGCCCGACCCATCGACGAGGCGATCAGCAGTGCGGGAGGTGTGCCCTTCGATGCATTGACCGATGGCTTGATGCTGCGGGCCTTGCCCGGCGTGTATTGCGCGGGAGAGATGCTCGACTGGGAAGCGCCGACAGGAGGCTATTTGCTCACAGCATGCTTCGCCAGCGGCTACATCGCAGGAATGGCAGCTTCGCAGCTCGGGTAAAGCCCGGGAATGGCTCTGGCGTTGCCCTGGCGTCAACATCTGCCCCGGGTTTCACTCGGGGCTGTGAAAACCCACACATGACGTGACAGATTCACCGAGCGGCCTATGGCACACTGCGCGGCTTCCGCAGTCTGACCCCTGACACGCCTTGGACAAGATCCTTCTGCAACTCGCCGCCGAACTGAAGGTTCGGCCGGCTCAAGTGAATGCCGCTGTCGAACTGCTGGATGGAGGTGCCACGGTGCCCTTCATCGCGCGATACCGGAAAGAAGCCACCGACGGATTGGACGACACGCAACTGCGTGATCTCGAAGCGCGTCTGGGCTACTTGCGCGAACTCGAAGAGCGCCGAGCCGCGGTCATCAAGAGCGTGGACGAGCAGGGCAAGCTCACGCCCGAACTGCGCGCCGTCCTTGAGGCCGCGCCGACCAAGCAGGAACTCGAAGACCTCTACCTGCCGTACAAGCCTCGCCGCCGCACCAAGGGCATGATTGCCCGCGAAGCCGGCCTCGAGCCGCTGGCCGACAAGCTCTTCGCTGATCCCTCGCTCGACCCTGCTGTCGAAGCCGCCGGCTTCATCAATGCCGAAGGCGGATTCGCCGACGCCATGGCTGTGCTCGACGGCGTGCGCGACCTGCTCTCCGAGCGCTGGGCTGAAGACGCACAGCTCGTTGGCAAGCTGCGCGAATGGCTGTGGGAGGAAGGGCTCTTCCGCTCCAAGCTCATGGACGGCAAGGACGAGAACAACGCCGACATCGCGAAATTCCGCGACTATTTCGAGTATGACGAACCGATCCGTACCGTGCCGTCGCACCGTGCGCTCGCCGTCTTTCGCGGACGCACGCAGGAAGTGCTGGACGCCAAGCTGGTGCTTGAAGAAGAACTCGTGCCGGGCCAGCCGAGCATGGCCGAAGGCCGCATTGCCATCCACCTCGGCTGGAGCCACGCGAAGCGCGCCAGCGACGATCTCATCCGCAAGACGATTGCCTGGACCTGGAAGGTCAAGCTCTCGCTGAGCCTGGAGCGCGATCTCTTCTCCCGCCTGCGCGAAGAAGCCGAACGCGTCGCGATCAAGGTTTTCGCGGAAAACCTGCGCGACCTGCTGCTCGCCGCACCGGCCGGCAAGCGCGTGGTGATGGGCCTGGACCCGGGCATTCGCACCGGCGTGAAGGTGGCGGTGGTAAGCGACACGGGCAAGGTGCTCGACACGTCCACCGTCTATCCGCATGAGCCTCGCAAAGACTGGGAAGGTTCGGTCCACACGCTGGGTCGCTTGTGCGCGACGCATGGCGTCAACCTCATCGCCATCGGCAACGGCACCGCCAGCCGCGAAACGGACAAGCTCGCTGCCGACCTGATCAAGCGAATCCAGCAGCTCGCCCCGGGCACGCACATCGAGAAAGTGGTGGTCAGCGAAGCGGGTGCGTCGGTGTATTCGGCCTCCGAATTCGCGAGCAAGGAATTGCCCGACCTGGACGTGAGTCTGCGCGGCGCTGTGTCGATTGCACGCCGCCTCCAAGACCCGCTGGCCGAACTCGTGAAAATCGAGCCCAAGAGCATCGGCGTGGGCCAGTATCAGCACGACGTCAATCAAGGCGATCTCGCCAAGAGCCTCGACGCCGTCATCGAAGACTGCGTGAACTCGGTGGGCGTGGACTTGAACACCGCGTCCGCACCGCTGCTGTCGCGGGTATCGGGCCTGAGCGGCGCGGTGGCTGCGAGCATCGTGCGTTGGCGCGATGCGAATGGCGCCTTCCGCAATCGTCAGCAGTTGCTCGACGTGAGCGGCCTGGGCGCCAAGACTTTCGAGCAGAGCGCGGGCTTCTTGCGAATCCGTGGCGGTGACAACCCGCTTGATCAATCTGGTGTGCACCCCGAGACCTATCCGGTCGTCGAACGCATTCTCAGCACAGTGAAGAAGCCGGCGTCCGAAGTAATGGGCCGCAGCGACGTCATCCGCACCCTCAAGCCCGAAGCCTTTGCCGACGAGAAGTTCGGTGCGATCACCGTGAAGGACATCTTCGCCGAGCTCGAAAAGCCTGGCCGTGACCCGCGCCCCGACTTCAAGGTCGCGCGCTTCAATGACGGCGTCGAGGACATCAAGGACTTGCAGCCCGGCATGACGCTTGAAGGCACAGTGAGCAACGTCGCACAGTTCGGCGCTTTCGTCGACCTGGGTGTGCACCAGGACGGTCTCGTGCACGTGAGCCAGTTGAGCAACAAGTTCGTCAACGACGCGCGCGAAGTCGTGAAGACCGGCGACATCGTGAAGGTGAAGGTGCTCGAAGTCGATTTGTCGCGCAAGCGCATCTCGCTCACCATGAAGCTCGACACAAAGCCCGCGCCCAAGGGCGAGGCGGGCGGCAATCAGTTCCGTCATGCCGAGCGTGGGCAGAGGGTGCCTGCGTCGGCGCGTCAGTCTTCAGGGGCTGCTGCACCACAAGGACCATCGGCGATGGCAGCGGCATTCGCAAAGCTTCAGGCCAAGAATTGACCATGAGGTGAAGGCGGCGGGCGTGGGGCAACCCCAAGTGTCATGATTGGGTTATAACGCGAAGCAAAAGGTATATGAGCATGGCGAATCTCGCGACTTGTATGCTGCCCATCGTGAGTGCGGCCCCCAGCGAGCTCCAAGATCCGTGGAATCCATCTTGATGATCGACCATGGTCGAAGCCGTCCGCGACAACCCGAGGATATCGAATGAAATCAATCAACCATCTCGCCGTTCTGACTTCTCTCGCCGCAGCCGCGCTGCTCGCTGCCTGCGGAATCATGGGCAACAAAGCAGGCCACAAGGCAGTCGCTGTCCTCGAACCCACCAAGGGCAACACTGCCTCCGGCACCGTCACATTCCAGCAAAAGGACGGCAAAGTGCTGGTTATCGCCGACATCAAGGGCTTGAAGCCGAATGCGGAGCATGGTTTGCATGCTCATGAAAAGGGCGACTGCTCCAGCGGCGACGGCCTGAGCACCGCCGGCCATTTCAACCCCAACGGCAAGCCGCACGGTCCGCAAGATGCCGACCACCACGCCGGCGACATGCCCGCTCTCAAGTCCGACGCCAACGGCAACGCACAAGCCAGCTTCGAATTGAGCGGCGTGACGCTTGGCTCCGGCACTACTGACCTGGTCGGTCGCGGCCTCATCGTCCATGGCGGTGCCGACGACTACAAGACCCAGCCCACCGGCAACTCCGGTGCACGAATCGCCTGCGGCGTGATCAAGGCCGAGTGAGAGGCTGAGAGTATTTATGGGCTAGGCGCGTGGCAATGATGAAGCTTCCCAACCACGAACTGACGATGACGGTGCTCATGACGCCGGACATGGCGAACTTCACCGGCAACGTGCACGGCGGCACCATCCTCAAGCTGCTGGACCAGGCCGCCTACGCCTGCGCTAGCCGCTACTGCGGACGCTACGTTGTGACACTGTCCGTCGACCAGGTGATGTTCCGCCAGCCCATCCATGTCGGCGAATTGGTGACATTTCTGGCGAGCGTGAACTTCACCGGCAACACGTCCATGGAAATCGGCATCAAGGTCGTCGCCGAAAACATCCAGACCCAGACGCTTCGGCATGCCAACAGTTGCTTCTTCACCATGGTCGCGATGGATGAGAACCGCAAGGCGTCGCCGGTACCCCCACTCGTGCCGGTGACGCAAGACCAGAAGCGTCGTCACCAGGCGGCCACGGCGCGGCGCGAATTGCGTCAAGAGTTCGAGGCGCGACTGAAAGCGATGCGCATCGCACCCTGAACTGTGCGGTGGGCGCGCTTCGCTTTTCCCCACCCCGCAAATAGTCTGCATCCGGTTTGTCCCAGCTTGCGTAGAGACAGCACAGGTACCGCTTTGATCGTGGTGCCCGTCGTCGATGCCACTCAGAGGCTGAGAGTTTTTCGATCATGCCCGCTCATCACGCCAAAAGCCCCCTGCTCGTCGTTGCAAATGCTCGCCATAGCCAAGCTATGGCTGCGCTTT
>Ga0136846_1236884_pt1 | contig 10205 bp, 6 predicted proteins | sample HopSoiMetagenom2_FD_96841 | JGI IMG/M metagenome (GOLD analysis project Ga0136846, IMG submission 96841) | Grasslands soil microbial communities from Hopland, California, USA - 2 Assembly 2016 (version 4) | ecosystem: Environmental > Terrestrial > Soil > Grasslands | place: USA: Hopland... | reverse complement strand
TGCAATTCCACATATGGCTAGCACCGGTCGCATCCTTTTTTTGATCTCTCGACGATCTTCCTTTTCGGATTCTGCCAAGCTGCGCGTTATTGCTGTCGGAGGACTGAGGCAGTTTGACCGACGCCGCGCGGCAGGAATTGACGGAAGACGACCGGCGCTTGCGCCGGGCATTGATCGCATTCTTCGCCCGGCGGGTCCAAACCCTGGCCGAGGCGGAGGATCTCACCCAGGACGTCTTCGTCCGCATCGCACGCAGCTCGAAGACCGAAGCACCGATCGCGGACGCCTATGTCTTCCGGATCGCGGCAAATCTTCTGCGGGACAAGGGGCGGCGCGAGAAAGTCCGCGCCAGCTATCGCGAAGCACGGGCGCTCGAAGACTTTCTGGGCGTTGACCCGCTCGATCCGCATCGCATTGCCGAGAGCAGGGAGAATCTGAAGCTCGTGGCGCGCACGATCGCCGATCTGCCCGAGAAAACCCGAAGAATCTTTACGCTGTACCGCATCGAGCACATCGACAAGCATGCCATCGCGGACAGCTTCGGCCTGTCGGTCCGCATGGTCGAGATCCATGTCCAGCGCGCGCTGGTGGCGCTGGCCGGCCGTATGGAGAAAGGCCGGTGAGCGCCGAAGCCGATCTGAAGGCGGCCCGCGAGCAGGCGGCGGCATGGCTGATGCGGCTCGACGAGGGGTCGATCGGCCTGGAGGAGGAGTTGGAACTCGAACTGTGGCTTGAGGCACATCCTGCCAATCGCGAGGCGCTGTCCAGCGTCGCGCGGGCCTGGCGGATGGCGGCTGAGGCCGCGGACCTTCCCGGAGTGATCGCGGCACGCGCGGATGCGCTGAAGTCGATGCGTGACGCCGATCGCCGGGCCTCGCGCGCGAGCCGGTTTGGGCGGCGCCAGGCAGTGGCGGCGCTTGCCGCCTACCTGCTGCTGATCGTCACCGCTGTCTTTTATCTTTATCCCGACGGTGACACCTATCGGACCGGAATCGGCGAACGGCGCGTGATCGCGCTGGCCGACGGATCGCGGCTCTCTCTTGACGCGGCGAGCGCGGTCGAAGTGCGCTATGACGGCGAGCGCCGTGCGCTCCGCCTGCTCGCCGGGCGTGCACGGTTCGAAGTTGCAAAGGACCCGCGGCGTCCCTTCACCGTCACTGCCAGCAATCGGGTGGTGGTCGCGACCGGCACCGCGTTCAGCGTCGAGCTGCTCGATGCCGAGATGCGCGTGATACTCTACGAAGGCTCGGTCTCGGTGCTCGAGGACGGCCCAGCGAATCAGGCGCCGCGTCACGTCCTGCTACCCGGAAGGAGTCGGACACCAGCGGACCGGATGCTGACGCCGAGTACCGCGCTGATCGTTCCGGCCGGCTCATCCGCTCCGACGCGGCTCGAAGCCGTCGACATGGCGCGCAGCTCGTCCTGGGAACAGGGCCAGTTCGTCTTTTCGGACGAACCGCTCGGTGCCGCTGTCGAACGGGTCAATCGCTATTCCGATGTCAAGCTCTCGATCAAAGACCCCGCCACGGCGGCGCTGCCGGTGAGCGGCACGTTCAACGCGGGCGATACCGAGGGCTTTGTCGACGGGGTCGCCACGCTCTACGGCCTGCGTCAGCTTCGACGCGGTGACAGCATCATCCTGGAACCCGCTGCGCAATAAGCGTTTCGCAATATCGCGGCTCGTGCGTCTTTCTCTTCAGGAGCTCCCGTCAACAAGGAGCGACGCAAGGGGGGACAGGAATGAGGGGTTCCATCGCGCTGCTTCGGATCGGCACTGCCGTGACAGTGGCGAGCAGCCATTTCGCACCGGCATCGGCGCAAATGCAGGCCAGCTACCGGCTCGACATCCCCGCACAGGATATGGAATCTGCGCTCAAGGGGCTCGCAAGCGCGACGCATGCGCAGATCGTGTTCCGCAGCGACGCCATGCGCGGCAAGCGGAGCAATGCGCTGCGCGGTTCCTATACTCCCGACGCGGCAATCGCCGCACTGATCCGGGGATCGGGCCTCAGCGTCTCCCGCAGCCCGCGCGGCGTGTTCATTGTGGTCGCCGCGACCGCTATGGCGCAGGATGTCGAGCCCGATCCGGAAGAGGCCGTTCCGCCTGAACAGGATATCATCGTCACCGGCACGCACATCGCCGGCGCGGCCGTTGCGTCGCCGGTGGTGCGGGTCACCCAGCGCCAGATGCGCGAGGCTGGTCAGCGCGACCTGGGCGACGTGATCCGCGATTTGTCCAGCAACTATAACGGCGGCCAGAATCCGGGCGCGCGGTTCCAGGCCGGCACGACGCCCAACACCAACGTTTCCGGTTCCTCGGCGCTGAATTTGCGTGGCCTCGGTCCAGACGCGACGCTGACTCTCCTGAACGGCCGCCGGCTCCCCTATGACGGAAGCGCCCAGGCGGTCGACGTCTCGGCGATTCCGCTCGATGCCGTGGCCGAGATCCAGGTCATGCCCGACGGCGCATCGGCGTTGTACGGATCGGATGCGGTCGGCGGCGTCGCCAACATCATCCTTCGGCGCGATTTCGATGGGGTCGCCACCGCGCTGCGCTTCGGCACGGCAACCGGGGGCGGAGGACTTCTACAGGAGTATGATGCGGTCGGCGGCGGGCGCTGGAGCAATGGCGGCGCACTCGTCGCTCTGCAATATGACCGGCAGAACGCAGTGCGTTCCGACCAGCGCGACTATACTCGATATGTCGTCCAGCCCAACACGTTGCTCGATGCGCACAAGCATTTCAGTGGGCTCGCCACCGCGCACCAGGCCATCACCGGCCACCTCAGCTTCAATGTCGATGCGCTGTACAGCTGGCGCTACAGCAACGGCGCCGAATATTCGACCGCGGATTACGCCGCGACGACGCGCTTCAGCAACGAAAACTACGCGATCTCGCCCACCGTGACGCTGCGGCTGCCGGGCGATTGGACGGCCTCGCTCAGCGGCTCCTATGGCGCCAACGACACGCATCGGTTCGACGATTTCGTCGACAAGGTGTCCGGCGAGAATCTGGGCGGCGACAGCATCTACGAAAACTACGCCTATGGCGGTGAGCTGGATCTGGAGGGCCGCCTTTTCGCCATCTCCGGCGGCGACGTGCGACTGGCTTTCGGAGGCGGCTATCGTTTCAACCATCTTCGAGTCCATTCCGCAGCGACCAGCGGCACGTGGGGAGGGCGCGGCAACTTCTATGGTTTCGGTGAGCTTTCCGTGCCGCTGGTCTCATCCGCCAATGCCGTGCCGCTGATCCACCAGCTCTCACTTTCCGCTGCGCTGCGCCACGAGGAATATGACCGCTTCGGCGGCGTCACCACGCCCAAGCTCGGCCTAGTCTATGCGCCCACGGCGGATTTCGACCTCAAATTCTCCTGGGGGCGCTCGTTCAAGGCGCCGACGCTGCGCAACGAGTATCAGCTGTTCGCCGTCGTGCTGCAGCCCGCTTTCTACTTTGGGGGCACCTATCCCGCCGACGCGACGGTCTTGTTCACCTCGGGCGGCAATCGCAACCTCAAGCCCGAGCGCGCGCGCACCTGGTCGACAACGCTCGATCTGCATCCGCGCCCATTGCCTGGGCTGAAACTGTCGCTGACCTATTTCGACATCGACTATACTGACCGGGTCGTCCAGCCGGTCAGCAACGCCGTGCTCAGCGTGCTGGACAATCCGGCGGTACAGGAATTCATCGACTATAATCCGACCCCCGCTGAACAGGCCGCGGTGATCGCCCGCGACGCCAATGGCCTCGGCAATTATCTCGGCGTTCCCTATGATCCGGCCAAGGTGGTGGCGATCGTCCGTAACCAGCTGGTCAACGCGGCACGCCAGCGGATCAGGGGCGTCGACCTGGTGGGCAGCTATCGTATCCCTGTCTCGACCGGCGACGTGACGCTTTCGGGGCAGGCGAGTTGGCTGCGGAGCAACCAGCGCAACACCGCGGGGGCGCCGCTCATCGCCCTCGCCGGCACAAACTTCAATCCGCCGCGCTTCCGTGCGCGCGGCGGCGTGGTCGGTCATTTCGGCGCCTTCACGTCGGCGTTGTTCGTGAATTACACCGGACCGATCACCGACCTGAACGTGGCTCCGCCGCTGCAGAGAGGCGATATGACCACACTCGATCTGTCGCTGATGTGGAAGGCGCCGACGTCCCGCGGACCCCTGAAGGGCTTCGAGATCGGACTGTATGTGACCAACCTCACCGACGCGCGGCCGCCCTATCTCGCGCCGTTCGACGACACCACGATCAACTATGATTCGACCAACTATTCGCCGCTGGGCCGCTTCGTCAGCGTCTCGCTGCGCAAGGCATGGTGAGCAGGATGAGCCGCAAATCGATCCGCTTCTCCCTTTCCTCCTGGCCTGTCGGGGCGGCTTCGTTTGCGCTGGCGCTCGGCGCCGCGCAGCCCGGGGTGCACGCCCAGGCGGTCGATCTCGGTATGACCGATCGCATCGTCGACGAAGGCCAGCGCCGCAGCGAGGTAATGGCGATCGCCCAATATCTGAGCGACGAGATCGGCGGCCGGCTCACCAATTCGCCCGCCGCGCGCAAGGCCGAGGCCTGGACCCAGGAGAGATTCCGAGGCTGGGGCCTCTCGAACGTCCGCAAGGAAGGCTTTTTCTTCGGCCGCGGCTGGTGGATGGAGCGCTCGAGCGTGCGGATGCTCACGCCGCGACCGCTGGCGCTCAACGCCATCCCGATCAGCTGGACGCCGCCGACCTACGGCACGATCACCGCACCGATTGTCTTCGCGCCGATGCGGACCCGGGCCGATTTTGCGCAATGGAAGGGCAAGCTGGCGGGCAAGATCGTCCTCATCTCCCCGACCGACGGCGTCATGACGCTTCCGGCCGCGTCCCGGCTTTCGGCTGACGAATTCGCCAGGATAGAGAAATATGAGCCGCCCAAATTCGCTTCCGACAGCGCGGCGATGCTAGAGAAATCCTATTTCTTCCCGCGCCAGACCGAGGACTTCCTGAAGGCCGAGGGCGCGCTCGCCTATGCGCGGATCACCAAGCGAGACGGCAAGATCGTCATGGGCGACGGCTATCGCTACGCCCCGGGCGACCAGTCTCCGCTGCCTGGCGTCGAGATCGCCGCGGAGGATTATCGGCGCCTCGCTCGCCTCGCCGATGCCGGGCGGGAGCCGACACTCGCGATCGAAAGCGTGGTCCATTACGACGACAGCGATCCGCAGGCCTACAACATCTTCGCCGAGATTCGCGGCAGCGACCCCAAGGCTGCCTATGTGATGGCGGGCGCGCATCTCGACAGTTCGCCAGCCGCGGATGGCGCAGCGGACGACGGCGCGGGCGTCGCGATGGTGATGGAGGCGGCCCGCATCCTCTCCAGGATGCCGCGCCCCCGTCGCACGATCCGCTTTGCGCTATGGGGTGCGGAGGAACAGGGAATGATCGGGAGCTCGGCCTATGTCGAGCAGCGCTTGGGAAAGCGCGTGCTTCCCACCGAGCCGAAGGTGACTTCCAATGGACAATTCTGGTTCCGGTCGAGCGGCTGGCCAATCGTCCTGCGGCCGACCTGGAACGAGCTTTCGGTCTATTTCAATCTCGACAACGGCTCGGGCAAGATCCGCGGCATCTATGCCCAGCGCAACTTGGCGGCCATGCCGATCTTCCGCGAATGGCTCGCGCCCTTCGCCTCGATGGGAGCGACGATGATCGCAGCATCAGAGAGCACCGGCGACGACAATGAATATATGCAGCTGATCGGCGTGCCTGGCTTCCAGTTCATCCAGGACTGGAACGATTATGGCCGCATGCACCACACCTCGATGGACACGTTCGATCATCTCGATCCCGACGATATGCGGCAGGCCGCGATCATCCTCGCCAGCTTCCTCTGGAACGCGGCGAACATGGACAAGTCCTTCCCGCGTCGTCCCTTGCCGACCGAGCCGGGAAAGACGGGGCCGGAAGGCTGATTTCGAGGAGCGGCCCCGATCTCTTCCGCCAAGGACTCCCAAGTAGGCGGCACCACTATTCGCATCCGGCGAACTTGCGCGGCGCGCATGGCTTGGTCGCACCGGCTGGTGATCAGGAGGATATGTCGCCGGACAGCTGGTGTCCAAACGACAGCCCCACAGTGCCGGCGCGGATCTTGCGATCGTCGAGCAGCGCGGCTTTATGCTGCGCGGCGAGATGTTGAAGGATGCTTGTCAGCCCAGTTCGACGGAGTGCACAGTATTCGAACCCACGATACAATGCAAACTTTTGGCAACGGGCCGAAGACCATCTTAGGAACGGGTAGGCAGGCGGCTTCTCTATGGCGTGAAGTTAGTTTCGCCAATGCGGCATCCGACATTTTGGAAAGGCTATGACACAATCCAATGGCATGTATGCACGGCCAAGACGAATCTTGGCGTTTTACTTTCGTTGACGCGTTGCCAGAATTAGGAGATGCTTGGCTGGCATAAGATTTGGTTAACCGTCATGCATTGGGGGATACCACGTGGCGTCGAACGGACCGCTGGATCCGACTGTGCAGCGGATCATTGAAGAGGAGAAGTTCCGCGCGAGCATCGCAGGCTCGCTAACACCATTGAAAAGGAGTTGGCTCAACGAGAACACGAAGTGGATTCTGGCTACCATCGCGATTCCACTCACTACCTATATTTTTGGACAGTATCAGCAGGGTGTCGCCAACGTCGAGGCGACAAGCCGCGAGAAGATCGCGACCGCGGATCGCGATCTTGAGCGGATTTTGGGCGACGCGCGCAATAACGTTACCGCAATGACTGCATTGCTGCCAGCCCTTTCGGATTCTAATCCCGATCGCACTAGCCTTGCGCTGATCGTATTGAAGCAACTGGAAAAGGCTCAGCACAGCCAGGACACGACACTGACCGAACTCGTAACGGCAGTTCAATCGCGGATCGATCAGCTAAGCAACAGTAGCGATCAAGCCCAGCGCGAAAAAGGTGCGCGACAGCAGGAAGTTTTGAGCCAAGCCACCGGGGCGTCACCTACGAAGGCGGCCGATACGCAAGGCGCAACCTCTCTAGCGCCGCTCGACATTCAAAACGTGGCAGAGACTAAGCCACGTATCGTCTATATTCAAATCTACGAGGACGCTCAGAATGAGTCCGCAACTGCTGTGCAGAAACTGCTTCGAGCAGCGGGTGTCGGCGCACCAGGTATCGAGAAGATCGCTATAAAGAGCGGCTCAAGGATCGGGAAACGCCCACCACGCATCTTTTTCTTTAACGATGCCGATCTAGGCGGAGCAAAGTGGCTGCAACAACATATCGCCAGCGCTGGCTTAGGCAATTGGACCATTAAGCGTTCGTATATCGCCGGCGTTCCCGCAGGTCAGATTGAACTTTGGTGGCCTCACGAAATCGATTCTGGTAGCTGACAGCAAAACTGCACCGCTGAAAAGCTCGTTAAAGAAAACGACGGCTACGCAACAGATCGATACGCTCCATATGTCGTCAAGGCTCTATAAGATTCGGCATTTCATTAATCCGAAAAGGGTCTCATTGGCGCGAGTCAGAGCTGCGATCTTGCCATTTGGATCAAGCGTGAGGGGGCGACGGGTCACCGAATTATCGACGTTGCCGCCAATTATCTCGACATGATCGTCAGCGACGGCGACGATCAGGTCAGAATGGCCGAGGTAGCTACCGTGGTTCTGATGATCGTAATCTATACCGGGCTGACGCGACCAGCAGACGATGTCGCCGACCGCGGGCCTCTCGTCGCCCAGCCGGTAGCACCAATAGCCAGCTGCCTGGTTGTCGTTCTGCAGCGCCGTGATCGCGCGCGAAATATAATAGGCATGCTGGGCTGCATAATCGAAGCGCGTCCCGGCGCCGGCCTGGTTCATCACGAAGGAGATAAACGCCGCTGACCACGGCCAACCAGTATCTCTGCCATCGAGGTCCGGCCGGTGGACGATCTTCCAATAATCCCCCACCCTCGCGTACCAGGATTGCTCTGTCGACCCCTCCGGGGCGTAGTCGGCCTCGTGATGCCCCTTCTTGGTCGTAAGGCCCTGCCCGTCCTGGCTGTTCTCACCGAAAAACTCCCACTGCGCGATCGCCGTGAGTCGCGCACGCTCTGGGAACGATCCGGTCGCAGGCTGACCGACGGGTTGTGCGGCAGCCGGAGCAGGCGGTTGGACAGGCGCCAGTAGATCGGAGGCCTGAGTCAAACCCCCGGTCCAACAGAAGCCGCCATCGGCCAGCTCCGCCCAGTCAGAGTTGCCTGAAACGGCATCGCCCGCGACAATGCTTTTGACGAGCACCCCGGCACCGGGTGCGAGCACGCCAAGGCCGGGGGCACCGAGCGATGCAGCCCCGCGCCGACGCAGGCTGACCGTGGTCTGAGCGTTCCCGGCAACGACGCGGTGGTTGGGCGAGATCGCCGCTGCGTCCTTGCAGGCTTCGTAGCTCGTCACGACGTCAGCGAGCAGGCCTCGATAGCTGCGCCCGCTAAGTTCGAGCGCCGAGCCGGGATCGGAGCGGCGGTTTGGATCGAGGATCTGGTGACCGACGACATCGCGCGCCGGATCGAGCTCATAGAGAGCACAGAGGTAAGCGAGCAGCCAGACATAGCGATCATAGGCCTTCGTCGGATCGATGCTGTTGCCGTAGCAGAGCTCGATACCGATCGCGGCGCGGTTAGCGTCGAAGCCGTAGAGGTGATTGTCCATCGGCACCGAATAGCGGACATGGCGCGCCTGCTCGGGCGCGCTCACCGCCGGGATCACCTCCATGATCGACTGGTCGTCGACGAAGAGCTGCGCCGAGCTGACCGACGCGGCCGGCGGGTTGGGCTGGTTCATGTAAAAGCGCACGTGATCGGCGGCAGTGGCGCCGGGATTGCCGCTATCATGTGCGACCAGAAAGCGGACGCCTGGCGCCATCAGCGTGCCGGGGCGGCGCGACGACAGCGGCATGAGATTGCGCGTGATCTCGTAGCGTAGTTCGAACGGCATGGCGGTTTACCCGTAGATGATGGGTTCGGACGGAGCGACCGTAGCGATCGCGGGGGTGGCAGGCGCCCCCGGCACAGGTGCTGACGCGGTGGCGGACTGGCCAGCCTTGTCCTTCGAGGCTTCGTCAGGGCTTTTCTCGGTCGGCTTCACCGTCGAGCGGATCACGATCAGCCGGTCGAGCACGTCAAACCAGAAGGGCGATCCCAGCATCACCGCCAGCGTCGTGATCAGATAGCCCAACACCATCAGTAGCCCCGCCGCCCACCAGCGCCTGTCAAAGTGCGGATCTTTCGGCTTCGGAAAATCCGCGAACAGTTGATGTGTGCTCTCGCTCGACCAGCCGATCGGCAAGCCGAGCCTGGCGAGTTGAACGCTATAGTCCTTAGCGAGCTGATCCACGTCGCTCTGGGTTGTCGCAGTGGTCGCGGAAGGCGGGGCCATCTCCGCCGTGCTTGGGCCGACCGGCTGGGCGGCGTTGTCGGAGGCGCTTTCGGGCACCGAAGCGTCGGTGACATTGCTGACTTCATCCGTAGTGTTTTCGGCCGCGTCGCGCACCACTGCGCCGTCGCCGTCGTCCTGCCCGTCCTCCTGCGCGAGCTTCACCGCGCTCCCCCAGCCAGGCTCCTTCGCCGCGCGGGTAGCGATCTCGACGGTTGCCTTGCGTGCTTCGGGCACGCGGGCGAGATAATTGGCGATGGTGACGCTGTTGACGTTGGCGGCGACCGCGAACAACAGGCCCATCAGCAACAGTCGCGCCTGAGTGCGCCGTCGGTACCAGCCCGAGGCACGGTCCATCGCCGCGTCGAACCACTTCTCCAACTCGGTGCGAAAGGCGCCGGGATCGAAGCCGCTCGAATGCGCAAGGCAATCGAGCGCCTCGCCGAACTTGTCGCTGATCGCGCCGTTGCCGGTGCGGCGCATGTCAAGGATCACCGCCGAGAAGGTTTCACGGGGAATATAAGATGGCAATCTACCGCCGAACCATCGGCTAACCAACGTATTCGCGTTCTTGGGGCCCGGGTAGACACCCGGATAAAGGGCGGCGATCAGCGGATGCTGGTAGAATTCGGTAAGGGCGGCGGGTTTAGCTTGAAGCAGTTCGCCAATAGCGCGTTCAAGATCGACGGCGCGCTTCTTGAGCAAGCCCTCGACTGCCTCGGACAGCGCAGTCATGATGATGCTCAACAGCAGATAGACCAGAACGAGACCGATGCCGATGTCGAGCGTATCGGTAATGAGCATGGCAGCC
>Ga0136846_1227556_pt1 | contig 10205 bp, 7 predicted proteins | sample HopSoiMetagenom2_FD_96841 | JGI IMG/M metagenome (GOLD analysis project Ga0136846, IMG submission 96841) | Grasslands soil microbial communities from Hopland, California, USA - 2 Assembly 2016 (version 4) | ecosystem: Environmental > Terrestrial > Soil > Grasslands | place: USA: Hopland... | reverse complement strand
GGCATGCTGCCGAAGTACCGCCGGCTGGTCGAGCAGCTCGCGCAGGCCGGCCTGCTCAAGGTCATCTGCGGCACCGACACCCTCGGCGTCGGCATCAACGTGCCGATCCGTACCGTCGTACTCACCGCACTCAGCAAGTACGACGGACGTCGCCAGCGGATCCTCAAGGCCCGGGAGTTCCACCAGATCGCGGGCCGCGCCGGTCGAGCGGGGTACGACACCTCGGGCACCGTCGTCGTCCAGGCGCCGGACCACGTCGTCGAGAACGTAAAGGCCTTGGCCAAGGCCGGTGACGATCCGAAGAAACAGCGCAAGGTGCAACGGAAGAAGCCACCGGAAGGGTTCGTCACCTGGGGCGAGGAAACCTTCGACCGCCTCGTTGCGGCCGAGCCCGAGGCGCTGCAGTCCCGGATGCGGGTCAGCCACGCCATGCTGCTGAACGTCATTGCCCGCGACGGCAACGCATTCGAGAGCATGCGGACCTTGCTCCGCGACAACCACGAGGACGCGAGGGCCCAGGTCCGGCTGATCCGGCGCACGATCCAGATCTACCGCACGCTCGTCACCGCCGGCGTGGTCGAGCGACTGGACGAGCCCGACGAGAACGGCCGGATCCTGCGGCTGACTGTCGATCTCCAGAAGGACTTCAGCCTCAACCAGCCCCTGTCGACGTTCGCCCTGGCGGCGTTGGACCTGCTTGATCCCAACGATCCGTCGTACGCCCTCGACGTGGTCTCGATCATCGAGGCGACGCTGGAGGACCCGCGGGCCGTGCTGTGGGCGCAGGAGCACCACGCCAAGGGCGAGGCGGTGAACGCGATGAAGGCCCAGGGAATCGAGTACGACGAGCGGATGGAGCTGCTCGAGGACGTCAGCTGGCCGAAGCCGCTCAATGAGTTGCTCGAGGCAACGTTCGACATGTACCGGCAGACGCACCCGTGGATCGCGGACACCGGGCTGTCACCGAAGTCCGTCGTCCGCGACATGTTCGAGCGGGCGATGACGTTCGGCGAGTTCATCGGCTTCTACGGGCTCGCCCGCTCCGAGGGCGTCGTACTGCGGTACCTGAGCGACGCCTACAAGGCGCTGCGGCAGACCGTCCCGCCGGACAAGGTGAACGAGGACCTGGCCGACCTGGTCGAGTGGCTCGGCGAAGTGGTCCGGCAGACCGACTCCAGCCTGCTCGACGAGTGGGAGGAGCTCACCAACCCGAGCGCGGAGGAGGCCGTCGCACCGACGCCGGCCGGTCCGCGCCGGATCACCTTGAACACCAGGGCCTTCCGCGTGCTCGTCCGCAACGCGATGTTCCGCCGCGTCGAACTGCTCGCCCTGCACCGCTGGGCCGAACTCGGTCAGCTCGACGGCGAGGCCGGCTGGGATGCAGGCCGCTGGGCCGAGGCAGGTACGGCGTACTATGCCGAGCACGACGTCGTGAACACCGGCCCGGCGGCCCGCGGTCCGGCGCTCTTCCTGGTCGAGGAGCACCCGGGCTACTGGGAGGTGCAGCAGATCATCGACGATCCCGAGGGCAACCACGACTGGCGCATCACCGCCACCGTCGACCTCGCCGCATCGGACGAAGCCGCCGAGCTCGTCCTCGAACTGGTGTCGTTCAAACCCCTCTAGGCCACTCGACGTCGACCTCGGTCTCGGCGTCGTAGTCAACGCCCGGTACGTCGAAGCCGTAGAGCCGGCGTACCTCGGCGAGGAACCAGGCCGCGTCGGCGACCTCGGCGATGTTGTCCTGGGTAGCGGACTCCCACTGGGCGCGGACAGCGGACTGCACCTCGTCCGCCAGTTCCCAGCGGTCGAGCCGGATCCGGCCCTCGTCGTCCAGGTCGAGCGGCGCCGCACCGGTGAGCTGGTCCCACAGCGCGATCGACTGCTGGACGGGGGTCTGCAGACCGTGCACCTTGTGCAGGATGCTGACGTACAGGCCGATGCCCGGGATCGCGGACGACGCCTGCGTCACGGCGGCGCCGTTCACCGAGGTCACCGCGGTCACACCGTCCTTGGCCAGCTTCAGCGCAGTCTGCTCCAGGTCGGCCTTCGCCGCACCGATCGAACCCTGCCGGTAGATCGGCCCGGTCAGCTCGGAGCCGATGTAGGTCAGGGCCACGGTGTTGAATCCGGGCTTCAGCAGGTCGCGCTCTTGCAGCGCGGTGATCCACCGGGCCCAGTCCTCACCGCCCATCACCTTCACGGTCTGCGCGATCTCGTCGTCGGTAGCGACCTCGATCCCGACCTCCTGCAGCACCGGTTCGCCGTCCTCGAAGGCGAGGCTCTTGGTGGTGTGCGGCGTACCGATCGTCTTGAGCGCGGACTGGTAGGTCTCACCGTTGCGTGGGTCCACGCGGCGCGGCGCGGCGACGCTGTAGATGAGGTGGTCGATCCCGCCGAGCTGCTCGGCGACCAGGTCGAGCACCTCGCTCTTGGTGGTGTCCGCGAACGCATCCGCGTTCACGAAGGTCCACGAGCGTCCCAGCTCGGCCGCCAGTGCGGCCGTCTCCGCAGTGCGGTACCACCCGGCAGTCGCCGTACGGCGGGCCGTCGGGGCCTTCTCGAAGGATACGCCGATCCCGTCGACGCCGTACCGGGCCAGACCTGCGATGGTCGTGGCCAATCCATACCCGGAGCTGGAGCCGATCACGAGAGCGGTACGGCGTTCCGGCGTACGCTGCTCGACCTGCGCGGCCATGTCCCGCACGGTCCGGGCACAACCGGCCGGATGCGAGTCGAGGAACAGGAATCCACGGCCCAGAGGCTTGATCACGCGCTCAGTCATGCGCATGACCCTAACCGCGGGATCAGTTCCAGTACATCTCGGCGTCGTCGGGCTCCAGCACGACATCGGCGCCCAGCCGACGCAGGTTGCCGGCGAAATCCGTGTAGCCGCGATGCACATGATGGGCCGCCGACACCAGCGTCTCGCCCTCGGCCGCCAGCCCGGCCAGCACCAGCGCCGCACCCGCACGGATGTCCGACGCAACGACCGGAGCCCCGGAAAGCCTGGGTACGCCGCGAACCACCGCGTGATGCCCATCGGTCTGGATCTGCGCGCCGAGCCGGGTCAGCTCCTGCGCGAACGTGAACCGCCCTTCGAACAGGTTCTCCGTCACCATGGCCGCGCCGTCGCTGATCGCGTTGAGTGCGATCACGAACGCCTGCAGGTCGGTCGCGAAACCGGGATAGGGGAGCGTCACCACGTCGATCGGCTTGGGCCGGTCGTGCATCCGGACCCGGAACCCCGGGTTCATCACGCTGATCTCGGCGCCGGCCTTGTGCAGTTTGTCCAGCGGCAGCTCGAGATGCTCCGCACGGCCGTTCGTCACGGTCACGTCGCCCTTGGTGATGGCAGCTGCGAACGCCCAGCTCCCAGCCACGATGCGGTCCGGCACGACCAGGTGGTCGACCGGCTGGAGCAGCCCGTCGACGCCGGTCACCTCGATCCGCGGCGAGCCGGCGCCATCAATCTGCGCGCCCATCTCGACCAGCATGGTGGCGATGTCCTGGATCTCCGGCTCGCGCGCGGCGTTCTCGATGATCGTCGTACCGCGCGCCATCACCGCGGCCATCATGATCGTCTCGGTCGCACCGACGCTCGGGAAGTCCAGCCAGACCTCGGCGCCGTGCAGCCCCTGCGGTGCCTCGGCGATCACGAAACCGTGCTCGATGTGTACCTTCGCGCCCATCGACTCCAGACCGGCGACATGCATGTTCAGCCCGCGGGAGCCGATGTTGTCACCACCGGGCAGCGCGACCTCCGCCTTGCCGCACCGGGCCAGCAGCGGCCCGAGCACCGAGATCGACGCCCGTAGCTTGCGAACCAGCTCATAGTCGCACTGGTACCTGACCTCCTCGGGTACGGCGATCGTCGCGAGCCGCGCCTCTGCGTCCACCGTGACGTGGCACCCGAGGGTGTCCAGCAGCTGAGCCATGAAGGTGACGTCGAGAATGCCCGGCACCTGCCGCAGCGTCGTCGTACCTTCTGCCAGCAGCGCTGCCGCCATCAGCTTGAGCACACTGTTCTTCGCTCCGGCGACCTCCACGGCGCCGTCCAGCCGTGCCTCACCCGCGATCCGAAACCGTTCCACCGGTCGACTGTAGCGTTTGACCTGCGCGGGGTTTGCGTAGAGTCCTGGCATGGCTGTGAACTTGACGCGGATCTACACCCGTACCGGTGACGCCGGCGAGACCCGCTTGGGCGACAACTCCACGACCTCGAAGACCGATCCGCGCCTGGCGGCGTACGGCGAGGTGGACGAGGCGAACTCCGCCATCGGGGTGGCCATCGCGGCCGGCCACCTGAACAGCGCGATCGTGGTGCTGCTGACCCGGATCCAGAACGACCTCTTCGACGTCGGCGCCGATCTGTGCAACCCGATCACGCCGAATCCCGAGTACCCGCCGCTGCGCATCACGCAGGACTACATCGACCGCCTCGAGGGCTGGTGCGACGAGTACAACGGTCGTTTGACCAAACTCCGCTCGTTCGTCCTGCCCGGCGGCACCGAGGGCGCCGCCTACCTGAACGTCGCCCGTACGGTGGTCCGCCGCGCGGAGCGGGCCGGCTGGGCCGCAGTCGAGGCACACGGCCCGTCCGTCAACCTGCTCGCGATCACGTACCTGAACCGGCTGTCCGACCTGCTCTTCATCCTCGGCCGCGTCGCGAACCTGTCGTCCGGCGGCGACGTCCTCTGGGTCCCGGGTGGCGAACGCTAGCCGATTTCCCACTTCAACGGCAGCTGCAGTACGCCCGCGGCGGGGAGGCCCAGCGCGCTGTAGAGACCGGTCGCCAGGCCGTCGAGCGTCAACGGCGCCGCGCTGACGGCCAGATCGTCGGTTGTGGTCGGCGGACGGAGTTGGCTGAGCAGATTGCGGTGCGGCACCGTTGTCACGCCGATCTCTTCCCGGTCCAGACCGGCCCGGTTGCAGGCGAGTGTCAGCGCGTGCTGGAAGCCGCCCAGCTCGTCGACGAGCTTGTGACTGTGCGCGTCGGCTCCGGTCCAGACCCGGCCGCGGGCCAGCGATTCCAGCCGCTCCTCGGGCAGACCGCGGTCTTGCGCCGCCTTGGCGACGAAGTCCTTGTAGATGCGGTCGAGCGTCTCCTCGAGCCGCGCCCACTGCTCGTCACTGAACTCCTCCTGAGCCGAGTACATCTGCGCGTTGGCACCCTCGGAGACGGCCTGCAGCGAGATGCCGACCCGGCCCAGTGCGTCGCGCACGACGCCCTTACCGGTCAGGACACCGATCGAGCCGGTGATCGTGCCGGGCTGCGCGACGATCACATCGGCCGGCATCGAGACGAAGTACCCGCCTGACGCGGCCACGCCGCCCATCGAGGCGATGACGGGGCGTCCGGTCGAGCGCAGGCGCAGTACCTCGTTGCGGATGGCGTCCGAGGCGACGTACGAACCTCCTGGACTGTCGACGCGCAGTACGACGGCCTTGACCCGCTCGTTGTCCGCCACCGCCCGCAGCGCGGCGCCGACGGTGTCCGAACCGGAGCCGGGACCGCTCATCGGGTTGCTGGAGTTGCGACCGACGGTGATGCCACCGGAGACGCGTACGACGGCCACGAGCGGCTTGTGCGGCCAGGGGAGCGCTTTGCGCAATTCGTCGAGAGTGCGCGGACCACGCCGGATGTAGCGCTCGGCCAGCAGCCGTTCGTCGTAGTCGAGCTGCTTCTCGAGTTCGTCGTACACATCTGAGCGGTAGCCGAGTCGATCGACCAGTCCGGCATCCAGACCGGCTTGTGCGGGCAGGGGCGCGCTGTCGATGAGCTCTCGGACCCGTGCGGTGTCCAGGCGACGCCGTACAGCGATGCCCTCGACGATCTGCTCGTACGACGACTCCGCGAGTCGCGACGCCATCTCGCGGGCCGGCTCGGTCATCTCCTTCTCGGTGAAGGTGTCGGCCGCTGTCTTGTATTCGCGCCGCTTGCCGAACTGCGGGACCACACCGGCCTTGTCGAGCGCTCCCCGTACGAAGACGGCCCGGACGGTCACGCCGGTGATGGCCAGGTCACCGGACGGCTGAACCCAGATCTCGTCGAACCCGGTAGCCAGGTAATACGGGACGGTGCCTTGACCGGACTCACCGAACGACTCGGTCCAGGCGACCGCGGGTTTGCCCGACGTACGGAAGTCCGCCACCGCCTCACGCAACTCCTGCACCTGGGCCAGCGAGAGCCGCTGGCCGCCCAGGTGAGCCACCACGCCGACCACCGCGTCGTCCCGGGCGCCCTTTCGCAGGGCCGCCACCAGCTCGCGCAGCGTCGGCAGGTGGCGCGCACGGAACGCCGCCACCGGTGAAGCGGGCGGTGTCTCGAGTACACCGCGGGTCAGGTCGAGCTCGAGCAGAGTCCCCATGTTCCGACCCTAGACGCTCGGATCAACAGAAGGATCAGTTGATACGCGAGAGCGCTCTCCGGAGGACACACCGCAGCGCGGGAGATCCGTGCGGAATCAGGACGCGTCGAGCAGTCCTCGCGCCGCGGCCTCGTCCTGCGGCCAGACGTACACGGTCCAGCCGTCCTTGGTCCGCGCCGCGGTCGCCTTGATCCCGAAGGTCTTCAGCCGCGACACCATCACCCGAGCCTCGTTGTAGCCGGCCACGGTGCGTACGTCGATCAACAGCCCGAACGCGTCCCGCTCGGCCGGCCGCTGGTCGACCCGCCGCACCAGCGACCCGCCCTTCGCCTTCGAGAACGCCCAGCGGCACAGCAGTACCATCACTCCGGCCAGGGCGATGGCCACCACCGGGAACAGGAAGTACTGCTCGGCGAACACGGAGACTATTGTCTCGCGAAACAAATCATCGTGAGGTCTTGGCAACCTTCCGTGTCTCCGGGGAGTCTTTACGAACACAGCACACTGCCACTGATGTGTGGGGGGCGGCCGAGAACTCGGGGGCCGCCGGAAGAGCGGAGGGGCACGGACATGCACGCACCGACCCACGGCAACTCAGAAAGACCTGATAACGCAGTACATCTGACCGGCATCCTGGACGTCCGCACGGTCGGCGACGTTCGGCAAACTCTCAACCATCTGATCGACACCTCCGACGGCGACGTGATCGTCGACCTGGAAGAACTCGACGCGGTCGACGCGACAGGCCTCGGCCTGCTGGTCGCGACGCACCGCCGTACCCAGCTCCTCGGCCGCCAACTCGTCCTCTGGCACCCGCTGCCGGCGGTCGTCCGCATCCTCGCGGTCACCCGTCTGCACCGCGTCCTCAACGTCGAACGCACGCCGTTGGCGATCAGCGCCTGAGTGTGACTCACACCCCTCGTGACACCGGTCACGAGGGTGGGACTCACAAGGGAACACAGTCCTACTCTCGGGTACATGGCGACCTCGGGCAGGGCCGGCGAGAAGGATCGGCCGTGGGTGATGCGGACTTACGCGGGCCACTCGTCCGCGGCGGAGTCCAACGCGTTGTTCCGCCGGAACCTGGCGAAAGGCCAGACCGGTCTGTCGGTCGCGTTCGACCTGCCGACCCAGACCGGGTACGACGCGGACCATCCGCTGGCCAAGGGCGAAGTAGGGAAGGTCGGCGTACCGATCGCGCATCTGGGTGACGTGCGGGCGCTGTTCGACCAGATCCCGCTCGCGCAGCTGAACACCTCGATGACCATCAACGCGACCGCGATGTGGCTGCTCGCGCTCTATCAGGTTGCGGCAGAGGAGCAAGACGCGCAGCCGGACGAGCTCACCGGGACCACGCAGAACGACATCGTCAAGGAGTACCTGTCGCGCGGGACGTACGCGTTCCCGCCGGACGCGTCGCTGCGGTTGACGACGGATGTGATCGCTTACACGGTCGCGCAGATGCCGAAGTGGAACCCGATCAACATCTGTAGCTACCACCTGCAGGAAGCGGGTGCGACGCCCGTGCAGGAGTTGGCGTTCGCGCTGTCGACGGCGATCGCCGTACTCGATCGGGTCCGGGACGGTGGCCAGGTGCCGCCGGAGCACTTCGCTGACGTGGTGCAGCGGATCTCGTTCTTCGTGAACGCCGGGGTGCGGTTCATCGAGGAGACGTGCAAGATGCGTGCGTTCGTGCGGCTCTGGGACGAGCTGACACTGGATCGGTACGGCGTGACCGATCCGAAGGCGCGGCGCTTGCGGTACGGCGTACAGGTGAACTCGCTCGGGCTGACCGAGGCGCAGCCGGAGAACAACGTGCAGCGGATCGTCCTCGAGATGCTCGGGGTCACGCTGTCGAAGAACGCGCGGGCTCGGGCAGTCCAGCTGCCGGCGTGGAACGAGGCTCTCGGGCTGCCGCGGCCGTGGGACCAGCAGTGGTCGCTGCGGATGCAGCAGGTGCTGGCGTACGAGTCCGATCTGCTCGAGTACGACGACATCTTCGACGGCTCGCACGTGATCGAGGCGAAGGTGTCCGCGTTGGTCGACGGCGCGCGGGAGGAGATCGACCGGGTGCAGGCAATGGGGGGTGCGGTCGCTGCTGTCGAGAGCGGGTATTTGAAGCAGGCGCTGGTGGCGTCGCATTCCGAGCGTCGGCAGCGAATCGAGTCGGGCGAACAGATCGTCGTCGGCGTGAACAGGTTCCAGAACACCGAACCGTCGCCGCTGACTGCCGACCTGGACACCGCCATCCAGACCGTCGACCCGGCCGCCGAGGCCGCCGCTCTGGAGTCACTGCAGAAGTGGCGCTCCGAGCGCAACGCGTCCGCCGTCGACGCCGCTCTGTCCAAGCTGCGCGCCGCCGCGAGGACCACCGACAACTTGATGCCGGTCACGCTCGAGTGCGTCCGCGCCGGCGTCACGACGGGGGAGTGGGCGGGAGTCCTCCGCGAGCTGTACGGTGAGTACCGCGCGCCGACCGGGGTTTCCGGCTCGGTCGGCGTCTCCACGGCCGGTGCCGAGATCGCCGCCGTCCGCGAGAAGGTCGCCGTTGTGTCCGCTGAGCTGGGCGGCCGCCTCCGCCTACTCGTCGGCAAGCCGGGCCTTGATGGTCACTCCAACGGTGCGGAGCAGGTTGCGGTGCGCGCCCGCGACGTCGGCTTCGAGGTCGTCTACCAGGGCATCCGCCTGACGCCGGACCAGATCGTCGTCGCCGCCGTCGCCGAGGACGTGCACTGCGTCGGTCTGTCCATCCTGTCCGGCTCCCACATGGAACTGGTCCCCCAAGTGGTCGACGGCCTTCGCGCCGCCGGCCTCGAAGACGTGCCCGTGGTTGTCGGCGGAATCGTGCCCGACAACGACGCCCGGTCGCTGATCGCGTCCGGAGTGGCCGCCGTCTACACCCCCAAGGACTACGACCTGACCAGCATGATGTCCAACGTCGTGGACGTCATCCGGCAGTCCCACAATCTGCAGGTCGGCCCGGCGCACGAATAGCTCCGTGGTACAAGGAGTACATGACCGCGAACAACCCGCAGAGCACGCGAAGGCTTTCCAACGGAACTGAGATCCCGGTCCTGGGGCTCGGGGTCTGGCAGGTGGAGGACGGCGCGGAAACCGAGCAGGCCGTCACCGCCGCACTCGAGACCGGGTACCGGCTGATCGACACGGCGCAGGCGTACGGGAACGAAGCCAGCGTCGGGCGTGCGATTCGCAGTAGTGGGATCCCGCGTGAGGAGATCTTCCTGACCACGAAGTTCTACCCCGGCGGCAAGGACGCGCGGGTCGAGGCGGAGAAGAGCCTGGAGCGGCTCGGGACCGACTACCTCGACCTGTACCTGATCCACTGGCCGCAGGGTGGGCCGACGTGGGCCTGGCCGGGGATGGAGGCGGCCGTGGAAGGCAGCCTGACCAAGGGCATCGGCATCTCCAACTTCAGCACTGCCGAGCTCCAGGAGCTCTCCAAGGTCGCCCAGATCCAGCCGGTCGCCAACCAGATCCAGTTCAGCCCGTTCGAGTACCGCCGCGCGCTGGTGGAGGCGTGCGAGGACGCGAACGTCGTACCCCAGGCCTACAGCCCGCTCGGCACCGGTCGCCACCTCGACGACCCCGCCGTCGCACAGATCGCCGCAGCGGTCGAGCGCACTCCCGCACAGGTTCTGATCCGCTGGGCCATCCAGAAGGGTCTGTCCGTGCTCCCGAAGTCCCCTCACAAGAACCGCATCGAGAACAACTTCGCGGTCTTCGACTTCGAGCTCGACGACGCCGCTGTCGCCACCCTCGACGGGCTCGACACCACCAACCAGACCGCCGACGCCTTGGCCGCCGACGGCAAGT
>Ga0136846_1219695_pt1 | contig 10206 bp, 10 predicted proteins | sample HopSoiMetagenom2_FD_96841 | JGI IMG/M metagenome (GOLD analysis project Ga0136846, IMG submission 96841) | Grasslands soil microbial communities from Hopland, California, USA - 2 Assembly 2016 (version 4) | ecosystem: Environmental > Terrestrial > Soil > Grasslands | place: USA: Hopland... | reverse complement strand
CTATATTCGGGCTGTAATTTATGTGGAGAGGGACAGTCAGAAAGCGATCATCATCGGCGCGAAAGGTGCGCAGATCCGGAAAATCGGCGAATCTGCGCGAGCAAAAATCGAGACGTTCGCGGGGTCGAAAGTTTATCTGGATCTGTGGGTGAAGGTTCTCGCCAACTGGCGCAAGAATCCCGGCAGTCTCTCGAGATTCGGCTATCAACTCGCAACTGGAAAAAGCAAATGAGTTTGTCACCGCGACTTCTTGAAATCCTCGTCTGCCCAAAGTGCAAGAGCGAGCTCGAATACCGCGAGTCAGAACAGGCACTGCTTTGCCCCAAGTGCCGGCTGCGGTACGCCGTGCGCGACGACATTCCCATTATGCTGATTGATGAGGCGACTCCTTACTAGCGTCGGCTTCTCCGCGCTCGTCGCGGCGAGCGGCGCGGCACAGAGTCCGACTGGGAGCGAGGGCTCTCTTTTCCTGCTTCTTCCGACCGGTGCGCAGGCGGTGGGGATGGGCCAAACAATGGTGGCGACCAAGCCGGGAAGCGAAGGCATCTGGTGGAATCCGGCATCCATTGGCTCGCAAAAGGAAAAGGAGCTGGCGATTCACCACTCAAAAACGATTGCCGGCGTCGGAGACGCGCTCAGTTTTGTACTACCCACCCGCTTCGGGACGACAGCTTTTTCGCTGAACATTCTCAACATCGGCGACCAGCAAGTCACCGATGAGGGCGGGGGAGTGGTGGGAGTGATCTTGCCGCGCGACGTGGTCTTCGCGGGGTCGTACGGCCTCGGGATCACCAAGCGCCTCGCGGCCGGGTTCAATTACAAGCTCGTTCAGCTTCGCGTCGACTGCTCGGGACAGTGCAGCAGTGTTGGGGCGGAGGTCGAGAGCTCCAGAGCAGTGGATCTTGGCGCGCAGTACGACCTCAGATTCGGCGCGCCGCTCACGCTGGGAGTAGCAATACGAAATCTTGGCGGGGCGCTCAACTCACGAGAGACAAATCAGACCAACCCCTTGCCGACGCAGCTCGAAGTCGGAGCCATGTACCGGCTCATGTTTCTCGACCGCTACGTTAAGGATACGGAGTTGCGCGCGGGCGCCAGCTACATAGACTCGAGAGAGTTCGGTGGCGAATCCGTGCGGTTAGGCACCGACCTGGTTTACCAAGGCAAGGTACATCTCCGAGCCGGGTACGTTGGTCACGATCAACGCAACGACGCCAGCGCTTCTCTCGGGTTCGGCTTACAAAGCGGCTCCTTCGTCTTCGACATCGCGCGCACCTTTGGCGGTCTTCCAGCCGACAACGGCCAGACGCCGGTTTACGTCTCCCTGCGTTACCTGTTTTGAAATATCTCTACGGCCTGCTGATTTTCGTCCCGGTCGCGGTCGGGGCGAGGCTTCTTGGCGCGCCTCCAATCTGGGTTTTCGTGCTCAGCGCCTTGGCAATCGTGCCACTATCAGGTGTGCTCGGAGCGGCCACCGAGGCGGTGGCCGAGCATACAAATGCGGTGATCGGGGGGGTGCTGAGTGCTACCATGGGAAATCTGGCCGAGCTTATCATCGCCGCAGTGGCGTTGCGTGCGGGTCTGATCGATCTCGTCAAGGCATCGATAACCGGCTCCATCCTCGGCAATCTGCTGCTGGTCCTCGGCGTATCCCTCCTTCTCGGCGGCTTCAAATACCAGCACCAGAAGTTCAGCCCGAAGTTGGCGGCTTCCAGCAGCACCGTGCTATTGATCGCGGTTTTCGGCCTTGTCGTGCCAGCCCTGTTCCAAGGACTTCATCCCGATCCCCAACGTGCAATCACCGTTCGTATGTCCCATTACGTAGCGCCGCTGTTGATCGCCGGCTACGCGGCGTGGCTCGCGTTCTCGCTCTGGACTCACTCGTCCGATTTCGCTGCGGAAAGGCACGGTCCAGCCGTGACTGTGGGGCCAAAATGGTCGTCAAAGAAGGCACTGGTGATCCTTCTCGCCGCCGCCGCCGGCATAGGCGTCGTCGCGGAGATTCTGGTGTCGGCCACTGAAAAGGCGGTGAAGGTGCTGGGGCTGTCCGAGTTTTTCGTCGGACTGATCCTGATCCCAATCATCGGCAATGCGGCCGAGAACAGCTCCGCGATACTCATGGCGATGCGGAACCGAATGGATCTCGCGCTCAACATCGCTATAGGCTCCAGCATACAGGTGGCGCTGCTCATCGCGCCGCTGTTGGTTCTTCTCGGAATGGCGTTTCACCAGCCTATGGATCTCGCATTCACCACGATGGAGGTTGCGAGCATCGCATTGGCTGTTTTAGTAACGTCCTCTGTGATCAGGGACGCGGAAACCAACTGGCTCGAAGGAGCCTTGCTGATTCTGGCGTATTCTGTTCTCGGAGTTGCATTCTTTTTCTTCTGACAGAGTAGAATCCCGGCGACCGGAAAGCCAACGATTTGCAGCAGCCCAACGCGATACGTTTTTCGCCCGATGACGCCTCGTTACCCGCGCACGTAAGCGCGTGGATCGAGGCGCAGGAAGCGTCGGTGGTCACCATCAGCTCGGCCGACGAGTTGATGTCGATCGGGCTTCGCGCGCGTCCGCGCTTCGTGGTGTTCGATGCCCGACGTGACACCAAGCCGGTTCTCACGGCGCTGCACAGGCTGAAGAAAGACTCTTACACCGCGGTGGTGCCGTCTGCCGTCCTCTGCGCAAAGGGCGCGGAGGCACTCGACCAGGCGTTCGACGCCGGGGCCGACGAGGTGATTCGAGACGGAATGACGTCGCAGGAAGCGGTGCGCCGCCTGACCGCAATGCTTATCCGGTCAGAGCGCGACCTGATCGTGCATCCTTCGACGCGGCTCGCCGGAACGTCCGCCATCGAGGCGGAGATCGGACGCCGGCTGGCACTTGGAGACTACTTCGCCGTCTGCTACGCGGACCTCGACCATTTCAAGGAATTCAACGACCGCTACAGTTATAACGAAGGCGACCGGGTCATTCGAATTCTGGCCAAGCTGCTGCACGATGTGGTGAAGGGAACCTGCGGCGAAGATGGATTTATCGGGCACATTGGCGGCGACGATTTTATCTTCGTCATACCGTACAACGCGATTCCAGCAGTGTGCGGAGAGATCGTCGCAACATTCGATCTGCTGGCGCCGTACCAGTATTCCGAGCAGGACCGTCGTGCCGGCTATTTCTTTGGTAAGGACCGTCGGGGTCACCTGGATCGTGTACCGCTAATGACGCTGTCGATCGGAGTTGTGACGAATCTGCGTCGCTCACTGAGCTCCGCCCGCCAGGCGAGCCAGCTGGCAACGGAAATGAAAACGTACGCCAAGAGCCTTCCCGGCTCGGTTTATACAGTCGACAGACGCAGCGATGATCGCGTCACGCCGCAGGAGCCGCTGCCGGCCATTCGCGATGTACGCCTGATTGGAGAGAACGAATGAACGTAAGCTGCCCGGATTGCCGCTCCATTTTCCGAGTGGATCCCGCAAAGGTTCCTCCCGCCGGCGTGCGCGCACGATGCTCCGTCTGCAGCGGAGTGATCACGATCCCCGCGCCGACAGGACAGACCACACCGTCTGCGGCTGCGCCGCGCTCTCCAACAGCGTCTGCACCACCCGCCGAAAGTGGACGCTCTACACCGGATGCATCCGGTGGGTGGAATACGCCCCCATTCGGTGCACCGTCGCGCCAAACTCAGGCGCCGGCGCCCGTTCAGAGACCGGCGCCCGCACAGCAACCGCCCCGTCCCCCTGAAACGCCAGCAGCGTCACGTCCCACCCCGGATATGATCGACCGCGCACCAGCGACCGCGACGGCGACGCCGCCTTCGCCGACAGCTGGACTGCCGGAGCTCACCGCGCCTCCGCCTGTCCCGCCGTTCACGGCTCGGCCGGTCGCTCCGCCTACTCCGCCGGCAACTGCGCCGAGCTCGGGACCGCCCTCCGGTCCCGGCCCGTTCGTACCGCAGTCGGCGCCCTCGCGCCCGGCTCCGCCGCCGTCTCCTGCTCCTGTTCGCCAGGCGGATACACCGACGTCGCCTTCGTCAGGAGTTGGTGCGCGACGCCCTGTGAATCCGTTTCTCTCCAAGGATCCTGATCAGCGGGCGAAGCGCCTCGCACGCGCGCTCGTCTCCGACATCATCACCTACCATCCGGCCAAACACGCCGAGGGTCTTCGGGATGGTACGCTCAAACAGCTCTTTCGAGAGGAGATAAAAAAGAGCTTCGAAGAGTATATTGCGCAGGTCGGCCAACCGCTTGCTGAAGGCACGACTTACTTTCAGGAAGCGCTCAACGAAGTGCTGGCAGCCGGCAAACGAATCTTCTAGTAGGCAGGCCGAGAGGGCCCAGAAAAAATGGCGGAAAGCGAACGCGGTCGTGCTCTCAGGCAAAGCCGGGACAGACTCGCGGAGTTGCGGAGGTATCTTTGACATCGATGGCAAGCGCGCTCGCCTGAGCGTGCTCGACGCCGAGATGGCTGATCCTGGTTTCTGGAACGACCAGGAAAAAGCGCAAGCGACGCTTCACGAAGTGAAAACCCTGCGCGGCTGGATCGACCCACACGACAAGCTGAACGATCGACTGGTGAGCGCCATCGAGCTCGACGAGCTGCTGCAGGACAGCCCAGAGCCAGGCATGGAGCGCGAGCTCGATGGCGAGTCAGAACAACTGCGCTCGGATCTCGACTCGTTCGAGGTCAAGTCGTTGCTGCGCGGTCAGGATGATTTCCGCGACGCGCAGCTCGAGATCAGCGCGGGAGCAGGCGGGACCGAGGCGCAGGACTGGGCGCAGATGCTGATGCGCATGTACTCGCGATGGGCTGAGCGGCGCGGGTTCGAGATAAGCGTGCTCGACGAGAGCGAGGGCGAAGAGGCCGGCATCAAGGGCGCGGTGCTGGAAATTCGCGGCCTGTACGCCTACGGATTTCTGCGTCCCGAGACCGGGGTCCACCGGCTTGTCCGAATTTCACCGTTCGATGCGAACGCGAGGCGTCACACCAGTTTTGCGTCGGTGTTCGTTTATCCAGTGGTCAATGAGGAGATCAACATCGACATCCGAGAGGAAGATCTGAGGATCGATGTCTACCGGGCATCGGGTGCAGGTGGCCAGCACGTCAACAAGACGAGCTCCGCGGTGCGCATCACTCACATACCGACCAATACCGTCGTGGCATCGCAGCAGGAGCGCTCGCAGTTCAAGAACAAATCGACCGCGATGAAGATGCTGAAGAACAAGCTCTATCAAGCCGAGATCGAGCGTCGGGAGGCGCACAAGGCGGCGCTCGACGCGACGAAATCCGACGTCAGCTTTGGCAGCCAGATCAGGAGTTATGTCTTTCAGCCGTACACGATGGTCAACGACCACCGCACTGAGCTCAAGATCCCGGACGTCCAGAAAGTAATGGACGGTGGAATCGATCCGTTCATCGCAGCATACCTCAAGCAGGGCGGCGGCTCGACAACGGCGGCGGCGTGACCGAGGAACTGAATTTCGTTCTGCAGGCGCGACGCGAGAAACTCGAGGCCCTTGAGGCGGCGGGCATAATGCCTTACGCCTATTCGTTCGACCGCCAGCACACCGCCGCGCAGGCATTAACCATGATGGGCGCCGCCGAGGAAGGACCTCCGGTGACGATCGCGGGAAGAATCGTTGCGTGGCGCGCTCACGGGAAGACGACATTCGCGCATCTCGCCGATAACAGCGGACGAATCCAGCTGTACTTCAAGAAAGACCAGCTGGGCGAGAAATCATACTCCCTCCTCACTCACCTCGACCTCGGCGACATCATCGGCGTCCACGGACCTCTGTTCCGGACGAAGACGGGTGAGACGACCGTTCGGGTCGACCGGGTGGAGCTGTTGGCGAAATCGCTGCGTCCGCTTCCATTCGGCAAAGAAGAGGAAGTCGACGGACAGATCGTACGCCATTCCGGATTCACCGATCCCGAGCAAAGGTATCGTCAACGATACGCGGATCTCGCGGTTCATCCGGAAGTGAGAGCGCTTTTCGTGGCGCGCTCGCGGCTGACGGGAGCGTTGAGACGATTTCTCGACGACCGTGGATTCCTCGAAGTGGAAACGCCGATACTTCAGCCACTATATGGCGGTGCTGCGGCAAGGCCATTCACTACAGTGCACAACGCCCTGAACATGCCGCTCTATCTGCGAATCGCCGACGAGCTGTATCTGAAAAGGCTGGTGGTGGGTGGGCTCGACAGAGTGTATGAAATTGGGCATGACTTCCGGAACGAGGGGATCGATCGGACCCACAATCCCGAGTTCACGATGCTCGAGTTCTATCAGGCGTATGCGGACTACACGGAGATGATGGACGTCGTGGAAGCCTTGCTCGAGAAGTCGGCGGACGCAGTGCGATCAGTGCCGGAACTGACCGGCAAAGTGCCGGCGTTCCAGCGCCCGTTCCCTCGCGTGGAGTGGTTTCCCGCTCTGAATGCCGCGGCAGGAACAGACGTCGCTGCGCTCGACGATTCCGGCCTGCGCGCTCTTGCGACGAGGATCGGGGTAGAAAAGCCCGAGACGATGAGTCGCCCAAAGGTTCTGGACGAGATTTTTCAGGCGCTGGTCGAGTCCAAGCTCGTCAAGCCGACTTTCGTCGTCGATTATCCAGTGGAGCTTTCGCCGCTGGCGAAGCCGAAGCGCGGCAACCCGAAACTGACCGAGCGCTTCGAGCTTTTTGCAAACGGGAAAGAGATGGCCAACGCGTTCAGCGAGCTGAACGATCCGCTGGACCAGCGCCGTCGGCTCGAGGCGCAGGGAAGGTTGCGTGCGGCAGGTGACGAAGAGGCGGCCGGTGTGGACGAGGACTATTTGCGAGCGATGGAATACGGAATGCCACCGATGGGTGGGGTAGGGATGGGAGTGGACCGACTGCTGATGTACCTGTCGGGTACAACCCATATCCGCGATGTGATACTGTTTCCAACGATGAGGCCGGAGTGAGCAAGCTCGAGTTACAGATTGCGTGGCGATATCTGCGAAGCAGGCGTGGCTCCAAACTGCTCTCGCTGATCAGTATCATCGCGATCGGTGGTGTGCTCGTCGGAGTGAGCGCGCTGATCATCATCATCGGCGTGATGAACGGCCTTCAGCACGATCTGCGCGAGAAGATTCTCGTCGGCAGTCCGGACATTCGCGTACTCACCTACGGCGAAGATCTGAAGATCGACGATTGGCCGACGCTGCTCTCGAAGGTTCGCAAACAATCGGGCGTCGTCGCTGCCGCGCCATTCGTGCTGACCGAAGCCCTGATGACGACCGGCCACGACTACGCCGGCGGAGTTTACGTCGTTGGATTGTTGCCGTCAGGACGAGGAGTCCCCGATGTGACGACCATCCGTGAGCACGCGATTCAGGGAGATTTTCGGTTCGCCAGCACCGACGGGCAGCGTCGCGGAGTGGTGCTCGGAAAGCTTCTCGCGATGCGCTTCAACAAGTACATAGGTGACAGCATCAGTCTTCTCACATCCGGCGGAGGCAAGATGAACCCGGTGACGGGGACGCTGACGCCGCGCATGGAGAGCTTCGAGGTCACGGGAATTGTGTCGACGGGCATGTACGAGTACGACAACTCGTACGCGTTCATCTCGCTCGACAAAGCGCAGAACCTCGCCAACCTGGGCGACGGCGTGACCGGGATCGAAGTCAAAACCACCGACCGCTGGCAGGCCGCCGGTGTCGGTGCAAAGCTCGTCAACGCGCTCGGCTGGCCGTATCGAACGGTGGACTGGCAGGAGCAGAATCACTCGCTCTTTCAGGCGCTGAAGCTGGAAAAGCTGGGCATGGGTGTGATTCTGCTGCTGATCGTACTCGTGGCGGCATTCAACATCGTCAGTACGCTGACAATGGTGGTCGCGGATAAAACGAAGGAGATCGGAATTCTGAAAGCGATGGGCATGCCGTCGGGATCGATACGCCGGATCTTCTTCGCCCAGGGTCTGGTAATCGGCGTCGTGGGAACCGGCCTGGGTCTGATACTCGGTTTCGGCGGCGCCCTAGCTCTCGACAAGTACCAGTTCATCAAGCTGGATCCGACTGTCTACTTCATCGACCATTTGCCAGTATCGACGCAAGCGACCGACGTGATATGGATCGTATTGGCGAGCATTGCGATTGCGGCGATCGCCACCGTGTATCCAGCGGTGCAGGCGTCACGACTTTTCCCGATCGAGGCGATCAGACACGAATGACGATGAACGTCCTCGAAGCTCACGACGTTTATAAGTCCTACGTCGGCGGTGATGGTAACCAGCTCGACGTATTGAACGGCGTCAACCTGGCTGTTCCGCGGGGGGAGATGATAGCCATTGTCGGTGCGAGCGGAGCCGGGAAGAGCACACTAATGCACGTCCTCGGCGCTTTGGACAAACCGACGCGCGGCTATGTCGTAATCGGAGGCGAGCCAGTGCACGGCCGGAACGAGACCGAGCTCGGTCAGTTGAGGAATCGCACAGTCGGTTTTGTGTTTCAGTTTCATCACTTGCTGCGGGAATTCTCGGCGCTCGAGAACGTGATGATGCCTCTGCGCATCGCGGGCAAGTCCGAAGACTTCGCGCGGAGCCGAGCAGCTGAGCTGCTGGCGCGTGTCGGACTTAGCGCGCGGATGACCCATCGCCCAGGGGAGCTCTCCGGAGGCGAGCAGCAACGCACTGCGGTTGCGCGCGCGCTGGCGATGGATCCTCAGGTAATTCTCGCCGACGAGCCCTCTGGCAATCTCGACCGCTGGAACGCTGAGAATCTGCACGAATTGCTGAGCGAGGTCGTCAATGACCTCGAGATCGGGATGGTCGTCGTTACCCATAGCCGCTCTCTCGCTGGACGCGCCAATCAAGTGCTGCTGCTCGACGGCGGAAAGTTGAGTCATACAGAGGTTGAAGGGGTAGTTGTATAAATGGTCTGCGATCTGTGCAAAGACGGCGAAGCGGTAATCCAGCTCACTGAGATAGAGGGGAGCGGGGTGCGACTGCTACATCTCTGCGAGAAATGCGCGGCAGAGCGTGGCGTGGAGACGACGATCACGGCGGCGAAGCCGCAGATCAACGACTTCCTGCAGAAGATTCACGAGCAGATGGCGCCCGCCAAAGGCGAGGCGGCCCAGTGCTCTTTCTGCTCGTCGACCCTCGCTGATTTCCGCGCCACTGGCAGACTCGGATGCGCGCACTGCTACGAGACCTTCGAGAAGAGTCTGCGTGATTTGTTGCGCCGGGTTCATGGGAATTCGCGCCACATCGGACGTCGCTACGTGGCGCCGTTGCCGAGCGAGCTGCCGCACGTATCGACCGCCACCGAGCTTCGCGATCGGCTGAAACGAGCGATCGAGGCGGAGCAGTTCGAGCTGGCCGCCGACATTCGCGACAAGCTGCGGGGAATCGAGTGATGCTCGATTTATCTCTGCTCCCGGATGGTGGTGCGAGCTGGCTCGATGCGTCGGGCGAACACGCCGACATCGTCATCTCGACCCGCATCCGACTGGCGCGCAACCTCGAGGGGTATGCTTTCACCCCACGCGCGCGCGATGGAGAGCGGCTGCGGATCCTTACCCAGGTTCGCGAGGCCTTCGGCAGCCTGCGCACCATCGAGGACGGCGTACTCCTGCGCGTCGACGAGCTGGCGCCCGAGGACAGACTCCTGCTCCACGAGAGACATTTGGTGAGCAAGGAGCTGGCGGGCCTCAACGACCAACCGGTACGAACGGGCGCAGCGGTTTATCTGTCCCGTGGTGTCGGCATCATGGTGAACGAGGAGGACCATCTTCGGCTCCAGGCGCTTCACTCTGGGTTTCACGTCGCCGACGCTTTCGGAGTCCTGGAGCGGCTCGACGCCGAGCTCGGCAACCGGATCCCCTACGCGTTCCACAGCGAGTTCGGCTATCTCACCGCCTGTCCGACCAATGTCGGGACGGGACTGCGGGCGTCGGTTCTCATTCATCTGCCGGGGCTCGTGCTGACCAAGGAGATTGGGAAAGTGCTGGCAGGCCTCCAGCAGGTTGGGCTGACCTACCGCGGGATGTACGGCGAGGGTAGTGAAGTCGTCGGCAATTTCTTCCAGATCTCCAATCAGACGACTCTCGGTCGATCCGAGGGCGAGTTACTTGATTACCTCGTACGCGTCGTAAGACATGTAATCGAGCGCGAAGAAGAAGCGCGGCGAGTTCTGTTGCGCGATGCGGGTTATATTATTGAAGACAAGCTCTGGCGTGCCTTTGG
>Ga0136846_1212274_pt1 | contig 10207 bp, 7 predicted proteins | sample HopSoiMetagenom2_FD_96841 | JGI IMG/M metagenome (GOLD analysis project Ga0136846, IMG submission 96841) | Grasslands soil microbial communities from Hopland, California, USA - 2 Assembly 2016 (version 4) | ecosystem: Environmental > Terrestrial > Soil > Grasslands | place: USA: Hopland... | reverse complement strand
GTAGTAGTCGTTGAGGCCCAGCGTCTTCTGGAACCTGGTGTCGTTGGGCTCGGTCGACACCGCGAGGAACGCCCTGCTGTTGTGGAAGACGTAGTTGCGACCGACCTGGTCCGAGCCGTTGCCCAGTCCGCGGGGGTGACGGTCGTTCGCGCTGGCGAGGAGCAGCTTCGCCGAGTTCGCCGCGCCGGCGGAGACGACGACGACGTCGCCGGAGAAGCGCTGCTCCTCACCGTCCACGTCGGCGACCACGGAGCTGACTGTGCGACCGGACCCGTCTGTCTCGAGACGGCGTACGACCGCGTTCCGGACCAGACTGACGTTGTCGTGCTGTAGCGCCGGCCGTACGGCGACCACCTCCGCATCGCTCTTGGCGTGGACCAGGCACGCGAAGCCGTCGCACGTGGCACAGCGGATGCATGGACTGAAGGCGGGCTCGGCCTCGTCGAGCATGATCCCCGACGGCGCGTGGAAGGGGTGCAGCCCAACCTGGGCCAGGTCGTCGAAGAGACGCTGGATGCGCGGCTCGTGAGAGATCGGCGGATAGGGGTACGGCGCTGAGGCCGGCGGCTCGGTGGGGTCCTCCCCCCGCGCGCCGTGCACCTGGTAGAGCTGCTCGGCCTGCGTGTAGTAGGGCTCGAGCACGCTGTAGTCGATCGGCCAGGCCGGCGAGACACCACCATGGTGCTTGAGCTCGCCGAAGTCGCGTTCCCGGAGCCGATAGAGCGCGGCGCCGTAGAACTTCGTCGCACCGCCGACGAAGTAGTGCACCTGCGGCTGGAACTCCTCACCCTCCCCGTCGAACCAGCGGTCGGTCGAGACGTACCGGTTGTCGACGAAGACGGCTTCGGCGTCCCAGTTCTGCAGCTCACGCGGCAGCCAGTCGCCACGCTCCAGGATCAGGATCCGCTTCCCGGACGGTGCCAGCCGATGGGCCAGCGTGCCGCCGCCCGCACCGGAGCCGACGATGACAACGTCGTAGTGGTCGCTCATGTCGGGGCCCCTTCTCGGACGTCAGGGTGGTCGGACGATCGGTCGTCGAGCGAGATGTGGGGGACGTCGGCCTCCCGATCGCCCCACGCGATGCGCTTCGGTGCCGCGGAGGCCTCGACGGTGGCGGCGTGGTCGCGGTCGAAGTAGTCCCAGGCCCAGGTGAGGAACGCGTCGGTCTTGCTGTGCGCGCCGCTGAGCAGGCTCGCGTGTACGCCGAGCCAGGCGGCGAACGCGATCGGTCCCTCGACCTCGTGGCGGTGCTTGCCGACCTCGGCCACTGCTGCGTTGCGGCCGATCATCGCCATGATGCCCTTGTCCTTGTAGCTGAAGGGCTTGGTCGGCTCGCCGCGCAGCTCTCGCAGGATGTTCTCCGCGGCCCAGAAGCCCGACTGCTGCGCGACCGACCCGAGCTGCGGAAGCGTGGCACCGTCGCGGTCGGGGATGTTGGCGACGTCGCCCACGGCGTACACCCCGGGGAACCCGGCGACCGTGAGGTCCGGCTGCGCGTCGATACGGCCACCGCGGCCGGCGGGCGGTCCGGCGTCCTGGGCGATCGCCGCGCCGGACTCCCCGCCGCCCCACACCACGGTCCGGGCCCGGATGCTGGTGCCGTCCTCGAACTCGACACGGTCGGGGTGCACCGAGGCCACCCCCGCCTCGAGCTTGACCGTGGCCCCGTGCTTGGTCAGCTTGGCGTGGGAGTACCCGTGGGCCTTCTTGTTGAAGGCGCCGAGCAGTGCCGTGCCGCGGTCGACCAGCGTGACCTGCCCGCGGTACGGCGTCCGGCCGGTCTTGGCCCACGCCGCCATCAGCTCGACCAGCGCGCCAGTCGTCTCGACCCCGGTGGGGCCGCCGCCGACCACCACGACGTCGAGCATCCCGTCGTTCTCCGTCGACCCCGACGCGGCCACGCCCTGCAGCTGCTCCTGGAGGTGGATGCGGAGGCGCTCGGCGTCGGCGACGGAGTACAGAGGAAAGGCGTGCTGGGCGGCCCCCGGGACGCCGAAGAAGTTGGGGCGGGCGCCGGCGGCCATCACCAGGTGGGACCCGGCGAGCGTCTGGCCGTCCGCGAGACGCAGGGTGCGCTCGGCCAGCGAGACCTCGTCGACGTTGGCGGTGACGACCTCCACGGAGGGGTACTCGCGGAAGATCGTCCGGTGCGGCCGGGCGATGTCCTGGACGGGCAGCTGAGCCGTCGCCACCTGGTAGAGCAAGGGCTGGAACTGGTGGTAGTCGTTGCGGTCGACCAGCAAGACGTCCACGCCCTCGTCTCCCAGGGTGTGCGCACACGCCACGCCGGCCAGCCCGCCGCCCAGCACCAGGACCGTCACAGCGACAGCTCCTCACGCATGTCGGTCAGGACGATCCGCCCGGCGGCCTGGATCAGCGCCAGGTGGGAGAAGGCCTGCGGGAAGTTGCCGAGGTGGCGGGCCCGCTCCACCTCGAACTCCTCGGCGTAGAGGCCGAGCGGCGAGGAGATGCGGAGCAGCCGCTCCATGAGGTTGTTCGCCTGCTCCATGTCACCGATCGCCCCGAACGCCGAGACCAGCCAGAACGAGCAGATGAGGAACGTGCCCTCCTTGCCCGACAGCCCGTCGTCGGTCTCGTCGGTGCGATAACGCATGACGAAGCCGTTCTCGGTCAGCTCCTCGGAGATCGCGGTGACGGTGTTGCGGATCCGCTCGTCGGAACCCGGCAGGAAGCCGAAGAGGGGGGCGAGCAAGGTCGAGGCGTCGAGCGCGTCGGTGTCGTAGTGCTGGCGCAGGACGCCGCGGTCACTGACGCCGTGGGCGAGGATGTCCTCCTTGATCTCCTCCGCGGCCTCGGCCCACTCCTTCTGGAGCGCGATGTCGTCGCGGATCGCTGCCAGCTGCGCGGCGCGATCGAGGGCCACCCAGCCCATCAGCTTGGACGAGACGTAGTGCTGCGGCTTGCCCCGCGCCTCCCAGATCCCCTGGTCGGGCTCGCGCCACGCGGCGATCGCCCCGGTGGCCTGTGACTTCACCAGCGGCCACAGCCGTCGGGGTAGGTGCTTGCTGCGCCTGGTGTGCAGGAGCACTGAGTCGAGAACGGCTCCGAACACGTCGTTCTGCCGCTGGTCGAACGCACCGTTGCCCAGTCGCACAGGTCGGGCGCCTTCGTAGCCGGTGAGCTCGTCGCGGGTGGACTCGGTGAGATCGCGCCGGCCGTCGATGCCGTACATGATCTGCAGGCTGCCGTCGGCGTTCGGCTCGAGGTCGGCGACGAACTGCATGAACTCGTCGGCCTCCCAGTCGAGGTTCAGGTAGTGCAGCGCCTGCAGGGTGAACGTCGTGTCGCGCATCCATGTGTAGCGGTAGTCCCAGTTGCGCTCGCCGCCCGGCGTCTCCGGCAGCGAGGTCGTCAACGCCGCCACGGTCGCCCCGGTCGGCATGTAGGTGAGCCCCTTGATGGTCAGGGCCGAGCGCTCCAGAGGGTGCCGGAGCGCGTGGTCGGGGATCCGGGCCCGCGCGAGCCAGCTGCGCCAGAACTGCACCGTCGCCTCGATGTGCGCCCACGCCTCCTCGGCATCCTTCGGCCCGGCCAGGTCCTCGGCCCACGACAGGGCACAGAACGCACGGTCGCCCTTGGCCAGCACGTGGCGCCCGCGAGCCGCGCCGCCCTCGATGCCGATCAGCAGGTCCGTGCTGAGCCGGAAGACCGGCCCGGTGCCGTCCGCCGCGTCAGCGAGGTGTCCGTCACCGTCGGCCAGGGTCCAGGTGGCCTCGACCCGCCCGTAGTCGAACGCCGGCTCGCAGACGAAGTCGACCTCCACGGTCCCCTCGAGGCACTCGACCGTCCGCACCAGGAGGTGGGCGGCGTCGTCGTCGGCCGGTGGCCTGGTGTGGGGCGTCACCGTGTCCGCGCCCTGCCGCGGCCCCATCACCAGCGCGTCGTGGACCAGGAGCCAGCCACCCGGCGTGTGCCAGGTGGTGGTCAGGACGTTGGTGCCCGGCACGTAGGTGCGCTGGGTCGGCACGTTGATGCCGTAGGGACCGAACCGGAACGACCCGGCCCCCCGGTCGAGGATGTTGCCGAAGACGCTGGCCGAGTCGAACGCCGGGAGGCACAACCAGTCGACCGAGCCGTCCGGAGCGACCAGGGCACCCGTGTGGCAGTCCGACAGGAACCCGTAGTCGGCGATAGGCGGGAAGGGAGAGGTGGAGCTGCTCACGTCGCGGTCCTTCGGTCGTCGTCGGCAAGCCGACAGCTCGCCGTACTTCACGATCCGACCGCGGGGAGCGGCTGGCATCCCCCCAACGAGATGAACTGTCGACGGGCGGCGGGACTGGTGCCGACAACCGGAGCGGGTGTGACCGCCGTCACGAGCGGGTACGGCGTCATAGACGGGACCTCTCGGGGAGCGTCCGCGGGAGGAAGGAAGTGCCTGCGGCTCGGGCCGCAGGTGGAGGGATTTCCGATGACTCTCGACTCTGAGACCGCCGCGCAGTCCACCGCCGCGGTCGGCACCACCGCACAGCGAGGCCAGGTCCGCCAGGCCGCCCTGGCCAGCACGGTCGGCACCACCATCGAGTGGTACGACTTCTTCCTCTACAACACCGCAGCAGCCCTCATCTTCCCTGCGCTGTTCTTCCCGGCGTCGACCGAGTACGCCGGGCGGCTCGAGTCCTTCGCGACGTACGCCGTGGGCTTCGCCGCGCGCCCGGTGGGCGCCGCGATCTTCGGGCACTGGGGAGACCGGATCGGGCGCAAGGCCACGCTGATCGTCACCCTCCTGCTGATGGGGTTCTCGACGGCGCTGGTCGGCCTGTTGCCCGGCACCGACAGGATCGGCGCGGCCGCCCCCGTGCTGCTGGTCCTGCTCCGGCTGCTGCAGGGCCTCGCCGTCGGCGGTGAGTGGAGCGGCTCGGTGCTGCTCTCGATGGAGTGGGGCAACCAGCGCCGGCGTGGGCTGATGGCCAGCTTCCCCCAGCTCGGCGTCGCGTTCGGCCTGATCCTCGGCACCGGCTTCCTCTACCTGCTCAGCTGGAGGCTCACCGACGCCCAGTTCGAGTCGTGGGGCTGGCGGATCCCCTTCGTCTTCAGCCTGGTCATGGTCGCGGTCGGACTCTGGATCCGGATGCGGATACTCGAGACGCCGATGTTCGCGCGCAGGCTCCAGCAGCGCCAGATCAGCCGCCTTCCCACGTGGGACGTGGTCCGCTCGCACTGGCGTCCGATCGTGCTGAGTGCGTTCGCCCGGCTGTCGGAGCAGGCGCCGTTCTATGTGATCACGGCCTTCACGCTGAGCTACCTGACCGAGGAGCAGGGGTTCTCGAAGACCTTCGCGCTCGCCGCCATCCTCTCGGCGGCCGCGCTCGAGGTGGTGGTGGTGCCGCTGTTCGGGCACCTGTCGGACTCGCTCGGCCGGAAGCGGATCTACATGCTCGGCTCGGCTCTCATGGGCGTCTACGCGTTCGTGCTGTTCGCCGCGATGGACAGCGGTGTCGCGGCCATCGCGTTCTTCGGCGTCTTCCTCGCGCTGATCCCGCACGGCATGCAGTACGGCCCGCAAGCCTCGCTCATCGCGGAGTCGTTCCCGACCTCCCTGCGGTACGCCGGCGCCGGGCTGGGCTACCAGCTGGCCTCGGTGATCGCGGGTGGCCCGGCACCCCTGGTCGCGACCTGGCTCCTCGCGCAGACCGGCTCGGGGTACGCGATCGCCGCAGCCATCCTCGGCTGCTCCGTGGTCACCCTGATCGCCGTCGCGCTCATGAAGGACCACAGCGGCACCGACATCGATGACGACACGGCCTACGGCGGGACCGCGACCGCTGCCTCCGATCCACAGCCAGTCGGGGCGAGCTCTCGTCGGTGACGGCTGGTCGTCCAGCCCGCCCCCGCCGGTCGTGCACAGGCCGATGCCGACCCGTCGTCACTCGACACGAGTGACGACGGGTCGGCGGGGCAGTCCCGGGCGGTGACCAGCCTCTGCCCGTCAGGGTCCCGGGCCGTGGTGGCCCGACCTCAGAGATCGACCGGGAGCAGCACCCGGTCGATGGCGTGCGCGATCTGCTTGTTGCCGCGGTTGATGTCGATGCCGTTGAGGACGACGGTCGGGTCGGCGAGGTCGGGGTCCTTGTCGACCAGGGCGATGTTGCCCTTGCGGTTGACGACCTTGACCGTGCCGCCCTGGGCGGTCGTCAGCTTGGTGTGCGCCTTGGCGGCCTTGACGACCTTCGGGGAGGCCAGCGTCACACCGGGGACGACGTGGTACAGCAGCACCGCCTCGATGGTGTTGATGTCGGCGACCTTGAGCAGGGCCTGCACCGTCTTCTTCTCGGTGCCGGGGCGCTTTCCGGTCAGGTCGCCGACCAGGTCGCGGAATGCCTGGTCGGTGGGCGCGAAGACGGTCAGCCGGACCGAGCCGTCGGTCAACAGCGCCACCGGGCTGGCCGGCTTGGCGGCGATGACCGCGAGCACGGCCTGTTCGAGGATGTCGAAGTCCTGCCAGTTGTGGTCGAGCTTCGTGCCGTCCTTGGCGAGGACCTTGGCCAGGCTCCTGGTGCCGGTGCGTTCAGCGGTGTCGGCCGCTCCGGCCGGAGAGGTCAGTCCGACACCGGTCGCGACGAGCGTTGCGGCGGTGAGGGTGGCGAGGCGGGCGGCGATGCGGTTCTTCATCGGGTTGCTTCCTTCTGCAGGGGTGGCTTGGTCACGTGGATGGCCAGGACGCGGCCACCGGGTTTGCGCGTCAGGCGTTGGCGTGGTCTCGCGCTGCCGTACGGCCGGTGAGGGCAGGGATCCGGGCGACCAGCCATAGGCCGGACAGGCCGACGAGGCCGTAGATGATCCGCGTCACGGCGTTGGTCTCGCCGAAGTCAAGACCGAAGATCGCGGCCACGAGGTCGAACTCGGCCAGGGCGACCAAGCCCCAGTTCAGCGCTCCCACGATGGCCAGGGCACCGGCCACGACGTCCAGCTTCTTCATCAGCGTCTCCTCCTTGTGTTCAGAGTTTGTGGAAGTAACTCTGCAGATCCGTCTAGAGAATGTCAAGAGTCTGTGCAAGGTCTGTCGAATGTATGTAGAGTGGTCGTTCGTGGAGTCCCTCATGCGGATCGGCGAGCTCTCGCGCCGTACAGGAGTCACCCCGGAGCTCCTCCGCGCGTGGGAGCAGCGCTACCAGCTCTTGCGGCCGAGTCGCTCCTCGGGCGGGTTCCGGCTCTACTCCATCGCCGACGAGGCACGGGTACGCCGTACCACGGCCCTCATCTCCGAGGGCCTCTCGGCCGCGGAGGCTGCCCGGCAGGCCACGGCCGACGAGCTGGCCGACCCACGGCTGGAGCGACCTCTGGTCGCAGACCTGGCCAGCCGTCTCCAGCAGGCGCTCGCGGCGTTCGACACCGGCGCGGCGCAGGACGCGCTCGACCACCTGTTCGCTGCGGTGTCCCTGGAGTTCGCGCTCACCGAGGTGCTGATCCCCTACCTGCACGACCTTGGCGAGCAGTGGGCGTCCGGCACCGCGACGGTCGCACAGGAGCACTTCGCCTCGAACCTCATCCGGGCCCGGCTCATCGGCCTGGCGCAGGGCTGGGGAGCGGACGGGTCCTCCACCAGCGTCGCCGCCTGCCTGCCCGGCGAGGCGCACGATCTCGGTCTGGTCATGCTCAGCCTCCTGATGGCGCGTCGGGGGTGGCGGGTCACCTTCCTCGGAGCGGACACGCCGTTCGACAGCATCGAGTCGACCGTCGAGGCGCTGCGGCCCACGGTGGTGGTCCTGGCCACCTACGACGCCTCGGTCTTCCACGCCAACCAGGACGCGATCGCCCGCCTCGCTGCCACGACCCGCGTCGCGGTGGCGGCACCGGTCGATGACGAGGCGATCAGGGGCACGGGTGCTCAGGCGCTGGGCGGTGACATCCCTGCCGCAGTTGGAGGACTGGTCAGCTGGTGATCTTCCCCGCGCACCTCAGGCACGTGCTCGCCCCTTGTCACGTGGTACCCCCGACCGGATTCGAACCGGCGCTACCGCCTTGAGAGGGCGGCGTGCTAGGCCACTACACAACGGGGGCTCGCACTGTTGCTGGAACAACCTGCGGAACTTTACTTGGAAGCCCCTCAGACGCACCAATCGCCGTCCGCTGGACGGCGATCTCGCTGGGATACTAGGACTCGAACCTAGACTAACTGGACCAGAACCAGTCGTGCTGCCAATTACACCATATCCCACTGTCTTACTGGTGTTCGGCCCGGCCGCCGAAGTGGTTTCCCACCGGCGCCGGACCGATGAGAAACCTTACACGCGCGGTTCGGAGCGCTCCAAAACGCTCACCGACCCACGCTCGACCCGGTTCGAGACGCCCAGACGTCGCGCCGCCCAGATCGAGAGGCCCAGGTAGACCAGCGACTGGGTGAGCGTCGTCGGCAACGTCCACCAGCTCCCGCCGGTGGGGTTGAGCGCGCTGGTCATGTCGCTGAACGCGAGCGCGAAACCGTAGGCGAGGAAGTTGTTGAGCACGTGCATCGCGATGCCGGCCTCGAGGCCGCCGGTGGTGATGACGAGGACCCCGGCGACGAGGCCGAAGGCCAGCCGGTCCACGAAGACCGGCGCGTCCTGGGCGCCGTGGGCGAGCGCGAACAGCACGGCGGGCAGCAGTACGGCGGCCGCCCGAGACGCCCGCGGCCCGAACGCCGCGAACAGCCCGCCGAAGGCCTGGGTCAGGTAGCCGCGGAACGCGAACTCCTCCCCCGCCGCCTGCAGCGGGGTGAGCAGCACGATGACGACCACGAAGTCACGGAGTGTGTCGGTCCACGAGTTCAGGCCGCCCGAGGAGTCGGCCGGGTCTCCGGCCGCCGGCACGAAGCTGCCCACGATGACGGTCGCCACCAGCGCGACGAAGGCCAGCCCGAACGTCACCGCCATCCAGCGCCAGCGCAGCCGCCCGGCGACCGAGCAGACCCAGCCCGGCGGCATCCGGTGGAAGGCCCAGGTGAGGAACAGCGCCACCGGGATGGCGGCGGCGAGCGAGAGGTTCAGGTAGGCCAGCAGCGACGGTGTGACATGACTGGTGTCGCTGAGCGCGCTGGTCCGGTCCGCGACGTCGCCGCCGTCGACCAGGAAGAACGCCATGAAGCCCACCAGCAGCACGAACTGCGCCAGCAGCATCAGGATCACACCGGTCAACAGCCCCGCCAGCGGCCGCCACCAGCCGGTCGGGCCCCACCGGCCGACGTACCGCTGGACGACGTGGTACTCGACGGGGCTCATCACGGCTCCATCAGGCGACCGCGGCCGCGAGGCGAGACAGCGACCGGTCGCGCCCGAGCAGCTCCAGGGACTCGAACAACGGCGGCGACACCTTCCGCCCCGTCACCGCGATCCGGACCGGCCCGAAGGCCACCCGGGGCTTGAGCCCGAGCTCCTCGACCAGCGCCGACCGCAGGGCGGCCTCGATCTCGGCCGTCGACCACGACTCCAGCCCGGCCAGCGCCTCGTGCGCCGCGCGTACGACGTCGCGCCCCTCGTCGTCGAGCTCGTCCACGAGAACGAACGACGCCTCGTCGGCGAACAGGAAGCCCAGCATCGGCGCGGCCTCGGTCAGCTTGTTCATCCGCTCGGCCACCAGCGGCATGGCCAGCTCCAGCAGCTGCGCGTCCGGGTCGTCGACGGGGTCACTGAGCACACCCTCGGCCTGCAGGAACGGGACCACCCGGTGCGTCAGCTCCTCGATCGGCAGCATCCGCATGTGGTCGGCGTTGATCGCCTCGGCCTTCTTGAGGTCGAAGCGTGCGGGGTTGGGGTTCACGTCCTTGATGTCAAAGGCCTCGACCATCTCATGGACCGTGAACACGTCGCGGTCCGGCCCGATCGCCCAGCCGAGCAGGGCCAGGTAGTTCAGCAGCCCCTCCGGCAGGAAGCCGGTGTCGCGGTACATGAACAGGTGCGACTCGGGGTCGCGCTTGGAGAGCTTCTTGTTGCCCTCCCCGAGGACGAACGGGAGGTGGCCGAACTCCGGCACCACCGTCGAGACCCCGAGCTCGACCAGCGCGTGGTGAAGCGGGATCTGGCGCGGGGTGCTCGAGAGCAGGTCCTCGCCGCGCAGCACGTGCGTGATCTCCATCAGCGCGTCGTCGACCGGGTTGACCAACGTGTAGAGCGGATCGCCGTTGGCCCGGCAGAGCGCGAAGTCGGGCACGAACTGCGTCTCGAAGGTGATGTCTCCGCGAACCAGGTCGGTCCACGTGATCGACCCGTCGGGC
>Ga0136846_1236183_pt1 | contig 10208 bp, 7 predicted proteins | sample HopSoiMetagenom2_FD_96841 | JGI IMG/M metagenome (GOLD analysis project Ga0136846, IMG submission 96841) | Grasslands soil microbial communities from Hopland, California, USA - 2 Assembly 2016 (version 4) | ecosystem: Environmental > Terrestrial > Soil > Grasslands | place: USA: Hopland... | reverse complement strand
TTTGTTTAACGAGACTGGCGGAAGGTACTCCTCTTTGTACTTTCGTTGCCACCACTGGCCTGTTTCCTTCCGCAGCTTCGGAGTTGCGAATTCGTAATCGTATGTCACCGCGCGGATATATTTTGGCGGTTTTTCCGGAAAGGGGTTTTTTTTGAGCAACTTCAAAACTTCGGGCGTTCCCTGTAACAATCGTAAACAAAAATTCAGGAACCACGGATTTTGCTGATAATTGCTCAGGGCCGCGAACCACATCTGCCAATCCAGACGCGGCTGATGAGGGGCAACCCATTTAGGCGCGCGCTTTAAATCGCCCGGCTTGTATTTAAATTCGTAGGCGAGCCACGTTTTTTCATCATTGCTTCCCTCCACGATAATTTCGGGACGGCTTTTGGTCATGACCGCGAAGAGTCCGTAACTGTTGATGCTGCGAAAGGGCGCAATCGACTCGTAAAGACTCAAAACTGGTTTTGGCCAATTACGTTTCACATCGAGAACACCGAGGAGATGCACGGCAGTAACTACTAGAATGACCAGGCCTAAAATCGTCACGCCGAAACCTCTGGCCAGCACAAAATAGTTTCGCAGGGCTGACGGGGCAGCTAAGGGAGGCTGAATCGATTTTCGAAAGAAAAGTCGCCTCAGAGCTGCATCGTCCAACAGGAGCAAACAGAGAAGAATGGTGAGCAGATTGAAATAAGCGTAATTGCCCGTGAGAGCGATCCCGACTTGCAGCAACACAAAAGGAATGGCGCTCCAGATGCGAATGTTTCGCGGACCGATCGCGAAAAACGCGACGACGAGTTCGATGAAGTACATGATCCCGATGGAGACCACATGAAAGGTGCTGGGCAACTGATAGGCGTGCCAGCCCAGCACGGTGGGCAAAGGCTGCGTCTCATAGTGATAAAACAAAGCGGTAAAATCTCTCCAGGAAGGATCGCCGCTCATCAGTTTCACGACGCCTGAATGGAACATCAATCGAAAGAGCAGCCACCTGTACAGAAATATGGATATGAGCGACGGCCGCTCCGTCGAGCGAAGCGTCAGGCTGGCGGGCGCAAGAAAAATGGCCAGCAGCCCGCTTTCGAGCAGGAGGTTTTCCCATTGGAAACCGAGGAAGTCCTGCCCTGCGACGGTAAGTGACAGAAAGAGCAGCCAAAGGATTGGCGTGAGGACTAAAGGCAGAAAGCCGATCATTAACAGAAGGGATAAACCGGTCCCGAGGCCACATTGCCAGAGCAGCGAACTATTCGAGGCGGTCCACCAGCAGAAGGTCGGTAACTGATGCCATCGTTCAAACCCGCTGAAATATTGTCCCGCCGAGTTCAATAACTGGGAGGCGGGTAGAATTCCGTTTTCTCCGACAAGTCCTGTCACTTGCAGCCAGAGAGACCCAAATGCGCAGAAATAAACCAATCCAAGCAGCCGGAGAAAAACGCTCCGGACCAGAAAATGGGCGGGCGGTGCGGCCGGAAGGAGCAACTTGGTCATTAGAGAAAAAAGCATCCGGTGCCGCGCGACGAACGCGTAAGAAACCTCAGAGATCGGGGCGAATCCGGGGAGGCGCTCATAAATCTTGAGCACCCACGCTCTGCCGGGCGCTTTTGCGAGCACTCGGAAGACGGCTTCTGCTCCCGCATAGACCTTTCCGTCCGGCTCAACCAACTGCACAGAACCGTCATAAGCGCTGGCGGGAATCTCAGCGAACCGCGCTTGTAAACCGGGTGCCTGAGATGGCTCGAAATCGACCCGCCCTTGAGCCTCAATTCTCCAGGTCTCGATCCAGCGACGGCAGAAGTTGCAATCCCCATCGAAAATCAGCAGCGGACGATCTGGCGGATTGGCGACTCTGATTTTCGTTTCCACTTCCGGGAAGCTAGAGACTTGCGGCCCTCCTTCAAATAAATTATGGCACCGTCGATTGAAGGAGTTGCTCGTCGGAAGGTTTTGGCTTTCCTGGCTTGTTGGTCCCGCACGTATCGAGAGCGAGGTGCCTGACGGAATTCATTTGCCTCGGAAAAATTACATCGAACCTATGATCGTCCACCAGCGGCCCGGTGACACGCGGCGGGGTTCGCTGCAAGAATTCGACGGCGCGGGTGAGAACATATTTCGCGCTGTACTCCTGGAGCACGCCAACCTGTTCCAAAATTGTTTCCTGCTCCAGCGTCTCGATTACGACTTTGTGTCCCAGATACTTTTCGAGGATTGGTTCGTACGCGTTTGGGACCGCGTTGATCAGGGTGCGTCCGACTTCTCCGACCCTGTCATCGCCAATAGGAATCCCGGCCATGAACTTAGTCTTCTTCACCGCGCCGAAAATCATCACGACTGACTGCGCGAACGCATCGCGCAACATGTTCACCAGGTTCCGCAATTTCCTGCGCACAGTTCGGTAGACATTCGGATTTTGAATTCGGCGCAGGTCGATGTGCCAATGATCGTATTCAGTCGTGCCGACCGCAGGCGCGGGGCGGACAATCAAATCGATATTGTCGAGGTTCTGCTCATAAAAGATGTAACTCTTCTTCAGGTAAGTCTGATTGTATTCCTCTCCACCCGGGTAAATCAGTTCCAGCGCGTTGGAGTAGACACATCCATTGCCCCAGATCCACTTTCCATTTTTTAAACGGACAAACATGAATGACCCATGAAAAATCTTGAGGCATGGATCTTTGGAATGCCGCCGCACAAATGCGGTGATCAATGCCGTTGCAAAAAGAACGACAATCGGTATCCACAAAGCTTTATCCATCTAAACGTCAACATGATGGATGCGCCCTCGGCCGGGAATAAGGGCTCTTTCTGTTTTCCTCGTCCCTATTAACCCCGAGGAGGATCGAAACTCACCAGTCCACCGCCAGGACCAAGGGATTCAGCAGGCAGAGTGGATTTTTTCGCTGGATCGCAGTGATGATGCTGCCGGTGACATGCACTTTCCTGATGCTGATTGACTCGAGGGTGAAGATGGGGTCCCACAGATTTACAGCGACCCAGCCCACTGCTCCGGCCGGTTCGGGTTCCGGTTCTGTTGAAGTAAGGATCGGACCGTTCAACCCTTCATAGATCTGGGCCCGAGCTTCTTCGGATATGCCCCACTTACGCTTGAATTCCAGGACGATGTCGCCGTTATCGTCGTTCGCGGATTGCAGCAAAGGAGCGGGAGCGTTCTCTTCTTTTTGGACGGCCGGCGGCGCGCCCTGGGCCGGCTGGGGATCAAGATTGCGGAGGGCCGGCTCGGGAATGGCAAAAAGGTGGACGGGCAACGCGGGTTCCTCTGCCAAAAGAGCCAGGCCCGAGGTAATGCAGATCAGAAGGCTGACCGCAAGTTTAACAAGGCGCGAATTCTCAGCACTCGGTGAGATCATAAGACCGATATTGGAGACAGAAAAGCCTGACTTTCGAACCATGTCAATAACGCTCCTTTTCGGCGCAGATCCTGGGGAGCGAAGAATTTGGCTTTGTTTCTTTCTGGTCTTTATGTGAGGGTAGCGCAAGTTTGTTGGTTCAACTGGAGGAGTTTTATGAAATCGTGCCGATTTGGTTTCGTCGTTATTTTTTGTGCCCTGGTTTTTGCAGGGCGTTCTGCTTTCGCCGCGGATCCGGCTTTGCCCAAGGTTCTTGATATTCCGCACAAGAAGTTTGTTCTCAAGAACGGTCTGACGCTGATCGTGCATGAGGACCATAAAGCGCCGATCTTCGCGTTCGATATCTGGTATCACGTCGGCTCGAAAAATGAGAAGCCGGGTCGGACCGGTTTCGCCCATCTTTTCGAGCACCTCATGTTCAACGGGAGCGAGAATTTCAATGATGATTATTTCAAAGCGATGGACCAGATCGGCGCGACCGACCTGAATGGAACCACGAGCGAGGACCGCACTGATTATTTTGAGAACGCGCCGAAGAATGCCCTGGATATCGTCCTTTGGATGGAGTCTGACCGGATGGGCCATTTTATCGGGGCGATCACCCAGCCGCGTTTGGATGAACAGCGCGGTGTGGTGCAAAACGAGAAGCGCCAGGGCGAGAACCAGCCCTACGGTCGCGCGGAGGAGTTGATCGTCCACAGCACTTATCCCGCGAGCCATCCGTACTCGTGGACAGTGATCGGTTCGATGGAAGATCTCAATGCCGCGAGCCTTGACGACGTAAAGGAGTGGTTTAAAACCTACTACGGTCCGGCCAACGCGGTCGTTGTCATCGCCGGCGATGTCAACACGGACGAGGTGAAGGAGAAGGTGGAAAAATATTTTGGCGATATTCCGCCGGGCCCGCCCATCGCCAAGCAGGACACCTGGATTGCGAGGCGCACCGAATCGCAACGGCAGATCATGCAGGACCGTGTTCCGCAGGCGCGTCTTTACAAGGTTTGGAACGTGCCGCCTTTCAAAAGCGAAGAAGCGGATTTGCTCGACCTTTTCGCTACATTTCTGACCTCCGGCAAGAACAGCCGGCTCTATAATCGTCTCGTTTACAAAGAGCAAATCGCGACGGCTGTTTCGGCCTTTGTCGATGCGCGGGAGATCGGAGGACAGTTTCACATTACAGTGACCGCGCGACCCGCCGAAGATCTCGCCAAAGTGGAAAAGATTCTGGACGAAGAACTGGCTCGCGCGCTCAAGGAAGGTCCATCCGAGAAAGAGCTGGAACGCGTGAAGATCGAGCATCTTTCTTCGTTCATTCGCGGCGCGGAACGGATCGGCGGCTTCGGCGGGAAATCCGATATTCTGGCAGAGAACCAGACGTTCGCGGGCGATGCCGATTATTATAAGGAAAGCCTTCAGCGCACGCGCGAGGCAACGCCGGAGCAGGTCCGGAAGGTCGCACGCGAATGGCTTTCGCATGGAGATTACAATCTCGAAGTGCATCCGTTTCCCGAATTCGCCGCTTCGGGACAGGGTGTGGATCGATCGAAATTGCCCCAGCTCGGCAGTGTCCCGGACGCGAAGTTCCCGGAGCTGAAACGCGCTCAGCTCAAAAATGGACTGAAGATTATATTGGCGGAACGGCCCACTATCCCGGTGGTCAGTTTTAATCTTGTGGTCGATGCCGGTTACGCCTCGGATCAATTCGCTGTTCCGGGCACAGCCAAGCTTGCCATGAACATGCTCGATGAAGGCACGAAAAAGCGAAATGCCCTCGAAATCAGCGCGCAGTTGCAAATGCTCGGGGCAAATCTCGGCAGCGGTTCGGACCTGGATACATCGACCGTTTCTCTTTCCGCGTTAAAAGCGAACCTCGATTCATCACTGGACTTATATGCAGATGTGGTTCTGAACCCGTCGTTTCCGGAGCAGGAATTGGCGCGTCTGAAGAAACTGCAGATCGATTCCATTCAACGGGAAAAAGTCCAGCCGGTTCAAATGGCTCTGCGTGTTTTTCCGCAACTCCTTTACGGAGCCGGTCATGCCTATGCGAATCCGTTTACCGGCTCGGGAACAGAGCAAAGCGTGAAAGGCCTCACGCGCGAGGATACGGAGAAGTTTTACAAGACCTGGTTCAAAGCCGATAACGCCACGATAATCGTGGTGGGCGATACCACCATGGACGAGATCAAGCCGAAGCTCGAGAAGGCGTTCGCGGATTGGGCGCCGGGCAAGGTGCCCACGAAGAATATCGCCAAAGTCGAACAGGAATCGAAAAACGTCATTTACCTGCTGGACCGGCCCGGCTCGATTCAGTCGATTATTTTTGCAGGGAATCTGACCTTGCCGTTCGACAATCCGGAGGAGATCGCGATTGAATCGCTGGACAACATTCTCGGCGGACAGTTCACCTCGCGTTTGAATATGAATTTGCGCGAAGACAAACATTGGGCCTACGGAGCACACACGCTCGTGTTCGGCGCGCGAGGCCAGCGTCCGTTCCTGGCCTACGCACCGGTTCAGACGGATAAGACCAAGGAATCGATGGTCGAAGTAGCAAAGGAGCTTGGCGCGATTCTGAAGGACAAACCGCCCACGGAGGAGGAACTCGCGAAAGTGAAAAAGCAGCAGGTTCTCGAACTGGCCGGAAGTTGGGAAACGATGGGGGCGGTCGGCGGTTCGATTCATGAAATCGTGAAGTACGGACTGCCGGATGATTATTTCGAAACTTACAGCAGCCGGGTGAAATCGCTCAATCTTGATCAGGTTCGCAAAGCCGCGAATGACGTCGTTCATCTGGACCGCCTCATTTGGGTGGTCGTCGGAGATCTTTCGAAAATCGAGCCCGGGATCCGCCAACTGGGCTATGGCGATATCCGCTTTATCAACGCTGACGGCCAACCCATCAACAAAGATCGCGCTTCCGGAGGACAGTGAACCGAAAAGCTTTTTCATTCATTCTATTCATTACATTTTTTCTGGGCTGCGCGACGACAGGCCCGATGGCTCCGCTCGACATGAGCGCGCCAGGATGGGAGGTCCGCCAGGGGCAGGCGATTTGGAGGCCGGACAATAAAAAACCGGAGATCGCGGGGGAAATTGTTCTGGCGACCAATCCCAACGGGAATTCGTATGTTCAATTTTCCAAAACGATCCCGATCGTCTCGGCGCAATCCAGCCCGGATCGTTGGGAGGCAGAGTTCCCGCCGGAAAACAAACATTACTCAGGAAGCGGCGCCGGCCCGGCGCGCCTTGTTTGGGTGCAGTTGCTCCGGGCGATCGAAGGCCGGGAACTGAAGGGTGATTGGCGCCTGATTCATCCTTCGAACGATTTCATCGCCCTTGAGGACGACGACTCTGGCGAGAGGCTCGAAGTTCATTTTCAGCATTAGATGTGCGAGGGTAAGATATCTGAAACCATCTGCATTCTATCGAAGTGAGCTCTGGCGCACCGGCCTCGTTGCCGCCCGCCTGATGCCCGCTCCTGTTCTGAATGCGATTGCGGCCGGATTCGCCCGGTTGTACTACACCGCGCATGGGAAGCGCCGGGAAGTCGTCACAGAAAATCTTCTCGCTCCGCTTCAGTTCGACCGGGGAGCGGCGGAGCGAACCTGTCGGGAGTTATTCCAGCAGTTCGGCCTTAAACTGGCTGACCTTTGGCGGTACGAATCCGGCAAGCCGCTGCCCGCAACCGGCTTTTCTGGAAACCAATGGGAGAACTTCAAAGCTGCCTTGGATAACAAGCGCGGCGTTCTTTTGCTTACGCCGCACATCGGCAATTGGGAGCTGGGAGCGCCCATGCTTCGAGAGCGAGGGATAAATCTCCAGGTGATCACACAAGCCGAACCGGATGCTTCTCTGACAAAGCTCCGCGAGCAGTCGCGGCGCCGGTGGGGCATCGAAACGATCGTCATCGGCGAGAATCCATTCGCGTTCGTGGAGGTGATTCGCCGGCTCGAAGCGGGCGCTGTGGTCGCCCTCCTCGTGGACCGCCCGCCTCAGTCCTCAGCGATAACAGTCAAATTGTTCGGCCACCGCTTTCCGGCTTCGCTCGCCGCCGCCGAACTTGCGCGCGCCACCGGATGTGCGCTGCTTCCGGTTTATCTTCCGCGCGAAGGGAACAGCTACGCCATCCATTCGCTTCCCGAAATTCATTACCATCGTGGCGATCTCGGCACGCGCGAAGCTCGCGCGAACCTCACGCAGGAAATCATGCGCCAGTTCGAACCGGTTATTCGCCAATATCTGAATCAATGGTATCATTTTGTTCCCGTTTGGGAGAAAGAATCCCTTCCGTGAGATTCATTAAAGCATTCTTTGTCTTTTGCACCGTGGGGAGCGCCTGGGCGACCGACATGGATTCGGTCCTTTCCAATTGGCTGGGAAAGCAAACCAACATTCAGACCTGGGCGGCAGATTTTGTGCAAACCCGCACCTTGCGTGCCCTTTCCCGACCGCTCATCTCAACCGGCCAGATCTGGTTCGCGGCGCCGCAAAATTTTCATTGGCAACTTGGCGAAAATCAAACGATCGCCATTCGCAGTAACGACACAATGCTTGTGATTTATCCCCGTTTGAAGCGGGCGGAAAAATACGATTTCGGCCAGGCGCAAAATAATCAGTGGAAAGACACGCTCGCGCTGCTGCAAACCGGTTTTCCCAGATCCAAAGCCGAGATGGAAAATCAGTTCAATATCCTTTCTTTGTCTCAAACCAATGCCCTCTATGAACTCAATCTCCAGCCGAAATCTCTGGGTGCCCGCAAAATGATGCCGCTAATTAACGTCTTGCTCAAAACGAACGATCTGACGCTCGCCGGCACGGAACTGGTCTTTATCGATGGTTCAAAAATGCGGAACGAATTCTCAAATGTTCGAACGAACACGCCGGTGGAGGGCAAATTCGATCTCACCATCCCGGCGGGCTTCAAGTTGATCGAGCCGCTCAAGAACAAGTAGCCAGTGAATCAAAGCGACTTCGACAAAGCCCTCGCTCATTTGCCGCACGGACCTGAATTCCGTTTCATTCAGCAACTCGTTGAACTAGACCCCGGAAAATCAGGCAAGGGCACCTTCCGCTTGCAGGGCGATGAAGCTTTCCTGCGCGGACATTTTCCTGGAGAACCGCTCATGCCCGGAGTTCTGCTGGTCGAGGCCGCGGCTCAACTGGCAGGAGTGGTCGCGCAAAATGATCCTAAGGTGACGCCGTTGCCCGGTCTGAAGCTCACCGCGATCCGCAGCGCGAAAGTACTTGGCAGCGCACGTCCGGGCGAAACAATCTTACTCGAAGCGGTGATCACAGGCCGGCTCGATAATCTTGTTCAGGCGAGCGCGACGGCTGAGGTGAACGGAAAACGAATTTTAGAAACAATTATTACGCTGAGTGGCGGCCGGAACAATTAAATCTCAGACTGCGACGCGACGTGGCGGTGCTTCCCTCGTGCTGATTGTGTTTGGCTTCACGATCTTTCTTAGCGCCGCGTTGCTTTTTTCAATCCAGCCGCTGCTCGGCAAAATGCTGTTGCCGCTGCTCGGCGGCGCGCCCGCGGTCTGGAATACAGTCATGGTGTTTTTTCAGGCGATGCTGCTCGCAGGCTATGCCTACTCGCATTATAGCTTTCAAAAGTTCGGCATTCGCACTCAGCCCTGGGCCCACATCGTTCTAATAGTGGCAGCCGCGTTGTTGCTTCCTTTTCCCATGCCGGCCCATGACGCGTTCAGCACGAAACTCCCGCCCTCACTTTGGGTATTGCTCGCTCTTTTCAAGACGGTCGCGCTGCCCGTTTTTGTTCTGGCTTCGACCGCGCCTCTTTTACAGAAATGGTTTGCCTGCTCAGAGCACCCGTCGGCCAAAGATCCTTACTTCCTTTATTCGGCCAGCAATCTCGGCAGCTTTGGATCGCTCTTTGCATATCCACTCTTAATGGAACCGCTCCTGCGAATCCAGGAACAGCGCGCCTGGTGGACTCGATTTTTTTGGATCTACTCGGGTTTTGTGATTCTTTGCGCGGTCCTCACCCGAAAGTTCAGACGTCTTTCGAGTGAACCAACTAAAGCTCCCGTGGAGGAACACGCTATCTCCAGTTATACAAAATTGAAATGGGTCGGGCTTTCGTTTGTGCCTTCGAGTCTCATGCTCGGAGTCACCAACTACATCACCACAGACGTCGCCAGTATCCCGCTGCTCTGGGTAATTCCCCTCGCTTTATATCTTTTTACTTTCGTGATTGCCTTTGGAAACCCGACGAAAGCACTTCAGGAGACCAGCAGCCGCGCTGTCCCGATTCTGGCGCTGGCCCTTGTTTTTCCGATGCTGGTGCAGGCGACTGAGCCGGTGCTGATCCTCGTTCTGCTTCACCTGTTTTTCTTCTTCTTTGCAAGTTTGCGCTGTCATTTGCGCCTGTCCAGCAGCCGTCCGTCCTCCACACATCTGACCCAATTCTATCTCTACATGTCTCTCGGCGGTGTCATTGGAGGCATTTTTAATGCGCTGTTCGCGCCGGCTGTTTTTGATTCCATTTTTGAGTATCCCTTGATGATTCTCGTTGCGACCTTGATTGGTTTTCCGGAGCGAAGGGAGAAAAAACCGGCGAAGCGCATCCGTCCTGTGTATGGAGGCGCCACGATTATTCTTTTAATGGCAGCCGGCTCCGGGGTCATCGCCCTGGCAATGAAGGCGGGTGTGCTCGCAGGCAACGTCCTCGCCGGAATTTTTCTTCTCGGCACTTATTTTTTCATCCGCACCCCGGTGCGTTATACGCTCGCTATCGCAACATTACTCTTGTGCACCACACTTTTCAGGCACACCACCACTCATGTGATCGAGCGCGACCGCAATTTCTTC
>Ga0136846_1220078_pt1 | contig 10208 bp, 8 predicted proteins | sample HopSoiMetagenom2_FD_96841 | JGI IMG/M metagenome (GOLD analysis project Ga0136846, IMG submission 96841) | Grasslands soil microbial communities from Hopland, California, USA - 2 Assembly 2016 (version 4) | ecosystem: Environmental > Terrestrial > Soil > Grasslands | place: USA: Hopland... | reverse complement strand
GGTCACGGCGAGATGGGCATCGACACCGGCGCGGCGGAGAGCCCGATCGTCGAGGAACTGCCGGCCAGTGCCAATGTCAACGAGCCGGCCGAGCCGAGCGATCGGTTCGAGCTGTTGTCCGCTCCGCGCGGCGCCCCGGACGATTTCACCAAGCTCACGGGCGTCGGCCCGCAGCTCGAAAAGAGGCTGAACGACGCCGGCGTCTACCACTACTGGCAGATCGGCGCGATGAAGCCCGAGGACGTGGCCAAGCTCGACGCCGACCTCAAGCTCAACGGCCGCATCCAGCGCGACGGCTGGGTCAATCAGGCCCGGACGATGATCGAGGCCGCAGCGGCATAAAGCGGTGCGGCGCCGGGGCAAGCGGCGCGATCTCAAGTCAAGACCTTTTGGCCCGGCGTTCCCCGCGAGCGCCGGGCGTTCTCCAATCAGATGGGAAAGGACGAACCATGGCGAACATTTCCGCCGCGATGGTGAAGGACCTGCGCGAGAAGACGGGCGCAGGCATGATGGACTGCAAGGCCGCGCTGAACGAGACAAGCGGCGATGTCGAAGCCGCCGTCGATTGGCTGCGCAAGAAGGGGCTCTCCAAGGCGGCTAAGAAGGCCGGTCGCGTGGCGGCCGAGGGGCTGATCGCAGTGGAGTCGTCCGGCCGCGTCGCCGCCATGGTCGAGGTCAACGCCGAGACCGACTTCGTCGCGCGCAACGACCAGTTCCAGGCATTCGCCCGCGAAGCCGCCAAGATCGCGCTCATGACCGAGGGCTCGGTGGAGTCGCTTGAGGCCGCGCACTTTCCGGGCTCGCAGACCGCCGTCAAGGACCGCTTGCAGGAGCTGATCGCCACGGTGGGCGAAAACATGACCCTGCGCCGCGTGACGAAAATGACGGTCGGCCCGGGCCTGATCGCGACCTACGTCCACGGCGCGATCAGCGAGGGCTTGGGCAAGATCGGCGTGCTGGTGGCGCTGGAGACCGAGGGCGACGTGACGCAACTCGGCGCGCTCGGGCGTCAGATCGCGATGCACGTCGCGGCGGCGAATCCGGTGGCGCTCGACGCCTCCGGCGTGGACGCGGCGACGGTGGAGCGCGAGAGCGCGATCCTGCGCGACAAGAACGCCGGCAAGCCCGACCATGTGCTGCAAAAGATCGTCGAGAGCGGCCTCAAGACTTACTACAAGGAGGTCACGCTTTTGGAGCAAGCCTTCGTGCACGAGCCCTCGAAATCGATCGCCCAAGTGCTGAAGGAAGCGGAAGCGAAGGCCGGCGCGCCGGTCAAGATCGCCGTCTTCGCCCGCTTCGCGCTGGGCGAGGGGATCGAGAAGGACGACGGCCCGGACTTCGCGGCCGAAGTCGCGGCGGCGGCGGGGCAGGGATGACGCCACGTCATTCCGGTCGCCGCGAAGCGGGCTCCTCGCTGCGCTCGGACCCGGAATGACGGGCGTGGTGGCTTCAACGGCGGAGTACGCTCGTGTCAAACCCCTACCGGCGCGTGCTCGTGAAACTGTCCGGCGAGGCACTGGCCGCGCCGGACGGTTATTGGCTTTACGCCCAGACCCTCGCCGCGCTCGCCCGCGACCTGGCCAACGCGGCCAGAGCCGGCTCCCAGCTTGCGGTGGTGATCGGCGGCGGCAACATCATCCGGGGCGCGCGCATGAGCGCCGCCGGATGGATCGACCGCGCCACCGCCGACTCGATGGGCATGCTCGCCACCGTGATGAACTCGCTCGCGCTTGAGACGGCGCTGAACGCGGAGGGCGTCTCGGCGCGCACCATGTCGGCGGTGTCTATGCCGACCATCTGCGAGACCTACGCCCGGCAGCCCGCGCTGCACCATCTGAACCGGGGGCAGGTGGTCGTGCTCGCCGGCGGCACCGGCAATCCGTTCTTCACCACCGACACCGCCGCCGTGCTGCGCGCCGCTGAATTGCGCTGCGACGCCGTCCTGAAGGCGACGCAGGTCGACGGCGTCTACTCCGCCGACCCCAAGACGAACCCGGACGCCGTCCGTTACGACCGCCTCACGCATGACGAGGCGATCACGCGCGATCTCAAGGTGATGGACACCGCGGCTTTCGCGCTGGCGCGCGAGAACCGCCTGCCGATCATCGTCGGCTCGGTTCATGCTCCGAGTTCCGTCGCCGCCATCCTCGACGGCAGCGCAAAGGCGACCGTCGTTGCCCCTTGATGACCGCCGTGCACAAGCGTAAGCCCGATCTTGGTTCGCATCGGGGATGAGATAATGGCCGTCACGACCTTCGATCTCGGCGATGTCAAGCGCCGCATGCAGGGCGCGGTCAACGCCTTGAAGCACGATCTCGGCAGCCTGCGCACGGGCCGCGCCTCCGCCAACCTTCTCGATCCGCTCCAGGTGGACGCCTACGGCTCGCTCATGCCGATCAATCAGGTCGCCACGGTCAGCGTGCCGGAGCCCCGTCTGCTCAGCGTTCAGGTCTGGGACCGCAGCATGGTGCATGCGGTCGAGAAGGCGATCCGGGACTCCGACCTCGGCCTCAATCCGTTGACCGAGGGCCAAACCATTCGTCTGCGCATTCCCGAGATGAACGAGCAGCGCCGCAAGGAGATGGTCAAGGTCGCTCATAAATACACCGAGGAGGCGCGCATCGCGGTCCGCCACGTTCGGCGCGACGGGATCGACCTCCTGAAGAAGCTCAAGAAGGACGGCGCGATGAGCGAGGACGACGAGCGCCGTCAGGAAGAGCAGGTCCAGAAGGCGACCGACCAATCGATTGGGGAAATCGACTCGCTCCTCGCGAGTAAGGAAAAAGAGATCATGCAGGTCTAACCTGCCCGCATGAGCTTAAAGCGCGACATGTCGAAACCCGAAATCTCGGCCGCAGCCGCTCCGTCCGGTCCTTCTACCGTGCTGCCGGCCCCGCGCCACGTCGCGATCATCATGGATGGCAACGGCCGCTGGGCCGCGCGGCGCGGGCTGCCCCGCGTCGAAGGCCATCGGCGGGGCGTCGAGGCCGTCCGGCGCGCGGTCCGGTCGGCGATCGACCTCGGAGTCCGTTATCTCACGATCTACAGCTTCTCGTCCGAGAACTGGCGCCGCCCGGCTCAGGAGGTCTCGGACCTCATGGGCCTGCTGAAGCGGTTCATCCGCAACGACCTTGCGGACCTTCACGCCAGCAACGTGCAGGTGAAGATCATCGGTGAGCGTCACGGGCTCGCGCCTGATATCCGCGCGCTTCTCAACGAAGCCGAGGATCTGACCCGCCGCAACGATCGGCTGACGCTGGTGGTGGCCTTCAACTACGGCGGACGGCAGGAGATCGTGCGGGCCGTGCAGGCCCTCGCCCGGCAGGTCAAGGCCGGCGTCCTCGATCTCGAACGCATCGACACGGAGACGATCGAGGGCCTGCTCGACACGTGCGGCATCCCGGACCCCGACCTCGTGATCCGCACCTCGGGCGAGCAGCGGGTCTCGAATTTTCTGACCTGGCAGACGGCCTACGCCGAGTTCGTGTTCGTCCCGGACTATTGGCCCGACTTCAATCACGAGACGTTCCAGGCCGCCATCGACGAGTTTTACCGGCGCGACCGCCGCTTCGGCGGCTTGAGCGCCAAGGCCGTCTGACATGGCCGGCGCGGAGAGATCTCCGGACCCTCAGCATCTGCCGCGCGGAAAGGCATCGTCGGAACGAACCGCCCCGGACGCTCAGCACGTCCCGCCGCACGGGAAGGTTTCGTCGGAGCTGAGCGCGAGAACCGCTTCGGCGGCGGTCCTCGGCGTCGTCGCCCTGCTCGTGACATGGCTCGGCGGCTGGGCGTTCGCCCTGTTCTGGCTTGCCGCCGGCCTCGTGATCCTCCTCGAGTGGACGGCGATGACCCGCGTCGAACCGCGGCGGATCCTGCAAGGCTTGCTCGGCGCCGGCCTGATCGCCCTTGTCCTCGCCTACCTGCTGCGGTTTCCGCTCTGGGTTGGCGCGTTCGCCGCGGCCGCGGCGGCGGGCGCGGGCTTCATGGCCGGCGCGAGTCCGCGCGATCGATGGTGGGCCGTCGCCGGCTTCGCCTACGCTGCGGTGATCGCGCTCGCGCCGACGATGGTGCGCGATCACCCGCAGGCGGGCGTCGTGGGCGTACTGTGGATGTTCGCCGTGGTATGGACCAGCGACATCGCCGCCTACTTCACCGGCCGGCGCTTTGGCGGCCCCAAGCTGTGGCCCAGGGTCAGCCCCAAAAAGACGTGGTCCGGCTTTCTCGGCGGCCTGACGGGCGCGGCGCTGGCCGGGGAGCTGGTGGTCGTTCTCGGCCAACGCTGGGGCGGACCGTCAGCCGGGAGTCTTTGGCTCGTCCTCCTGGTCTCCGCCGCCGCCTCGGTTGCGGGCCAACTGGGCGATCTTGCCGAGTCCGCCATGAAACGTGCCTTCGACATCAAGGACTCGGGCTGGCTCATCCCGGGGCATGGCGGCGTGATGGATCGCCTCGACGCCTTTTGGCCCGTCGCGCTCTTTGCCGCGTTGATGCTGGCGTTGGCCGCGCAACCGGCGCGGGGTTGAAGCGGATCGGCATGAGACGAAGGATCACCATTCTGGGGGCGACAGGCTCGATCGGGCGCTCGACGGCGGATGTCGTGCTCGCGGACGCGGGCCGGTTCGAGGTCGCCGCGGTCGTCGGCGGCCGGGATGCGCGCGCGCTGGCCGGGGTCGCGCGGCGGCTTGGAGCCCGGTTCGCGGCGCTGGCGCACGATGGCGGTGGGGCCGAGCTGAGGTCGGAGCTGTCCGGCTCGGGCATCGCCTGCGGAGCCGGCGCGGGAGCCGTGCTGGAGGCAGCGGCGCGCGACGCGGATGTGGTCGTGGCGGGGATCAGCGGCACGGCGGGCCTCGCGCCGACCTATGCGGCTCTCAAGCCGGGCCGCCGCATCGCGCTCGCCAACAAGGAAAGCCTTGTGTGCGCCGGTCAGGCGTTCATGGCGAACGCCCGGCGTCTCGGCGCCGAGATCCTTCCGGTCGATTCGGAGCACAACGCGCTGTATCAGGCGCTCGGGGCCGGGCGGGCCGAGGACGTGGTCTCGATGACGCTGACGGCCTCCGGCGGCCCGTTCCGGACCTGGCCGCGCGAAAAGATCGCCGCCGCGACGCCGGCCCAGGCGGCGGCCCATCCGGTCTGGTCGATGGGATCGAAAATCAACATCGATTCTGCGAGCCTGATGAACAAAGGGCTGGAATTGATCGAGGCGCACCACCTTTTCGGCCTGCGGGCCGATCAGCTCGACGTGCTTGTCCATCCGCAATCCATTGTCCACGGTCTCGTCCACTGGCGGGACGGATCGGTGACGGCGGGCCTCGGGGTCCCGGACATGAAGATCCCGATCGCCCACAGCCTGAGCTTCGAGGCGCGCCTCACGCCTCCCGTTCGAGCCCTCGATCTGGCGGCGATCGGGAGCCTTACCTTCGAGCCGGCGGATGAGGAGCGGTTCCCCTGTCTAGCCCTGGCGAAGCAAGCCTTGCAGGAAGGCGGAGCCGCTCCGACCATTCTCAACGGCGCCAACGAGGTTGCGGTGGAGGCATTCATGGCGGGCCGGATCGGGTTCTTTGACATTGCGCGCCTGGTCGAGGCGACCTGCGATGCGAGCGCGGCGCGGCATCGCGATGCGCCCGCCACGGTCGAGGACGCTCTGGAGATCGACCGGGATGCGCGCCGGATCGCGCGTGCGCGTCTGCCGCAGGCCGCTTCGGCTTCGCCCTGAATACATAAGAGCGCATCGAGAGGAGACGACAATGGAGTTCCTGACTGCGATGGGCCAAGCCCTGACGTCGCTGCCCGTCACGCTGCTCGCCTTCCTGTTCGTGCTCACCATCGTGGTGTTCGTGCACGAATTCGGGCACTTCATCGTCGGCCGTTGGTGTGGCATCGGGGTCACGGCGTTTTCGATCGGCTTCGGCCGCGAGCTGATCGGCTGGACCGACCGCCGCGGCACACGCTGGAAGCTCTCCGCCATTCCGCTGGGCGGATACGTCAAGTTCGTCGGCGACGTGAACGGGGCGAGCGTGCCCGACCCGGACGCCCTTTCGCACATGAGCGCGGCCGAGCGCGCCGTCAGCTTCCACCACCAAAACCTCGCCAAGCGCGCCGCTACCGTCGCCGCCGGCCCTATCGCCAACTTCCTGCTGGCGATCGCGATTTTCGCCGGGATCGCCTATGTCGCCGGCCGCACCATCCTCGTGCCGCGCATCGAAGCCATCCAGGCGGGCAGCGCCGCCGAGCGGGCCGGATTCCAGCCGGGCGACCTTGTCCTCTCCATCAACGGACGGCCGATCTCCAGCTTTACGGACATGCAGCGCATCGTCAGCGCGAGCGCCGGAGAGACGCTGAACGTGGTCGTTGAACGTCAGGGCCGGCAGGCGCCGCTCACCGCGACGCCGGACCTGAAGGAGCAGGATACCCCGTTCGGCAAGCAGCGCATCGGCCTGCTCGGCCTCCAGGCCTCGCGCGACAAGGCCGACATCAAAACCATCACCTACGGTCCGCTCGGAGCCCTTCAGGCCGGCGTGCAAGAGACGTGGTACGTGGTGGAGCGGACCTTCGATTACCTCGGCAAGCTCATCGTCGGGCGCGAATCGACCGACCAGCTCTCAGGCCCGATCCGGATCGCTCAGGTCTCCGGCCAGGTTGCGCATTTCGGCGGCCTCGGCGGCTTGATCAGCCTGGTGGCGGTGCTTTCGGTCTCGATCGGGCTCATCAACCTATTCCCGATCCCGCTCCTCGATGGCGGCCACCTGCTGTTCTATGCGATCGAGGCCGTGCGGGGCCGGCCCCTGAGCGAGCGCGCGCAGGAGATCGGTTTCCGCATAGGGCTCGCCATCGTGGTCATGCTCATGCTGTTCGCCACATGGAACGACATCGTCCATTTGGGCGCGTCGTTCGTCGCGCGTGGGACGTGAGCATACAAAGGAGTTGTTAATCTTTAGGGCTCTATTCACCGTTATGGGAACGTGACACGGAGGCCACGCCTGACCAGAATACGGCCTGGGTGCGGGCATCGGCGTTTGCATCGAGGCCGAAACTGGATAGAAGCGTTGCAGGACCAGGTGGGTCGGAGTACGCGTGCGCCGACCTGAAACGTTCGCGAATTGCGACGAACAAAAAAGAGACGGGCCACTGATGATGTCGACGACGATGAAGCGCCGCCGCGGATCGGCGAGGACCGCGACTGTCGCCTGCGCGACCCTGGTGGCGGCGCTTACGATGGCCGACGCCGCCCTGGGGCAGCAGATCGTGGTTCAAGGCAACAGCCGCGTCGATGCGGAAACGATCCGCTCCTACGTCACCGGCACCGGCTCCGGCTCGCTCGAAGAGGCCCGCCGCAACCTTCTCGCGACCGGCATGTTCTCCGATGTCCGCGTCGGACGCAGCGGCGGAAACGTGGTCGTCACCGTTCGCGAAAACACGACCATCAACCGGGTCGTCTTCGAGGGCAGCACCAAGATCAAGAAAGAGGTTCTGGAAGGCGAGGTCCAGGCCAAGGCCCGCGGGCCGTTGAGCCAAGCGATCCTCGATGCCGACGTGGCGCGGCTGCGCGAGATCTTCCGGCGCACGGGCCGCGGCAGCGCCACCATCACAGCGCGCGTGGTCGACCTGCCGAACGGCCGCGTGGACGTGGTCTACACCATCGATGAAGGCGGCAAAACCGGCATCAAGGAAATCCGGTTCATCGGCAATCAGGCGGTCTCGTCGTATCGTCTGCGCGAACTCATGACGAGTTCGGAGATGAACCTTCTGAGTTTCCTCAAGACGAACGACATCTACGATCCCGATCGGATCGACACCGACCTGGAGCTGATTCGCCGCTACTACCTCAAGCACGGTTACGCTGACTTCCGCGTTCTCTCGACGGACGCCCAGTTCGACGCCGCGCGCGGCGGCTACATCGTCACGATCGCCCTTGAGGAAGGCCCGCAGTACCGGGTCGGCGACGTGCGCCTCGATACGCGTCTCCCCGACATCGATCCCGAGCTGCTGCGGGGCAGCATCGAGACCCGGCCAGGCGAGGTGTACAACGCCGAAGGCGTCGAGAAATCGCTGACCCGAATGACCACCGAGGCGGCGCGGCGCGGCTACATCTTCGCGCAGGTTCGCCCGACCGGGCAGCGCGATCCGGCGACCCAGACCGTGAGCATCGGCTATGTGGTCGAAGAAGGGCCGCGCGTCTACATCGAGCGCGTCAACGTCCGCGGCAACACCCGCACGCGGGACTACGTGATCCGCCGCGAGCTCGACCTGGGCGAGGGCGACGCCTACAACAAGGTGCTGATCGACCGCGCCGAACGCCGGCTGAACGGTCTCGGCTACTTCAAGAAGGTCCGCATCTCCAACGAACCCGGCTCCGCGCCCGACCGCGTCGTCGTCAACATCGACGTGGAGGATCAACCCACCGGCGCCTTCTCGGTCGCAGGCGGCTACTCCACGGCGGACGGCTTCATCGGCGAGGTCTCGGTCAGCGAGTCGAACTTCCTGGGCCGCGGTCAGTTCGTCAAACTCGCTGGATCGTTCGGCCAGTACGCCCAGGGCGTGGATTTCTCGTTCACGGAGCCGTATTTTCTCGGCTACCGCCTAGCGGCGGGCATCGATCTTTTCTCGAAGTTCAGCGACCAGACCAAGTACGCCCGGTACGAGAACCGGACGACGGGCGGCCAGCTTCGCCTCGGGTTTCCCATTACGGAAGAGATCGGCATCACGCTGCGCTACGCGCTGTACCAGTCGGAGCTGAAGATCCCGAACACTATCAAGAAGCCGTTCAACGACTGCACGCTTCCGATTGCCGGGTACACGGCCGTCAACGCAGACGGCACGCCGCTCTATCCGAACTGCGCCTACGACGGCGAAGCGTCGATCGCGGTCAAAGAGTCGACCGGCAAGACCCTCACCTCGCTGGCTGGTCTGACGATCGGCTACAACGGCGTCGACAACCTGAGGAACCCCCACAACGGCCTCTTTGTCGAGGTCAAGCCGGAGGTCGCCGGTCTAGGCGGCGACTCGAAATTCTTCCGCGTCACAGGCGACCTTCGCTACTACCACGAGCTGTTCATCGAGGACATCGTGGGCGTCGCGCGCCTCCAGGGCGGACACATCCAGGGCCTGGGCAGGACGACGAGCAATCAGGGAATCACTACGTTCGGCGGCGACGTGCGCCTCACCGACCACTTCTTCCTGGGCCCGACGCTCGTGCGCGGCTTTGCCCCCTCGGGCTTCGGCCCACGTGACATCTCGATCGCGGACAGCACGTCCAACTCCATCGGCGGCACGACGTACTATGGCGGATCGCTCGAGGCGCAGTTCCCGATCTGGGGACTCCCGCGCGAGCTTGGCCTCAAGGGCGCGGTCTTCGCCGACGCCGGCACCCTGTTCGGCTACAAGGGGCCGCGCGGCTTCGACGTGAACGCGAATGGTCTCCTCGAAGGCTTCGAGCCCTGCACGGTTCCCGCCTTCACCGCCGCGACCGCCACCACCCCAGCGCGCAGCGTGCAGCCGGAATGCATCCAGGTGCGCGACAAGAACGTCATCCGGTCGTCGGTCGGCGCCAGCATCCTGTGGAACTCGCCGCTCGGCCCGCTCCGTTTCGACTACGCCATCGCCCTGAGCAAGGATGAGGGCTACATCGACCCGACGACGGGCGTTCGCGTGGGCAAGGACAAGACGCAGGCCTTCCGGTTCTCCGGCGGCACCCGGTTCTGACGGGCGCGGAGCCGCGGCGGCGGCTCCGGCGACATTGCAGCCGCCCATGTCGGAGCCGGTCTTCTTCCCCAGAGCGGCGACGATTTCGCTCGATGAAATCGCCGCTATCGCCGACGCGCCGATCCCCGACTCGGCCGACCCAACCCGCCAGATCGTGGGTGTGGCCCCTCTGGACGCCGCCGGTCCGCACGATCTTGCCTACATGGACAACGCCAAATACGCCGACGCGCTTGCCGCGACGCGCGCCGGCGTCTGCCTGGTAGCCCGCCGGTTCGCAGCGAAAGTTCCTCCCGCCACCATCGCCCTGATTGCGCTCCAGCCTTACCGCGCCTACGCCCAGGTCTTGGCGCGGCTCCACCCTTCGGCGGCGCGCCCCGGATCGAGCTTCGACGCCGCAGGGATCTCGTCCGGCTCGTTCATTCATCCTGCGGCGCGTCTGGAGCGCGGGGCGGTGGTCGATCCGGGCGCGGTCGTTGGCCCGCACGCCGAGGTCGGGTCGGGAACGGTCGTCG
>Ga0136846_1243676_pt1 | contig 10210 bp, 9 predicted proteins | sample HopSoiMetagenom2_FD_96841 | JGI IMG/M metagenome (GOLD analysis project Ga0136846, IMG submission 96841) | Grasslands soil microbial communities from Hopland, California, USA - 2 Assembly 2016 (version 4) | ecosystem: Environmental > Terrestrial > Soil > Grasslands | place: USA: Hopland... | reverse complement strand
TTTCCTGAGTCGACCAGCCCATTTTGATGAGGTCGGGGATTGGGATGCCGGCGACGGTCGAATAGCCGACGACCGGGACCATCGTGTCGCCGTGACCGCCGAGCACGAAGGCTGTCACGTCCTCGACGCTGACCTTGAACTCCTCTGCGAGGAAATGGCGGAAGCGCGCGCTGTCGAGCACGCCGGCCATGCCGACGACCATATTGTGCGGGAGCCCCGAGAACTCGCGCAGCGCCCACACCATCGCGTCGAGCGGGTTGGTGATGCAGATCACGAACGCGTTGGGGGCGTGCGTCTTGATGCCCTCACCGACCGCCTTCATTACCTTGAGGTTGATGCCGAGGAGGTCGTCGCGGCTCATTCCCGGCTTGCGGGCGATGCCGGCAGTGACGATGCAGACGTCGGCACCCGCGATATCGGCGTAATCGGACGAGCCCTTAAGCTTCGCGTCGAAATCATCGACCGGACCCGCCTGGGCGATGTCGAGCGCCTTGCCCTCCGGAATGCCCTCCGCAATGTCGAACAGGACGATGTCGCCAAGTTCGCGCATTGCCGCGAGGTGAGCGAGGGTGCCGCCGATCATTCCGGCGCCGATCAAAGCGATTTTCTTCCGAGCCATGGGGCTGGTTCGAGCCTTTCTGTTGTTACGGCGGCGTTCTGGAGAGTCGCCGCGGGAGAGCGCGGCGCCCGATTAGCGAGACGGCTCCCAAGGGGCAACCGAAAGGGCGCTCGGCAAGCGGGATGAATTTCTCATTGCGCCCAGATGAACGACGAAACCGGGGCCGAAACCAATCGTTGGATCAGCATTCCTCAAGGGAGATTCCGTAATGACAAAGACACTTCTCGCACTCGGCGCCGCTGCCGTTGCGCTTACCGCGACGCCGGCCCTCGCCGACCGTGGCCACCATAACGGCTGGAACCATCATTCGCGTGCCTGCGCCAAGTGGCGTCATGGCCAGTGCGTGCGCTGGTCGAAGGCCGCCCGCCGCGCAATGTGGAACCAAGGCTATCACTTCGGCCGGAACTACAGCTACACGTCTTACCGCGCACTGCCGCGCACCTACGTCCGGCGTTACGACCTCAGTCCGCGGTACCGCTACGTCTATCGTGACAATTACATCTACCAGGTCGACCCCACGACCTATGCGGTCACCCGCGTCATCGACGCACTGACCCGGTAAACGCGTACCCGTCTATTGATCTCGAGGGCCGTCGGATTTCCGGCGGCCCATTCGTTCTGGTAACGAAACTCTTCAACACACGTCCAGCACGTCGCGTTTACCCTCGGAGGCATTATGAAACAGATCCTCATGCTCGTGAGCGCAGCGACGCTCGCCTTTGCCGCTCCGGCGCTTGCCAAGCCGGGCCATGGTAACGGGCACGGACAGGGCAACCCGCACGCCTACGGCTACAACGGCCCTGTCGGTTACGGCATCGGGGGCTGCCCGCCCGGCCTCGCCAAGAAGAACAACGGCTGCATGCCGCCCGGCCTGGCGAAGAAGCTGTACAATGTCGGACAGCGCTTCCCGCGAAGCTACGGAGACCGCTGGTCTTACAATCAGATCCCGTACGACCTTCGCCAGCAGTACGGCCTCAACCCTTACGGCAATTATTACTACGGCGACGGTTATCTTTACCGCGTGGACCCGAAGACGCAGCTGATCCAGCAGGTCATCAGCGCCCTACTCTATCGCTAAGGCGAGGAGCCGTCGGAGTGATCCGGCGGCCCTTTCGCGTTTTGAAATGCCATCGACCCCGTGCTAGCGGCTTGCCCAAGCAAGGAGCATCCATTGGCCGAGTTCTTCCTTCCCCGAAACAGCGTTCCGAAGAAGGGCCGCGCCTGGCCTGCCGAGCAGGGCAAGCGGCTCAAGACGTTCAAGATCTACCGTTACGACCCGGACACCGGCGCCAACCCGCGCTTCGACCGCTACACGATCGACCTCGACAAGTGCGGGCCGATGGTCCTCGACGCGCTGATCAAGATCAAAAACGAGATCGATCCGAGCCTGACCTTTCGCCGCTCGTGCCGCGAAGGGATTTGCGGGTCGTGCTCGATGAACATGGAAGGCCGCAACGGCCTCGCTTGCACGACGGCGATCGAGGACATGAAAGGCGAGATCCAGATCACGCCGCTGCCCCATATGGACGTGGTCAAGGACCTCGTCCCCGACCTGACCCATGCCTATGCCCAATATGCGTCGATCCAGCCGTGGCTGAAGTCTGCGACTCCGGCACCGTCGGGACGCGAGCGGCTGCAGTCGCCGGACGACCGCGAGAAGCTGGACGGGCTCTATGAGTGCATCCTTTGCTTCTGCTGCTCGACGAGCTGCCCGAGCTATTGGTGGAATGCCGACAAGTTCCTTGGTCCGGCGATCCTGCTCCAGGCGTATCGCTGGCTCGCCGACAGCCGCGATGAAGCTACCGGCGAGCGCCTGAACGAGCTCGAGGACCCGTTCCGGCTCTATCGCTGCCACACGATCATGAATTGCGCGAATGTCTGCCCGAAGGGCCTCAACCCTGCGAAGGCGATCGCCGAGACCAAGAAGCTGATCGCCGAACGGGCTGCGTGAGCGAGGAGCAATATCAGGCTGAAGGATTGGAGGACGTCGGCGTCCCGCGCGGCGCGACGCCCGACCCCGACAATGAAGGCTGGTACAGCTGGGGTGACTTCCCGCGGTCGAGCTTCGCGGCGGCGACCGGGCGCTTGCTGTTCAAGCCTGACGGCCCGGGCCGTGGCATCTGCAGGATGTTCCCGACCGAAGACCATATGAACATGGGCGGGTCGATCCACGGCGGCGCGATCATGAGCTTTATCGACATGTCGATGTTCGCCGGAGGCCTGTGCGCCGGAATGGAGCGCGCGCACTACGTGACGCTGGACCTCACCACGCACTTCCTCGCCCGCGGCCAGGCCGGATTGCCGCTGGATTCCCACGTCGAGCTGGTCAAGCAGACGCGCGGGCACGCCTTCCTTCAGGGGGTGGTCAAGCAGAACGGCGAGAATTGCTACAGCTTCAGCGGGACGCTGAAGAAGGTGACCCGCCCCAACGGGCCGTCCGCACGGTGAGCGGACCCGTACGCGCCGCGTACGACCGACTGATTGCCGCCAACGAGCTGAAGCCGGATCCGGCGCAGGCGAGCGCTGTCGCTGCGCTCGACCGACTGGCTGCGACGTTGGACGGAGGCCTGCTTTCCCGCTGGTTCGGGTCAGGAAAGAATGACCCTGTCGGCGTTTACCTGTGGGGCGGAGTCGGCCGAGGGAAGTCGATGCTGATGGACCTCGCCTTCGCCCACATCCCGGTCGAGCCGAAGCGGCGCGTTCACTTCAACGAGTTCATGCTGGAAACGCACGCCCGCCTCCGCGTCGCCCGCGAACGCGAGGAAGGCGACCCGATCGAACCGGTTGCCCAGCAGGTCGCCGCCGAGGCCAGGTTGCTCTGCTTCGACGAAATGATGGTCACCAACCCGGCCGACGCAATGATCCTGTCGCGGCTGTTCGAGAGATTGATCGAGCAGGGCGTGAAGATCGTCACTACGTCCAACCGGCCGCCGCATGACCTCTACAAGGACGGGCTCAACCGCGACCTGTTCATCCCCTTCATCGAGCTGATCGAGAAGCGAATGCTGGTCGTGCCGGTGAATGGCCCGATGGACTATCGCCTCGATCGACTGACTGGAGTCGAGGTGTGGCACGTGCCGAACGGCCCTCAAGCGACTGCAGACCTAAGCCGCGCCTTCTTCCAACTGACCGACTACCCTGTCGAGGATCGCGCCAAAGTCCCAGCCGAAGATATCGACGTCGGCGGCGGACGGACGCTGCATGTGCCCAAAAGTTTGAAGGGCGTGGCGGTGTTCTCGTTCAGGCGCTTGTGCGGCGACGCGCGCGGAGCCGCCGACTATCTTGCCATCGCGCGGCGGTATCACACCGTGATCATTGTCGGCATTCCGGTGCTAACTCCGGACCGCCGCAACGAAGCCGCGCGGTTCGTGACCCTGATCGATGCGCTTTACGAGCATAAGGTGAAGCTGCTCGCAGCCGCCGACGCCGAACCGGAGGCACTTTACCCGGCAGGCGACGGCAGCTTTGAATTCCAGCGTACCGTCAGCCGCCTCGAGGAGATGCGCAGCGCCGAATATCTCGCGGAAGGTCACGGTTCTGTAACTTGACGCGGGCCGCGTGGCCGGTAGCGTCGCGCAACTCATTCTCGGGGGAGATTTCACGTGCGCCACCTGCTCGCTGCCGCATCGATCATCGCGTTCGCCACTGCCGCCAACAGCGCGGCTCCTCCTACGCTTACGCAGGCGCAGCATGACGCCGCGCACGCCATGTTCGATCACGTCATCGACACGCCGACCGTAATCGGCCGGCACCGGACGCCGTCGATGGCTGAATATGTCGCCGAGCAATTCCGGTCGGCAGGCTTCCCGGCGGCCGATGTGCACGTCATCCCCTATCACACGGAAAGCGCGACTACGGGCGCTGACGAGACCGCGGCGCTGATCGTGCGTTGGCGCGCCGCCGGCACGCCGAAGGTCAAGCCGATCCTGCTGATGGGCCACATGGACGTCGTAGAGGCCAAGCGCGAAGATTCGACCACCGACCCGTTCACGATGACCGAGCGCGACGGATACTATTACGGCCGCGGCACGATCGACATGAAGGACGGCATCGTCGCCATCACCCAGTCGATGATCAATCTCCGCGCGGCCGGCTTCAAGCCGAAGCGGGACATCGTCGTCCTCTTCACCGGCGACGAAGAGACCAACGGCATTGGTGCAAGGAAGGGTGCGACCGAGTGGCTCGACATGCTCGGCCATCCGGAATTCGGCCTCAACGCCGATGGCGGCGGCGGCGGGTACAACCCCGACAAGACTCCCGCGGGCTTCACCATGCAAACGGCGGAGAAGACGTTCGCGGGCTACACGTTGACCGTTCGCAACCGCGGCGGGCACTCGTCCAAGCCGCGCAAGGACAATGCGATCTACTCGCTCGCCCACGCGCTCGACAAGATCGAAGCCTATCGCTTCGAGCCCATGCAGAACGAGACGACGCGGGCCTATTTCGAAGGCCGCCAGAAGCAGGAGCATGGTGCGCTAGGCGACGCGATGCGCAAGTGGCTGGCCAACCCCAAGGACGGTGAGGCCGCGGATTTCATTGAGGCGAGCGAAAGCGAAGTCGGCCTGACCCGCACGCGCTGCGTTCCGACGCGCCTGTTCGGCGGCCATGCCGACAATGCGCTGCCGCAGCTTGCGACCGCCATGATCAACTGCCGCATCTTCCCCGGCGTCGATCCGAATGCGATCAAGGCGGAGCTCGAGAAGGTTGTGGCCGATCCCGAGGTCGTCGTGACCCGCAATGACGACTACGTCGCTTCGATCTCCTCGCCCCTGCGGCCGGACGTGACCGCGGCTTACACGCACGCGGTGCAGACGCTGCACCCCGGCATGCCGGTGTTCCCGGAGATGTCGACCGGGGCAAGCGATGCGCGCCCGTTCCGCGTCGCCGGAATCCCGGTCTATGGGGTCAACGGCGCATGGGTCATCGTACCGGTAGATTTCCGGGCGCACGGCAAGGACGAACGAATTCCGGTCCAGGCGCTCTATGACAATGTGGTTCACTGGGAGCTGATGCTGCGCGACCTCGCCGGCAAATAGGAGTTGATGTGATGAAGCGAGTATTTGCTTTTGCCCTTGCCGCGGCCCTGTCGACGACGGCCATGGCCGCAACCGACCCGAGAACGGTGCCGACGCAGCTTCCCAAGGACTGGCAGGTCAAGACCCGCGAGGTCTTCAAACAGGCGATCGAGATTCCGAGCGTCCACAATCGCGGCCAGACGCAGAAGGTCGCGGAACTACTCGCTTCGCAGTTCCGCGCCGCGGGCATCCCCGACGCCGACATCCACATGATGCCGTACGAGGCGCTTCCAGGTGACAATACGACGGCGTTGATCGTCCGCTGGCGCTCCCCGCACGCAACGAAGAAGCCAATGCTGGTGCTCGGCCACATGGACGTCGTCGAGGCCAACCGCGCTGACTGGACCTTCGATCCTTTCGTGTTCCGTGAGGAGAACGGTTACTTCCTCGGCCGCGGTACGAGTGACATGAAGAACGGCGACGTCGCGACGACGATGGCGGCGGTGAAGCTGATGAGCCAGGGCTTCAAGCCGAGCCGTGACATCATCTTCTTCTACAGTGGCGACGAGGAGACACGCGGCGTGGGCGCCACGCTGGGCTCAACCAAGTGGCGCACCCTGACCGACGCGGAATTCGGCCTCAACGCCGACGGCGGCGGGGCCTCCTACGACCGCAATTTCCGTCCACTCGGCTTCGGCATCTCGATGGCCGAGAAGACCTTCCAGACCTATTTCTTCACGACGCACAACCCTGGCGGGCACAGCTCCCGCCCGCGGCCGGAGAATGCGATCTACGATCTCGCCGATGCGCTTAAGGCGCTGCAGGCGCATCGCTTCACGCCGATGCAGAACGACATCACGCGCGGTTATTTCGAAGAGCGCTCGCGGCAGGAGGGGAACAGCCCGCTTGGCCAGCAAATCCGTGCCTGGCTGGCGAATCCGAATGACGGCGCCGCTGCCGACGCAATCGAAGCGAACCCGCTGGAGGTGGGGCTCACCCGCACACGCTGCGTTGCGACGATGCTCAAGGGCGGGCATGCCGACAACGCCCTGCCCCAGATGGCGCAGGCGACGGTTAATTGCCGCATCTTCCCCGGCGTGCAGCCGAAGGACGTGCAAGCGGAATTGCAGGCGCTCGCCGGGCCCAAGGTCGAAGTTATCCCTGACCCCAATTACATTGGTGTTCCGACCCCAGCGTCCCCGCCTCGCGCGGACGTGGTGAACGCAGTCAAGGCCGCGGCGATGCGCTTCCACGGCAAGGACATGCACGTGTTCCCGGTGATGTCGACCGGAGCCAGCGACGGCAGCTTCTTCCGCGCCCAGGGCATCCCGGTTTACGACGTCGACGGCAGCTGGGGCATCTCACCCGACGACGAGCGCGCCCACGGCCTCGACGAGCGCATCCCGGTGCGCGCGATGTACGACGACGTCCTGCACTGGGAGATGATCTTCAAGGCGCTGGCTGGCTAAAAAACCGATAGATTTGAAGAGCGGGCGGGCCCCCGAGCGACACGACGAATAGGACGATGAAGGATATCGCTGCAGCGGCGCCGACGCGCGGCCAACGGCGGCTCAGCCATTTTAGGATCGGCCAGGTAATGAGCACTCCAACGAAATAGGCAAGTATGGGAGAGATCTCGATTAGTTGTCCAAGAAGCGAATGACGAAAGGCGCAGCCGCAATTGTTGAAAGCGCCGAGGCGATTGATGGTGGAAACCATCGCTACCAACCCGGCCGCCGTCGCTCCGAACAAGACCAACAATGTCGACCGGTTCGAAGCGCCTGCTTTCGGCAGATCCGGACGAAGCTGAGTGGCTCGGGCTCGGACGTACTCCACGAATTTTGACCGTTCGTCTGGTCCGGCCCACAAATCCGCGGGCATCGGTACGGCGTACCAATCGGCAAACTCAAGTATAACCAGGTCAGGCAATTCATGGATGCGTTGCACTGCGGTCCAAGAATATCGGCGCTCGAGATCAGGTTGCCGGATGACCCATCCTTGCTCGTCGAGGGCTATCGCAAATCTTGCCCGGATCGGATCGAAGGCGATCGTGCGCCAGAGCTTGGCCCAGCGAACCTGCATGAGGCACCCACCGACCATCGTTAGAAACATCGTGGTCAAAACAGCGCCGATATCATCGGGGTTCAGCAAGGAACCTATGACCGCTACCGCGGCTAAGAATGCGATCTGTTCGAAGGCATGACGCGACGAATTGGAATTGCCGGCTGCAATGGACTTCGTGATCGCCTGCAAGCCACGCAGGTAATCTTCCTTCGAAATGTTGAACTCGAAGTTTTTGCTCACGATTCGCCCTTTATCCGAAGAGCGAATGACTACCCTTTGATCACTCCAAAGCCGTTAACGGGCGACTTAGGCCTTCGCCGCCTTCAGCACCTCTTCGGCGTGCTTGGGGACTTTGACCTTGCGCCATGCCTTCAGGATCTTGCCGTCTGCGCCGATCAGGTAGGTCGCACGCTCCATTCCCATATATTTGCGGCCATACATCGACTTTTCGACCCAGGTTCCGAACGCTTCGGAGATCTTGCCGTCCTCGTCCGACGCTAGCGGCACGGCCAGGTCGTATTTGGCGATGAACTTCTCGTGCTTCTTCATCGGATCGCGCGAGACTCCGATCACCTTCACGCCGGCCTTTTTGAACTCGGGGGCGAGCTGGGTAAAATTCTGCGCTTCGAGCGTGCACCCCGACGTGTCGTCCTTCGGGTAGAAATAGAGCACAAGCGGCTGGCCTGGTGACGCGAGGTTGACGCTGCTGCCGTCGCTTGCGCTGACCGTGATTGCGGGTGCCTTGTCGCCTTCGTTCATATCAGCCCTCTTGCCTGATGCTGTTCCACAATGCCGCGATCCTCTGCCGTGCCGCGTCATGCTCGGCAAGAAGCTCATTCCAGGTGACCGCGCCACAGGCTTCCGCGACCAACTGCCAGGTATTGGCTGTAGGCTTGACGTCGCCGGGCGCCACGAGGCGCATCATGACCAACATACGCGATAGCAACTTTAGTGCATCGGCAATGTTTGCGGGCACTAAACTGTCCGCTTCAAGCTCTTCGAGCGCGACTTCCAGGCGTGTATTGAGCCCGACATTCTTCGTGAGCTGCAGGACGTGGACGGCAAATTCCAGGTCGACGAGACCGCCCGGTCCCAGCTTCACATCGAGCGGGCCACGTGGCGGCTTATGCTGCGCGATGTCGGCGCGCATCTTCGTCGCGTCGCGGATGATCTTTGAGGTATCACGTGGCATCCGCAGGATCGATCCGATCATCGACGAAACGCGTTCCTGAACGTCTGGCGAGCCGAACACGGGGCGGGCGCGGCAAAGGGCCATATGCTCCCAGGTCCACGCCTCCTTGCGCTGATATTTTTCGAATGCGTCGAGCGAGACGACGAGCATACCCGTGCGGCCCCCTGGGCGGAGGCGCGTGTCGACTTCATAAAGCGGCCCCGCCGCCGTGGGCACGCTCATCGCCGCCGTCACGCGATTTGCGAGGCGGTTGAAATAATCGTTTGGCCCGAGCGGCTTTTTCCCATCAGACAACGCTCCTTCTGGCGCAGTGTGCAGGTAAATGATGTCGAGGTCCGAGGCGTGCGTGAGCGAGTGGCCACCGAACCGGCCGAGCGCCACGGCGACGAGCTCCGCGTCCGGAATTACGCCATGGGCCGATGAAAATTCGCGTGACGCGGCATCGCCAAGGGCCACGAGGGTGCCCTCGGCGACCCGCGCATAGCCTTCGGTAACATCGAGCGGGTCGCCGCGCAGGTCGATCAATTGCACGCCGAGCGCGAACCGGCGCTCATTCACGAACCGCCGCACCTTGTCGAGGCCAACGTCGTAGGATGTTGGACCGATGACCTTGCCGAGGTCGTTGGCGATGTCCTTCACGCTCGCCGGCGGATTAAAGCTCGATGCGTCGAACAGACCTTCGAGGAGCTCTGGCCGCCGGGCGAGCTGGTCCGCGAGCGCGGGTGCGTGGGCCAAGATCTTGGCAAGCAGCCGCGCCAGGTTGGGCCGTGCTTCTAGTAGACGGAAGAAGTTCACGCCGCTCGACAGGCGCTCCACGATGTCGCTGAGCCGGTTGAGCGCGCGTTCGGGATCGGGCGCCGACGCGATTGCCTGGAGCAGCCCTGGCAGCATTGCCTCGAATGCGGTCTGTGCTGCTGGCGTCCTGAGCGAGCGCGCCTTGCCGGAGCGCCAGTCCGCGACGTGCCTGGTGGCGGCCTTAGGATCCTGGAAGCCGAAGCCCCTGAGTTCGTCCAGAAGGATATCCGGGTCGTTGGACAGCCTGCCGCCTTCGTCGGGCGCGAGTCCGTCGAAGATGGCGCCCGTGCGCTCGACGATTGGCCGTAGCATGCCCAGCAGTTCCGCGCCGTCCCCCATGCCGCTGAGTTGGGCAACGTTGTCGAGCGCTTGCGGCTCTGCAGGCAGGAAATGCGTCTGCGCATCCTCGACCATTTGCACGCGGTGCTCGATCGTCCGCAGCACACGGTAGGAATCGGCGAGGTCGCGCGCCGTCGCTTCGTCCAGCCGTCCGGCCGCGAGCAGCGCCCCGATGGCGTCCAGCGT
>Ga0136846_1238103_pt1 | contig 10210 bp, 9 predicted proteins | sample HopSoiMetagenom2_FD_96841 | JGI IMG/M metagenome (GOLD analysis project Ga0136846, IMG submission 96841) | Grasslands soil microbial communities from Hopland, California, USA - 2 Assembly 2016 (version 4) | ecosystem: Environmental > Terrestrial > Soil > Grasslands | place: USA: Hopland... | reverse complement strand
GTCAGCACAAGAATCCAAGAATCCATCGCTTCGGATGCTGGATACTGGTTCCTGGATTCTGGATTCTGGATTCTGGCTGCCCACTGCCTATCGAATGCTTCTGAAGCGATGGATTCTTGGATTCTTGTGCTGACTGACGTGATTTGCTGATTACTGAATACTGATTACTGATTACTCCCCCCTTCCCCCGGGCATACCGCGCATAGGCCCAGAGGCAGAGGATGCCGAAGAAAGCGCTGAGCACATCTTTGCGTTCGGACACCCAGGCGACGGACTCGACATGGAGCGGGTGCAAACCAAAAAAGGCGGCGACGGCAGCACTCCGCCAAAAGGCGCCGGTGAGATAGCGCAGAAAGAGAAACAGCAAAACGGTGTTGGCGGTATGAAACAGCAGGCTGGTGAGGTGATGTCCGGCCGGGTGCAATCCGTAAAGCTGGCAATCGAGCATGTGCGAGAGCCAGGTGAGCGGGTGCCAGTTGGCTGAATGTGAATGCGTGAAGGCCCATTTGATGCCGTCCCAGGTCAAACCCGCTGAAACTTTGGGGTTGTTGGTGACGTATTCGTTGTCGTCGTAATTGACGAAATCGCATTGGGTGACGGGCAGATAGACGGCGAATACTGACAGCGCGAGCAGCACGCTAACAAGCCACGGGTACTCCAGCAGCCGTCTCGATTTCGTTGTAGGCGACGAGGTCACGAGGCGATCTTGTCCTGTAGCAGCCGAGGTAACGAGGCTCTGATCGCACCTGCTTGTAGCAGCCGAGGTGAGGAGGCTCTGATTCCTCTGTCTTCGTGCAGTGTAGCAGCCGAGGTAACGAGGCTCATTTCAATCGTGAATCGAAAGCGCATGCAGAATTTGATCAGAGCCTCGTTACCTCGGCTGCTACGGGCTGAATTTGAAAGCGCATGGTGCAAAACGTGATCAGAGCCTCGTTACCTCGGCTGCTACGGTGAATTTGCCTGCGCTGTGCGGTAAGCCCGTTTCGCGCGATACAGTGCCAGCCGTTCTTCCGCGCCCTGCGCCACGTCTTTCTGTCCGGCGGCGAGAGCCAAATCACGCGTCTTCATCGCCGTGGCCTCGGCGTCATCGAATCGTCCCGCCTCGGCGTAAGCGGCATCGAGCGTCCCCCAAAACCTGGGCTCTTTACCGCCGCTAAGCCGGCACGCTTGCTCGGCAAGGCGCACAGCTTCCGCGCCGTCGCGTATGTCCGGTTTCGGACAGGTTGCCAGCAGCCACGCGAGGTCATTCGGGTAAGCAGGGTTGTTGGTGTCCAAACGAATGGCTTCACGGTAATGGGCTATTGCCGCCTTGGCCTGGCCCCGGCCATCGAGCGCCAGCGCCACCCCGTAATGGGCTTGCGGCGTGGGGTTCAGCCGGATGATTGCTTCGAATTGTTGCGTGGCCTCGGCCACTTTTCCCTGGTTCATCAATGCCTGGGCGAGATTGGCGCGGTTCTCGAGATCGGTGGGACGCAGCCTGACCGCTTCGGCGAATTCCGCCGCGGCCTGGGCGAACTCGCCTTTGGTGTTCCAGGCCGAGGCAAGGTCGAAATGCGCGTCGGGGTTGTTCGGCGCGAGCTGCACTGCGGTTTTGAATTCGACAATGGCTTCATCGAGTTTTTGTTGGCCGACGAGCAGGATGCCGAGGTTGAGCCGGGCCTCAACGTAGCCCGGTCGCAACCGCAAGGCTGTACGGTAGCAATTTTCGGCTTCGCCCCGCTTGCCTTCCGCTGTTTTCATATTGCCGAGATTGTGCCAGCACTCGACGAACTCGGGCCTTTTTTCGAGCGCGGCCTGGTAATGCGTCTCAGCTTCCGCGTAGCGCTTTTGTTTGGCCAACGCATTGGCAAAATTGTAATGGGCCACGGCGGTCGGTTGGGCTTCGATGGCGCGCGCGAATAATTCCATCGCTTCCGGCGTCCGGCCTTGCTTATCGCGGCACAGCGCAAGATTGGCCAGCGCATCGCCGTTGCGCGGTTGGATGCGCACGGCTTCGGTAAAGTGCTGCTCAGCCGCCGGGATGTCGCCGGCATCCACCAGCACGGCGCCGAGGTTGTTATGCGCCACCGCGTTGTTTTGTGTGACGGCGAGCGCGTGGGTGAAGAGTGTCGTCGTGTTTTTCCAGTAGCCCGACTGCGCAAAGGTCTGAAAACCGCAAATGGCCAGGGCCAGCAGGGCGAGCGCGGTCATGGCCGGCGCCGGGGAAAGGCTGGTTGGCCGGGCGCCGCCGGCAGTGCCTTGCTTCAGGTCCGCGGCAGCCGGCCTTGTTTTCTGAGGCTTGGGCTCTTCGCCAACAGGCGCTTGATGGCTGAGGAACTGGTTCAACTCGCTGAGGCCCCAGGTCAGTATGACGAACAAGCCAATCGCCGGCAGGTACATGTAGCGGTCGGCCATCGCTTGTTGGCCAACCTGGACGATGCCGATCACGGGCACGAGGCTGCCGAGGAACCAAAACCAACCGACCGGCAGATAGGGCGACTTCTTCGCGCGCCAGAGGACGACCGCCGTTATCGCGGCCAGCAGCAACGTCGCTCCGAGGGTTGCCTCGATGGGCCATTCCCTGGGAGCGGGATAAAACGCCGACAGGCCGGTCGGCCACAGCAGCTTTCCGACGTAGCGAACATAGGAAATTAGCGCGTTGGCGATTCGGAACCCGAGCGGCAGCACTTCTAGCGACGTCGTCGCACCCGCGTTTCGTTGAACGATGAAAGTAACGATGCAGGAACCGGCCGAGAGCGCGAAGAACGGCAGCTTTTCGAGCAGCAGCTTAGAAATTTCGGATTTGGCTTTGGTGAAGGGCAATTCAATCCGGCGCAACGGCCAAAAGTCGAGCAGCAACAGGAGGAATGGGAGAGTGACGAGCATTGGCTTGCTCAGCAGGCCACAGGCGAAGGCGGCGAACGCCACCAAATAGCTGAATACTGAATACTGAATACTGATTACTCCTCCGCGCCCCCGCGCATAGCGCTCGTAAGCCAATAACGTCAGCAGCAAGAAAAACCCGCTCAGAACGTCTTTCCGCTCGGAAATCCAGGCGACCGACTCAACGTGCAGCGGATGCAAACCAAACAAGGCGGCGACCAGCGCGCTTCGCCAAAACGTTCCGGTCAGCCGTTTCAACGCGACAAAAAGCAGCAGCGTGTTCGCTAGATGAAGCAGCAGGTTGGTGACGTGATGTCCAAATGGCTTCAGGCCGTAAAGGCTCCAGTCGAGCGCATGCGTCAGCCACGTCAGCGGGTGCCAGTTGCCGGCGTGATTGGTCGTAAATGCCCATTTGATGGTCGCCCACGAAAAGCCCTGTTGAACCCACGGATTCTCGGTGACATAAGAAGGATCGTCGTAATTTACGAAGCCATTATGCAGCACCGGCCAAAAGGCGGCCAGGGTGCCGGCAAACAAAATGGCGCACACCAGGAAGGTGCGGCGGCTGTCGGAACTACGGTCCATCGAGGTTACCAGTTTTGCTGATTTACGACATGGGTTCAAGTCAACTTCCTGTATCAGCCGACCTAAGGCGAGTAGCAGCCAACGTAAGGAGGCTTCGACGTCTTTGCCATGTAGCAGCCGAGGTCACGAGGCTCTGATCTCGCCTCCTTGTAGGAGCCGACGTGAGGAGGCAATGCCACGGTTTCAAGCCACCTTCCTGTAGCAGCCGACGTAAGGAGGGAAGGCGTTTTGAGCTTAACCCGCCCCCAGGGTTTCCGGAGCTTCGTAAGTCATTGCAATTGCGCGACCTCACGGTGCTTTTGGCCGGCCCATCCTATATCCTGGTTTCCAAACCGGGATGCCCTCCATCGTCAAACGCAACGACTCCCTTTCGTCCATTGTGGGATCGTTTTTAAATCCCATGGCTCGCGCCGCATCCGGATCCTGCTTTGCCATTTCTCGCCATTGCCGGTAAGTCTTGTTTAGCTCCAGGACCGTTTTTCGCTCAGACAGCAATTCGTCTATCGGCTTCTCTAATTCATAATCCTCTCTTGTTTGCTGGCACCATTGGATAAATGAATTCACGACCCCTGCCAGCCGTGCCCGCGCTTGCACGCCATCTTTGCCCCTGATCGACGCCCTCACCAACAAATCCAAAGCATCTTTGCAATCCACCAGTTGTTTCTCCATCCCCTGCTCAGTGCCGCCTCCCCAGAAACGTTTCTGATGCTTTTCGTAGTCCTCCTTCGTGAACGCTTGCCGTCCGTCCCGCGTTTTCAGTTTGCCATTCCATTCCAAAAGCGACTTCTGCTCCACCCCCGTCTGCATGGATATCCGCCAGGCCATCCCGGGCGACACCTCGTTCCTCGTCGTTTCCCAGCTCGCAATCGTATCCTTCGTAGACCCAATCAAGGCCGCAAATGACTCTTGTGTCAGGCCCAAAATCTTTCGCAATTCCTTGATGCTTTTGCCGTTAAAATGTTTCATATTGTATCTATGTAAAATTATACAACTTTTCGCTTGCACAAGCAAGCACTGTCTGCCACATTGTATTTATGATAGATAATACAAGTTCAAGTTCAAGTTTGGGTTCGGTTCTCGAAAACAACGTCCCGGGCAGTTCGGTCGCCCCGGCCGCCGCGTCTCCGGGCACTCCCTCGAGTCCGCCCGCTCCGGAATCTTCACCGGCCCCGACTCCCGATTGCGCCCCAGCCTTCCCACGGCTTTCTGGCGAAACACCCCGGGCCTACACGGCCTTCATGGCTTATTTCGGATTGGGACACGCGCGCTCCCTCCAGGCCGTCTGCGACCAACTGGAGGAAGGCCTCTCCACCGTCAAAATCTGGTCGGCCAGGCATCGCTGGCAGCAGCGCATCCAGACCTGCAATTCCGGCCTGCTCGAGCAGCATGCCAGGTCCCAGGCCGCGCTCGAAAAGAAGCGCGCCGCCGATTGGGCGGAGCGCCTCGGTGCACTGCGTGAGCAGGAGTGGGATGCCGCCCAAAAACTTCTCTCTGCCGCCCAATGCTTCCTTGAAAGCTTTGGCGATGACGCTCTCTCCAAAATGACCCTCGCCCAGGTCTCTCGTGCCGTTAGCATTTCATCCCGCATAGGACGTTCCGCTCTTGTCGGGGTTGAATTACCCCCGTCTCCCGAGCAGGCTCTCGCTCCCATCCAGATCGAGTTCATGCAAGCACTCGAACGCGCTTACGGCCATATGGGTGAGACCGGCGCAACTTCGGCAACCGGTAAGGACGCAGTCCCCGGTGTCCAGTCCGGACCAGCAACACAACTTTGCCCCAAAATTTAAAAATTGGTTGTGTTTGGTTGCATTTGGTTGTCTTTGGTTGTGTCGGAGTTCAAGCGCGGAAATCGTTTTTCATTTGGCACGGATAGGGCATGTTACGGCAGTGAAACGGCTGGCAATTATTCTCGGTTTGGCTGGTTTGTGCCTGGCTAGTCCAGCCGCGGAACCGGCGCACACCCGGGCTCGCCTGCTGCTGGCCGCCGAGACCGTCCGGCCCGGAGATACTGTGCTGGCTGGTGTCGAGTTGCAGATGGACGAACATTGGCACACGTACTGGCGGAATGGCGGCGGCGCGGGTGTGGCGACGAAGATCGAATGGCAACTTCCCCAAGGCGTCACGGCTGGTCAAATTCAGTGGCCGACCCCCAAAAAGCTCGTGGACAAAGACCCGAGCCTGACGACTTATGTTTACGAGAACGAAGTCGTATTGCTCGTCCCGCTGAAAATTGACGCGAAGGCGCAACCAGGCCGGCTTGACCTGAAAGCAAAAGTTTCCTGGCTGGAATGTGCGGTGGAGTGCGTTCCGGGAGATTCCGAAGTTGAGGCCGCCCTTACGGTCGGGAACGAAACGAAGGCTTCGAAAGAAGCGGAACTGCTGGCGCAATGGCAAAAGAAGATGCCGCGACAGGGTGAGGCGATTTCGCCGCGCGCGTCATGGGAGAAGGCGGCCACGAAGGATTTGCGTCCGTTGCTGCTGGAATGGAAAGCGGAAGGGCCGACCGACAACGCCGACTTTTATCCGGATGGCAGCGAACAATTCGAGGTGTCATCGGTGACGGAACGGTTGCCGGAGCAGGATGGCAAGATTCGGCTGCGCAAAGAGGCGCGGAAAATTGAAGGCGATTGGCCGAAGGAGCTTTCGGGTCTGGTCGTGCAAGGCGCGAAGGAACAAGTTGCGTATGAAATTCGCGTGCCGATCGAATCGGGCAATGCTTCGGCCGCGCCACCTGGAGCCGGGCCAAAGACAGTATCTGGAGCGTTGGGTCCAACGAAGTCACTTTGGCAAATGTTGCTGTACGCCTTTCTCGGCGGGCTCATCCTGAACGTGATGCCGTGCGTGTTGCCGGTCATCGCGTTGAAAATTTTGGGATTCGTCAGCCAGGCGAAGGATGCTCCGGGGCGAGTGCGCAAGCTGGGCCTGATTTACGGCCTGGGTGTGCTGGTCTCGTTCCTAGCACTCGCTGGTTTGATTATCGCGGTCAAAGCCGCCGGCCATAAAGCCGGGTGGGGGATGCAGTTTGGCAACCCGCCATTTCTCATTGTGTTGATCGTGCTGGTCACGCTGGTAGCGCTGAACCTTTTTGGTCTGTTCGAAGTGAATCTCAGCGGCAATGTCATGGGCGCGGCGGGCACGCTGGCCTCGAAACACGGCGCGGCTGGAGCATTTTTCAACGGCGTGCTGGCGACGATTTTGGCGACGCCGTGCACCGCGCCGTTTCTCAGCATTGCGCTCGGGTTTGCGCTGGCGCAGACGCCGGCGCTCATTGCGCTGATGTTTCTGACGGTCGGACTCGGGCTGGCGTTTCCGTACGTGGTGTTGAGCTGGCATCCGGCTTGGTTGAAGTTTTTGCCAAAGCCCGGCGTCTGGATGGAGCGATTCAAAATCGCGCTTGGGTTCCCAATGCTGGCAACGGCGGTTTGGCTCTTCAGCATCATCCCGGTTTATTACGGCGAACGCGCCTGGTGGCTGGGAATGTTTCTCGTGATTTTGGCGCTGGTGGCGTGGATTTTCGGCACGTTCATCCAGCGCGGCCAGAGTCGGCGCAGCGTGGCCGCTTTCATTGCGCTGGCCTTGCTGGCCGGCGGTTACGCGTGGGCCTTGGAAAGCAAGCTGAAGTGGCGTGCGCCCGACACCGGCGACACCCGAAGCGTCGCGACCGAAGGCTCATGGCAAAGATGGAGTCCGGAGGCGGTGGCGAAGGCTCGCGCGCAAGGTCGTCCTGTGCTCGTGGATTTCACGGCGAAGTGGTGTCTTACCTGCAACGCGATCGTCAAGCCGGCGCTCGAAAATGACGAAGTGAAAAAGAAGCTCGAAGCCGCCAACTCCGCGGTGTTCATCGGCGATTACACGAAGTTTCCGAATGACATCACGGAAGAGCTGGGTCGCCACGGCCGGGCAGGGGTGCCGCTGGTGCTGGTCTATTCGAAAAATCCAAACGAAGAAGCGCAGGTGCTGCCGGACCCCTCCCCCTTGCTGCCGCCCTCCTCGTATAGCCGCATCATTGTGGAGGCGCTTGACCGCGCCGTCCGCTGATTCGGGCCGAGGTTTACAGCGCCGCCGCTCTCTCCTATCTTTTGTCCATGCCTTCATTCGATATTGTTTCGCAGGTCAACTCGATGGAAATCGAGAACGCGGTCAACCAGGCCAACAAGGAATTGGCGAATCGCTTTGATTTCAAAGGGAGCGCGGCCCAAATCAAGCTGGAGAAAACCGAGATTCAGCTTTCGGCCGAGGACCAATTTAAGATTCAGGCCCTGGCGGAAATCGTCATGGGCAAACTGGCGAAGCGCAGCATCAGCCTCAAGAGCGTCGAGCGCGGCGAACCGGATGTATCACCACTGGGTCACGCGCGCCAGGTGATCAAGATTAAGCAGGGCCTGGACCAGACCGTTGCCAAGCAGGTTACCGGGTTTATCCGCGATCGAAAATTCAAGGTGACCACGCAAATTCAGGGGGAAGAGATTCGTGTGAATTCAAAAAGCCGCGATGAACTGCAAGCGGTGATACAGGCGGTGCGCGCAGGCGAATTTCCCGCGGCGTTGCAGTTTGTAAACTTTCGGGAGTAGAGCCGGGGCGCGTCAAAGTCCGCTTGCGTTGGAGAGGCTCAGCGAGCTGATAATTGGCTGATGTGATAATCTTTCATCAGTCCATCAGTTCCAAATTGTATTCTTTTTTTAGTAAGGGCAACAACTCCTCCGCCACAATAAATCCGACGCAGTCAGGGCTTCCGCATTTGCAAGGGTGCTCGCGATAATCCACCAGGTCGAAGCCGTAATCGAACGTCAATTCCTCGCCAGCAGCAATATTGCGATTGCTCACGAGCCAAATCCGTCGGCGTCGCAATTCGGACGGCAGCTATGATTGATAAATCGAGCCGGGTTCCAGCTCACATTGCCATCCAAATCGGTATGCTCATCCAGGCCAAAAATGTATTCGTTGTTCAATTCACAACGCACGAGCGATTCCTGCTTGGTGATGCGCTCGCCGAGGTATTCGATCACGCGGGTGCCGGCGGCGATATCGCATCGAGCAAATCCGCCTAAACCATGAATGCTGGAGGGCCTGAACTCGAGCAAGTCAGTGCTGGCGATGATTTTTGTTTCGCTGGCCATGTTCCGATTCTGGTTTTGTTCCCTCGGGATTTTGCGTTGCCTGTTTCTTGAGGGAGTGAAATCCGTGCCGACGAATAAACTCCTCGACGGGCGCATGGATTGCAACCGGGCGTTTGGTAAAAGGATCTTTGTAGGAAAGGCCGGTGGCTCGCAAGCCGAGGCCCCGCGACGAATTTACCCCGTTGCCATACAATTCATCTCCGACCACCGGATGCCCAGACGCAAACAGGTGCACGCGAATCTGATGTGTGCGCCCGGTGAGTGGTTGGGCTTCGAGCAGCGCCTTGCCCGGAGCGAGCTGGAGCACGCGAAATTTCGTCTCCGCATCTTTGCCATGTTGTTCGTCCACACGCATCCGCCCGGGTTTGCCCGGCTGTTCTCCGATTTTTGCTCGGCACGACCATTCGATCTGTGTCGGCTGGCCATGAACCGCTGCCAAGTAAGATTTGGACATCTCGCGCGACTCGAAGAGCGCGCTCATGGCGCTCAACGCGCCTGAACTCTTGGCTAACAGCAGGACGCCCGAGGTCTCCGCATCCAATCGGTGAACGAAGCGCAAAAACTTCAGGTTGCGAGAATGCGCCCAGAAATCGCCCGCGTGCATGGAGGACATCAGCGCGGCCTGAAGATTTCTGCCGGTGCTTTGCCAGGAAACAGGCGAGAGCATCCAGCCGGCAGGCTTGTCGATCGCAAGGACGGACCTGTCCTCGTAAAGAATTGCGATGCGCTCGCCCGTAGGGAGCTCAATGAACTTCGGCTTTGCCACAACCGACCCTTGCCAGCACTTCCTCGCAAACCTGGTTGGCGGCATCTGGCCGGCCAAGCCCTCGAGCCGCGCGCGCCATCGCGCTGAGTTTGCTCGTGCCCAGCAGTTGCTCGATGCGGAACGGCAAATCCTCGACACGATTGACCTTCGCCGCGGCGCCGCGTTCCAGCAGAAAATCGCTATTGGCGGCCTCTTGACCGGGAATTGGATTTACAATGACGAGCGGTTTGCCCATCGCCAACACTTCCGAACTCGTCAAGCCGCCGGGTTTGGAAATAATGAGGTCGGCGGCTGCCATTAGTTCGTGCATGTTGGAAGCGAAGCCCAGCACGCGTGTGGGATGTTTGCGATCCTGCACGGCTAGTTCCCGGCGGAGTTCCTCGTTGCGCCCGGCTACCACCAGGGTTTGGAAGGGTTTCTCGGCGCGGTCCAGGGCGCTGACCATATCGGCGACTGGCCCCATGCCAAAGCCGCCACTCAGGACCAACACCGTCGGCAAATCATCGCGCAGCCCGAGCATTTTGCGCACGCCTTTGCCATCGGGTTTCACCGAAAACTTTGCGGAAATGGGAATGCCGGTGGCCACAACCTTTTCGGGGGCAGCGCCGCGCGCGACCAGGCGCGCTTTGGTTTCCTCGGCCGCCACACAATAGAGGTCTACGCAGCGCTCCATCCAAAGCGCGTGCGCTTCGAAATCCGTGACAATGCTGACGGCGAAGGGCTGAACTTTGTCCTGCTTATCACGCAGGTAGCAGAGCGTTTCGAGCGGCAGATAATGCGTGCAGAGCACGACATCCGGTTTGAACTGCCTGATGTAAGCGGCAAATTTCGAGCGCGAATTGCTCGGGAAGAGCCGTTTGATTTTGTTCATCCGCTCCGC
>Ga0136846_1231106_pt1 | contig 10210 bp, 8 predicted proteins | sample HopSoiMetagenom2_FD_96841 | JGI IMG/M metagenome (GOLD analysis project Ga0136846, IMG submission 96841) | Grasslands soil microbial communities from Hopland, California, USA - 2 Assembly 2016 (version 4) | ecosystem: Environmental > Terrestrial > Soil > Grasslands | place: USA: Hopland... | reverse complement strand
GTCTGCTGCTTGCCGTCGCGCGGGCCGAAGCAGAGGAGACCCTGCTGGGAAAGGACGCCCAGCAGATGCAGGCCCCGTGATTCGTGGGTCGCGATCCCGGCGGCATTCCAGATCTCGTACAGCTTGTCGCGCCGCACCACGTTGCCACCGACCAGTGCCTTCTCAGCCACCCGAGCGCTCTTCGTGAACGTCGCGGCATCCAACCCAAGCTGTCGGAACCTGCCCTGCGCTCCAGCGATCACGCGTGGCGTGAGAATCGGCAGGATCCACCGCACGTCGTCGGCCGCCACGAAATGCAGCGTCCCGCGCATCGGCCACGTGCGAACGATCGTGCGTCGCGCGACCGCGTCTTCGACCGTCGCCTCGGTCGCACCCTTCGTGCGAAGGCCGATCGCCCACAGTCCGCCGACGTAGTCCTGTGCCTGAACGGCGCCGAGCCATCGGACGACGTCCGCAGGGTCGCGGAACGCCGGGCGGCTGATGTGCTGGTTTGCCAGCCTAACGAGCCCTACGTTCATGGCACCATGCGGGCTTTCTGCTGTGCCACGAGCGCCAACTCCGTCGCGAGGAAGCAGTGTGCCTGCGCCATCGCGGTGTCGGTCCGGTTCAATACATCGTCCACGAGCTGTCGGCCGAACGGCAGGTCCACTGCGCTGCAGTCGATGTAGCGAACGCCGGTACGATCGGCGATGAAGAGGTGGTTCCCGCCCGCGCGCCCTGCCAGATCCACGTTCTTGCGCACTTCGATGTAGCCGTCGGTTCCGAGTATCGTGAGTCGCGTGTCGCCCCAGGTCGGGAGACCGTCGGGAGTGAACCAGTCGACGCGAATATACCCGGTGCCTCCGTTGCCGCGAACCATCGAGTCGCCGAAATCCTGAAACGCCGGATGCTCCGGGTGTCGCACGTTGCGCACTTGCGACGCGACGATCTCGCCACTCGTGGAGCCGGTGAAATGGAGGAACTGATCGAACTGGTGCGACCCGATGTCACAGATGATCCCGCCGTGTCGCGCCGGATCCCAGAACCAGTCAGGCCGGTCCGGCGGGTGAACGCGGTGCGGGCCAAAGCCCGCGGTCTGGATCACGGTCCCGATCGCGCCAGCCTGTACCAGCTCGCCAGCGTGAATGGTCGCGCCGTTCTCGAAGCGCTCGCTGTACACGATCGAGTAGATCCGCCTCGTCGCCGCCTGCACTCGGCGCACGTCGGACAGCTGCGCGAGCGTGGTGACGCCCGGCTTGTCGACCACGTAGTCCTTGCCGTGCTCCATGACGCGAATGCCAAGCGGGCCGCGTTCGTTAGGCGTGATGGACGACAGCACCAGCTGGATCGACCGGTCCTCGACGATCGCACGTTCGTCGCTCACCTGCTGCGCGGCCGGATATCGGCGCGCGAACGCCGCCGCGAGGTCAGGCTCGTGTGCGTGGAACGACACGAGCTCGCCACCACCGCGCACCATGGCGTCCACCATCCCGTAGATGTGCCCGTGGTTCATGCCGACGACGCCGAAGCGCAGCCGCCGCGTTTCGAGCATGGCTCTCCTGTCGATCCCGGCATTCGCCGACATGGGAATCTGGCACCTGACTCGGGGCAGACCTTATCATCTGCCCAATGTGCCCGCTAGTTCAGCGCCGGTTCCTCAGCGTACTTCCCTGATGTCATCCGTCCGAACGACACCGCCGCTCGACGCCGTCCTCGGGTCCGCCGACGTCGTTTCCGCAAGCCGAATCGTTGGCGAAGGACCGCCGGGCGCGCTGCCACTCACGCCCGAGATGCTCATCGATGCGCCCAGCGGAGACCTGTTCGGCCTCACGCAGAACGTGGGCATGGGGTGGAGCGCTACCGCACTCAGCGGCCCGCAATATGTGATCGTGAGCACCGCGGGCGGCGTCCGCGGCGCCGACCGGCAACCGGTCGCGTTAGGCTACCACACCGGCCATTGGGAGATCGAGCTTCTCGTCCGCGAAGCCGCCGAAACGCTGAGCCGCCAGGGGGCGATTCCGTTCGCGGCGTTCTGCAGCGATCCATGCGACGGACGAACGCAGGGCACGACAGGCATGTTCGACAGCCTCGCCTATCGCAATGACGCCGCGATCGTCATGCGCCGGCTCATCCGCTCGCTCCCGACCGCGAGCGGCGTGATGGGCATCGCGACGTGCGACAAGGGGCTGCCCGCAACCATGCTCGCGCTCGCCGGGACGAAATCGCTTCCGGCCGTGGTCGTTCCGGGCGGCGTCACGTTGCCGGCGGCAGGCGCTGAAGATGCCGGTCAGGTCCAAAGCCTGGGCGCCCGGTTCGCCCGCGACCTCGTCACGCTCGATTACGCGGCCGAGATGGGCTGTCGCGCGTGCGGCTCGGCGGGCGGTGGGTGTCAGTTCCTGGGCACGGCAGCAACGTCGCAGGTCGTGGCCGAGTCGTTAGGCATGGCGCTGCCGCATGGCGCGCTCGCGCCGTCCGGGGAACCGTCCTGGTTCGAGCTTGGCGAGCGTTCGGCCCTGGCCCTGGTACGTCTTCACGCGGCTGGGATTCCGATTGCGCGAATCGTGACGCCGGAGGCGATTGAGAACGCGATGGTCGTGCACGCCGCGTTTGGCGGATCGACGAACCTCCTGTTGCACATCCCCGCCATCGCACATGCTGCGGGGCTCACGCCGCCGACCGTCACCGACTGGATCCGCGTGAACCGCGCGACGCCTCGCCTCGTGGACGCGCTGCCTAACGGTCCGCGCGGCCATCCGACTGTCCAGGTGTTCATGGCTGGTGGCGTCCCCGAGGTGATGCTCCATCTGCGGCGACTGGGTCTGCTCAACGAGCGCGTGCTCACCGTCACGGGTGACACGCTTGCCACGACGCTCGACTGGTGGGAATCGAGCGAGCGGCGAAAGCGCGCGCGAGCTCGGCTCGCGACTGGTGGTCGAGTCTCGCCGGACGACGTGATCATGAGTCCGGACGCTGCGAGGAAAGCCGGTCTCACGAGCACCGTCGTCTTTCCCGTCGGCAACCTCGCGCCTGACGGCTCAGTCATCAAAGCGACTGCGATCGACGCCTCGGTCGTCGGCGACGACCAGGTCTTCCGCCACCGCGGCCCGGCACGAGTGTTCGTCGACGAGCGCGACGCCATCCGGGCGGTGAAGGGCGTGGCGCGAGCGGGGGAGCGTGCGATCGAGGCGGGCGATGTCATCGTGCTTGTCGGCAACGGTCCGTCGGGCACCGGAATGCAGGAGACCGCGCAGATCACGACGGCGCTGCGCTACCTGCCGTGGGGCAAGCACGTCGCGCTGGTCACGGACGGTCGCTTCTCGGGCTTGTCGACCGGCGCATGCATTGGGCACGTTGGACCGGAAGCGCTGGCCGGTGGTCCGATCGGGAAGGTCCGCGACGGTGACCTGATCGAGATCGTGATCGATCGCAGGACGCTCGAGGGTTCGGTCAATCTGGTGGGCGTCGACGGAACGCTGCTCGCGTCCGAAGAGATCGAGCGGACACTGCGCGAGCGCGCGCCGCATCCGGACCTCGCGCCGCACGAGAAGCTGCCTGACGACACGAGGCTCTGGGCAGCGCTCCAGCGAGCGAGCGGAGGGACGTGGGCCGGTTGTGTCTACGACGTGGATCTGATCGTGAAGGCGCTCGAGCGCGCCCGAACGACGAACGACCGATGACTCGACCGAGAGGCTAACGCTCCCAATGAGACTGTATCGGACACGACAAGGCCCAGTGCTGGAGCATGACGGCACGTTCCACCGAGTGGGGCAGGACTGGGACCCGCTGATCAATCGCCCGGATCTGGTGACGTACCTGCGTCATTCCGCTGAACGGTCCGCTGGGGATGACCGCGTCGAGCAGGTGCTTGCTCCCATCGGCTCGCAGGAAGTGTGGGCGGCCGGCGTCACGTACTACCGAAGTCGAACTGCACGCCTCGAGGAATCGCAGGTCGGCGGTGGTGCGAGCTTCTACGATCGTGTCTACGAGGCGGAACGTCCGGAGCTCTTCTTCAAGGCGGCGCCGTGGCGCGTTCGCGGACCGGGTGATGCGATTCGGGTCCGACGGGACGCGCGCTGGACGGTGCCTGAGCCCGAGATCGCGTTATGCATCAATCCACGCGCGGAGATCGTAGGCTACACTATCGGCAACGATGTGAGCTCGCGGGACATCGAAGGCGAGAACCCGCTGTATCTCCCGCAGGCGAAGATCTACGACGGCGCGTGCGCGCTCGGTCCGGCAGTCCTCGTGAGCAGCGAGCCTCTCCCACCCGAGACGGCGATTACGCTGCGCGTCACGCGCGGCGGCAGAGTTGTCGCCGAAGGCGCGACGACGTTTTCGCAGATGCGGCGCGACGCCCAGGAGCTCGTGGAGTACCTCTACCGCGAAACGAGCTTCCCGACCGGTTGCGTGCTGCTCACCGGCACGGGCATCGTTCCACCGGATGATTTCACGCTCCAGCCAGGCGATGAGATCACGATCGACGTTCCCGCAATCGGAACGCTGCGCAACACGGTCGCTGCGTCGTGACGCTCGTTGGAGGGTTCACCGTCGGCTGCGTCCGACGCTTCCGCCTCACTCTACTGGATGCCGGCCATGCGCCGAACACTCGTCAAGGCAACGATCGCGGCCGCGGTTGGGATGGTCATTGGCCCAATGCCTAACAATGCACAGCCGCGCCCGACCGTTGGGCACATCGAGCGCCTCGACCCCGCGCTCGACGCGCTGATCGCGCCTGACGCGAAGATCGAACAGCTCGCGGTGGGGTTCGATTGGTCAGAAGGGCCGGTCTGGAGAACCAGCGGCCGCTACCTGCTCTTCAGCGACATCCCAAAAAACACGATCTACAAATGGCAGGACAGCACCGGGCTTTCGATCTTTCTCCGTCCGGCCGGATACACCGGAGTCAATCCGCCGGGCCGGGAGCTCGGCAGCAACGGACTCACGCTCGACTTGAACGATTCACTCGTCATGGCCGATCACGGCAACCGACAGGTCGCTCGGCTCGACGAGTCGAAATTCACCAAGACCATCCTTGCCAACCGGTATCAGGGCAATCGGCTCAATAGCCCAAACGACCTCGTCTACCGCTCGAACGGGGACCTGTATTTCACCGACCCCCCGTATGGGCTCAAGGGTCTGAATGACGACCCGGCGAAGGAGCTGAAGTTCAACGGGGTCTATCGCCTAACGCGCACCGGCCAGCTGACGCTGCTCACCTCGGAGCTGACGTTTCCGAACGGGCTCGCGTTCTCGCCTGACGAGAAGACGCTCTACGTCGCCAACTCCGACCCGAAGAAGGCCATCTGGATGGCGTACGACGTCCGGCCCGACGGCACGATCGGGAACGGCCGCGTGTTCTTCGACGCCACAACGGACGTGAGCGACGCCAAGCCGGGATTACCGGACGGCATGAAGGTCGATCGATCGGGGAACCTGTTCGCCGCCGGACCGGGCGGAATCTTCGTCATCTCCCCAGCCGGAAAACACCTCGGCACGATCGTGACCGGCCAGCCGACGGCCAACTGTGCCTTCGGCGATGATGGCTCGACGCTCTACATGACGGCGAACGATCGACTGGTTCGCGTGCGCCTCAAGACGAAGGGAATGGCCGTCGCGGCTGGCACGGTCGCGAGCATGCACGCCGACGCATCCGTTCGCGAGGGCTACCTGACGACCTCCGATTCGGCTCGTCTCTTCTATCGCGTGATGGGACACGGCGGTGACACGCTCATCGCGATCCACGGCGGCCCGGGCGTCGACCTCGAGAGCATCGCCGGCGACTTCGCGCTGCTCGCCGAGCATCACGTCGTCATCTTCTACGACCAGCGGGGCGCGGGCCGATCGGAGTTGTCGAAGGACACGTCGCGTCTCGTCGTCGCCCGTCAGATTGCGGATCTCGACGAAGTGCGTCGCCATTTTGGCGCGCAACGCGTGACGCTCGTCGCACACTCGTACGGACCGCTGCTCGCGGCGTCGTATGCGCTGGCGCATCCCGAAGCGGTGAGCAGGATGGTGTTCTTCGGTCCGGTGCCGCCTCGTCGCGGCGACTTCTGGCAGCGCTTCGCCGCGAACATGTCCCCGCGACTCGACTCCGCCGCGCGCGCCAGGCAGGCCGACGCGAGCAAGCGATTGGCCGATCCTAACGCGGACACCCGCCAAGCCTGCCGCGACTACTGGGCGGTCGGGATGCGTCCTCGGCTCGCGGAGCCCGACCGCACGCTACCGCTCATCAAGTCGGACCTGTGTGCGTCCGACCCGGCCGGCATTCGCTATGGCCTGACGGTTACAAATCGCGTCGTGATGGCGTCGTACGGCGACTGGGATCTGCGCGAGCGACTGCGTCAGCTGAACGTCCCCACGCTCGTCGTTCACGGCGAGCAGGAATCCATTCCGATGGACCTTGTCGAGGAGTGGGTGACATCGCTGCCGCATGCCCGCCTCCTTCGAGTGCCGAGGGCGGCGCACTTTACATACGCCGAGCGACCAGAGCTCGTGTGGCCTGAGGTGGAGCGCTTTCTCGCCGAGCCTCCGCGGTAGGTTCGGCGCCACCCCGTTCCTGCTGCTCAGCACCTGATCGCCGGATTCCAGTCAGCGAAGAGGCCGGCCGCGTTCTTCCGCCACGCCCACACGTGCAGGCCCCAGTAGTTGAACTGGTCGTAGCGCTTGTACTCCTGGCCGAACAAGCGTGGGGGCTTCTCGGTGGAAGGATGCACGCGGTATGGCACGATGTACTCGACGGCAACGAGCTCCGGCTTCCCTTCCCCATCGGACGCGTAGATCAGCATCTCGGGATGCTCGATCTCTTGTTTCTCGTCGATCGACTTGCGGTCGATCATGTGATACCCCATGCCGCCCATGGTCGAGTCGGCGATACACTTCGGCATTGTGGTGGGGTAGCCCGCAGCCTCGGCCGCCGCGAGCTCGTGATACTTGTCCGTTGCCGCGCGGAGCGTCTCCACATCGCGGCGCACGTTCGCGTCGAAGCCGTCAGCGAAGTTCGCGACCGGTGCGGCTTTCGGCGGCGGCTTATGGCCGGCACACGCCATGGCGGGGGCAACGAGAGCGAAACCGAACCAGCGAGCGATATGGTGCATGGTGGCCGCCTTTGAGACGGGTGGAGTACAACGCGCGCTACCATGCGGGTGACCGGCCGATGCAGCAATTGGCCGAGTCCCAAGCGTGATACACAGGGGCGAGACGTGTGTCGGGGTCAGATCCCTTGAACCTGGACCGGCTGGATCAAGGGCTCTGACCCCTTGAAACTCGCGCCTCGCGAAACAGCCCCCACGTTTCGAGGTCGGGGCCGACACGCGCGTGGCCCGCGACCTTGTACCCGAACCGCTCGTAGAACGGGAGATTCTCAGCCCGTTCAGTCGTTAGGCTCACACCGGCTGATTCTGGGCCGGCGCTCGCCAGCCGGTGGACCGTCTCGAGCAGCTCGCGCGCCAGGCCCAGGCGCTGCTGCGCCCTGCGGACGCCGATCATGTTGAGGTGATGATGCGGCGGACTCGTGGCGAAGAAGTTCGCGACCTGCATGTATGTGTCGTACCGGGAGCGCGCATCGGCGCCGAGCTCCGCCCAGACCGCCTCGCGGAGAGCAATGAACGCCGGCCGTGGATTGGACGACTGCGGGAGACTCATTACCGCCGCCGCGACCAACGCCCCCGAGTCATCGCGGACACCCATCATCGGCTCGTCGCGATACGCGCGTGCGCTCACGAATAGCTGGACGAGACGGTGAAGTCGCACCTTGTAGGGTGCGCCACCTGCCGGAATGTCCGGCCCGAGCACGTAGCGCATCACGGGATAGTCCTGAAATGCGTCGCTCAGGACCGACACGATCTCAACCAGGTGGTCGAACGAGAGGCTGGTGACCATCAGGGTGCCGGGCTCTTTGTTTCCCTAACGAGCGCGGGCCTCGACGGCGGCCTTCACCGTCGCGTTGTCGGCGGCGCGCTGTACGTCCTCAGGGAAGTCTTCCATCTCGAAGACCTGGCGCAGCTCGACGAAATCCGTGTTCGTCACCGGAACGCGCTTGGCCCACTCGACGGCTTCCTCCTTCGACTTGACGTCGAGCATCCAGAACCCGCCAATGATCTCCTTGGCCTCGGTGAACGGGCCATCCTTCACTTTCGGCTTACCGCCCGGGAAGTACACACGCGCGCCCTTCGAGCTCGGGTGGAGTCCCTCGAGCGAGACCAGCACGCCGGCCTTCGCGAGCTCTTCGTTGTACTTCATCATCTCGGCGACGGCATCTGCCGGCGGCGCCACCATGGACTCGGCAACGCGGTCGGGGTACATGATCATGAGGAATCGCACCGTGGGTTTCTCCTGGGATGATGACAACCGCCTCGCTGCGCTCGAGGCGACGTCTGCTCAGCGCAGACCCACCAGACCCTTGATCGAATCTCGGAGCTTGGCCGAGTCGTAGCCGAGACCACGGCGGAAGACCGTCTCCACGTTCTGGATGTCGTGCGGCGTGCGAACCGGATCACCCGCAATGACCACCAGGTCCGCCTGCATCCCCGGCGCGACGGTGCCCACCCACTTGTCGAAGCCCAGGATCTTCGCCCCATTCGACGTCATGATCTGCACCGCCTGCTCGGGCGTGAACCCGGCTTCAATGAGCAGCTCGTAGTTGCGCTGATCGCCGTAGCCCGCGATCGACGTCAGGCAGCACGGATCGGAGCCGGCACCTAACAAGCCTCCGGCCTTCACGAACGCGCGCTCGAACGCCATCGACTTCTTGAAAGCAGCGACCTCCACCGAGTCATTTGCTGTCTTTCCCTTCTCCAGGTAGGCCGTCACCTGCTTCGCCATGTCGGGATAGAGGGCGTCGATCACGCGCTGATCAGCGGGGATACGGCTCGGGCTCGAGAGCTCGAAGACGTCGAGCGTCGACGTCATCGCCACCTTGTGCTTCACCATGTCCTGAATCGTCTGCTGCACCTCGGGGCTATTGATGTCGAGCGAGCCGTACATCTCACCGGTTGACGCCTGCGGGCACTGGTCGGGCTTCTTGCCGGCGTACCACTCGGTGTTCGTGAGCATCCCGTGCTCGAGGGCGTCGATGCCTAACGCGACTGCTTCCCGGAAGCCCACGGAACACAGGTGTGCCGTCACCTTGACGCCATGCTTGTGGGCCTCCTCGATCGCGGCGCCAAGCTCCGCGCGCGAGATCTGCGTGTACGCCTTGAACCACGTGACGCCCTCCTCCGCCCAGTAACGCACCATGCGGCGCGCAGACTCCGGGCCCGAGAGCGCCGGCATCGTCACGAAGCCCGACCCCGCGCCCTGGAGATATGGGCCGGTCACGACGATGGTCGGCGCGACGATCTTGAGCGAATCCGACAGCCGCTTGAGGTTGAGCTCCTGGTAGGCGTCGACGCTGCCGGTCGTGCGGATCGTCGTCACGCCGGCGGACAGGAAGAGTCGCGGGTAGCTCGAGCCCATGAACTTCATGCCGCCGTAGTACATGTGGTCGTGGAGCCCGATGATCCCCGGGATGACCGTCTTCCCCGCGAGGTCGATCGTGCGAGCGCCGGCCGGGACAGTCACGGACGACGCCGGCCCAACCGCCGCGATCTTCTCACCCCGGATGACGATCGTCTGCCCGTCCTTCACCGGCGCGCCGGTGCCATCGATGACCCGCGCGTTCGTGAGCGCGACGACCGGCTCGTTGACGGTGACGTATGGCTTGAGCGGCGGAGCGAGGTCGCGCGCCTGAGCGCCTAACGGCGCGGCCGCGAGAACGAACGCCGTCAAAAACCGAGTGGCTGAGTGCATGTGTGCTCCGCTTAGGGATCAACCGTGAAGACGCCCATCATGCCGGCACCGAGGTGCTCGGCGATGTGGCAGTGTATCATCCACCGTCCCGGGTTCGCCATGTCGACCAACAGGTCCACGGTCTCTCCGGTCGGGATGATCGCCGTATCCTTCCATACCAGATTCGTCGCCGGAACGCCATCGCGGCTCACGACGAGAAAGCGCTGCCCGTGGAGATGCAGCGGATGATCCATGGCGTGGCTCGACCCGGGATCGTTGAACACCCGGATCTTCGCGACCTGCCCGACACGAAAGTGCCAGTCGATCGCCATGTTCTCCTTCCCCGTGCCCGGATCGCGCAGCACCCAGCTCACCTCCTCGCCGGTGGCGACCCAGTTCATCATCGCCATGCCGTCGTTCCATTCTACCGAAGCGTTGATCCCGATCAGCATGTTCGACACGGCGG
>Ga0136846_1225300_pt1 | contig 10210 bp, 11 predicted proteins | sample HopSoiMetagenom2_FD_96841 | JGI IMG/M metagenome (GOLD analysis project Ga0136846, IMG submission 96841) | Grasslands soil microbial communities from Hopland, California, USA - 2 Assembly 2016 (version 4) | ecosystem: Environmental > Terrestrial > Soil > Grasslands | place: USA: Hopland... | reverse complement strand
TCTTCCTCGGCGGCCTCGGCCTCTCGGGACCGGGGCCGCCCGCCCTCGAGGAGGATCGTCACAGGTCCCTCGTTCACGAGCTCGACCGCCATCCGCGCACCGAACTCACCGGTCGCGACGGAGATTTCCAGCGCCCGCAGGGCCGCGCAAAAAGCCTCATAAAGCGGCTCCCCTTCTTCCGGCGGCGCCGCGTCCGTGAAGCTCGGCCTGTTCCCCTTCGCCGTGTCGGCGAGGAGCGTGAACTGGCTCACGACGAGCGCCTCGCCGCCGGTGTCGAGCAGGGAGCGGTCGAAGCGGCCGTCCTCGTTGTCGAAGATCCGAAGGTGCGCCACCTTCGCGGCCAGTCGCTCGGCGTCGGACTGGTCGTCTCCTCGAGCGACACCGAGCAGGATGCAGAGGCCGGGGCCGATCTCGCAGGCGATCCTCTCCCCCACGCGCACCCGCGCACCGGAGACCCGCTGCACCACAGCCTTCACGTTTCTGCGCTGAACGACGATATAGGGCGATGTGGAAGCGGCCCGCGTCACTCGGCGTCCGCCTCTGCCTCGAGGGCGTTTCGTCGCCCGAGGAGATCAAGCGGATCACCGGCGAGCGGCTGAGCTAGGGGCTCAGCCCAGGTCGCGGATGCGAGCCTCGTAGGCGCGTGTCCCGGGCCTGAGCGAGCTCGCGAGCTTGTACTGGCCGTTCGCTTCTTGTTCGCGGCCCTGCTTCTCCAGGCAGCGGCCGAGGGCGTAGTGCGCGTAGTCGTCGACGGGGGCGAGCTCGAGCATCTTGCGGAACTCCGATTCAGCCTCGGCGTAGCGGCGGATCCGGAAGTACGCGATCCCGAGCGCCTCGCGGATGGATGCTTTCTCGGGCTCGCGCGCCTTGGCCTTCTCGAGAGCGACCGTCGCCTGGGCAGCCATTCCCTTCGAGAGGTGCTCGCGGCCTTGCTGGAAGAGATCGAAGACTTCGCTCATCTGAGATAGGGAAAGTTCTCTCTCACCAAGTCAAGCGGGTCCGTCAAGTCTCGCGTCTTCCCGATCTCGAGCTTCGCAACCTCGAGCCCGGCGACGGCGTCCTGCAGCTCGTAGGGCGGGCCCGAGAGGCCTGAGAGGCGGGCCGCATCGGTCAGGCCCCAGAGCGGAACCGTGGCGCCGTCCGGCTCGACCGCGAGCGCGGCAGGTGCGCCCGAGGCGACGAATCGCTCGGCGAAGCGGCCGATATCGCCGGGCCGGAAGCGCTTGTCGGCTCCGGTGACGACCAGCGGAAACCTGGCGCCGGCCTCCACCGCGCGCCTGACCGCATCGGCGGATCCGTCGACGCTTGGCTGGCGCACGTAGCGCGCCTCGATCCCGTACGCCGAACCGTCTCCCAGCAGCTGCTCGACCTGCTCGGCGAGGTGCCCCGTGACGACGGTGACCGGCCCGAGCCCGGCGTCGGCGAGCTCACGCGCGAGAGCCGCGATGACCGGCACGCCTGCGATCGGCAAGACGGGCTTCGGCCAGCATTCGGTGAGCGGCCGAAGGCGCCGGCCCTCGCCGGCCGCCATCACGACTGCGTGCACCAGCCTCTCCTACGAGAGGCCGAGGGAGCGCAGGGAGAGCAGCCCGCGTGCCCGCTCCCAGAGTGAGAGCTCCTGTCGCAGGCTCCGGCGGAGCCGGCGCAGGGAGCTCTTCAGCTCCCGCGCGGCCTCGCGTGCGTAGGCGGGCGGCGCGAAGCGCGCGACGGTCGCGTGCATGCCGACGCCCGCGGTCTCGACGCCGAGCTCGGTCCGGGTCAGTGCGGCCAGCTCGGCGACGGTCGCGTTCGGCGAGACCTCGATCCGCTGGTCGACGAGGATGTCGTGGAGCTCGCGGCGGCACGCGGTGGCGAGCCGGCGCGGATCGCTCGTGAGGTAGCGCGCCCTCCGCAGCGCGAGCTTGCCGCCCGCGATCAGGACGACCAGCACCGCGAGCAGCAGGGCGAGCAGGCGCAACAGGCTCGGCGCGGCCGAGGGCTGGCCGTCGGTCAGTGTCACCCTCCCCGGGTCGCGTGAAAGCCGGATATCGGCCGAGAACTTCGTCTGCGTGTCCGGGAAGCCGAGGCCGACACGGCGGTCGGCGAACGCCTTCAGCCCGTCCTTGCCCGCGAGGATGGCGGCCGCCACGGCCAGGTTGAAGGCAGGCGAGGACGCCGAGTACGCGCCGGCGACTCCGCCGCGGCTCGGAGTCGGGTCGAACGGCACCCAGCCCCAGCCCCGGAACCAGACCTCGACCCATTCGTGCGCGTCGTGGTCGGTGACGGTCCATTGGCCGTTGTCGTAGGTCCCGCTGGCGAACCCGGCCGCGGCCCTGGCCGGAATCCCGAGGTAACGCAGCATGAGCGCCATCGCGCCGGCGAAGTGCTGGCAGTAGCCGGCGCGCGTGTGCGTGACGAAGTCGACGAGGACGGGTTTCCCGCGCGTCCGCGGCGGGTGCTGGTTGTAGGTGAATCCGCCGCCCGTCCGGAACCACGACTCGAGCGCGACGGCGGCCGCGTACGGGCTGCGCGCGCCGCCGGCAACGCTCCTGGCCGTCTCGTAGAGCGGCTTGTACGTTCGAAGGCGACCGTCGCGAGCGAACAGCTTGCCGAGGACGACCTCACGGTCAGGAGTGCCGAACGTCGGCGCAACCTGGTTCGGGTCGAGCTCCAGGTAGCGCCGTCCGAGAGTGATCGCCGGCGGATAGACGGGCCGGGAGCGCGCGAGCTCCTGCGGCGTCGGCTCGGGCTCGTAGCTCCAGGCCTTGTAGGTCGCGCCGCTGTGCAAGGCGTGTTCGAGGTAGGCGACGCCGGCGCTGTCGAAGTTGACCGGCCCGAGACCGGATTGGTCGAATGCCATCGGCACCTCCGCCGCCGGGGGGCGATTGTCCCGCAGCGCTTCGACCGTGACCTGCTGCTCGACCCAGGTCGAACGGTCACGGGCGGCAGCCGGCACGAGCCCGGCGTCGCCGGAGCCCTCGAACGAAGGCTGGTCGATCCACTGGCCGTCAACGACGTACGGGAGAGTGGTGACGCGCCAGTACTGCGGCCGCTTCGGCGCCTTGATCCGGAGCACGACGGTCGTCTTGTGGGGGAAGTTCAGGCCGGAGTAGTCGGAGCTCCAGACGTAGCTGACGCTCACGGGCTTGACGTGCGGGACGTGCAGGTCCCAAGTCTGCCAGTGGAGGAACTCTCCCTTTGCGAGCGCGGGCGAGGTCGCGGCGCCGACCGCGGCGAGCACGATCGCCCCGCCGACGAGGACCGCGCGGCCGGAGACGTCGGGCCGCTTGCGCAGGCCTGCGAAGAGGACGAGCAACGCGGCCAGGATGCCGGCTCCGCGGAGAAGGTCGCTTCCCCGCAACAGTGTCGCGGGCCAGCCCGCGCCGATCAGGACGGCGGTCCCCGCCAGGGCCGGTCGCCGTTCGCAGACGGCCAGCACGGCGACCGCGCTGAAGATGAAGACCGCGATCAGGATCGCGCCGTCCATGTGCGGATGCTGCGCCGGGACGAATGGGAGCTTGACGTCGTAGAACTCGAGAAAGCCGTTCCAGAACCGGGCGGCCACCCGCCCGGGGTAGTGCAGGCCGAGCGGGACGTGGAATGCCGTCCCGCCGGCGACCGCCAGTGCCGCCGCCGCGGCCGCAAACCTGAGGCGCTGGTTCATGACGGCCGCAGGCGCGAGGGCCAGCAGCACGAGCACGGCGGCGCGTCCTGCGCTCGACGGGTCCTCGAGGCGCATCCAGTTCCAGAGGATCGGAATGCATGCGACCCCGCCCAAGAGGAGCGCCCGCTCCCTAGACATTCGCGGCCTTTCTCACGGCGGCGGCGCCGAGCCGCGCGGCGAGATCGTCGCCGCGGCGCAGCACCGCAACGGGAATGCCGGCCGCCTGGAGCCGGAGCAGGCCGGGGAACGCGCTGGCAGGCGGGTCGCCGGAGCCCGCAAAGCTCGCGGAATCGACAAGCACGAGCGAGACGCTCTTGTGTCCGAGCACGTGGTTCACGAGCTGCTCGACGAGCCGGGCCGGGAGCGATCCCGTCACGACCGCGAGCTCCTCGGCGCGGGCGGCGGCGCCGGCCTCGTCCGCGAGCAGCGACGCCAGCGGCGGCCCGGGCTGCGGCTCGACGGCGGCGAGCAGGTCGAGTGCTTCCCTCTTGTCGCCGGCCGGGGAGTGCACGCGCTGCAGCTCGCGGCGAAGCGTGTTCACCACCAGCACCGCGCGCCGGCCCCGGTTCGCGTGCGAGAGCAGAAGCGAGCCCGCGGCTCGGACCTGCACCTCGAAGCTGTCCCCCACGACCGCCGCCGGATCGGCGTCGAGCACGACCGCGACCTCGTCGCGCGGCGAGTCCTCCAGCTCCTTGACCATCAGCTGCGCGCGCTTGGCGGTCGAACGCCAGTGCACCTTGCGCAGCGACTCGCCCCGCTCGTACTCGCGGACGCTGTGCAGGTCGAACCCCGCCGGGCGCCGCAGGAGAAGCCGGCGCCCGTCACGACCGAGGCGGCCGGCCTCCGAGAAGAGCCGGTCGAGCTCGACCAGCCGCGGGTAGACCAGGAACGCGCCGGGCGCGACGACGGTCTGCTCGACGCGGTCGAGTCCGAAGGGGTCCTCGATCGCGACGGAAGTCTCCTCGTACGCGTAGCGGCCTCGCGGCAGCGCGTCCAACACGTAGGCCTTGCCGCCCCGCGCCGGAAGCTCCGTCTCGCGCTCGCCGAGCTTCGAGATCCGTTCCCTGACGACGAAGGCCGCGGGCGCGAGCTGGCGCTCGAGCTCGACCTCGAGGCGCACCTGCACGTCGTCGCCCTCGTAGCGCTCGGCTTGAGGCAGCCGCCGTCGCACACCGACCGGCCTGCCGGCCAGGCGCGTCCAGAGGCGGGCGAACAGCACCGCGGCGATCAGCCCGATCGCGACCGGGTAGAGCGGCTTCGAGCCGAAGGCCCATGCGCCGAGATAGGTCGCGCCGCCGAGCACGAGCGCGAGCCTTCCGCGGCGGGTCATACCGGCACTGGGGTGCGTTCGAGCGCCTCGCGCACGAGGTCCAGGCCCGTCAGCCCCTCGGCGCGCGCTTCGGGCGCAAGGATCAGGCGATGGGCGAGCACCGGTCCGGCGCAGGCCTTGACGTCGTCGGGCGAGACGAACCCGCGGCCTTCCGCGAGCGCGCGCGCCTTGGCGACCCGCAGAAGCGCGATCCCGGAGCGCGGGCTGGCGCCGAGGTAGAGCCGGCCGTCGGCCCGCGTCTGGCCGAGGAGCGCCACGACGTAGCGGGTCACGCTCTCCTCGACGAAGACCTCGGCCGCCTCGGCGATCAGGCTGCGGACGCTTTCGGCGGTCGCGACCGGGCGAAGCGTCTCGAGCGGCGGGTCGCTCGTCTGCTCGGTCAGCATGCGCGCCTCCTCCGCGAGCGGCGGGTAGCCGATGTCGACGCGGAGCGTGAAGCGGTCGAGCTGCGCCTCGGGCAGCGGATACGTCCCTTCGTACTCGATCGGGTTCTGCGTCGCGAGCACCATGAAGGGCGGCGCGAGCTGGTAGCTCACGCCGTCGACCGTCACCTGGTTCTCCTGCATGCACTCGAGCAGCGCCGCCTGCGTCTTCGGCGAGGCGCGGTTGATCTCGTCGACGAGCAGGAAGTTCGCGAAGACCGGCCCCGGCCGGAATTCGAACTCGTTCGTCTTCTGGTTGAAGACGTTGACGCCGGTGACGTCCGACGGGAGCAGGTCGGGCGTGAACTGGATCCGCGAGAAGGAGCAGTCGACGGAGCGCGAGAGCGCCTTCGCCAGCATCGTCTTCCCCACCCCCGGGAAGTCCTCGATGATCAGGTGCCCTTCGGCGGCGACGCAGAGGACGACGAGGCGCAAGGTCTCGTCGGGCGCGTGCACGACGAGCGCGAGGTTCTCCTCGATCCTGCGGATCGTCTCCGCGCCGGGCGAGGCGGTGGGCTCGGCGCCGATCGCCGGCTCGTCCATCAGTCCCCCTCCAGCCGCTCGACCACGACGTCGAGGATAGCCGCCGCGATGCGCTCCTTCGCCGCTTTCTCGAGCCGCCGCTCGCCGTCGGCGGAGACCAGGACGACCTCGTTGTCGGGAGCGTCGAAGCCGATGTCGTCGCGCGAGACGTCGTTGAAGACGATCAGGTCGACCTGCTTGGCGCGGAGCTTCTCGCGCGCGCGTTCGAGCCCCTGGTCGCCCGCGTCGGCCGCGAAACCGACGAGTACCTGGCCGTTCGCTCGCCGATCGCCGAGCTCGCGCAGGACGTCGGTCGTGGGCTCGAGCGTCACCGTCCAGTCGTCGCCGTCCTTCGGCCGCTTGCCCGCCTCGGGCTCGGACGGCCGGTAGTCGGCGACTGCGGCGGCCATCAGCACGACGTCCACGTCGCCGCGGGCCAGCGTCTCGCGGGCGAGCTCGTCGGCGGTCGGCGCGGAGACCACGTCCACTCCTACGGGCGCAGGCACCGAGAGGTTCGCTGCCACCAGCGTCACGTCTGCGCCGCGGCGCCTGGCCTCGGCCGCGAGCGCCGTACCCATCCGGCCCGACGAGCGGTTCCCGAGGAAGCGGACGGCGTCCAGGGGCTCCCGCGTCCCCCCGGCGGTGACGAGCACGCGCCGGCCGCGGAGCTGCTCGCGCTTCTCCAGCAGGGAGCGGCAGCGCTCGAAGATCTCCTCCGGCTCGCTCATCCGTCCCATGCCGACCTCGCCTTCGGCGGTATCGCCCTGCTCGGGCCCGACGAGCTCGATCCCGCGACGGCGCAGCGTCTCGACGTTCTCGCGCGTCGCGGGATGAGCCCACATGCGCGGGTTCATCGCGGGGGCGGCGAGCACCGGGCCGGCGAACGCGAGCGCGGTTTGCGTGAGGACGTTGTCGGCCTGGCCGTGCGCCAGCTTCGCGAGCGTGTTGGCCGACAGCGGCGCGATCACGAGCAGGTCGGCGTCGACGAGGTGCGGGAAGAGCTCGCGCGGCATCTCCCGGCGGGCGAGCGCCTCGAAGGTCCGGGCGGCGACGAACCGCTCGGCCTCGGGCGTGAGGATCGGCGTCACCTCGTGGCCCGCGCGGACGAGCAGACGCGTCAGCTCGCACGCCTTGTACGCGGCGATCCCGCCCGTCACCCCCAGGACGACCCTGCCCATCGACACATTGTGCCTAGACAGGCGACACATGCAGGGAAATCCAGCGAGGTGGCAGGGCCGTACCCCAGGGGTCATCGAAAGGAGAGGCATGACCCGGAAGCACTTCGCTGTCGCCATCATCGCCGCGGCCATGGTCGCGGCGCTCGCCTCGGCAGGGGCGGCGCTCAGCGGCGGCACCGCCACCCGAACGCTCAAGGGAGTGGTCGGTCCGGGCTACAGCATCACGCTGAAGCTCAACGGCAGGACCGTCAAGAGGCTCAAGGCAGGCAAGTACAAGATCGTCGTCACCGACAAGTCCTCGATCCACAACTTCACGCTCGAGCGCGAGAAGCCCTCGAAGCCGAAGCTCGAGAAGGACCTCACCTCAGTCGCGTTCACCGGCACGAAGACCGTGACGTGGACCCTGAAGCCGGGCAGCTGGCGCGCCTACTGCTCCGTGCACGAGACGTACATGCACCTCGACTTCAAGGTCACTAGATAGCGGCACGCGCTGCCGCAGAAGCCCCAGGGACGGTCGTTCGCCGCAAGGGCGGCCGTCTTCTCCCCGTACTACTTGGGATACGTGTACTTGATCTTGCCCTCGGAGATTTCCTCGAGGGACATCGTCAAGTAGTTCTTGGAGCGCGACTCCACGAGCGGCGGCAGGAACTGGTCGAACGTTCCCTCGCCGAGCTGGTGGTGGTAGTTGTTGATCTGCCGGGCACGCTTCGCCGCGACGATCACCAGCGCATAGCGGGAATCGACGTTCTCGAGAAGTTCGTCAACGCGAGGATGAATCACGACCCGACATGCTAGCTGCAGCGTCCAACTCGCGGCGGACTATTTCCTCGAGCTCGGCGAGGGCGCGTTCGAGGTCGTCGTTCACGATCCGGTAGCGGAAGCGCGGTTCGAGCTCGAGCTGGCGCTCGGCGACGTCGAGCCGCTCCTCGATCTCGCCCTCGCTCTCGGTCGCGCGGGCTCGCAAGCGGGTCTCGAGAGCGGCGCGGCTCGGCGCCGTCACGAAGACGGTCACGGCGTCCGGGATCCGCTCCTGGACGGCGAGCGCTCCGCCGGTCTCGATCTCCAGCAGCGGCGCGTGTCCCTCGTCTCTGATCCGGTCGAGCTCCGACCAGAGGGTCCCCGAGCGGTAGCCCGGTCCCCACGGCAGCTCGACCCATTCGAGGAAGTCGTCTGCGCCCAGCCGGCGGTCGAACTCCTCCTCCGAGATGAACCAGTAGTCGCGGCCGTCCGCCTCGCCCGGACGGCGAGGCCTCGTCGTCGCGGAGATGGCGAGCGCGAGCTCGGACATCCGCTCGACGAGCAGGCGCGCGAGCGTGCTCTTGCCCTCGCCCGACGTGCCGGTGATGACGAAGACGGGGCTAGCGGTCATCTCAGTCTGAAGTTTCGTCGCTGGGGCGTGATAGGTGGTGCGTGGCAAGGACGCAGGGAGGCGCAATAGTGGAAGCTATTGGGCCGACTGAGGACGCTGTCCACGCGCCGCATAGCGCGCCCCGGCGGCTCAAGGCTTCAGGCTGAGAGGGCCGCTTATCGGTGGAAGAGGCCAATCAGCTCCGTCCGCTGGCGGTCGGAGAGGCCGCCCACCGTCTTGGACTGGCTGATGCGGCACTGGTTCAGGAAGCGCGCCGCCTTGACGCGGCCGAACTTCGGCACCGCCATCAGCATGTCGAAGACCTTCGCCGTCGAGACGTACTCGGGCGGGTCGCTGAGGATTTCCTCGATGCGCGCGGCGCCAGACTTGAGGTCCTTCTTCAGCTGCGCGCGGCGGACGCGGATGTCGTTCGCCCGCTTGAGCGCTTCCATTCTTTGGTCGAGGGAGCGGAGCGGCGCCTGGGCCTGAGTCTTGAGCGCGGGCACGGCGAGGGATACTAACAAGCTCCTGCCCGGGGTCAACCCGCCATCTTTGGGCCTGTATGCAGGGCTTTTTCAACGCTTAGCCTCGACCTCGGGTCGAGGGTGGAATCGCCCGGAAGATGGGCAACACCAACCGCGTTGTCAGGGTCGGCAAAGCCGTGTGCCGCCAGCTCGGCCTCGAGCTCGCCCCGCACGCGGGCGGGTGACCCGGGATCGGCGAAGAGGGCAGTACCGAGCGCGACGTCGCTCGCGCCGGCCGCGAGCAGCTCGAGTACGTCCCTGCCGGTGCTCACCCCGCCCATGCCGATGATGGGCATGCGGGTCGCGCGGTAGGCCGCGTACACCGCCGCAAGCGCGAGCGGCTTCAACGCCGGCCCCGAGAGGCCGCCGATCGCACGGTCGAGCACGGGCCTGAGCGTCTGCTCGTCCAGGGCGAGGCCTTTGACCGTGTTCACGAGGCTGAGCCCGTCGGCTCCCGCGGCCTGCGCGGCGCGGGCGGTCTCGGCCACGTCCGCGGCAGGCGAGAGCTTCGCGTAGAGCGGCTTCGTGATCTTGACCCGTGCAGCCGCGACGACCTCCCCGACGTTCTCGGGGACCTCGTCGACGTTCGGGCACGAGAGGTTCAGCTCGACCGCGGCGACCTCGGAGCGGCCGCCGAGGAGCTCGCAGGTCTCGGCGTAATCCTCGACGCAGAAGCCCCCGACGGAGACCCAGAGCGGCACGCCGAGCTCCGCCAGCTGCGGCAGAGTTTCGGCGCAGAAGCGCTCGCGGCCAGGGTTCGCGAGGCCGATCGCGTTGAGCATCGCGCCGTCGACCTCGGCGATCCGGACCGGCGCGTTGCCCTCGCGCGGGAGCGGCGTCACCGTCTTCGTCACGAAGGCATCGAGCGACCGCGCGACCTCCGGCGCGGTGAGAGCGTCGAGGCAGCCGCTGGCGTTAAGCAGCCTCAAGAACCGGTCCTTCCACGCACAGCCGCTTGAGCTCCCCGTCGATCTCGACCGCGCAGCCGTAGCACGCGCCGTAGCCGCACGCCATCGGCGCCTCCCACGCGAGCTGTGCGTCAGGCGTGAGGCGGCGAACCGCTTCGAGCATCGGCTCGGGGCCGCACGCGAGCACCATCGGGACAGGCTGAAGCCTGTCCCTCAGCGCGTGCGTGACCAGCACCGGGTCGATGACGACCTCGGCGCGGCCGCCGAGGAGCTCGCAGGTCTCGGCGTAATCCTCGACGCAGAAGCCCCCGACGGAGACCCAGAGCGGCACGCCG
>Ga0136846_1228275_pt1 | contig 10211 bp, 6 predicted proteins | sample HopSoiMetagenom2_FD_96841 | JGI IMG/M metagenome (GOLD analysis project Ga0136846, IMG submission 96841) | Grasslands soil microbial communities from Hopland, California, USA - 2 Assembly 2016 (version 4) | ecosystem: Environmental > Terrestrial > Soil > Grasslands | place: USA: Hopland... | reverse complement strand
TGGCTGCCGCCGTGCGGCGCCACGGCCGCGCCGCTGCTCGCGGTGTGGATCGCGACCAGACCGGCGCGTGCGATCATCTCGACAAAATAGGCGCTGCGCCCGCTCATCCAGCTGTCGCTGACGCCGATCACCGAAACGCCATGCGCCGCCGCCTTCGCGATCGCGGCGTTGGCGGCGTGGTACATCGCGATCATGCCGTTATTGTTGCCGCCGTCGTAGAGCGCCGAGACATCGGTCTCGTGGACGACCCGCATCGGCCGGCGCGGCTGCGCAAATCGCGGGTGCTCCGGGATGTTCAGGATCTTCGCAAGGCCGGAATATTCGTAGCCGCATAGCGCCGCATCGATGACGTGATCGGCGATGATGCGCGCCTCCTCGTCACTGTAGCCGATGCCGCGCAAGGCACGCTCTCCGAGCGCGCGGGCCTCGTCGACGCTCAGATGAACCCGGTCAGAAGGCATGATGGGATAGCCCCTCCCTATCGGGATGCGGTGGATTGTAGGATGGGTTGAGCGTGGCGAAACCCATCAAAATTCACATGAGACAGCGAGATGCGGAATAAGCTCCGTGCTGCATTGCAGGAGTTTGCGAAAGGCGATCATTGGGCTGGACAGATGTCGTGCGTCTCCTGAGGTGCCGCCGCCTGGCGGCGGCGTCTCGAAGGGCGACTGCTCGCTTCGCTCGCGCTCAGGATCAGGCCGTTTTCTTAATGCCATCGACAATTCACCTAATCCTCATCCTGAGGAGCGTCCGCCATCCACAGGATGGGGGCGCGTCTCGAAGGACGCACAGCGCGCGTGCAGCCGGTCCTTCGGGTTTCGCAAACCTCCTGCATTTCGGGAGAGGGCTTGCATCAGGGCTTGTGTGACACGAACAGCTCGACCGTCGTGTTGTCGGGGATCATGTCGTTCGAGGTGGTGCCGCTCTTATACGGGATGTCGAAGCGCGAGAACGCGTCGAGCAGGACCTTGGCGGTATCCGGCGCGACGCCGCTGCGCACAAAGAGCCTGATCCCCATCGCCGGGGCGTCGCCAAAGATCGCCGTTGTCTCCGGCCCATGCGCATCCCACCCGGCATTCCGTAGGATGTTGGTGATCTGGTTGGCATAGGTGAAGGCTTCGGGGTCGCCGGGGACGCACGACACGACGACGCGATGGCTGCCGAATGGGCGCAGGTAATCCTCGAGCTTCTTCGCCGTGTCGCTGTCGATCGAGCGGGTCTTTGCCTTCTCCCGCAGCACATCGATCTGGGCCTGCAATTCGCCGATCCGTGAATTCAGGGTGTACAGCGAGCTCGTCAGGCTATCGACGGTTTGCTCCGGGTTGGCCGGCGGCGCGCCCGGCAATAATCGGGCGAGCGCGTTGAGATGCGAGGAGAGCTCGCGCAATTGCTCGAGTTCGCGGCTCTGCTGCCACGCCGAAGCGGCGGTCGCGAGGACGCCGCAGACGAGCACGGTCGCGATCCATGGCAGCTTGGCGGCGCGCGGCGCCTGGGCGAGCGTCGCGACAAAGGCGAGCGCCGCCATCACGCCAACGGCGATGGTCGGCAGCCAGGCCTGTGCCGCCTGCAGCCACCACATCAGACGCCTGCAGCCCGGTTATTCGGTGTCGGGAACGTTCTTGTCCAGTTCATCGAGCCAGACTGCGGCATGCGCATCGGACGGCGCGCGCCAATCACCGCGCGGAGACAGGGAGCCGCCCGACGAGATCTTCGGGCCGTTCGGCAGAGCCGAGCGCTTGAATTGGCTCTGCTCGAAGAATCGCCGCAAAAACACGCGGAGCCAGCTCTTGATCTCGGAAAGTCCGTAAGCGCGCTGGGCGCTGTCCGGGATATTGGGCGGCCACACGCCGCGCTTCGGGTCGTGCCAGGCATCCCAGGCGAGATAGGCGATCTTCGACGGCGCGAAGCCATAGCGGGTCGCATAGAACAGATTGAAATCCTGCAACGCATAGGGGCCGACAATGCTCTCGGTCGACTGGATCGCGCCGTCCTCGCCGGCGGGCACCAGTTCCGGCGAGATCTCGGTCGCGAGAATATCGTGCAACACCGCGGCGGTCTCCTGATTGACATCGCCGCTCGCCGCGACAAAACGAATCAGGTGCTGGATCAGAGTCTTCGGCACCGAGGCGTTCGGGTTGTAGTGCGACATCTGATCGCCGACACCATAGGTGCACCAGCCCAGCGCCAATTCCGAGAGGTCGCCTGTGCCGACGACGATCGCGCCGTTGTTGTTCGCGAGCCGGAACAGATAATCGGTGCGCAGCCCGGCCTGAACATTCTCGTAGGTCACATCGTAGATGGCTTCGCCGCGGCCCGCAGCGTGACCTATATCGGTCAGCAGCTGGCGCGCCGCCGGGCGGATGTCGATCTCGGCACCGGTGACGCCGAGCGCCCGCATCAACCGCCAGGCATTCGCCTTGGTCTGCGTGCTGGTGGCAAAACCGGGCAGCGTGTAGGCGAGCACATTCGCCCGCGGCAGCCCGAGCCGGTCCATCACGCGCGCCGAAACAATCAGCGCCTGCGTCGAATCGAGCCCGCCCGAGACGCCGATGACGAGCTTCTTGAGCCCGGTCGCCGCGAGACGCTGCGAGAGGCCCTGTACCTGGATGTTGTAGGCCTCGTAGCAATTATCCGCGAGCATCGCCGGATCGGCGGGCACAAACGGAAAGCGCTCGACCCGGCGATGTAATTCGAGATCGCCGGAGGGCGCGGCGAAATCTAATTCGACGCGGCGAAACGGCGGCGAAGCTTCCCCGATCAGCCGCGCATTATCGCCGAAGGTGTTCATGCGCATGCGCTCCTGCCGGATGCGCCCGACATCGACATCGGCGACCGCCATCTGCGGTGTCGCGCTGAACCGCTCGGTCTCGGCCAGCATGTCGCCGATCTCGAAAATTCCGGCCTGCCCATCCCAGGCAAGATCGGTTGTCGACTCCCCGGCGCCGGCGGCGGAATAGGCATAGGCCGCGAGGCAACGCGCCGATTGCGAAGCGCAGAGAAGCCGCCGCATCTGCGCCTTGCCGATGACGATGTTGCTGGCCGACAGGTTGAGCAGGATCTCGGCGCCCGCCGCCGCACCTTGCGCGCTTGGCGGCTGCGGCACCCACAAATCTTCACAGATCTCGACATGAAAGCTGAAGGCGTTCGGACCGCCCGCCGCGAACAAGAGGTCGATGCCAAACGGCGCCTCCTGTCCGGCGAGCGTCATCGCCGCGCCACGCATGCCCTCGCCCGAAGTAAAATGCCGGCGCTCGTAGAACTCACGGTAATTCGGCAGGAACACCTTTGGCACGATGCCGAGCAACCGGCCGCGATGGATCGCGACGCCGCAATTATAGAGACTCCCCCGCCAGCGAAGCGGCGCGCCGACGACAAACACCGGGTTCAGCTTTTTGCTGGCGGTGATAAGCCGCGCGATCTGCCCGACCACGGCATCGAACACCGCGTCCTGAAACAACAGATCGTCGATCGCATAGGCCGACAGGCCCAGCTCGGGGAAGACCATCAGCGCGACCCCGGCCTTGTCACCCTTCGTCAGCAGATCGAGCACCTGGTCGCCATTCTTCGCCGGCGCGGCGACCGCGACTTGCGGCACGCAGACGCCGACGCGCACAAATTCATGCCGATAGGGAGAGAAAAACGCGGACATCGGCTTCGGCGCTCGCGCGGTGTTCACCGCCCCCTCATCTGGGTAATGACTCCTCTGAGTATAAGAGTGACGCTTCCCCTTAGCGTCGGCCTTCCTCCTGACGTGAGCATGCAGGTTCCTCGGCCAAACCGCCGGATAGGCTAAAGAGGCTTTTGAAGCGACTCAACGACGGTGGGAAAGGGGACAATCCCAACCGGCGCGGCGGGACCGGCCGGGACGGATCCCGGGACCCGGCCCGGCCGGCGTCCCATCGGCGGTCAGCGTGGTCGCCTCGAGACTGCGCCGAGACTAGTTCACACTGATCACTGGGAGATTAATTCGACCCAACCCTAGGGATAGGGACAGCGGGTCAACGGATTAACGAACGAGAGAGGTCCTTCGAATCAATCGGCGAAGGGGTCGCGCACCAGCACGGTGTCTTCGCGCTCGGGGCTGGTCGACAGCATCGCGACCGGCGCGCCGATCAGCTCTTCGAGGCGCCGAATATATTTGATCGCGGTCGCGGGCAAATCGGCCCAGGAACGCGCGCCGCGCGTGCTCTCGCGCCAGCCTTCGGCCGTCTCGTAGACCGGCTCAAGCTCGGCCTGAGCGGCGGTGCCGGCCGGGAGGTAATCGTATTTCTTCCGCCCGCGCTTGTACGCCGTGCAGACCTTGATCTCGTCGAAGCCGTCGAGGACGTCGAGCTTGGTCAGCGCGATGCCGTCAATGCCGCCGATACGAATGGCCTGGCGCACCGCGACCGCGTCGAACCAGCCGCAGCGCCGGGGCCGTCCGGTCACGGTGCCAAATTCGCGTCCCCGTTCGCCGAGCGCCTGGCCGGTCGCATCGTCGAGCTCGGTCGGAAACGGGCCGGCGCCGACCCGGGTCGTGTAGGCCTTTGTGATGCCCAGCACATAGCCGATCGCCGCGGGCGCCATCCCCGAACCGGCCGCGGCCTGGCCGGCCAGCGTGTTCGACGAGGTCACATAGGGATACGTGCCATGATCGACATCGAGCATCGCCGCCTGCGCGCCCTCAAACAGGATGCGGCGGCGCTGCCGCCGCGCCTCGCCGAGCAATTTCCAGCACTGGTCGGCGTAAGGCAGGATCTTCGGCGCCACCGCGCGCAGCGCGGCGAGCAATTCGGCCCGGTCGACCTCGGGCTCGTCGAGACCGCGCAATAGCGCGTTGTGGTGCACCAGCAGGTCGTCGACCCGGTCTGCGAGGGCGGCGGGCTCGGCGAGATCGCAGACCCGGACGGCGCGGCGACCGACCTTGTCCTCGTAGGCCGGACCGATGCCGCGGCCGGTCGTGCCGATCGCCTTCTCGCCGCGCCGCGCGTCGCGGGCGCGGTCGAGCCGGCCATGCGACGGCAGGATCAGGGCGGCATTGTCGGCGAGCTTCAGATTCTGCGGCGAGATGTCCAGCCCCTTCCCGCGCATCGTCTCGATCTCGTCGAGCAAGGCCCAGGGATCGACGACGACGCCATTGCCGATGATCGACAACTTTCCCGGTCGGACGATACCGGATGGCAGCAGGCTGAGTTTGTATTCGATGTTGCCGATGACGAGCGTATGCCCGGCATTGGCGCCGCCCTGAAAGCGGACAACGACATCGGCGCGTTCCGACAGCCAGTCGACGATCTTGCCCTTGCCCTCGTCGCCCCACTGGGCGCCGACGACCGCGACATTTCCCATCGCCTCCTCCCGGCCTAGCGCTTCGCGGCGGGCGCGAGCGGCTTTGGCTCGCGGTCCTCGATAACGTAGTCGCAGCCGAGGCGGCGCGCCTCGGCCCGCCAATCCTTGGCGGGCGCGAGCGCCACGACCGTGACCCAGCCCGCCTCGCGCAGGGCCTGCGCGTGCGCGCGGTCGGCGTCGAGCGGCACCAGAACGCGTCGCCGGCGCGGCGCTTCCGGAAGCGTGCGCAGGATCGTGTCGGTGTAGAGCGTGAAGCCGGTTGCCGGCTCGGGTGTCGCCGGATCGCCCGCCTGATAGCGGCCGCCGCGGCCCAATTCGCCGACCGGCCCATGCTCGGGATCGACTCGTGCGAAGAACGTAAAGCTGATCCCGGTGTGATACTCGAAGCCACGATTCTCGACCGGATCGACCGTGACCTTGAGGTTCGGCACGGCCGCGGCGAGCCCGTCGAGGACGGCGCCGAGCCGGTCGCGCTCCTCGCGCGCCCGTGCCGGCAGATCGAGCCGATCGAGCGCCGCGCGCGTCGCAGGAGCAACCCCGGCGGCGGCAATCAGCTCGGCGAGCAGCGCGCCGGCCTTGCCCGCCAAAGTCGCGACGGCGGCCGTATCCTTGTGGTCGAGCGCGGCGCGCAAGGCCGCTTCGCGCGGCCCGGCGAGGCCATATGCGTCGACGATCGCCGGCACGAGCGTCGGCAGGGTCAAATCGACCGAGAGATGCGGCACCCCGACCGCCTGCAAGGCCTCGGCGGCGACGGCAACCGCCTCGACATCCGCCGGCGGCCCCTCGGCGCCGATCAGCTCCGCTCCGGCTTGGCCGATCTGCCGTTCCGGCCGCATCTCCGAACCTTTAACCCGGAGAACCTGACCGGCATAACTGAGCCTGAGCGGCCGCGGCATGTGCGACATCCGGCTGGCGGCGATGCGCGCGATCTGCGGCGTCATATCGGCGCGGACTCCGACCATGCGGTGCGAAATCGGGTCCATCAGACGGAAGGTGTCGCTCGCTGTCGCGGTCCCGGCGCCCGACAGCAGCGTCTCCTCGAACTCGACGAGCGGCGGCTCGACCCGCTGATAGCCGTGCGAAGCGAGGACGCCCATCAGCCGCGCGGTCGCCTCGGCCTCGATCTCCGCATCGGGCGGCAGCAAATCGTAGAGCCCGGCGGGCAGCAAGGCCGGATGCGGGGCGTCATTCATGGCGGATGGGTCATACGCCGGAATTGGTTCTGCAATCTCCGGCCATTGTGTAGCACGACCCGTTAACGAGGTGACGAAAAGCGCTCTCCGCCGCGAAAAAGTGCGGCACGGCTGGCCGATTGGCGGCTAAATTGAGTCGGCGGTCCCCTGCAACCGGAGACGACAGATGAAGCGACGCGATGTCCTCAAATCCGCCCTCGCCGGCGCCGCCGCGCTGTCGCTGCCGGGCGTCGTGCGCAGCGACGCGCAATCGACGCTGACCTTTGTGCCGCATGCCGATTTGGCGTCGCTCGACCCGGTGTGGACGACCGCCGATATCACCCGCAATTTCTCGCTCGCCGTCTACGACACGCTCTATGCCTTCGACGCCGAGTTCAACGTGCAGCCGCAGATGGTCGCCGGCCAGACCACCTCGAGCGACGGGCTGCAGTGGGAGTTGACCCTGCGCGACGGGCTCAAATTCCACGACGGCAGCCCGGTCCTGGCAAAGGACTGCGTCGCGACGATCAAGCGCTTCGGGCAGCGCGACCCGATGGGTACGGCGCTGACCGCCCGCACCGACGAGGTCAGCGCGCCCTCCGACAAGGCCATCCGCTTCCGCCTCAAAAAGCCGTTCCCGCTGCTGACCTATGCGCTGGCCCAGGTCTATTGCGCGATCATGCCGGAGCGCCTCGCGCAGACCGACGCCGCCGAGCAGGTCAAGGAGGCGATGGGCAGCGGCCCCTTCAAATTTGTCGCCGCCGAGCGGGTGCCGGGCCAGCGCGTCGTCTTTGAGAAAAACAAGGATTACGTGCCGCGCGACGGCAAGGCGAGCTTCAACGCCGGGCCGAAGATCGTTTATTTCGACCGGGTCATCTGGAATTTCGTGCCCGATCCGGGGACCGCCTCGGCGGCGTTGCAGCAGGGCGAGGTCGATTGGTGGGAAAACCCGCCGATCGACCTCGTGCCGCAATTGAAGAGCGACAAGAATCTCGTCGTCGCGGTCAAGGACCGCACCGGCGAAATCGGCTGCCTGCGCTTCAATCACCTGCACCCACCCTTCGACAAGCCGGCGGTCAGGCGGGCCGTCCTGACGGCGATCGACCAGAAGGATGTCATCACCGCCTTCGCCGGCGCCGAGCCGAGCATCATGAAGGTCGATGTCGGGCTGTTTGTGCCGGGGACGCCGCTCGCCAGCAATGCCGGCGTCGAGATCACCCGGGGCCCGAAGGACTACGCCAAGATCAAGCAGGAATTGGCGGCGGCCGGCTACAACGGCGAGAAGGTCGTCGTGCTCGCCGCGACGACGATCCCGTCGATCTGGGCGGAAGCCTCGGTTGCAACGGATGTCTTGAAGCAGATCGGCATGAACGTCGACCTGCAAGCCCTTGAATGGGGCGCCGTCGTGTCGCGCCGCGCGGTCAAGGAGCCGCCCGACCATGGCGGCTGGAACATCTTCTATACCTATCTCGGCGGGTTCGGGAACATCTCGCCAGGCCCGAACATCGCAATCCGCGGCACCGGAACAAAGGCCTGGTTCGGCTGGCCGACCGATCCGGAAATGGAGGCGTTGCGCGATCAATGGTTTGAGGCCCCAGACCTCGCCGCTCAGCAGAAGATCGTCCGCGATATGCAGATCCATTTCTGGCAAAATCCGAGCTATGTCCCGCTCGGCATGTATGACCAGCCGATGGCATTCCATTCCTATTTGCAGGACGTGCGCGACGGCTGGCCGCAGTTTTACGGCGTGCGCCGGGTCTAACCGAAATGAAGGGATGACCTATACTTCAGGGTTAATTTTACCGATATCTATTGCACTTTGCGGTGGAAAGTAGCAAAGTAAGCATTGCATCGTCATCTTCCCCCCTCGACGGTGCAAAGAACGCTTCCGTCCTCCTCGACGGGGCTCGAAACCTCGGCCGCCCCCCGGCCGAGGTTTCGCATTTCTGGACGCACTCAAGCTTCAGAACCGCATAGCCTTCGCCTGGATCACATTGGGCAGGCGGCGCACGGCTTCGATCAGCTCAGCGCTCAGCGGCTGATCGACTTCGACCAGCGCGATCGCGTCCTCGCCTGCGGCAGTGCGCCCGAGATGGAATGTCGCGATGTTGATCTGTGCTGCGCCGAGCGTATGGCCCAACGCGCCGATAAATCCCGGTTTGTCATAGTTGCGAACAAACAGCATGTGGCGCCCAAGCTCGGCTTCGAGCGGGATGCCCTCGATCTCGACAAGGCGCAAGCGGTTCCCGGCAAAGACAGTCCCGGCAATGCTGCGCTGCCGCCGCTCGGTCGTCACCGTCACACGGATCAGGTTCTGGTAGTCGCCCTGGCCGGAGCGCTGCGTTTCGGCAACGCGAATGCCGCGCTTTGTGCAAAGCAGCTGAACATTGACAGGATTGACCGCGGCCAGCTGCGGCGACAACAGCCCCGCCAAGGCCGTCGCGGTCAGCGGCTTTTGATTCACCTGTGCGAGATCGCCTTCGTACTCGATCGCGACGGCGCGGATACCGGTCTCGGTCAATTGTCCGGCAAAGCTCCCGAGCTGTTCCGCGAGCGTGATGTAGGGCCGCAGCCGCGCCGCCTCCTCGGCTGTCAAGGACGGCATGTTGACCGCGTTGGAGACGGCACCGGTCAACAGGAAATCCGCCATTTGCTCGGCGATCTGCAGCGCGACATTCTCCTGCGCCTCCGCCGTCGCCGCGCCGAGATGCGGCGTTGCGATAAAGTTCGCATGACCGAAGAGCGCATTGTCGCGCGCGGGCTCCTCGACAAAGACATCGAACGCCGCGCCCGCGACCTGGCCGCTGTCGAGCGCCGCGGCGAGGTCGGCCTCGGCGACGAGCCCGCCCCTCGCGCAGTTGATGATCCGCACGCCACGCTTCATGCGGGCGATCGCGGCGGCGTCGATCAGATTGCGGGTCGCGTCGTTGAGCGGCGTGTGCAGGGTGATGAAATCGGCGCGAGCCAACAGCTCGTTCAGCTCGACCTTCTCGACACCGATACCGCGGGCCCGTTCAGGCGATAGAAACGGATCGTAGGCAATGACCTTCATCTCCAATCCGAGTGCACGCCCGGCGACGATCGCGCCGATATTGCCGCAGCCAATGACGCCGAGCGTCTTGCCGAACAGCTCGACCCCGAGAAAACGCGATTTCTCCCATTTGCCGGCCTGGGTCGACCGATCTGCCATCGGGATCTGGCGGGCCAACGCAAACATCATTGCGATCGTGTGTTCGGCTGCAGTGATCGAATTGCCGTAGGGCGTATTCATGACGACGATGCCGCGCTCGGTTGCCGCCGCGACATCGATGTTGTCGACCCCGATCCCGGCGCGGCCGATGACCTTGAGATCGCCCGCCGCGTCGAGCAGCTCGGCGGTGACCTTTGTCGCCGAGCGCACCGCGAGCCCCTCATAGCCCGGCAAGCGGCGCTGCAATTCGGCCGCGCCGAGCCCGGTCGCAACATCGGCCTCGATGCCGCGCGCGGTCAGGATCTCAACGGCGCGCGGGCTCAGCTCATCGGCGATCAATACCTTCGGCATTCGAAACTCCGGAAACGAACGCATTAACACAGGGGAAGTCGGTGGTTTCGCCATGGCCGCAGAGCAATAAATTTGCCACTGCGTCCCTCCGCGACGCCTCTGATCCCTCTGCGTTAAGGCGTTGCTTCGTTAGGTCAGGCGGCTTTGGCGGCCTCGCGCTGCTGCTCCCAGGC
>Ga0136846_1238325_pt1 | contig 10213 bp, 5 predicted proteins | sample HopSoiMetagenom2_FD_96841 | JGI IMG/M metagenome (GOLD analysis project Ga0136846, IMG submission 96841) | Grasslands soil microbial communities from Hopland, California, USA - 2 Assembly 2016 (version 4) | ecosystem: Environmental > Terrestrial > Soil > Grasslands | place: USA: Hopland... | reverse complement strand
TCGACGGCATCCTGCACCAAACGCCGATGCCGCCGCAGTTGAAGCGTTACCAGGCGGCGCTGATTTCGCGCATCAAGGTCATGTCCGGCATGAACATTTCCGATAAACGCCTGCCCCAGGACGGGCGCATCAACGTCCGCATCAAAGGCGAAGAAATCGACATCCGCGTTTCCACAGTGCCGACTGTTTACGGCGAAAGCGTGTCGCTCCGTTTGCTGACGCGCGGCAAAATCTTTTTGAGCCTGGATAAACTTGGTTTCTCAACGCTTGAAGAGGCGGCCATCCGGGAAATCATTATTAAACCGCACGGGATCTTCCTGGTGACGGGTCCGACCGGCTCCGGCAAATCCACGTCGCTGTACGCGTTCCTGAGCACGATCAATTCGGTTCACAAACGCATCATCACGATTGAGGAACCGGTCGAATACGAACTCAAAGGCATCAACCAGATCGCGGTGCGGCCGGAAATCGGGCTGACGTTCGCGATGGGCCTGCGCCATATTCTGCGCCAGGACCCGAACGTCATCATGGTCGGCGAAATTCGCGACCTTGAAACGGCCGAAATTGCTATCCGCGCCGCGCTAACCGGTCACTTGGTTTTCAGCACACTGCACACGAACGACGCCCCCAGTGCCTTCACGCGGTTGATTGATATGGGCATCGAGCCGTTCCTCGTCGCCTCCTCGGTGGAAGCAATCATGGCGCAACGCCTCGTCCGCACCATTTGTCCGCATTGCAAAGTCGAGCAAAAGGTCGAGCGCAATTACCTCAAGCGCATCGGTTTCCCGGCGGATGAAATTGACACCGCCAAATTCTGGCGCGGCGCTGGTTGCGAACGGTGCCGCCAACTCGGCTATCAGGGGCGCATGGGCATCTACGAATTGTTGGTCCTGAACGAAAGTTTGCGGCCGCTGATTTTGAACCGCGCGCCGTCTTCGACGATTGCGACCAAAGCGATCGAGTTCGGCATGCGAACGCTGCGAATCGACGGCTGGAACAAGGTCAGAGCGGCGCAGACGACGATTGAAGAAGTTTTGCGCGTCACGCAGATCGAAGAGCACCTGGATGCGCTGGTGGATGATCCCAAATAGTTTCGGATGAGGTTTGGAAAGCGCGCAAGGTAATGCGCGTTGCAGCAAGAGCAGTTTAATGAACACGATTGGATTTATGCTTCGCTGGAGTTTTGGAGCGGCCCGGATCACGGCCCGTTCGATGCTTCGCCGTGCATCGCTGCCTTACACGGCGGCGGCCTTGTTGCTGGTGGGCGCTCCCTTCGCCCTGCTGGCAGGCGACGCGCCGATGCCGGTGGGAGGGCCGGGCGGCAGGACAAATCAAATTGGCACGCCGCTCCGCATGCGCACCAACAGTTTGCCCGGTGCGGCAAAGTCCCCGGGACAAACCAACCGACCGGCGACTTTTCCGGCGAACAGGCCAGCGCCGCCGACTGCTGCTCCCGCGACGCCCACCACTCCCGCTCCTAAAGCAACTCCCGGCAAGACGAACACGGTCGCTGGCACTGCTGCGGCTGGCACCAACGCCGCGCCCGGTCTGGCGGGGACCATAAAAAAATGGAGCGAGAGTCGCGCATTCTACCCTGTCATCGGCGGCGTGATCGCCTGTGTGATTGTGTTGCTGGCTTTCGTGATGCGGTCGAAACCGAAGGTGACCGCGGCGAGTCCGGATGCCGTAGCCGCGGGCAAAGTCGCGCCACGCCCCGCCGCGGCGCGCAAAGTAAGCAAAGTAAGCAAAGTAACCGTTTCGTCGTGCAACGTGCTCGAAGTCGGACCGGAAGCGAGAAACGTGTGGCAATTTGAAGCCAAGGGCAGCGGATTTGCCCTGACTCGGCAACAAACCAGCCTGGTCGGAGAACCTTTGCCGGGCAGCATCGTCGGCAAAAGCTGGCGCACACTTTTTCAGCGGAAACTGAACGTGGCGTGGCTGCCGCCCGAGCAGGTTTTTCTGCGCGTGACACAGATTCCGAGGAGCGATGTCAATGAAACGCTCTCGATGGTCGAGTTGCAGTTGGAAAAGCTCTCGCCCATGCCGGTGACGCAAGTGGCCTGGAGTTTTCATGTGCTGCCGCACGCGACGGGCAACATGCAGACGGTCATCGTCATGCTGGTCGCGCGGAACGTCGTCGAAGAATTTCTCGGCAAACTGGAAAGCGAAGGTTACCTGGCGGACCGGCTCGAGTTGCCGGTGCTCGACCAGTTGCAGGCGACGGCCATCACGGAGGATGGCGCGTGGATTTATCCCGACCCGGCCAGCGGCAGCAAAGCCGCCCTCGTTGCCTGGTGGTATGGCGGCGTGCTGCAAAACCTGGATTTGCTGTTGCTGCCGCCGCCGGCCAATCGAGCCAACGATCTCAAAGAGCAATTGAACCAGATGGCCTGGGCCGGCGAGTTGGAGGGCTGGCTGACCGCGCCGCCGGAATGGCACCTGGTTGCGGATGTCGGCGCGCAGGAATGGGAGACGGCGCTTAAGGCCGGGTTGGAATTGCCCATCGAAGTCATCACGCCCATTCCGCCGGCGCAAATTGCCAGCGCGACAGCGCGCCGCGCTGCTCTGGGCGATGCTCGCGTCAACTTGTTGCCGCCGGAATATTCGGCGCGTTACCAGCAGGAGTTTGTTGACCGCTTGTGGATGCGCGGACTCGTCACGCTCGGCGGCGTTTATGTTGCCGTCGTAGCCATATACCTGATTGCCTCCAGCATATTCAGTTATCGCGCCGGCCTGGTGGAAGAAAAGGTTAAAAGTCTCGGCGGCGCATATACGAACGCGATGCAACTGGAAGCGCGTTATCAGATTCTCAAGGACCGGCAGGACCTCAAATTTGCAGGACTCGATTGCTGGAACAAAACCGCGGAGTTGCTGCCGGAGAATGCGACCCTCGACCGGCTCAATTTTAATGAGGGCAAACGCCTGGTCCTGAATGGCACCGCGCCTTCCGATCAGATGCAACGCATGCTCGATTTCGAAGCCGCCATGCGCAAAGCCACCGTGAACGGCCAGCCTCTGTTTAATCCCACCGCGGGTGACAACATCACTTTCCGCAACATGGGCCCTAACATGAGCTGGGGCTTCTCGCTCGAACTCAAACGCTCGGATTCACAATGAAAACCTACCTGAGTAATTTGCGTCCGAGTGAGCGGCGGTTGGTCGCGGCGGTCGGGGTGGTATTTTTTATTGTCATTAACTGGTTGTTCGTATTTCCGCATTTCTCGGATTGGAGCGCCGCCGACCACCGAATGTGGGAAGCGAATCGGAAGCTGAAACTGTATGAGGGCAAAATTGCTCTAACTGCCAATTTGGAACGGCAAATCAAAGCGCTGGAAAGCGAAGGCCTGGCGGTGCCGGCGGAGGAGCAGTCTCACAATTTTGCCAGCGCGGTGACGAGCCAGGAGGCCCAGAGCGGCGTCACGCAGCAGAGCAACTCGCGAATTATCGTCAGCACGAATAACCCGTTCTTTTTGGAACTGAGCCAGAACATCAACGTGCAGGGACGCGAACCGCAGATCGTGGATTTTCTCTATCACCTGGGTTCAGGCAATTCTTTGATTCGCGTGCGCGACTTGAACATCGGACCCGATCCTTCGCATCAACAACTGGTTGCCGGTGTGAAAGTGGTCGCCAGTTACCAAAAGAAAACGCCGACAAAAGGGACTTCCGCGCCGGCCTCGAAAACCACCTCGAACACGCGGTCCGAGCCCGGCTCAGAATTGGCGCTGGCCGGCGGCTCAAGCAAACCCTGAAACAATTTCATGAAAAAAGCAGACCAACGAAGCCACGGTAAAAACAAATACTGACGTGAAAAATACTCTGCTCATTCTTTTTCTCACCTGCCTGGGTTTAAGTGCCCAGACGAACCCTTCGGATCCGCGGTGGGACGTGGTGAAAACGCAACCGGCCGGAAGCGCCGACCCGGCGCGTCAGGAACGCATTCGCCAGGCAATGCGCCAGGCAACCGGATATCAAGCGATTGCCTCGCCCACAATCTCTGAGCCCGCGCCTGCCAATCCGACCGAAGTTCCTTCGAACGTTTCGCCCGTTTCTCCCAATCTAGATAAAGCTCCGCCGCAAGTGGCCCCGGTTGAACCGGCTTCTCCTTCTCGAGTAATTGGCGCCAGCCCGTCACCTCGGCCTGCTCCAGGCACGGTTGGTCCGGCGGTAGTCGTTCCACCCGGCACGCCTCCGGGACCGGGTGTTTTGCCTCCAGGCCCGGGCGCAATTCCGCCGGGAGCGGTCCCTCCCGGGGTTGTGCCACCGGGAGCAGCTAATCCTGGTGAAAATCTGGTCGCCATTCCGCCAGTCAACACCAATGCCGCCACCGAAGAAGTGCTCGCCGCCGGCACGATCGCGTTCAAAGCAACCGATCTCGATCAGGTGCTCCAAATCTATGCGGAGTTGGTGAATCGGACCATCCTGCGGCCAACGAGTCTGCCGGCGCCTACTATCACCCTCAAAACCCAAACGCCTTTGACTCGCAGCGAAGCCAAACAGGCCTTTGACGACGTCCTGGCGATGAATGGCATTGCGATGATCAATTTCGGCGAAAAGTTCGTGAAAGCCGTTCCTTTGCCGCAGGCCGGGCAAGTCGGCTCGGCGTGGAATCGACTCGCGGTGACTAATTTGCCAGACATGGGTCAGTTCGTCACGCACGTCGTCCAGTTGTATCATTCCAAGCCATCGTTATTAGTGCCGGCTTTGACGCCTTTTGCCAGCGGCGTGGCCAATCCCATTCTGGCGATTGACGACAACAACATCCTCGTGCTGCGTGACCTCACCGAAAATGTCAAACGCATGTTGGAGATGATTAATTTGATTGATGTCGCGGTGCCGGCGGAGTTCATTTCGCTGGTGGTGCCGATCAAGTATGCACTGGCGGCCGATATTTCGAGCGCGCTAAATAGCTTGAGCGGCAGCGGCGGCGGAACATCCATTGGCAGTAGTAGCGGCGGCGGCGGCCGCTCATCTTCGGGCTTGGGTAGCAGCCGATTGGGCGGCCCCGGCGGAGGTACCAGCGGGTTCAATCGGAGCGGCACCGGTTACCCAGGCAGTGGTATGAATAGCCCCATGGGGACTCCGGGCTCAACGACTCCTTTCGGCACGACTACGCCGGCTGGCGGCGGCGCAGCTGGCGGCGTCGGCAGCAGCTTTACCGAGCGGTTGCAGAACATTATCAAGCGCGCCTCAGGGCCCACGGGCGGTAGCGGCGACTTCCAAATCATCGGGCCTAATAAAATCATCGCGGATGAGCGCACCAACTCTTTGCTGATCTTCGCCGGACGCCAGGACATGGAGACGATCACCAACATCATCGCCAAGCTCGACGTCATTCTGGCCCAGGTGCTGATCGAGGCGATCGTCATGGAAGTCAACCTCGGCGACACCAAAAACCTTGGCATCAGCTATTTGCAAACCAGTTCAAAAGGGATCGGCAGTTACTTCAACAGCATCGGCGCAATTCAAAACGGCAATTTCCTCAGCGCGCGCAATTTCAATGCGGTCGGCGGCGCCACCAATGCCGTCGGTGGCCTGTCCAGCGGGTTCAATTATCTCGCCAGCTTTGGCGGCGATCTCGATATGACCATCACAGCGCTGGCGACTGACAGCCGGGTCTCGGTGCTCTCGCGCCCGCGCGTTCAGACTTCGCACGCCGTTCCCGCCAACATCTTCGTTGGTGACACGGTCCCGTATATCACCGGCACGACCTTTGGCGATTTCGCCGGCGTGAGTTCGCGCTCGGTGTACCAGGAAAAATCCGTCGGTATCTCTTTGCAGGTGCTGCCGTTGATCAATCCTGATGGACTCGTCGTGATGGATATCCAACAGGACATTGACCAGATTACTGATAAGACGACGATTGATGGCAACGCGGTCCCGATTATCAGCAAGCGTTCCGCAAATGCCAAAGTGGCAGTCAAAGATCGCGACACCGTCATGCTCGGTGGATTTATCAGCACCACCCGCACTCGCAGCGCCAGCGGCGTGCCGTATATCAAAGACCTGCCGATGCTGGGTTATCTTTTTCGCAGCAGCGATTCCTCCAATAAACGAACTGAACTGATCGTGCTGCTGCGTCCAACCGTGCTGCCGACACCTGAGGCGGCCGCCGCCGTGGCTACAGCGGAGAAGAACAACCTGCCTGGTGTTCGACGCTCCGTAGCCGATATTAAGGCGGATGAAGCACGGCGCATGAAGCAAGCCGACCGCGAATTGAACCGACACTAAGACCTGGCTGATGAAGGCGGTCCGCGCATGAATATCAATTTTGATTCGTTCTCGTCCTCGTCCTCGAATGAAGGACAAACGGATTCGAGGACGAGAGCGAGAACGAGGACGAGGAGGAGCTGTGTTTCCCTCTATGCGAGTTTGTTGCTCTCGATGTTGATCGTTGCCGGGACTACCCGAAACGCGGAAGGCGGAGGCGTGGTCACAACGTGCACTGAAGGAGCGCTTCGCTCGGCAATGTCTGGTGGAGGCGTTGTCACGTTCAGTTCCGATTGCACGATCTTTCTGACCTCGCAAATAACAATAGGCGCGGATACTACACTAGATGGCGCGGGACATACGGTCGCCATCAGCGGTTCCGGATTGGTGCCGATTTTTAATGTATCGGCGACCGTGTCGCTTCTCAATGTGACATTGGCAAATGGCAAGAGTGGCCAGGGCGGCGCGCTCTATGTCAACCCAGGGGCGACAGTCCTCGCTAGCAATTGCACTTTCATGGGCAATAGCGCCGCTGGCGCCGCGGGTTACGCGGGAACGGCTGGCCGAACCAATTCGACCGGCAGCGGCACCGACGGCACGGACGGAACCGCGGGATGGTATGCGATGGGCGGGGCAATTTATAACGCCGGCACATTGACGCTGCGCAATTGCACCGTCTCAACCAACACCTGCACCGCCGGCGCAGGCGGAGCGGGTGGCAATGGCGGCTCAGGAAGATTTAACGGTGGCAAAGGCGGCGCGGGCGCTTCCGGCGGTTTCGCTTATGGTGGCGCGATTTGCAACCAGGCGTCACTGACTATTATTTATTGCAACTTCGCCGGCAACACTGTCACCGGTGGCAACGCCGGCGCGGCGGGCGCTGGCGGGGACGGCGGGATTCCTGGACGCGGCGGCACCGGCGCGGCCGGCGGTGGAGCTTATGGTGGGGCCGTTTACAACGATAAAAATCTCGTCGTTAAAAACTGCACCTTTCAGGCCAATACAGCCCAGGCCGGAAACAGCACCGACGGCGGCATGCTCGATAACGGAAATGGGATAGCTGGGTTCAACGGAGGGGATGCCTATGGAGGCGGCGTTTGCACGCTCTCCTGGGCGGGCATGACGAATTCGACGTTTTTTGCCAATAAAGCCATCGGCGGTCACGGTGGTAATGGCGGCAACGCCAATTACACTGCCGGCAACGGCGGCAACGGCGGCAATGCGGTGGGTGGAGGAGTCGGCAACAACGGGACGGTCACGCTGGTTTTTTGCACGCTCTCGACGGGGGGCGCGATTGGCGGCACGAACGGAGTCGCTGGCTCCGGCGCATTCGGTGGCTCCGATGGCATTGCCGGTGTTTCAGGCGGCGGTGACATCGGCAGCGCCGCCGGTTACTTCACTATCGTGGGCTCAATCCTTCACACGAATTCGTCCGGCAGCAATGCCTTCGGTGGAATCATAGATGGTGGTTACAATATGAGCACCGACTGGAGCATGACATTTGATGGCCGAAGTTTCCCCAACACCGATCCGCAGCTTGGTTCGCTTACGGCCGGGCTTGGACCGACGCCGGTGATGCCGTTGCTTTCGAACAGTCCGGCGCGCGATAAAATCCCCTTTTATTTGTTCTCGAGCATTGACCAGCGCGGGGTCCATCGTCCGATTAACGGCCTGTACGATATCGGTTCGTATGAATTTGATACGGCAACCCACACCGCGCCGGTCATTACCATGCAGCCGAGCAATCAAACAGTCGCTGCATCCAGCCCGGCCACGTTCACTGTTAGCGCAAGCGGGGCCACTCCCCTGTCCTATCAATGGCAGTTCAACAGCACGAATATCCCCGGCGCGACCAGCACGACTTATACAATTGCGAGCGCGCAAACCACCAACCAGGGTCCCTACCGGGCGATCGTCACCAATGCATTTGGAAGTGTTACCAGTCAGGTCGCGACCTTGACGGTCACCAATTCCGCGGCGAATTCTCCGCCGAACATTACCGTGCAACCGACCAATCAAACCGTTGCTGCATCAAGCCCCGCCACTTTCAGCGTTAGCGCAAGCGGAGCAACTCCCTTGTCCTATCAATGGCAGTTCAACAGCACAAATCTCCCTGGTGCGACCAGCACAAGTTACACAATTCCGAGCGCGCAGACGAACAATCAGGGTCCGTACCGTGCCATTGTGACGAATGCCTTCGGCAGCGCCACCAGCCAGGTCGCCACCTTGACCGTGACGAACTCCTCCGCAGGCGCCACCAGCGCGCCACCTTTCAGTGTTCAAGTTGCGCCTGCGCCGGGGGCTGGCAGCAGCAATGTCAGTCTAAGTTTCCCGGCAGCTCAGGGATATTCTTACGTGACCGATTACAAAACCAATCTTACCGCAGCCTGGAAGCCGCTGATGACAAATCCCGGAACCGGAGGATGGGTTACCAACGTGATTCCCACGACGAATGGGCCAAGCCGATTCTTTAGGGTTCGGACGCAGTAATCCCTCCTACTGCGGCATCACGGGAGCTCCTTGAGGGGTTACCGCCGCGCCGGGAGTGGGAAGCACCGTGTTACTCGGAGCCGGATTTTGACCCGCTTGATTCATTTCATGCTGCACGGCTTGCAACACGGCCTGTTGCTCCGGAGTGAAGCGGGACTGAGCGGGAACCTCCGGAGGCAATGGCGGCGCGTTTTGGGCGGCGGCCGCAGCAGCGGCGGCGGCACGAGGACTTCGGCTCGGCATGGGTGCTGTTCCCGGAGGTTGAACCGCTTGCACCATTGGTACGTTAGGCGCGCCGGTTGGCGGCGGAACCGCTGCCACGCCCGGAGGTGTTGGCGCTGCCTGCGGCGGTTGCGGCTGGCCAGGCCCCTGGTTCGCCGCGGGGGTTTTCACACCGTCTTTGTCAAAATCCAGAGTCATAGGCGTGCCCGAGTTATTGACCCGAACCGTATTTGCCTTCTCATTGATCTCGAGAATTTCAACGCCGGATTCGGATTGTCCTTCAGTCAAAATGAGCGAGAGCGCTTTGGCTGCGTCCGCCGGTCCAGCGCCCACGGGTAACAGCTTCAACAACGCGCGTTTGCTGTTCAGAATCGTCGTGATGCCGGTGAGGATGAGTTTGGGCAATTGCGGCGGTTGCTGCGGCTGCACGACCGGACCCACCGGCTCTTTCAAGCCGAACAGATTCCGTTCCGGGATCTTCTCATAGCGGTTCGTGGTCGTGCCCGGAGTAATCGCCAATGCTTCGCCGCCGATGCATGAGCCCGCCAGGAGCCAGGTCACTGTTTTGAATGTACACCTCATAATACAATATAACTCGGGAGCGTACAAACACCACTGGGGAAACTAAGTTACGCCAGAAACTAGCCGCATCTTTGATGGGAGTGCGCCCGTCCCCGGGCGCAGCAATTTCCAAGGACTGGGGATTCTAGCATTTCCAGCGCGACGCCATGCGGCACTTGCTGCGCCCGGGGACGGGCGCACTCCGCGCGATCAAAGCGTCAAATCCATTCCATCCATGCCGACGATGACACCCGCCGCATTCACCTCGGCCCTTTCCGGCGAGTCCTCGAACAAAATCGGGTTGGTGTTGTTGATATGAACATAAATTTTGTGCCGAATTTTAAGCCTGGCCAAAACCTTCAAAGTCCCGTTCTTCCCCGAAATAGGCAGATGCCCCATCGTGGCGGCGGTTGGGGCTCCGACTTTCTGGTCCAGCATTTCCGTTTCTGACCAGAACGTTCCATCCAATAGCAGGGCATCACATTGTCCGAATTCCTGGACGAGCGCAGGCGTGAGCGCGGCCAGTTCTGGAAAAAAGAGCAATCGTCCGCCGGTCTTTTCATCGGTGATGCGATAACCGACGGCATTGCCCGGAGCCGCCTTGCGCGAGCCGCCCGCATACCGAGGCGCTTTTCCGCCGGCCTCAATGGCCTGGCAGAGCAAACCGCTTGGTTGGCCATTTCGAAGCAGCAGCGGGGAAAGTGTCGAGCTCGGCTGCAGCCATTCAATT
>Ga0136846_1236651_pt1 | contig 10213 bp, 5 predicted proteins | sample HopSoiMetagenom2_FD_96841 | JGI IMG/M metagenome (GOLD analysis project Ga0136846, IMG submission 96841) | Grasslands soil microbial communities from Hopland, California, USA - 2 Assembly 2016 (version 4) | ecosystem: Environmental > Terrestrial > Soil > Grasslands | place: USA: Hopland... | reverse complement strand
CTCGATCCGGGTATTGGTCCATTCTTCTTTATCCTTTATAAAATTGAGTCTGCTTTCAGTGATCAGCCATACTATTTTCTGATCCGGGATCACTTCTATCAGCCGCTGCTTTGAATAATGAATATCTCCAAACTGTACGCTGAACTCATCGCCCTGTTTTTCAGACTTCCCTACCAGGTTTTCTGTCCACCACCTGGTTACCTCATTTATACATTCAAATGCTTCATGGGGAGTGGCATTTACTGTAATGGTCGTTTGAAAATTATTAGCTTTCATTTTAAATAGTTTTTTACGTTATTATATTATTTGTTGTGTCCCTTCAGGATTTGTTCATTAAACAAATCTTAATTCAGCTGTTTTTATCCGAAAAGCTGTTTCGTTTCAATACCAAAATTATTGTCTGTACCAGCCTCCTTCCGGGTATGAATTAGACATTCTCAAGGGTTGATTTGGACATCACATTACTATACCTTTGACAAAAGATTTACCATGAAACAGGTTACAATACTGGTCCCAAATGGAGAAGCAAATCTGGCCAGCATCGTGGGTGCATACCAGATCCTGTCCCGCGCAAATGAATACTGGAAGAAAATGGGACATCGTGCAGTTTTCGAAATCAGTCTGGCTGGTTTTATAACCGAACTGGAAGCTGATGCAGGGTTATTTTCCATTCACCCGGTTGATATCAGAGGGATAGAGAAGACAGATCTGGTGATCATTCCTTCCGTTAACTATGATTATGATAATGTGATCCGAAAGAATAAAGAAATGATCGACTGGATAAGGGAACAGTATAAGTTCGGAGCCGAAATTGCAAGTATCTGCACGGGTACATTCCTGCTTGCGGCTACAGGATTACTGGATGGCAAAACCGCATCGACTCACTGGAATGCAGCACGGGATTTTAAACAGTTGTTCCCGAATGTAAATCTGCAGGTCGACAAGCTGATCGCAGTTGAAGAAGGAATATATACCAATGGCGGGGCTTATTCATTTTTGAACCTCGGATTATTCCTGGTAGAGAAATTTTTTGACAGGGATACTGCCATTTTCTGTTCAAAAGTTTTTCAGATTGAAATAGACCGACAAAGTCAATCTCCATTTTTCATATTCCAGGCCCAGAAGAATCATGGTGACGATCTGATCCTTGAAGCACAAAATCATATTGAAGAAAACCTGGGGGAGAAGATCTCGTTTGAGGAGTTGGCAGGCAAACTGGCAATCAGCCGAAGAAACTTTGATCGGCGTTTTATCAAAGCCACCGGCAATACCCCTGTAGAATACCTTCAGCGGGTGAAAGTAGAAAAGGCAAAAAGAAATCTGGAGAAAGGAAGAAAATCCGTTTTTGAAGTAATGAATGATGTAGGGTATTCAGACGATAAGGCATTCCGTGAGGTTTTTAAGAAAATAACGGGTCTTTCTCCGCTTGATTATAAAGCGAAATATAACCGGGAAGCTGCTTTGAATAATTAAACTATCGCACTTTCAACATTGGCCTTACCTGCTGAATTGGACCATTCTGTAGTCTTGCATAATACACTCCATTAGGAAGTGGTCCACTTTCAAAATCTGTTGTATAAGTTCCTGCCGTAAATTCCCTATCAACTGGAGTGCTAATCACCCTGCCCAGCATATCAATTATCTGAATCAATGTATGTCCGCCCTTAGTCCTGAACTTAATTTTAGTACCAGCTGTAAAGGGATTGGGAGAATTAGTGATCAATTCTTCACCTGCCACCTGGTTTGGATCATTTATACCTGTAGTACGGCAGGCAGCATCATTACAAATATTAAGGCTTTGGAAATTTTGAAATAAAATTGTCTGCAAGGTTGAAGTTGATACACAAAACCATTTTTCCAGTATGGAAGCATAAATACTCCTGAAATCATACTGGAAAGGGATATTATCATTTACTGTTGTATTAACCGGAATGGCAGGGTTGGTTCCGGTGACGCCGGGTATTACCTGTTTCCCAAATAAGAATAGAGGTGCTGCCGCTCCATGGTCAGTACCACCGCTTGAGTTGGATTTTATCCTTCGTCCAAATTCAGAAAATGTCATACCGATCACTCTGTCCTGAACCCCCAGATACTGGCAATCATCCACAAACGCTTTGATGGCGTCAGAAACATTCTTTAGAAGGTTGGCGTGAGTACCGATTGTTGTATCAGTTGCATTGACCTGCAGTGAATGCGTATCAAATCCACTATAGTTGACCATATATATCCTGGTCTTCAATCCGCCTTTTACCAGTCTTGCCACAATCTTTAATTGCTCACCCAGGGAATTATTGGGAGGATACGGATTTTGTGCTGTAACGGAGTTTGCAGCATTTTTAATCCGGGTTGCATACAGGTTAGTTTGACTGGCCACTGTTCTTACATAAGTCAATTCATCACCCATCTGATTATTGGGAGCGGGATCCAGTACATTATTTAAGAGATTATAAAAACTTGTTGGATTGGTAATGCTCATTCCCATATTCACACTCGGCCCCTGCAAAGTCAATGAAGTAATAGATCCGATCTGTACTGCGAGTGGATCAGGCATGGTAGAATTAGGATACCCAATCGGAAAATTTGGGTATTCAGTATTGAGGTATCTCCCACCCCAGCCTGAATTAACAACATCGGTGCTGGATGATCCGCTCATCCAGATATCAGTGGCACGGAAATGAGAAAAATTTGGTGCAGGATAGCCTACTGCCTGTACAATATTCAGTTTCCCTTCATTATAGAGTGATTGCAAACCAGTCATTGCAGGATGAAGTCCGGATAGCGAATAGTTAGTTAAAGGAAGAATGCTGCTCTGTGCTATCGCCACATTGGTTCGGGCATTATAATAATTACTGTAAGTAGAGATTGGTATTACCATATTCAATCCATCATTGCCACCACTCAATTGCACTATCACCAGAACGTGATCTGTATCTATAACCGGGTCCATCAGCGCCTGCATCAATGGAGAATTACTGTTAAACGCCTTTATTGAATATCCATCCACTACAGCCGGAAGGATTGCAGCGGCAGGAACGGAATTTTTTAGAAAAGTTCTGCGTTTCATACGTAGGTATTTAGGCAATCATGATAATTGGTATTCGGAGAGATTCATCAGGTATTGAAAAAACAATTTCAATCTCCCGTTCACTATATTGTAATTGGCAGTATCGGTGGGGCTTGCGATATAGGCATTCCAGGCATTGGTCCAGTAATAATCCTGTGCCTGGTTACTTAACAGTATCTGCTCTTTTATCTGTTGTTTGGTAGTGGCGGATAAGGGAAAACGATAGATGACAGCCAATGTATCATCGATCAGGGCATTAGGATCCGATGGATTAGGCAGGGTCTTCGCGAATTCAACAGCATTTATTAAAATCTTTTTGCCATTACGGGTATAACCATTTGTGATCATGGTATCGGTAAACTGGTTTCGTTTTGGCAGTGTATCTGCATTGATCCATAGCTCATGGAATTGCGGTTCCTGGTAATAAGCCGGCCATCCGGAAACATTTGGCGGATCCCCAATATCCTGGTTAAGATTCGCAAGCCAGTTCCGGATATAATTCCACATCCCGTAAGCATCTGCATATTCTGTATTGTCATTTGGAAATACAACTCCAAATTCACGAAGACAGCTGATCACATGGTCAACAGGGCTCTTTAAATGGCAACCCTGATTCTGGATGTCAAAAAAATGCTCGCTTTTAAATAAGGCTGCCAATACTGGTTTAATATCATAGTTACTGGCCCGGAATATCTGGGCGAGTGGTGCAATTACATTTGTTTCTGTACCAGCATCTATCCTGTAGTAGACAAACCAGCGGTAGAGGGATCGGCATATATACTTTGATACCTCGTCTTTCGAAAACACCATATTGATCAGATCATCCGTTTCCAGCGCCCCATCAGCGCCAGTTCTTCCAGCGATTATTGTATTATTATAATAAGTAGAAAATTGCTTGCTGGTGGTATCATGTTTGGAAGCATCCCAGAAAACGGTAAAAGTGGTGCCATTGATACGCCAGCCGGTAAATATTTTTGCGGCCTTCTTTACATCATCCTCAGTATAGGCAACTGATGGACCTTTCCCAAGTGTAAATAATTCCTGGAATTCTCTGGCATAGTTCTCATCAGGGGCCGTATTTGTATTCAGGTATCCATTGAGATAACGAAGCATGCCTGCATCAATCGTTACATTCTTTATCAATTGTTTAAAGTTGCCGAGACAGTTTTGCCTTAGCAGTGCATGGTGCCAGTAAATATAATGGGCATTGCCAATCGTATCTGTTTCCGTTCCAAAATGATCAGCCCAAAACAAAGTAAGTTTTTCGCGGATGCTTCTGTCCTGGTTAAGCATTACACCTACCCACCATTTTTTGAAAGAAGCACGCCGGTTACTGTTGAGGGTGCCATCAGAAACAGGAGTATTGATCCAGGTTGCGCCGGGTGCTACAGTGTCTACGGTTGTATAATCATTTACCGGTGGCAAAGGCAATGGTGCGGTTGGATTAAGAAGCTCATCAACTGCCTGGTCAGGCGTACGCGTCAGGAAATAGTCGATATCGGCTTTTCTTGATCCAAACAGTGTGCGTTTCAGCAAATGCTGTACTTCATTTCTTGTCCATGGGCCACTATAAGGATTAATACCGGAGTATGTGCGGAATCGCGCAGCCTGCGCAGGAATAGTTTTGGGTTTCCTGGCGGTCAGAAAATCTCTTCTGTCCATAAATAGAGTTTGTCCTGGGAGGGGGAAGGATGGGCGTATGATATGGAAGTTAACGAAAAGTTTAACCGGTTCGAAAATATTTTGATAACAGAATAGCTATTGTGTAAAACTTGAATAGATCACCGAAGTAAGTTTTGCAACAAGGTCACCATGACTATTAGGCGTATGCTGGGTCATGATCAGGCAAACCAGTCTGGCCTTTGGATCAGCCCAATAGGTAGTGCCATAATAGCCGCCCCAGGAGAAAGTGCCTTTATTGCGCGGCCCCTGGTTCCCGCTTTTCTCAGTGACAATATCGAATCCGAGCCCAAAATCATTTGTTCCATTGTACTTAAAATCCAGCTGATTACTCGTCATCATCTCTACGGTACGGGGCGAAAGAATTCTTTTGCCATTATAAACGCCTTTGTTCAAAAGCATCTGGAGAAAGACGGCATAATCATAGGCAGTAGAGGAAAGCCCTGCTCCCCCACTGAAGAAATGCGTATTTATCATTGGATAATCAGGATCTATATCCCTGAAAGTATGGCTCCATGGGATGATGTGTCCGTTAGGATCTTCGGTATAAACTGCTGGCAAACGATTCCATTTAGCCTTTGGCACATTAAAATAAGTATCCTTCATGCCAAGAGGTTCGAAAATATTCTTTCGAAAAAAATCATCAAGTGTCTGCCCGCTGATCACCTGAATCAGGCATCCTAGCAAATCAGCATTCAAACCATATTGCCATTTTTCGCCGGGCTGAAACGCCAGTGGTAATTTGGCCAGCTTTTTCATTTCAGTCAGCAGGTCGGCATTAAAATATCCTAAACCACTTGGAACTTTTGCTTTTGTATAGATCGCATTCATTCTTTTTGTACCAATAGCAGGATAATCAAGGCCAGAGGTATGCGTGAGGAGGTCGCGGAAAGTGATATTCCGTTTGGCAGGTACAGTAGTATAAGTAGTATCTGCCTCATTGAATTTATCCAGGACTACCTGGTTCATAAACTCAGGAATATAATTACCGATTGGTTCATCCAGTAAAAGCTTACCCTGTTCATAAAGGATCATTATTCCCACGCTGGTAATTGCCTTGGTCTGGCTCATGATCCTGAATATGGCATTGGGGGGCATGGGTTTGGTCCTGGCATCATCGGCAAAACCATAACCTTTGCTTTGGATCAGTATATTGTCTTTAATGATCAGGGTAACTACGCCCTTTTCCCAATCCTTTTGAATATACTCATTTACCAGGCTGTCTACTCGCGCCAGTTTTTTGTAATCCACAGTGGGATTATGCAAACCGGTCTGATCAATTACCTGCGCAAACGATGGTGATATTGAAGCTGAAATACAAAGAAGTAAACAGCCTGAAAGGCGTGAAAGATTTCCCATACGGTCTTACAGTCAATGCGGTGATTAAATATTGGAAATTACGATATGCAAAGGGGTTGAAAAATATTTTTTACAGCAGCATTTTGAAAAGAACTTCTGTCAACAAACAGATCTTTGATCTGGCACCTGGATAAATTTGTCCTTAACGAAAACGTTTCCGTAAATTCTCTAAGATTTTTCACTTATCAGTTTTATTGATGCTTAATATTCATATATTTATATAGCTAGTTAGTGGAACTTTCAAATCGCTAATACCGCAATTTTTGATAACTGCTTCGTGAATTAAAACTTACATGCCGTATGGGAAAATCTACACCTGGGGTGAGGCTCACGCCCCTATTCAGTCTATTTTTTATTGGACTTATTACCCTTTTTTCAACCACAGTTAATGCCAACAATCTGCCGCCACATACTGTGACCGGGCAGATCAGGGATACCAAGAATGAACCGCTTGGCGGAGTTTCCATTCTTGTTAAAGGCACTACTAATGGTACAACCACAAATGCAGATGGCAGGTTTACATTGGCAGATGTTCCTGACAACGGTACGCTTGTGATCAGCTTTACGGGCTATGCCTCGCAGGAAATTGCCGTGAAGGGGAAAACTGAATTTTTGGTCAGTATGGAACTGACTACACTTAACCTTGATGAGGTGGTGGTAACGGGGTATGGAACCCGGGCCAAGAAAGATGTAACCGGTGCTATTGCACAGGTTAAGGTAACTCAATTGGAAAATGAAAATCCTCCCAGCGTACAGGATGCATTACGTGGTAATGTGCCTGGTATTGTTGTCACCTCAAGTGCTACAGCAAAAGGAGGCGGTAACCTGCAGATAAGGGGTAAGAATTCCATATCGGGTGTCTCCTCTCCTTTAATTGTGTTGGATGGAGTTATTTACCAGGGGGATCTTTCCGATATCAACCCCAATGATATCTCCACCATTGATATCTTAAAAGACGCCAGTTCTGCCGCGGTATATGGTGCCAAAGCTGCCAGTGGAGTTGTGCTTGTGACTACCAAAAAGGGATCTGGCACTAAACCATCTATCGGGTTTAATTCCAATATTGGCCTGGCAACGCTGGCCATGGATGAGCCCTTATACGATGGGCCTGGATTTGTACATTGGAGATCAGATGTATTAAAAAGCCAAAACATCACTACGGCAAAACCATTTCAATATGATGATCCGCGACAGCTTCCTTCCAATATTACTACAGCCCAGTGGCTGGCGTATGATAATTCCTCGCCTACAGCTGATCCTGTAGATATCTGGCTGACGCGTTTAAAATTATTGCCGGTAGAACGGGATAATTATAGAAAGGACAAACAGACCAACTGGTATGATATGATGTTCCAGACTGGTGTGCGTAATGACCATACCGCATCCATATCTGGAAGAAAGCAGGATGTTTCTTATTATATGTCTGCCAACTATAATCACAACCAGGGGTACCTGGTGGGTGATGAATTCACGACTTACCGTATACGTATAAACCTGGAAGCAAAAGCAGCCAAATATCTTACTGCTGGTATTAACCTGCAATATGCAGACCGTGATGAAGGTCAGGTACCTGTTACCTGGGGACAAATGGTAAACGCTTCTCCTTATGGTGAAGTATATAAAGCAGATGGCGTAACCTTGCGTGATAGCCCTAATGATGATGTGGGAAATAACCTGAATCCTTTCCTGGATAATGTATATACCAATCGTCTTCGAAAATACAATACAGTATTTGGTTCTATCTACCTGAAAGGCCAGTTGCCCTGGGGATTCTCTTACCAGACGAACTTTACACCCAATTATGAGTTTTACCGGAATTTCAATGGTACATCAGCAAAAGATTTCCGTGTTTCTGCACGTAAGGGAGTTGCATCGCGCCAGAATCGTTCAACCTTCAACTGGCAGATTGACCAGCTGTTAATGTGGAACAAAACATTTGGTCAACACCGCTTTGACGCAACATTCCTTTTCAACTCAGAAAAATGGCAACAGTGGGATGAAACAATGACCAATGAAGGATTTGATCCTAATGATAATCTGAGCTATCATAATATTGGAGCTGGTATCAAACCGGTAATTACCAGTAATGACCAGGTTAGTACGGGAGACGCGTTGATGGCCCGTTTGAATTATTCTTTCCAGGACAGATACCTGTTAACAGCCTCTATCCGTCGCGATGGTTATTCAGCATTTGGATTGAAGAATCCCAGAGCTAATGCTCCTTCGGTTGCATTAGGCTGGGTAATGACCCAGGAGAAATTCCTGGAGAATATTCCATTCCTGAATTATGCAAAACTTCGTTTTTCATGGGGAGTAAATGGTAACCGTGATATTCCGGGTAACCTCGCACGTTATGGCGCCCTTTCTGATCTCACCACCGGCAAATACCAATTGATCACACCAAGTGGTCAGATTCTGCTGGTTTCACAATTATATGTAAACAGATTACAGAACCCAGACCTGAAATGGGAAAGAACAACCTCTTATAATGGAGGGCTTGATTTCTCTATCTTCAAAAGCAGGATCAGTGGTTCTATTGATGCTTACAGGAAATCCACAAAAAATCTTCTCGTAACAAGAGTATTGCCGGATGTTACCGGATTTACCAATGTGCTTTTCAATATTGGAGAAGTTCGCAACCAGGGCGCTGAACTAAGTCTTAGTTCAATAAATATAAGCAAGCCCAATTTCTCATGGCGTTCCATAGCAACGCTGACAGTTAACAGGAACAAGATCATTCACCTGTATGGGGAGACCAATGACTATGATGCAACAGGGAAGGTGATTGGCAAGTCAGAAAAAGATGATCCCAGCAATCGCTGGTTCATTGGCCATGATATTGATGCGATATGGGACCTTAAGATACTGGGTGTATGGCAACAAAACGAAGCTACTGATGCTGCCAAATACGGTGTGCGTCCGGGAGACTTCAAACTACAGGATGTAAATAATGATGGCAAGTTCTCCGATGCAGACCGCCAATTCCTTGGATTCAGAAATCCAAGATTTATGTGGAGTTTGCGGAATGAGTTTACATTCCTGAAGAACTTCGATTTCTCCTTCCTGATCTACTCCAGCTGGGGAATGTCAGAAGAATTTAACCAGGCCAAGAATAATGGCGGATTCATTGACAGGCAGAATTCCTATAAAGTTCCTTACTGGACACCGGAGAATCCCATCAATGACTATGCAAGACTGTTCTCCAGTAATGGTAGTGCGGGTTTTAGCGCCTACAGAAAAACTTCTTTTATTCGTTTGAGCACAATGGCACTGGCTTATACGGTACCTGCCAGCTTCCTGGGAAGAGCCAAAATTCAGAATCTAAAAGTATATGTGAATGTGAACAACCTTGCGGTTTACCAGCCTGAATGGAACTGGTGGGATGCTGAGTTCAGAGTGAATCCACCAACTGACAGAAATATAATACCTCCTCCGAGGTATTACACTTTAGGCGTTAATCTGACCCTCTGATTTGTATCACATCAAAAAGTTGAAAAATGAAAAAGAATATTAAATATATAACTGGTACGGCACTAATGGCAGGAATGCTGTTTGGTTCCTTAGGTTGCAAAAAAGAATTTCTCAAACCAGAGCCTCTCTCCTTTTATGAGCCCAATGAGACCTATGTGGATGCAGCAGCCATGAAAGCGGCGCTGATTTCATGTGCAAGAAATCTTCGCCAGGAATTTTATGGTGGAAATCCTCCGATTTTAACGGAAATGCTCTTTTCCGAGACTTCTGTAGAAGGTACTACAGATAAATCAGGACCTGCACAGGATCTTAACCTGGTTATTACACCTGACCTTGCGGGTTTTGAAGATGATGACCACAATAAGATCTATACTTACTGGAGAGAAGGGTATGCGGCAATTAAATATGCGAATACAGTTATTTCAAGGATCAACAATGCCACCTATGCCAATCAGGCTGAACGTAATTCCATTCTGGGCGGAGCCTATTTTCACAGGGCTTACCGATATTATAAACTGACCAACCAGTTTGGAGATGTTCCGGCAATCATGAAAGAGATTACTGCCCCTCAGCTTGAATTCTATTCTACCAAGCGGGAAGTGATCCTTAAACAGATTAAACTGGATCTTGATTCTGCAT
>Ga0136846_1235026_pt1 | contig 10214 bp, 4 predicted proteins | sample HopSoiMetagenom2_FD_96841 | JGI IMG/M metagenome (GOLD analysis project Ga0136846, IMG submission 96841) | Grasslands soil microbial communities from Hopland, California, USA - 2 Assembly 2016 (version 4) | ecosystem: Environmental > Terrestrial > Soil > Grasslands | place: USA: Hopland... | reverse complement strand
TTGCAATAGCGCCAGAACGGCGTGTCGTCGCGCTCGGTGATCTTGTAGTGGGCGATCAGGAAGTCGCGGATATTGACGTAGTCGGCTTCCATCTCGGCGTTGAAGCGGTCGACGAGCAGCGGGTTGAAGCCGCCCTGGGGGAACATCGCCAGCAGCTTGGAGATCCCAACCTGCACCAGGTGGATGCTGGTGCTTTCCAGCGGTTCGAGGAAGCCGCTGGCCAGGCCCAGGGCGACACAGTTGCCGACCCACGACTTGCGGCGGCGGCCGGTGGTGAAGCGCAGGATGCGCGGCTCGGCCAGGGCCTCGCCGTCCAGCCGGGTCAGCAGCAGGCGGGCGGCCTCGTCCTCGCTCAGGAACTGGTCACAGAACACATAGCCGTTGCCGGTGCGGTGCTGAAGCGGGATGCGCCACTGCCAGCCGGCCTCGCGGGCGGTGGCGCGGGTGTAGGGAACCGGGTCCTCGACCTTGGCGCAGGGGACGGCGGCGGCGCGGTTGACCGGCAGCCATCGGCTCCAGTCCTCGTAGCCGGCCTGCAGAGTCTCCTCGATCAGCAGGCCGCGGAAGCCTGAGCAGTCGACGAACAGCTGGCCGTGGACCGTCTGGCCGTCCTTGAGGACCAGGCGCTCGATCAGGCCGCTCTCGCCGTTGCGCTCGACGCCGACCACCTGGCCCTCGATCCGGCGAGCGCCGCGCTTCTCGGCATAACGGCGCAGATAGGCGGCGTAGAGGCTGGCGTCGAACTGGAAGGCGTAGTTGATGCCGGGCAGGCCGGTGGGGCGGCCGTCGCCGCCGCCGGTGCGGCCGAACCGCTTCTGGCGGGCCGCCTCGGTCTCGGCGTTGAAGCGGCCGTGGTCGGTCCCGCCGCCCGACTGCATCCAGCGCAGCCAGTAGTGGTTGAAATTGATCCCGTCCATGTCGACGCCGAACTGGCCGAACGGATGGAAATAGCCGTGGCCCTCGCGCCGCCAGCCGACGAACTCGATCCCCAGCTTGAAGGTGGCGTTGGTCTCGCGGACGAACTCGTCCTCGTCCAGGCCGAGCACGTTGTTGAACAGCGTGATCATCGGGATCGTCGCCTCGCCGACCCCCACCGTGCCGATCAGCTCGGATTCGACCAGGGTGATCGTATAGGCCTGGGTTCCCATTACCTTGGACAGGGCGGCCGCCGCCATCCAGCCCGCCGTGCCGCCGCCGACGATGACGATGTCTCGAATGCGATGGACGGGCATCGGCGGCCTTTCAGAACGCGTAGGACGAAGGCGCGGGGGCCAGCAGGTCGAGCTGGGCCTCCAGCGAGGGCATGGCCCGCACCTCGGCGGCGATGAAGCCGAGCATGCGCTGGAAGCTGCGCATCAGCTCGTCTCGCGGCACGGTGTCGGCCCGGGGATCGTAGGCGCGCGGGATCAGGCCGTGGCCGATCAGGATCGCGGTCCAGTTCTCCTCCAGGAAGGTCTCGTCGTCATAGAGGGCGATCGCGCCGCGGGCGGCGAACAGGTCGAGCTTGTAGGCCAGGGGCGTCGGCGGGGCGGCGGCCCGCAGGCGATCCCAGAACGGCTCGTCCAGGCGCTCGTTGAGGCGGTAATGGGCGATCTGGAAGTCGCGCAGGTGGCGGGCGTGGGCCGCGACGGCGTCGTTGTAGGGCCCGGCCTCAATCATCTGGTCGGCGTCGACCGGGAACAGGGTGATCAGGTGCGACAGCCCGACATGGATCATGTGCAGCGGCGCGGCGTCCAGCGGCTCCAGGCCGGTCCCGGCCTCGCCGATCGCCACGCAGTTGCCGGTCCACAGGGCCGAGCGGCCGCCCACCGCCAACGGGCTGACCACCGCGTCGCCCAGCCTCAGGCCGGTCAGCACCGCGGCGGTCCGGGCCATCTCCGCGTCCGGAATCCGGCGGGAGTCGTAGGCCGCGATCACCGGCGTGCGGTCGCGCAGCGGGAACATCCCGACCCAGCCGTTGGCGAAGGCCGATATCCGGCTCATGGCCGGCAGCGGCGCCAGCCGAGGGCCGGAGGCGGTCAGGACCCGGTCGCAGCCGAACCACGGCGACCAGGACTCGAACGGCACGTCCAGCGCCTGTCCGGCCAGCACCGCGTCCGGCCCCGAGGCGTCGACGAACAGGTCGGCGGCGATGGTCTCTCCGCCGGCCAGGCTGACCGAGGCGATACCGCCGGGCGCGCGCGCCACGCCGTCCAGCACCCCGGCGACCCGCCGCACCCCGGCCTGCACCGCCTTGTGGCGCACCCAGCGGACATAGGCCGAAGCGTCCAGGTGATAGCCGCTGCGAGCCTTGGAGAATTCGTGGGTCGCCGGGCTGTGGACCATGACCCGGCCGTGCTTGGCGGCCGCCGCGCCCAGACAGAACTCCTCCAGCGGTACGGTGAGCCCCTCGGCCCGGGCCCTCAGCCACAGGGGCAGGAACTCGACCTGGCGGATCGCCGCGCCCTGGCTGTCATAGGCGTGGACGAACGGCGGGCGCGAGCGCGACCAGTTGGCGAACTGCTGACCCAGGACGTTGACCCCGGCGCAGGCCGCCAACACCTCGACCTCGTCCAGGCCCAGCAGGCGGTGCAGGCCCTCCAGGGCCGGCAGGCCGACCGCCACGTCGACGGCGCGCAGCATCGATGGCAGCTCGACGACGGTGATGCTGACGCCCTGGCGGCCGAAGGCGCGCTGCAGGCCCAGGGCCGTCAGCCAGGCGGCGATATCGCGGCCGACGATGGCGACGCTGCGGACCGGGCGGCTCAAGACGCCGCCCCTTCCGGGGTCCGGACCGCGGCGGGCGAGGGGCAGTAGCCGGCGACGAAGGCGGCGTGGTCGCCCATGCCTTCGGCCGCCCCGGCGACCTGGGCCCGCAGCTGGTCCATGGCCGCGGTCATCCGCTCATAGGGCAGGTTGTCGACCAGCGGGTCGTAATGCCCCGGCCGCAGGCCCTGGCCGACCAGCACCGACAACCAGCTGGGCGGCGAGAACAGGCCGTCTTTGTACTGGCGGATGTGGCCGCGGTGCTGGAACAGCGCCATCTTCCGGCGCAGCGAGTCCGGCACGTCCATGTCGCGGCAATGGGCCCACAGCGGGGCGTCGTCGCGGGCGTTGGCGTGGTAGTGCAGGATCAGGAAGTCGCGCACCCGCTCGTACTCGACATCCATCAGCCGGTTGAACTCGGCGGCCAGGGCCGGGTCGATCGCCGGGCCGGGCAATAGCTTCAGCAGGTTGGTGACGGCGATCTGGATCAGATAGATGCTGGTGCTTTCTAGAGGCTCGAGGAAGCCGCTGGCCAGGCCCACGGCGATGCAGTTGCGCGCCCAGGACGTCGTCCGACGGCCGGCCCGGAAGCGCAGCGGCCTCGGCTCATCCAGGGCCGCGCCGTCGAGATTGGCCAGCAGGGTCGCGGCCGCCTCGTCGTCGCTGAGAAACCGGCTGGCATAGACGTAGCCGTTGCCGGTGCGGTGCTGCAGCGGGATGCGCCATTGCCAGCCGGCGGCCAAGGCGGTGGAGCGGGTATAGGGGGTCAGGGGCCCGACCCGCTCGCAGGGCACGGCCATGGCCCGGTCGCAGGGCAGCCAGTGCGTCCAATCCTCGTAGTCGACGCCCAGGGCCTGGCCCATCAGCAGCGAGCGGAAGCCCGAACAGTCGATGAACAGGTCGCCCTCGACCACCGCCCCCGACTGCAGGGTGATCGACGCCACATGGCCGTCGGCCGGCCGCAGGGCGACGTCGACGATCTTGCCCTCGGTGCGGTTCAGGCCGCGCAGCTCGGCGAACTCGCGCAGGAAGCGGGCGTAGAGATTGGCGTCGAAATGGTAGGCGTAGGCGAAGGTGGCGTTGATTCCCCCCTCCTCCGTGGTCGGAAACGCGAACCGGTTCTTGCGGCCGGCGACGATCGGCAGGCAGAAGTCCTCGATGGCGTCGGCGCGGCCGTGCTGCAGGGCCTTGGTCCAGTACTGGTAGAACGGCACCCCGCCCATCGGCTTGCCGTGCACGCCGAAGGGATGGATGTAGGACGAACCCTTGAAGCCCCAGTCGACGAACTCGATGCCCAGTTTGAACGTGGCGTTGGTCTGGCGCATGAAGTCGGCCTCGACCACGCCGATATAGTCGTTGAACTCCTTGATCTGCGGCAGGGTGGCTTCGCCGACCCCGACGATGCCGATCTCGTCGGACTCCACCAGCCGTACGTCGCAGACGCCGGGCGGCAGCGCGCCGACCAGGGCCGCGGCGCACATCCAGCCGGCCGTGCCGCCGCCGACGATCACCACCTTCAGGGGCGCGGGCATCTAGGGAAACTCCGGGCGGGGGTGTGGCGCCGCGCCGTCCGCGCGGGCGGGGACCTGAAGGCGGGCGGGGCAGCTGGCGTGGCCGATGTCCTCGATCTTGCCGAAGCGCGCGGGGCGCGGCTCGGAAGCGGATGATCGCGGCGAACGGCCGGCCTGTCAAAGGGGTGGAGGCCAGGCGCGCCGCGCAAGGCGACGCGCCCGCCTGAGGTCGCCTAGTACTTCATCCGCACGCCCATCTGGATGCGGCGGTCGTTCTTGAACCAGGCGTTGGGCGTCAGGGTCCGGCCCTTGTCGAAGTCGGTGACCTGCTGCTTGAGCACCGTCTCGGTGGCCAGCAGGTTGCTGCCCTGCAGGCTGATCTCGACATTGTCGCTGACCTTGTAGCGGACGGAGGCGTCGAGGAAGCCGGCGGCCTTCTGCCAGACCGGGAAGGCCACGCAGCAGTCCACCGCCGTCACCAGGTACTCCGAGCGCCAGTTATAGGCCCCGCGTAGCGCCCAGGGGCCCTTCTCGTACATCAGCACCACGTTGTAGGCGTGCTTCGACAGGCCTTCGAGCGCGTTGACCTTGATGCTGTCGACCGCCGACTGCACGCCGCCGCCGGCGGTGCCGGCGCTGCCGTCGTTGGAGGTGGGGGTGATGTTGGTGTTCACGATCCCCTTGTTCTTCACATAGGTGTAGTTGGCCTGCACCCCCAGGCCGTCGAAGGGCGCGGGCAGGAAATCGAAATAGCGCTGATAGGCCACTTCGAAGCCCTGGATCTTGGCCCCCTTGCCGTTGACCGGCTCGTTGACCTTGACCGTGCGGGTCACGCCGTTGGTGGTGAAGGTCTCGTTGAAGTCCCCAAACTGGATGTAGTCGTGGAACTGCTTGTGGAACACGGCGAACGAGAACGACCCCACCTCGGCGAAATAATGCTCCAGCGACAGGTCGAACTGATCGGCGGTGATCGGCTTCAGGCGCGGGTTCTGCGAACTGGCCGTGTAGTAGGGTGCGACCGAGACGATCTTGCCGGCGGAGTCCCGCACCCAGCGCGGATCGGTGGGGTCGTCGAGGCTGGGCAGGTTGGCGCTGATCGCGCGGTAGTTCTTCAGGTTGCCCATGTCGGGCCGGGCCATCGATCGCGAGGCGGCGAAGCGCAGCAGCCATTGGTCGTTCAGGTCGAACTTGATGTTGAAGCTGGGTAGCCAGTTTTCGTGGTTGGTGGTCACCGTGTTGCTGCTCGAGGCGCCCGTATTGAACGCCCGCTCATCGGCCGTGATGTAGCACCCCATGGTCTTGGTGATTTCCGGGGCGGGCTGACCCGGCAACGGCGCGCCCCGGTCGGCGCACAGCAGCTGGCTGGCGTCGAACGTCGTCGGGAAGGCGGTGGTGCCGGCGCTCTCGATCGTGGTCTTGACGTAGCGGACACCGATATTGCCCGAAAAGGTGTGTCCGAACAGGGCAGCCTTGTCGCCGCCGAACTTCAGCATCGCATAGGCGGCCTTGGTTTCCTCCGAAACGTTGAGGATTTCCGACGGCAGGAAACAGGCGACCTCGGCCACGCGCTTGCCCTTGCCCGAGCACAGGGCGTTCCAGTCGCCGACGCCGGTCGAGGCCGTGCCCAGCGCCTGCTGCATGCCGGCGTGGTCCTTCAGCTTGTCCAGGTTGAAGAACACGAACTCCTGCGGCGACAGCAGGCCGCCGCCGTAGAAGTCGTCGCTGAAGCGGCGAGTGTCGGAGAGGCCGCGCTGGTAGCCGGTGAAGGCCGTGCCGTTGGTGGTCGACGGATTGTACTGGTCGATGTTGTACCAGGCGGCGTTGTTGCTCCAGGTGTTGGCGATGTTGCCCCAGTTGTAGCTGCCCCAGCGCACCGTCTGGTCGCGATCGGCGTAGCGCACGCCGACCTTCAGCGATTCCAGCCAGCTGGAGTCGAACAGGTATTGGGCGTCGGCTCGCGCCGCGAACTCGTCGCCCTCGGACTTCTCGATGTGGTCCTGGACGTAGTTGTAGCGATAGGCGTTGGGGTTCAACAGGCCGCCGGGCGCCAGGTTGATGTTGGTTCCCGGCAGCAGGGTCAGCTTGGGGTGCTTGCCGGTGGCGTCCAGGCCGATATTGGCGAACGACTGCTGGCCGACGCCGATGTCGTAGTTGTCGACCGTGGACTCGACCTTCTGGACGTCGAAATTGAACCGCCACTGGTCGGTGGGGTTCCACTTCAGGTTAAAGCCGAGGTCCTCGGTGACGTTGGTGCCGGTGCTGTAGCGGGTGTCGGTCGAGAAATCGCCGCCGCGCCGGGCCGGGGTGCAGCCGTTCCAGCCGTAGCAGGCGTTGACCATCGGCTGGCCCGCGCTGTTCTGGGCGATCTGCGCGGACTCCGCGTCGTTCAGGCCCCACCAGCCGATGTCCGAGGTCATCACCCCGGTCTGGAAATTGCCCTGGTCGTCGAAGGTGAAGTCCGGCGTGCCCGGGGCCGGCTGCGGGATTAGCGTGCTGCCGGGCTTGACGTGAAAGCCGGTCGGCTGGGCGAACAGGCTGAACGGGCTGGCGGTGGCGACATACTCATGCCAGGTGTTCTCATATTCCGAGCGGTTGTACTGCAGGGTGGCCAGGAACTTGTGGTCATGGTCCTGCCACTGGGCCGCGAAGGCGGCGCCGTTGCGGGTGCGGTCATAGGTGTTGTCGCGGAACGACACGCTCGACGGGATGTATTTCAGGCCCTTGCCGGCATAGATCCCCTCGTCGAAGATCGCGGTCCGGCCGTACTGGATGCCCTCGGAATTGGTCACCACCTTGGAATAGGCGTAGTTGGCCATCAGGCCGAACTCGCCGATGGCGGTGTCCCAGCGGTCGCTCCAGATGCCCGAGACGCTGGGCGTCACCCGGTCGGCGAGGTCGCCGTACGAGGCGTCGACCGACAGCGAGAACAGCCGGCCCGTCGAATCGAACGGAGTGCGGGTGCGCAGGTTGATGGTGCCGGCGATGCCGCCCTCGATCAGCTCGGCGGTCTGGTTCTTGTAGGCGTCGACGCCGGCCATCAGCTCGGGCGAGATGTCGCCCCAGCCCAGGCCGCGCGAAGAGTTGGCGCTGAAGCTGTCGCGGCCGTTGAACTCCGAGCGCACCTGCGGCAGGCCGCGGACGATGACGCCCGAGGGCTCGGCCGAGAAGTGGGCGGTGTCGGAGGTGGCGGCGAACCGGTTGACGGTGATGCCGGCCACCCGCTGCAGGGCCTCGGCGACCGACTTGTCCGGGAAGGCGCCGATATCGCTGGCGGTGATCGAGTCGACCACAGTGTCGGCGCTGCGCTTGAGCTGCTGGGCCGACTTCAGCGCCTGGCGGACGCCGGTGACGACGACTTCAGTGACAGCGGTGTCATCAGCAGCGGCGGCCTGGCCGTCCGGAGCCGGCGCCGCCGCCTGCGCCAAGGCGGCCGCCGGGGCCATGCTCATCGCCACCGCGCCGAGCACCGCCATCGAGGCGCTGCAACCCAACGCCCGTCGTGCGGACGCCCTACCCAGTTTCTTCATGCCTGATATCCTCCCGAGGTTATCCGCGACGGTTCGTCGCGATTAGTTTTCTTATTTCAGTGACTTGTCGCGTGGCCGCAGGCGAACGCCGGCGGTCTATGCTGCTGGATCAAGTGCTGAGTTCGCCCCGCGCCCCCGCGCGAATGCGTCTGTCCCCTCCCCCTGCAAGCGCTTCCGACAGCGCTGTCTCGTTTATGTCGCCCGTTGCGGGACGGTGACCGTCCGGCGACATGGATTAATAAAACCAAATTGAAGTAATTTGCAACTGGCGTTGAAAGGGCCAGCGCCTGGGCGATATCGGCCCATGGCGGCGCATGCTCGCACGGGCGTTGGCGAGCCTTAAGTTCGGGGTGTTTGAACGGGGTGGCGACGGAGGGTGGGCGGCCGATGCGGTCACGGCTTTTGACCCGCTACGCAGATCTTAAAATCCGGCCTTCCTTCTCCCCTCGCGGGAGAAGGCGGCCTCGCGGAGCGAGGTCGGATGAGGGGTCGATCGCGCGTTCCGCCGCGTCGGGCGGAACGGCCGGGCGTGGCGGTCGCCCTCTGAGAGACCCCTCACCCGACGGTCCTTCGGACCGCCACCCTCTCCCGCAAGGGGAGAGGGAAAGGGTCGACTCGCGTCCTAGTCGGCCTTGGCCAGCTGGACCAGCACGATGTCGTTGGCGTGCATCGCCAGGTCCAGCGACAGGCGGCCGTCGCGGCCGACCTGCACGGTGCGGTCCTTTTCCGGCAGGTCCCGGGTCAGGTCCTGCAGGTGCTGAACCTGAGCGGGATCGAGGGTCTTGGGCGCGCCCATTTCGAGATAGGCGCTGTAGGCGTCGTTGGTCTTGTAGCCGGTGCGGCGTACGGTCAGCCGATAGGCGCCAGGCTTGAGATGGGCGAAGGCCAGCCGGGCGGTTCCCGTGTCGGCGGCCGGATGGACCTTGGTGTAGTACGGTCGATTGCTGACCTTCTGGTCGGGCTGCTCCCAGTCGAAGACCAGGGCCGAGACCTTGTCGCCGTCCACCGAGGCGAAGACCTCGCGATCGGTGCTCGGCAGTTCCAGGCCCTTCAGCGCATTGAGATATTTGTAGGCGAACCAGGCCGGCTTGCGCACGCCCTGCGGATTCATCAGGCCGAAGCCGCCCTGGAACGGGGCGGTCGGGGGGCCCGGCTCCTCGAACAGGTCGGTATAGGTCCAGTAGCTCATGCCCTGGGCCAGGCCCTGGGTCCGCTTCAGCTTCTCCAGGATGTAGGCGGCGCTGACATAGGAGTCGTGGACGGAGTCGCGCGGCGTGTAGCTGGTGCTCCATTCGGTGAAATAGAGCGGCAGGGTCGGGAACGGCGAGGCGGCGATCTGCTCGCGCACCCGGCGCACGTCGCCGACGATGGCGTCCGGCGACGGCGACAGCTTGGTGTCCTGCTCGCCCTTCTCGTCGAGGAAACCGCCGTCGACGCCGTAGGTGTGGGTCGAGACGAAGTCGACGCCCGAACCGCTCTTGGCGACATGGGCCAGGAACTCCGGCACCCAGGCCGCGCCGGCCGTCGACGGACCGCCCACGCGAAGGGTGGGATCGATCGCCTTGATGGCCCGGGCGGTGACGTCATAGAGCTCGAAATAGGCGGCTTGGTCGGCCTTTTCCCAGAAGCCGTCGAGATTGGGCTCGTTCCAGACCTCGAAGAACCACTTGCGCACCTCCTCGACGCCGTAGCGCTGGCGGACATGCTTGATGAAGGCGTCGATCAGGTCGCGCCAGGGCTCGAGCTTGGGGTGCGAGCTGTTGCCCTTCCAGTAGAAGATCGTCTGTTCGGAGGACTTCATGGCGTCGGGCGTGAAGCCCAGCTCGACGAACGGCCGGATGCCCTTGGCCAGCAGGTCGTCATAGAGCTGGTCGAGGCCGGTCCAGTCATAGACGATCTTGCCGTCGACGTTCTTCACCGTGCCCAGCACGTCGTGGAAGATGGCGTGGAAGCGGATGTAGCGGAAGCCCAGCTCGTCGACGGCGGTCTTCAGCTGGGCCTGGCTGTCGGGCCGCCGCAGGGTGCCGGGATAGTCCGAGCCGACCGACAGGTCGAAGAAGCGGTCGACGGGCTTGTTGGCCTTGGCGATGTCGAGGGCGATGACCCGGGCGGGCGCCTTGGGGGCCTTGGCCAGGGCGGCCGCGGCGGTCGCCAGGCCCGGCAGGGCGGACAGGCCGGCGATCAGCCGGCGGCGGGACAGTGTCATCGGGCTAGGCCTCCCCTTGTTTGTTGCCCCAGAGCTAACCCGCCTTGGTACCGGTATCAAGAGGGGATGGGGACCTGGAGCGCAGACCGGTGCAGAGCATTTGTGGGGCGAGGAAGCCCCGATGCTCCAGGACAAGCGGCGCGCGGCGCCCGGCGCAGCGCCGTGGCTCTAGACATGACACGGGCTTCGCGCCCCGCCGGCGTACGTAACCGCGATGCCCGGAAG
>Ga0136846_1234402_pt1 | contig 10214 bp, 10 predicted proteins | sample HopSoiMetagenom2_FD_96841 | JGI IMG/M metagenome (GOLD analysis project Ga0136846, IMG submission 96841) | Grasslands soil microbial communities from Hopland, California, USA - 2 Assembly 2016 (version 4) | ecosystem: Environmental > Terrestrial > Soil > Grasslands | place: USA: Hopland... | reverse complement strand
TTGCGGCAGGCTGGCGTCCAGGTTGCCTCGGGAATTCTGGAAGAAGAAGCGCGCCCGATTAACGATGCTTTCGCAAAGTACATTCGTTATCGCCTTCCGCTGGTCACTCTAAAGGCCGGCATGACGCTCGACGGAAAAATTGCGCCTCCTCCGGAAGATGTGGTCGGAACTCCCGCGATGGGAGCGGGGGGGCCAACTGGGGGCTGGATTACCAGCGACGAAGCTCGGGCACACGTGCAGCAGCTGCGGCATCAGCATGATGCGATTCTGGTGGGAGTAGGAACGGTCATCGCCGATAATCCGCTGCTGACGGATCGCAGCGGGTTGCCGCGCCGTCGTGCGTTGCTGCGCGTAATTGTCGACTCGCATCTGCGCCTGCCGCTAACTTCGCGTCTTGCCCAGACCGCTCAAAACGATGTCATGGTCTTCTGTTCGTTTGCGGAAGAAAAGAAGAAGCAGCAACTTCGGGAGCATGGAATTCAAGTAGAGCAGGTCGCACCGGCGGGAGTGGATGGGCGTCCCGACCTGCAGGCCATTTGCCGGCGACTGGCGGAGCGCGAAATCATCAGCGTCATGATCGAGGGGGGTGCGCTGGTCAACTGGACCGCGCTGGCGACCGGCATCGTCGACAAAGTGTTTCTGTACTACGCTCCGAAAATTCTGGCGGGAACCGGCTCAGTACCGTTCGCCGCCGGCCCCGGATTTCGTAAGATGAGTGAAGCCGCGCATCTGAAATGGTTCCGCCTGCACCGCTTCGGCGAAGATTTTGCGGTGGAAGGATATTTGCGCGATCCGTACCTGGATTAAGGGTTTGGTAGGGTAACAGCTTCGTTAGCGCAAGCGAGATCGGGATTGAGAAATGCTCGAGGATGTAGCCGTCAATGCCGTTCTTTGAATTTTGATTCATTCAGATCCGCGCACATCCGTGTAATCCGTGGCGCCTTTTATGTTTACTGGAATCGTTGAAGAAGTTGGGCGAGTAGTCGCCGTGAAGACCAGCGGCCAGCGCAGGAAGGTGACCGTTGCCTGCGCGCAGATTCTTCCCCAGATAAAAACCGGCGACAGCGTTTCGGTTAGTGGCGTCTGCCTGACCGCGGTCGACATCACCAACGAGTCTTTCAGCGCCGATCTGGCACAGGAAACCTGGCAGCGAACATCCTTCTCGCGATTGAAACAAGGCTCGCTGGTGAATCTAGAACTTCCAATGCGCGCCAACGGTCGTTTCGACGGTCACGTGGTTCAAGGTCACGTGGATGGAGTCGGCACCGTGATTTCCTTTGCGCCGGTTCCCGATGGCAACGACTACGTTTTAACCATAAACGTGCCGTCCGAGCTGACGCGTTACATTGTCGCCAAAGGATCGATGGCAATTGAGGGAATCAGTCTGACCGTGGCTGCAATCGAAGGCACGCAAGTCAGGGTCGCAATCATTCCACATACCGCCGAGTTAACCAATTTGCAGTCGTTGGAGACGGGCGATCCGGTGAACCTCGAAGTGGATGTGATCGCCAAGTATGTGGAGAAAATGATGTCGCCAGGAAAGGCGAGCAGTTCGATCACGCTGGAGAAGCTGGTGCGGGCGGGATTTTGAGAATCAAGCGCCCAGATCCAAAGCATCCAACTCCAGAAATTCCTGCACTATCGGTTCGTCGCATTTCTCCAGTTCGGGATAGGTTCCGAAAAAAAGAGCTTTGCTTTCGTGCAGAAACACTACGCGGTCGGCGAGCTTTTTTGCCAGACGCATGTCATGAGTGACGACGACGCTGGTGAGGTGAAGTTGAATTTTCAGGCGCTTCATCAAATCGCCGAGCAACTGAGCCATCATGGGATCGACCATGGTGGTCGGCTCGTCGTAGAGAACGCATTCCGGCTGCGATGCCAGGGCGCGGGCGATGGCCACCGACCGCTTCATTCCGGTGGAGAGCTCCGCCGGAAACTGCTCCGCCATTTCTTTAACTCCCACCATTTCCAGCAGGCCATTTACGATCTGGAAAATTTGTTCTTCACTCAAGTCGCCGCGCTCGCGTAGGGGAAACGCCGCGTTTTCGGCGACGGTCAGCGAATCGAAAAGCGCGCCGCTCTGGAAAACCATAGTGACCTTTTTGCGAATGCGCTCCAGTTCTTTCTCCGGATAATCGGTAATGTCTTCATGGGCAACGATGATGCGGCCGGAGTCGGGCTTGAGGAAGCCGAGAATGTTCTGCAATGAAACCGACTTCCCTACTCCGCTGCGGCCCAGGATGCATACGGTTTCGCCCGTCCTCACGTCAAAGCTGACGTGATCGAGCACGCGCTTTTCGCCGAAGGCCTTCGACACATCGCGGAAATCGATGTATGGCCCGGACTCAGTTGCAGCCTGCGTCGGTTCAGTAATAGTGAGGTCGGACATTCTTGTATTCAAACAGGCGCGCCAGTCTGCGCCTCGACATCATCATAATGCTTGCGACGTAAGAGCCTTGCTTGCCTGCTCCCATTCTTCCGGCGTGTTCAAATTTCGAAACATCGATGAAGTAAACCCTGCGGCGACAATTTCGTGCTCGCCGATCACCCGCGTTTGAACCGCGTCAAACAGGACATCGATCTTGTTTCGCCCAGCCACCAGCGCGCTCTCTGCTACTTCGTAAAAAGGCTTACGGTACACGGCGCAGAGCGGCTGAAGATATCCATTTGCCTGTGGAACCGCGACCGTGGCTTCCGAGCGTCGGGCCTCCGACACGACATACTCAAGGAATTCAGGCTTAAGAAACGGCAGGTCCACCCCACAAATCAGATTGAAATCAGTTCCTGACGCAGCCAGTGCCGCATGAATCCCGCCTAGCGGGCCGCGGTCTGGGTAAACATCCGCCACTGCATTTCCGAAAACCTCATACTTCGCAGGATCGCCAGCGATCCGTACATCCCCGGTGACCGCACGGGCAATCGAAATCGCGCGTTCGATCAACCTGCGCCCACCCAATTCCAGCAGGGCCTTGTCCGAACCCATCCGAGAACTGCGCCCCCCCGCCAGAACGAAAGCCGTAAGTTCAGCCACACAGCGATGATACAGCCATATTTCTTAGCCGCCGGCCCCCATGAGGAGACTTCGCCGCACAAGCCACCCTGAGGACGCAAGCACCACTTTCAGAAAACTCCGTTGCCCCTCCGCCGCCAATTCTCGTACACGAAAGTAACCTACCGCATTTGGCGGTTCCGTTGGATGATGGGTTTGCCACGCTTGCCGCTAGGCGAACTCCGATGCCACAAAAGCTGTTAGACACAATTCTGCTAGGTCGTTGCTCACATGAATTTTCCTGGCCGCGCCGTGCTTCCGATGGCCAGTATTACCAAGTGTGCCTGCTGTGCGCTGCCGAGTATAAGTACGACTGGGCGACCATGCGCCGCACCGAGCGTATCGCGCAGACTGTTGCCGACACCGCGACTGCTGCGAAACGGCGCCCGCATGCCCGCAAGCCTACGTGGGTCCCGCGCGCGCGCCGCATCAAGCTCGACGCGCCCGTACGATATCGCGTAAAAAACCTGGGCACGTGGAGCGAGGGCATCATTCAAAACCTGAGCCAGTCTGGCGTTTTGCTGGAGGGCCCGCAACGCTTTCCGGAAAATACTTTGCTCGAAATGGTTTTTGAAATGCCCGAGGAAATCTCCGGCCAGAAGAACAGCAAAGTGCTTTGCCAGGGCCGGCTCACTCGGATGAAAGATTTGCGGGAAGGTTCGCAGACACACCAATTTGCAGCATCCATTCTGGACTATAAGTTCATCCACTAAGCAGTAGCTGGAAGACCGGCAATGAACCTTTGTGCTGAGCGCCTCCAGCGTTCACGCAATTTTGTTGAAAAAATCAGCCGCTCTGCATCTAAACTTATAGCAACCCGTTCCCATCAGGAGTTCACAACATGAAAGCGAAACTCGCTCTCTTTTTACGCATTCTTCCGCTTGCCGCCGTGCTGGCAATTGCGGTGGCCTGCACTAAAGCGCCGAATGATGCGCAGGTCTCTTCGAACATCCAGACCCGGATCGCCTCCGACTCCGGTCTTCAGAACAAACAGCTCACCGTCACCGCGGAAAAAGGTGCGGTCACGCTTTCCGGCACCGTCGATAATGACGCCCAGCGTGAAGCGGCTGCGAAATATGCTGCCTCCGAGCCTGGAGTAAAGCAGGTCATCAACAACCTGCAAGTTGCCTCAACCCAGGCAATGAATGATTCCATGGCGAAACCTTCTCCGGCTCAGGACGAACCGGCGCCCACTCCCGCGCCCTCGCGCCCGGAGAGCCGTCCGTCGCGCTCGAAGCCCGCATCGTCGAAACCCAGCCATCACCGATCCGACGCGAATGATTCGATGGCTCAGTCTGCGCCCGCCGAGCAGGCGATGGCCGCGCAACCGGCGACTTCGTCTCAGCCAATGCAGGCATCGGCCGCACCTCCACCGCCGCCTGAAATCAAAAAAGTCACCGTGCCATCCGGCACAAGTTTGCCCGTGCGCCTGATCGATGAGATTGATAGCGCGACCGCGCAAACCGGAGACACGTTTCATGCAACTCTCGACGCGCCCGTCGCTGTAGATGGCGACGTCGTCATCCCGGCGCACTACGACGTTGAAGGACACGTAGTGAACGCGCAGGCTTCAGGTAAGTTTGCCGGACGCGCGCTCCTGACTCTTCAGCTTGATCGCATCAAGGTCGGCGAGAAATATTACAATCTGCAGACCGATCAGTACTCGCAACAGACCGGTGCGCGCGGAAAGAATACCGCGGCAAAGGTTGGTGGCGGCGCGGTTGCCGGCGCGATTCTTTGCGGCATCTTTGGCGTAGGCAAAGACGCTGCGATCGGCTCGGTTGCCGGAGCAGGCGCGGGCGGCGGGGTACAGGCTGCCAGCAAGAAGCCGGACATCAAACTGTCGTCGGAGAAAATTCTGACCTTCACTCTCCAGCAGCCGGTTACCATAGTACCCACAAACAAGCCGGCGCGAGAGGGACGCAAGCTCGATACTGCCGAGAATCAGTGAAAGTTTTTGCAACACCGGGGGCGCGGCTAAAACCGCGCTCTTTTTTTTCGTAAATTGTACAAACGGTTGTAGCGTTTTACCGAATTCGTGCTAGATTCGGTGCAACGAAGTTCCTCGCCACTTTCTCCAGCCACGCGGTCGGTACATCCATGCACAAGGGTTACAGTTCGATCTACCGATTCGAACCACGCTGGTCTGACCGCGTGGCCTGGTATGGCTCGGCGCTCGCGGCGACCGCGCTGTGCTGGTGCATCTGGTGGCTGTCTCCGGTCATGCATCAGGACCCATTCGTCATCTTCATCTTGGGTGTAGTCTTCGTCGCCCGGTTCTTCGGCGTCGGCCCTGCGGTGCTCTGCACTTTCAGTTCGGCAATTGTTTTGGATTACTTTGTTTTTGGTCCCAAGAGTGGTTTCGCAGTATCGAGTACGGAACTCGAACGCATTGGGATCTTTGTCTTGATCGCAGTTCTGGTTGCCGGTTTGGCCCGCCAACGTTCGCGCGCCGAAGAAATGGCCGACGAAGTTCGCCAGCAACTGGCAGCGATCGTGACTTCATCCGAAGACGCCATTATCAGCTTCACCGTGGACGGCATTGTAACCAGCTGGAACCGCGGCGCGGAACTGCTTTATGGCTATACTGCGCCAGAAATTATTGGTCGCCCCATCTCAGTGCTGGTGCCTCCCGATCGCCTGGAAGAATTCGGTCACAACATGGGGCGATTGAATCGCGAGGAGCGCGTCGGCAGCTATCAGACCGAGCGCTTGAACAAGGACGGCACGCGTTTAACCGTGCTGCTGTCGGTATCGCCGTTGCGCAACGAGCAAGGGAAACTGGTCGGTGCCTCGGCCATTGCCCGCGACATCGGCGCTCAGAAGCGCACCGAAGAGGCACTGCGGAGGAACGAACGGCTTGCAACCGCCGGACGGCTCACCGCCGCGATCGCGCACGAAATCAAAAATCCGCTCGAGGCTTTGACCAATCTGGTCTATCTGGCCCGGCGTGACGCCTCAGGGCGCGACGAATATCTGCGCCTTGCAGAACGCGAGATCGGCCGGCTCGATTCCATCGCGCAACAGGCCCTGGGGTGCGTTCGTGAAGGTGCGTCGCCAGAAACCATCGATGCCGGACAAATCCTGGAAGAAGTCTTGCAGCTCTATCTTCGCAAGCTGCAAACCAATCGCATCACCGTGGATCGCCAGACGGGAAAAGATCTTGAAATCCTTGGCTTCCCCGGCGACCTGCGCCAGCTGTTTTCCAATCTGATTCTGAATGCCATGGATTCCATGAGCGCCGGCGGGACGCTGAAGCTCAGGGTCACACGCACGCATGAATGGTCGGGCGCGCAGCGGCCTGGCGTGCGCGTAACCATCGCCGATACCGGCAACGGAATTCCCCCCAAAGACCTACCCCACATCTTCGAGCCGTTCTACACCACAAAGAAGGACCAGGGCACCGGACTTGGCCTTTGGCTGGCTTACGGCACCGTGCAAAAGCACGGCGGCTGGATTCGCGTCGCCAGTCGCACCGGCGCCGGCAGCAGTGGCACGGTTTTTGCCGTGTTTCTGCCGGAAACAGCAGCCAACGCCAGCTCCCAGGCGGCATAATCACGGCGGTTTGACCGTACATTGTCCGTCAGGACAATGACCTTTGTACCCAGGTTATCTCGCCCTTTGCGTCTTATAATCAGGCCAAATCAGGTAGATTGCCGCACCGTCAAGGTGTGGCTGGAGATCAATTGGATCCGGTTCTCGCATCGGGAATTTTCGCGCTCGGGCTGGCCTTTGGCAGCTTTCTGAACGTGTGCATTCACCGCATGCCATTGGGATTGTCGGTTGTGCGCCCCGGCTCGGCTTGCCCCGGCTGTGAGAAACCAATTCGCTTTTACGACAATATTCCGGTGCTGAGCTGGCTGATCTTGCGCGGACGCTGCCGCAACTGCCAGACCCGGATCAGCCCGCGATATCTCGTGGTGGAACTCCTGACCGCGATTCTCTTCCTGATTTGTTACTCGCACTTCGGTCTCACCCTGGCTTTGTTGAAGTGCTGCGTTTTCGGATTCCTATTGCTCGGCTTGATTTTCACCGACGCCGAAACCCACCTGCTTCCCGATGAGTTGACCCTGCCCGGCCTGGCTGCGGGTCTGTTGCTTAGCTTGTTCGTTCCGGTGAACGACCTCTTGTCGATGATTCTGCCCGGGGTGGTCCAGCTTCCGATCAGTTCAGACGTTTCGTGGCGATTATTTTCGCTGCTCGACTCCGGCCTTGGCGCGCTCATCGGCGCATCGTTCCTCTACGGAGCGGGTGCGATTTACCTGCGGGCGCGGGGAGTCGAAGGCATGGGGTTTGGCGACGTCAAGCTGATGGCGATGATCGGGTCGTTCGTGGGCTTTCGATTGACCATTCTCACCATCTTCACCGCGTCGATCGCGGGATCGGCTTTCGGTTTGTGGACGGTTTTAGCAGTCTGGTTCAAGCGTACGCAGCGGCGGAAGCATGTGTTTCATGAGTCCGGAGCGACGGCCCGGAGAAACGCATGGGCTTCGGCGCTAGTAGCGCTGCGGCGCCATCAGATGCCGTTCGGGGTTTTCCTGGGCAGCATGGGGCTGGTGGCGTTGTTTTTCGGCCAGCAGTTTTTCACCTGGTATTGGAGACTCCTGTGAAGCTACTGGCCAATCCCATCTTCATTCGCATGATCGCCGCATTTCTGGCGGGGGTTGCCGCGTTCGTGGGTGGAATCGTCGTCATACGCATTCTGCGGCGAAGCATGGTGACGGATGGAGAACTTCCGGCGAGCGCGTCCATCGAAGGCGACCTGCCGGTTCAGGCTTATACCGTTATTCAGCAATTGAAGCAGCAGAAGTTTGCTCTGCAGAATGAGCAAAAACTCGAGCGGCAGCGCAGCAAGAATTCTGAACACGTCACCGCGGCCATCATCTCGAACCTGCCTTGCGGAATTGTAATGGTGACTCCCAACGGGCTGGTGCGAAAAGCCAACGCCGCCGCCCGCGAAGTTCTCGGCTTTGCGTCGCCTCTGGGAATGAGCATGTCCCAGATATTTCGAGACTGCAAAGTATTCTCCGAAGCAGGGAATGGCAAGACGGTCGCCGAAGTTCTTGATAGCGCTCTCCGCGGACAATCGGTATCCGATCACTTTGCTTGCAGATATTTCACGCCAAACAGCGAAGAGCGCAGCCTGAAGTTCGATTTAATTCCCATGGGCGGCGCGTCCGGTGACCTGCTCGGCGTCGCGGCTGTGATCACCGACCAGAGCGATCTGGCCGAGCTTCGCGAAGCCCATTTACTGCGCAACGAGATCGGCGCAGAGATGGCGCTGGAACTGCGAACTTCACTGAGCACGGTACGCGAGTGGACCGGGCAGATGCGGCAGGCCCGCGATCCGCAGCAGGCGCAGGAGCTCGCAGACGACATTTCGGCTGAGACCGATCGTCTGGAAAAAGTTTTGGGAAGTTTCTTGGCAGGGGTACCGAAAGCCAGGGCAGCACAAGCTTGAATTCGTCCGCCAACAGGACGCGAAAATGGAGCGACTATGACACGACTGATTAAACTATCACTGGCCGCCGTTGTAATCATGATTGCCGGCAGCATCGCCGCGTCGGCGCAAGCGCAATCTTCCTCGCTCGGCGATTACGCCCGCGCGGTCAAGAAAACCAAGCCCGCCGCCAACCGAAATGTAAAGTCGTTTGACAACGACAACCTGCCGGGCGGCGGCACCGTGAGCGTAGTAGGCAGCACTACAAACTCCGGCGGCGACGCGGACAAAGTTAAAGACAACGACAAAAACAAAGACGGCTCCGACGCTAAGCCGGCGGACCAAAAATCCGACTCCCAGAAAACCGCCGAGAAGCCCCCGAAGATCGACCCCAGCCAGTCTTCCGATGAACGCAAAAAAGCCTACGAGGGTTGGAAGAGCAAACTCGACGAGCAAAGGAAGAAAGTCGAACAGCTTTCAAAGGAACTCGAAACTCTGCAGACCGAATATCGATTGCAGGCCGCCGCATACTATGCGGATACTGCCGATCGCGTGCGCGGATCTAAAACCATGGCCACTGACGACGCTAAATTCAAACAGCGGGTTGACGAGAAGAAGAAGGAAGTGGACGACGCCAACGCCAAGCTGAATGAATTGCTCGAACAGGCCCACCGCTCAGGAGTGCCGAACTCCGTAACCGAATAGCGTCATTGGCTCTGGCGTAATCGGATGATTTGTTTGGCGTGGTGCTTGCCATGCACGAGGTGAAAGCTTCGCCACTCGCTCGCGGTCAGCGGACCCAGTACTGGATGATTTGCCAGCGGTTCGCGTCCGAAGCGCGTTTCGGCTTCCATGATGGCGGCATCCATGCGCGCCAGGTTGAGCATAATTTCTTCCCGTACCTTCTGGGCCGGGGTTCCGCATGGCAGCGCCCGCTCTGGCGACTTGCGTCCACTGGGCAAATATCCCAGGCCGGTAACCACGATGCGGCCGACCAGCTTACTGCGCCGATCACCGGTTACGCCCGGCTTGCCGTTCGCGATGCACTTTTCCAAATTTTTTGCCGTGCCGATATAAGTCAGATTCAAATGCTCCAGGATTTCGGCTGCGCACCATTTATCTCCGAGCCGCCGGGACAAATCTTCTGGAGTCATTCCGTGAATCGCGTTCTCAATCGTCGTCTGCAATTTACCGAGCTTGGTGTGCATAGCTGATAGTAGAATGATTTTCGTTAATAACGGTCACAAAACTTTCGCAGGAGAGGCTTCTAATGAAAAGAGTCGCACTGATTCTTCTGTCTCTCGCAATTATTTCCGGTTGCAATTCAGAACCCAGCAAGCCCGAACCCAAACCGGAGCCTAAGGCGCCGGAGTTCATGACCGGTCGCAGCGCCTTCCAGCAACTCTATGTCGCGGCCCGCGGCTGGGCGCCGGATGTGAAGCCATTTCAGCTCCAGTCGCAAGTCGTAGGCGATGCCAAGGGGCAGGACGGCAAGGCCGGATTATGGCGAGCCGGCTTCGGGTCGGAGCGGATGCACGGCTCCAAGCCTTATATGTGGTCAGGCGTCGATTCCCCGGACATTCCTTCACGCGGGATATCTCCCGGCACCCAGGACAGTTACGTGCCCGGCAACACCTTCGACGTTGCTTTTCTGAAGGTTGATTCCGACAAGGCCTTCGAGGTCGCTCAAAAGCACGGCGGAGACAAGATCACCGATACTCCCGT
>Ga0136846_1214304_pt1 | contig 10214 bp, 9 predicted proteins | sample HopSoiMetagenom2_FD_96841 | JGI IMG/M metagenome (GOLD analysis project Ga0136846, IMG submission 96841) | Grasslands soil microbial communities from Hopland, California, USA - 2 Assembly 2016 (version 4) | ecosystem: Environmental > Terrestrial > Soil > Grasslands | place: USA: Hopland... | reverse complement strand
GGAAAATGGGATCGTCGCAGCGTTCGCCGATGGCCAGGTCGATCGCCCGGGCCGTGCGCGGGGCGAGCGGGATGGTGACGACCTTGCCGCCCTTGCGGGTGTTGGTGAGGGTCCGGTGCCCGCGCTCCAGGCCCAGGTGCTCGATGTCGGCGCCGGTAGCCTCCGAGACCCGCAGCCCATTCAGGGCCAGCAGCGAGATCATGGCATGCTCGCCGGCAGTCCCGAGCCCGGCGGCGACCAGCAGGGCGCCCAGCTCGTTGCGGTCCAGGCGGTGGCATGGGACTCATAATCCAGGCGGGGACGCCGGACGTGCACGGCCGGAGAGTGGCCCAGGAGTTCTTCTTCGACGGCGTACTGGTAGAACCCGGCGATGGTGCTCAGCCGGCGGGTGACGGTGGCCCGGGCGCGGCCCCGGGCTTCTAGATCCCTGGCGAAGCACTCGATGTCGGCGCGGCGGACGGCGAACAGGGCCAGGGAGCGGGTGCGGCACCAGGTGGTGAACTGGCGCAGGTCGAGTGCGTAGGCCTCGCGGGTCAGCCTGCGGTACCCGGCCAGGAACCCGGCGAGCGCAAGCCGTTCGGGGTCGGTAAATGCTGGCTGGATCGGGACGAGGGCAGTGGATGTGGCAGCAGTGGTCATCAGGTACCTCCGGACCGGGCTGAGACCCGGGAGGCTGGGCCAGCCGCGGGTCCCAGTGATTGAGCGAAACCCAACGTAAGCCGCGGCAGCCGGTCACACTATGTCGCAACCCGCCAGGAAGCGGAACCCCGCCGACTACTGGAGAGGCGCTCCAGATCGCCGATTAGCGCGCCTCGGGGTGGGGCTGGCTGAGGTGGCTGTCCGCCCTCAGATCGGCCCATTCTGTGCGCGGCGTCCTTCCCGGGCCATCAGGTCAGTCTTGAGCCGCCACTTCGGCAAGGAGCCGGGCGAGTTCGTCCGGCTTGCTGAACATCGGCCAGTGACCTGAGTCGATGTCGGCGAGCTTGAGGTGCTTGGCCTTGGCCAGTTCGGGCGCGTCGCCGTCGCCGATCCACTCCCGGGCCTCGGCAGGGGTGAATTCCGGGCACACGATAACAGCCGGGACCTCGAATCGCCGCTCGTCCGTCAGGTGAACTATGCCCGTGGTGACACCCGCGGGGACGGGGATCGCCGCGGCCGCGATACTGCGCTTGGTGTCCTCGTCGAGGTCAGCGGAGTCCGGTCCCTCGAACGGGCCCCAGCCGGGGAAGGGCAGGACGCCGTCCTTGATCTCGAAGCCACTGAAGTAGGGTTGCCCGTCGGCGGACGGGAATCCGCCGATGAGAACGGTCTTGGCCACCTTGTCCGGGCGCGCGTCGGCGGCCAGCCAGGCCAGGGTGCAGGCGGCGGAATGCCCTACCACGAGGGGCTTTGCCGACGATGCGTCGACGGCGGCGAGCACCGCCGCTCTCTGCTCGTCGAGCGTGGCGGACCGTGCTCCGTCGCCCTGACCCGGCAGGGTGAGCGGCACGGGGCGATGGCCCAGCGTCTCGAGGACGGGCACGACGGCGTCCCATGCGGATCCGTCGAGCCACAGGCCGGCTACAAGCACGATGTCCACGTTCGGCTCTCCTTGCGGTGCTGTTTCTCAGCGGAGGATGTCAATCACCTTCAAGCTAGAGCCAGATTCGGACGATCAGTTTCCGGTTCATGACGTGAATGCCTAATCTGCTCGTGTGCCTCCGATCTGAGCCCTACCGCGCGTGCTCTGCGCACCCTGGAGATCCTCCAGACTCGTCCCGGGGTGACCGCCGGTGAACTCGCCGAGCGGCTAGGCGTCACCGAACGGGCCGCGCGCCGCTACGTCGCGATCCTCCGCGAGGCCGGCATCCCGGTGGACTCGGTCCGGGGCCCCTATGGCGGGTACCGGCTCGGCTGCGGGACGCGGCTGCCTCCGGTCGTCTTCACCCAGGCCGAGGCTCTCGGCTTGGTCATGACGGTGCTCGACGGCCAGCCGGCCGCCGCCGACACCGACACCGACGACCCGGCCGGTGCGGCTCTCGGCAAGGTCATCCGGGCACTGCCGGAGGACATCGGCCGTCAGGCGGCCGCGCTGCGGGAGTACGCGTCCGCCGTGCCCGACCGGTACCTGGCCCGGCCCGATCCCGCCACTACCAGCGCGCTGGTCGCGGCCGTCGCGGCCCGGCGCTGCGTGCTGCTCAGGTACCGCAGCGAGTCCGGCCGGGAATGGGAGCCCGAGGCAGACCCGTGGGCCGTTGTCATCCGCTACGGACGCTGGTACCTGCTCTGCCGCTCTCATCACGCCGACGCGATCCGGACCTACCGGGTTGACCGCGTCAGTTCGGTCCAGCAGATCACTCGCGAGTTCGAGCCACCCGAAGGCATCGACCCGGTCGCGGTACTGGAGGAGAACCTGGGTGCCGGATGGGAGTTCCCCACCCGCGTCGTATTCGACGCCCCGCTGGACGAGGTGGGCCCGTGGATCCGCCCGGCCATGGGACGGCTCGAGGCTGCTCCGGATGGATGCGTGCTCGTCGGCAGCACGAGCAACCCGGCGATGTACGCCCAGGAGTGGCTGACCACTGTCCCGCTGGCCTTCCGCGTCGCTGGCGGCCCGGAACTTCGGGCCGCGGTCGCAACCCTCGCCTCCCGCCTTACCGCCGCCCTGGCGGACCAGCCCTGACAGTTCCCCGGCGGACTTCGCCGAGATGTCTCCCGGAATCAAAGCGCGCCAGATCAACCTGATCTGAACCTCAGCTGACGCCGCCGAAGGATTACCGCCGCGCACCGAACGCCGGCACTGCGCACGTTCTCCCAGACCTCTCGTGTCACTCAGCGAGACACGCGTGCGGTTGACCTAGGCCACATCGTCGACCTCGCGGAGCAGTTACCGGCGCCGGATGACTGACAGAACGAATGCTCCCTATGCGGCAGATTAGTGCGTTACGCAAAGAATCGCTCAGCCGTTAACTGGATGGTCAGCCACGGAAAGCAGCGAATATGAGCGGCAAACCGGAATGCTAAGTGGTTAACTAAGGAGAGTCTTTCATGGGAAGGCTTGCCCACGCGGATCGGCGTTTACTCGTTGCCGTTCCTCCTTGGCCGTTTCCGGCGCCTGCCAGGGAGGTCAGTGTGGGGGTGGTTTGGGAAGGCTGATCAGGACGTCTAGGCCCAGGTGTTCCTTACAGAGGTACTTGACGTGCTCGCATTCCATGATTTCGATCCGGCCGTGGCGGGTCGCGAAGGCGTGACCGTCTTTGGTTACCCAGGATGTGGTGATGAGTATGCCTTTAGTAGCGTGCTTGTCTTCCATGACGCCGGCCAGAGCGCGGATGGCCTCGACGCCGACGGCGCTACGGTAGCGCTTGGCCTGGATGATGCACATGCCGCCGAACACGGCGTTGTTGTTGACGGCGACAGCGTCGACGCCGTCGTCCTTGATGGCCTGTGTGTTCCAGGCCTGCATGCCCATTTCCTCGAAGATCTGGCGTACGAGGTGCTCGAACTCGTAGGGGGCCATCGCCAGGAGGTCAGGACGGCTGTCCAGCCCGGCTACAACGTCCATGCCGGCTACGAATTTGAACCGGGTGAGCAGGGACTCGAAGTCCACGGTGGGCTGTACGGGCTCCAGGTCGTAAGGGTGCGGTGAGACCAGGGCATTGAGGCGTCTGAGGCAAATCACCGGATCGAGCGCGGAGAGCTGGTATGTGCTGAATACTTCTCGTGTCGCGCTTACCTGGAGCAGCAGAGGCCGGATCGGCTGGCCAGTCGCGGGATCTGTGGTGGAGACATAGCCGTAGAAGGTCACCAGTTCGATCACGCTGCCAGGGCTGGAGATGAGAATTTCATGGATGGTGCGCAGGGCCACCTGAGTGATCACCGCCCGGTAGCGTTCTTTGATCTCCTTCTCGGCGCGCGGAAGGGCATCGATGGCGTCCCGGGTGGCCACGTACCGGTAGTCCCGCTCCAGCGGGATCACCGACTGTGGCGGCAGTTCCCACTCGATGACGGCTTCTTTCGGATCTGGCCTGTATACAGCGCGTGTGTGGTGCGGGAATCCCTCCGGGTACAGCGATGAGTCCATGACGAGGGTGCAGAACTCTGCGACAGCTTCGGGATCTCCGTCCCGGCAGTCCCGCTGGAACTGGTCGATGCCGGCGTTGTGCTCGGCGGCGGTGGCGGCGAACGCGGCGGCGGCCGCGTCGTAGGCGGCGCGCTGGGCCGCCAGTTGCCGGCACCGGCCGGCCTCGGCGGCCGTGTGCTGCTCGACGGCTTGAGCGTAAGCTGTGCGGGCGCTGTCAAGTTGTCGTTCAAAGCGGCCTGTACCGCCAAGGATCTTCCCTATCCCCGACGGTGGTGCCGGGGCGAAATCCTCCCATGCCGGAGGAGGCAGCGGCTCGCCGAGCTGACCCGGGTCGAACGGCGGGTAGGTGTCAGTCCGCCGTAGGGAGGCGAACGTGACGACCGGCCGGTCACGAATGCCGGCCTTGAGCAGCTCGTCGAGTTCGGCGAGGCGGGCGCGGACGTCTGCGGCCATGGCGGCCGCCTCGGCCTTGCGGTCCTCGATATAGAGTTTCTTGCGCTCGCGTTCGCTGCCAGCAGCCTGCCGCTTCCCGTCACGCTCGGCCTTGGCCGCCTCGCGGACCATCTGTGCCTGGACCCGCTGGAATTCCCGGGACTCCCGGCGGCGAGTACGTTCCCGCCGCGCACGCTCCTGCTGTATCTCCGCCCACAGCCCCTGCCTCTTCGCCATGCCAACCCCCCGCCACAGCTATGCCCGCAACCTCGAGCGAGCCTCTAAGACGAACTGTGACTAAGAAAGACCGGGTTGTGAAGGCCGCCAGACGAGACTTGCCAATACTTGGGTGTGCCTGCCATCGGCGTGGCATTGCTGACGTCTGAGGTGAGGACTCGCATGCTGACAGCTAAAAGCGCGCTTAGGGGCTCTCAGACGCCGCTGAACTGGGCGCATAGCGGCGGCTCTTCGCGAGGGCTGCGAAGATAAGGATTCAGCGACAGGCTTTTTGTGCCGCAACGATCCCGGCTAGCAGGGTCCCGGGTGGCCGCCGGCTACCCCGGGGACGGCCACGTCTTGCGTCAGTCCTGCGACGCTCGACCCTGTCCGCGGCACCCATAAGGGCCATCGTCTTTATCTGCGTAAGCTGGCTGACGCGGAAATACGCCGAGGGCTGGGCGCCCGCCGTTAATCATTGACTGATCCGCTTGCCAGGACCATGAGCATCAGCGGGCAGCCGCCGGTGCGGCGCACGTCCCCGGTGCGGCAGGATATCGGCATGGTGCCGCCGCCGGACTTGCTCGACCGTTACCGTGCGGGCCAGCGCGACCAGGTCTGGCACGAGCTGCGCCAGCTCGGCCGCGCGGTCCGCGAACCCGGCCTGGCCGAACAAGCCCAGCTTGTCTGCGACGAGATGGCCCGGCGGGCCCGCCGCAACGTCGAGGTCATCATCGGGCGGCTCACCGCCGCCGGGTACCGCTTTCACGCCAACAACGACGCGCAGGATCCCGTCACGCCCCATGTCCCGCCGTCAGCCGGGGCGGCCGCGCTCGCCGGCTGGCTCGCCGATCGCTTCGGCCCGGTGCCATGACCCTGCTGTCCTGGATACGGCTGGTCGGGGACGTCTGGCTGGTCGGCACCCACCCGCAATGGCCCGAATCAGCATCAACTGACCCGCTGGTCATCGACACGGGAGGCTCCCGCTACCCCGGCGCCCCGGTCCGCGGCTACTTCGACAACGAGCACGACGTGTGGCGCCGGTGGGCCGCGCGGGACCCGGAACGGGCCGGGCTGTTCGTCCTGCCGCTCTCGCCGGACCGGGTGTTCAAGGAGAACGTCAGCGGCGGCGCGCCTTACGGCCTCATCGTCCCGGACGGCTGCGCCGACGGGCTGTTCGCCGGCGAGACCACGATGCCCTTCGTGTCCTACCTCAACCACGTCTTCAGCCACGGCGGATTCCCCGGCCAGACACTGCCTGATAACCACTGGCACCGCAAGCAAGCCCTCGCCAGGGACCTCCTGCCCCTTTGAATCACGCACCAGTCCGGCACCGAGGTGACCGCAAGCAGCCGTCAGCGCACGGTCTGCGGCAAATGAGGACGTTGGGTAGAGAGAAAGTCCTGAAGTGAGAGTCGGAGTCCGTCGCATACCGTATTTGCGACCGTTGCCGCCAGACATACTCAGCGGGACGTCCTCTGCGGCAAACGCCAGTCTGGACTCTGCTGGGAGCACCGCACAAACAAGTCGAACTGCATGACGTGCACTAGCCTTGGGCACATGGAACGCGACGTGCTCGTGGTACCGCGTTTAGCAACACCCGCGATTAGGAGGGCTGGATACGAGCCTGCTAGGCCAGCTCGTCCCACTGCTGCCGACGTTCCGCCGGTGACGCTTGATGAATAGGTACGCGGCGACATCTCCTGTTCGCTTGGACGTGGGTCTGAGACCTGTAGCGAGCCAGTGAGCTCAGCCATCGAGGTGAAACAGGCAGCATACGGTCCCGGATACCGGTCACCGACCGTAGTGTCCAGGAGATCTAGCGTCACTCTACCCTCAATTGCTATATTAAGGGTAAAGTCTCCGTCTTGGGCTCCTGCCCGTAATGCAGAATGGACTGCGATGTCCAGCTCACAAACCCGTTCACCTCAGGAGCTTACCCATGCACTGGCAGATTCGCTGATTTCAGTTGACGCCAGTAAAGCAACCGGGTGGGATCCACAGAATCTATCCTCGGAAGAAACGCGAGTTCTAAACCTCCTCCTGTTGCTGTGCAGAGCTATTTTTGGGGCTCAGTACGACGACTATGACATCTTCCATCACAACTCTACGGAAGATCCTCATAGTCCAAACTGGCCATTTCTTATACCGGTCGGCAATGATCTCAAGCTGGAGTTGCTCAACTCGCTTCTACGCAGAACCGTGCTGTACGCTGAACGCTCCGTTGCCGTCTTGCCGCGTACGTTGGTGTTCGATGAAGTAGGGATCAAGTGGGTCGGGGACGTTCCATCACGTAGCGAGGGGCGCCATATTTCCCTGCAGTCTCTGGTACGACTTAACAAGCAGTACCAACGGCTCGTAGCATCAGATCTTTGTGTCTTTCTACCGCAGCACTGCAACTCCGCTTACTACTTGATAGGAAGCGACTATCAAATCATGCACTCAGAGGCTCCAATGCGTCAACGGGCGGACTTGATAGAACTCTTTCCCTTGAATATGGTGCATCCTAACGCAAGAATTGACCACAGTATTCTGGTATATAAGGAACTGCTCCTGCCGTTTTTCTCCAATATTGACTTGAATACAATGGCGAAAATCGCCCGGAACGAGACAGCATCATTCAGTAGGTTCAATGGATGGATGACCCGCAAAGTTGCTGAGCTTATGCAGTCAGAAACTGAGAATCGTTTCGAGGAACTAATACTTGAGCTGGAGGACGGCGTTGCTGAAATCAGGCTCGAGGCTGAAAAAATTAGTAAACTGCGCGCCTTGGAAGGAGCGGAGTTGACAACCTTTATTTTGAGTCTAGCAGGAATGATCGATCCTTCGCAGCATGCACTTAAAGGCGTGGCCACGATTACGGGTTCGGCTACACTGTTTGGCCTGACTAAGCAATTCATAGAAAGAAAGCAGCAGAAAGCGAGCCTGAAGAAGAGCGCACTTTACGTACCATACCTAATGACTAAGAGCTGACCAGCTCTGCAGGGTTGCCAGTAGCTGTACTCTGCGACCGGACGTGGCTGCCCGGATCGATCGGCTCCGTTCGGCTCCCGGACGGCCTTTTCGTCGCGAGAAGCGAGATGCATTGCGATTCCTCTTTGTACATGCCGCTCGTATGATCTGGTCGCCGCTGGGATTAAGTATTTGTCACCAACGCTAGAACTACTGCAACCTCCACACTCACATCGTCAGATGAGCATGCCCAAACCAGTGCGAGCCCGGACATGGCGACAGCCACTCCCTCGCCCCGTCGGGGGCCCAGGCGCCGCAGAAGCAGCACGCCGGGTCGCTTGAGCTAGACGCGCAGCCATCCGCCGCCGGCATCCGTCCTCCCTGAGAGCGCGGCGCGGAAGGTCTCTGCCTTGGCGTGGCGAGCTCACATCCGGGCACCTGTGCGGCACCGGGCCCCGGATCAGCAGCCCGGGGAGGGTCCTGATCCCCGGCGACGGAGCAGCGGGGGATCAGGAGGCTCGCAATAGGCCTGCCTGCCCGGCGATGGCGGCTACGCGACGCCTGCGGCCTGTCTCCGCAAGCGCTTCCGCGTACTCTCGCGGGCCTCGGTTACAGCCGCGGGTCCTGGCCGGACGGCGTGTGGCGCTCATCGGGGACAATGTGATCCCGGTGGTGCAGGGCCAGGCCCCGGGCATAACGGCGGGCAACGTCGGACATCGGCGTGCCGGCGTCGCTGGCAGCCACGCCGAAAACCGTGCCCGGGTAGTCCAGCGGCCCCATGATGGCGCGGATGCGGTCCCAGTCTCCCGGTGCCACCAGTTCGGCGGGCTGCCCGCCGGCGAACCAGCCCATCGGTACCGCCACCCCGGACGGGACGACGGTACTGACGTAGACCACCGCGTTGAACTCGACCTCCGCGCCGGCTTCGATACGGGCGCCGTTGAACACCACCGCTCCCGTGGCGATCCGGGAGCCGCCCTCGATCACGCAGCCGGTCAGGTGAGCGTGCGGGCCGATCACCGCCTCGTCACCGACGCGGGTTTCCTGGCCCGGCACGCCCCGGATGACCGTGTTCTCCATGACCACGCAGTTCGCCCCGATCTGCACGGCACCGCCCTCGGCGGTGATCACCGCGCCGAACAGCACCCGGCTGTGCGGGCCGACGGTAACATCACCGGCCAGCACCGCCGTCGGCGCGATGTAGGCCGACTCCGACACCCGCGGGCTCTTCAGCCGGTGCTCCACGAACACCGCACCACGCCCGACCACCGGCAACGGAACCGGATACTCATCCGCGCTCACATTCATCACCTCACCCCGCTTGCGGCCGAGCATACCGGGACACCGGCGCATCGACCTGACGGCGCCGCTGACCCCGTCAGCTCCCGGCCTGCCCCGCCTTCTCCTCCTGCCACCGGCACCGCCAGGCAGGACAGCACAAAGACGGTCACGCGCTCAGTGACGAATCGAACCGCAGGCCAATACCGCGCGACCGCGCATATCGCCGACTCGGTGCTCGAGAACCGTCAGGTGCGAGTGTCGCGCACGGTACCCAGATCAGCCAGTTCAGCGCGCGGCTCATCCCAGCTCAAGGGGTGCACTGGCGCGGCAGGTTGAGCGATCGGGGCAGCCCTCAGCCTTATGCGGTGAAGTGGCCTGGCGTCTTGCTGACCTCGATGTGGAAATGGACCCGGGTTCCGCTGGCCGAGTCCACCCGCAGCCTGACAGGGTAGGTGGTGCCGGACCCTTGTGCTGTGAGCGAGCAGTACATGACGGTGCCGACCTTGCCCTTGAGGTCTCCGGGACACACCACTTTCGGGACAGGCTGGTTTTCCTGCCGGGCGAGCGTGGTGGCTACCTGGGTCTCAACGGCGTGTCGGGAAACCGCCGGCGTTTCGCCGATGCTGACATGCGCGCTGCAGCCAGCCGTGAGCCACCCTCCGGCCGCCGCCGCAACGATGACGGCCAGAACGTGCCCTTTGCCTGTGAGCATGCGATTACCCCCCATGCGGATCACCCGGAAATGCATGACATCCCTAGCCCGGGCCCACAGCCAGCAGAGCGGCGACGGCCGCTGACGGCCCGGGCCGGGAGCCAGTCCCGGACTCTTTCTGTATGCCGGAGGAGCGTCTCCTGCTTTCTGATACGCCGTCCCCGGAGATTCACGATGCCGCCGTTTAGCAAAGGTCATGTTGGTATCCGGAGGACCATCCCGTATTTACCGGGTCCGGTCTCTGGTCTCGCCCTCGCCGTCAGGCCCGCTGGCTCGGCACAGACTCCGGGGCCACCTGACATCTAGTCACGGATACGGGCTGGACCTGGCATGTCCGCCCGGCCCGCCGGGATAATCCGGATTCCCGCCCGAGGGCGAACAGTTCGTACCTTGAGCACAGAACGACACTTCCCGGGCCGCACTGACTCGCCTCACGATCTGATGGAAACCCGCACCGAACGCCGGCTCGGGGGGCATTATCTGTGGATCCCGTCTGTTATCAGCGTGATGTCATATCGTCGGCGCGATTTCCTGTCACCCGTCGGACCATGTCCCTTT
>Ga0136846_1208061_pt1 | contig 10215 bp, 8 predicted proteins | sample HopSoiMetagenom2_FD_96841 | JGI IMG/M metagenome (GOLD analysis project Ga0136846, IMG submission 96841) | Grasslands soil microbial communities from Hopland, California, USA - 2 Assembly 2016 (version 4) | ecosystem: Environmental > Terrestrial > Soil > Grasslands | place: USA: Hopland... | reverse complement strand
CACGCTGCACCGTTCCCTTGCGCAGCAGGAATACGAGCGGAACCATGAAGATGTAGCTGAACGTGATGAGTTTGAAGACGTCCAGCATCGCGCCCATCTGGGCCTGGCGTCCCACCTCGTAGGCGACCAGCGCGAGACCGCGACGATCCGTCGGCGCCAGGCGCAGGCGCCCCAGGTAGTCGACGAGCGCGGCGTGATACTGGTTCACGTTGGCGCCGAGCTCGTTCCAGAGGATCTGCGACTGGTGCGCCAGCACGGTGGTCACGATGGAGATGCCGACCGCGGCGCCGACCGTCCGCACGAGGCTGAACAATCCGGCGGCCTCCGCCATGCGGCGGCGCTCGAGCGTTGCATAGGCGACCGTCGACAGCGGCACGTATACGAGGCCGAGCCCGATGCCCTGGAGGAACGCGGGCGCGACGATGTTCCAGGTGGTGACGTCGAGCGAGTAGTAAGTCATTCCCCACGAGCCGAGCGCGCCGAACACGAGGCCCGCGAACACGAGGATGCGCGCGTCGACGCTGCCGACCAGCCGGCCGACGACGATCATCGTGATCGCCGTGGCGATGCCGCGCGGTGCCATGAGGATGCCGGTCGTCACGATGGGATAGCCGAGCAGGCCTTCGAGCAGGATCGGCTGCAGCACGAGGCCGCCAAACATGCCGAGACCCATGCAGGCGATCACGAGAGACGACATGCCGAAGTTGCGGTCGGTGAAGATGCGGATGTTGAAGATGGCCGTGAGCGGGTTGCGCAGGCTGTGCACGACGAACACCGTGATTCCGAGCACCGCGCACGCCGCGGCCACCCGGATGTCGCTCGCATCGAACCAGTCCTGCTGGTTGCCGCGGTCGAAGACGTACTGGAGGCCGGCGATGCCGGGCGCCATGAGCGCGACGCCGTACCAGTCCATGCCGCGCGGCCGCTTCTCGGTGTCCGGCACGAACTGCGATGCGAGGAACCACGACAACAGGCCGACGGGCAGGTTGATGTAGAACGTCCAGCGCCAGCTCGCGATGTCGGTGAGCCAGCCGCCGAGCGTCGGTCCCGCGACCGGGCCGACCATCACGCCGAGCCCCCAGATCGCCATCGCGCGACCGCGTTCGTGCGGTGGATAGGCGTCGGCCATGATCGCCTGGGACAGCGGCACGAGCGCGGCGCCGAAGATGCCCTGCAGCAGGCGGAAGAACACGATCTGCGCGACGCTCTGCGAGATCCCACAGAGCGCGGACGCCGCGACGAAGCCGGCGATCGAGACGAGCAGGAACCGCTTGCGCCCGAGCACGTCGGAGAAGTGCCCGGTGAGCGGCATGAAGATCGCCGACGACACGAGGTAGCTCGTGAGCACCCAGCTGATCTGGTCGGACGTGGCACCGAGCTCGCCCTGCATGTGCGGAAGCGCGACGTTCACGATCGTCGTGTCGAGCACCTGGATAAGCGTCGCGGACATGACCGCGAACGTGATCATCAGCCGGCTCGCGGCCGCCGGCTGCGCCGCGGCGCCGTCCGTTGCCGCCATGGCGCTCACGCCGCCGGGACTTCCATCGCGACGAGGATGCTGCAGTGGATCTTCTGGAGCAGCGTGGCCTCTTCCGCCTGGTTCCACCATTTCGTGAGCCGGTTGCGATACCGGTGGCCGACGACGATCAGGTCCGCCTTGATGCGGTCCGCGACCGCGGGAATGTGCACGAGCGGATCGCCGAACACGAGCTGGCCCTGCGCGGGCACCTCGCGTTCGACCAGCCAGCGCACGCCCTCGTCGAGCAACTGTTGCGCGGCGCTCTGCTCGCAGTTGACGAGCTCCGGGGTGTGCCCTTCCGGCACCGCCACCGCGACCATGTTCCGGCAGATCGCCAGTAGATAGGCCTTGGACTTCATCGCCATGGCCACCTCGGCGCCCTGGCGCAGCGCGCGGCGCCCTTCGACGGTGCCGTCGTAGCAGAGCAGGATGTTCTGGTACATGCGAACCTCAGTCCGGTGCGGCCACGCGCACGGTGGCGGTGGTGCCGATGCGCAGCGGGAATTTCGGGTCGGCATCGAGCACGCGCACGCGCACCGGCACGCGTTGCGTGACCTTCACCCAGTTGCCGGTCGCGTTCTGCGCGGGCAGCAGCGAGAACGCCTGGCCCGCGCCGCCCGACAGGCTCTCCACCTCGCCCCTGAATTCGTGCTTCTTGTACATGTCGACGACGATGCGCGCTTTCTGTCCCGGCCGGATGCGCGCGAGCTCGGTTTCCTTGAAGTTGGCGTCGACCCAGTAGTTGGAGTCGCCGATGATCGTGAAGATCGGCACGCCGGCCTGCACCGTGCTGCCCGGTCGCAGTTCGAAATTCGCGATCAGTCCGTCCGCCGGCGCCGTGATGCGCGTGCGTTCGAGGTCGAGGCGCGCCTGCGCGACCTTGGCGGCCGCCGCGCGCACCGTCGCGTTGCTGGCGCCCGCCTTGCCGAGCGCGCTCAGTGCCTGCTGCAGGTTGGCGTTCGCGGCGCTCACCGCGGCTTCGGCGGTGCGCGCCTCGGTCATCGCGGTGTCGGCCAGCTGCTTCGAGATCAGCTTCTGCTCGGTGAGCTCCTTGGCGCGCTTCTCGTTGGATTGCGCATTCGTGAGCTCCGCGGTGCGCTGCTCGATCTGCGCGCGCGCCGCGGCTACGGCGGCCTTGTCCTGCGAGGTGGTTTGATAGGCGAGATCGAGCTGCGCCTCGGCGGCGTCGACCGCGATCTGGTACGGCTGCGGATCGATCTCGAGGAGCACGTCGCCCTTCTTCACCGGCTGCTGGTCCTGGATGTGGATTGCGGTGATCGGCCCCGAGACCTGGGCGGCGAGCTCGATGCGATCGGCGTTGACGTAGGCGTTGTCCGTGCTCACGAATGCCTTCGACTGGCGCCAGAAGTGCACGCCGAAGCCGATGGCGAGGATGAGCACCAGGACGGCGATGCCGGCCTTGACGAGCTTGGCCGGTGACGTGCGTTCGGGGGCCGTGGTCGGCGGTGCTGGAGTTGTTTGGTCGTTCATGGGCGCCTCGTCGGTGCGCCCATCATCCGCAAACCCGCGTCCCATGCAATCGGAGGATGGCGCAATGCAGGATCGGGGCGGAACAACGTCTCAGACTGCACGCCGCATGCTGCTCCACTGCCTCGACGATCGGCCGCGTGTGCACTAGCGTCGATCCATCGAAACGGCCCCGCAATCTTTCGCCCGCAACAGACGTGCCGCTCGTGCACGGGGAGTCGCGCATGCTCTCGGATGAACGCCGGCAGCGCTTCAGCGCCCTGTCGATCACGGACCTGCTGGATGCGCGCGACGCGTTCCACGTGCACCTCATGCACAAGGCGAACGTCGTCGGAACGGCGATCGGCCGTTACCTGCAGCGCCGGGATCCTCCGCCGGGCAGAAAGACGCCGCGCACGCTCGAGAATTCGATGGTGACCGATGCGTCATGGCCCTGCGTGCTGGTGTTCGTCTCCGAGTGGATCGACGAGGCCGCGTTCGGTCCGGGACGCAGCGCCGCGGTCGGCGATTTCATCCCAAAGGGCATCTATCTGCCCGACGGTCGCGAGGTGCCGATCTGCGTCGTGCTCGCGCCCGCAGTGGAGACGCGTCCCGCGCCGATCGACTGGGCAGCGCTGCCCTTCCCGGACCTGCAGATCTCGCCGGGCTACACCGTGGTGACCGGTCCCGTGCAGGGCGTGAGTCACGTCGCGTCCCTGGGCTGCATCGTGAGCGATGGTCATCGCTGGTATGCACTGACCAGCCGCCATGTCGCCGGCCGAAAAGGCGAAGAGCTCTTCACGTATCTCGGCAGGAAGAAGGTGCGGATCGGCACCAGCGCGGGGCTGCACGTCGGGCTCATGCCGTTCGAGAAGGCGTACGACGGCTGGCGCGGGCGCAACCTGTTCGTGAACGTGGACGTCGGACTCATCGAGATCGACGACGTGCGCGACTGGAGCCCGGCCATCTACGGCATCGGTCGGCTCGGCCCGCTCGCGGACCTCAGCGTGTACAACCTCTCGCTCGGCCTGATCGGCAAGCCGGTGCGCGCACGGGGCGCGGGCAGCGGCTCTTTGTCTGGCCAGATCTCGGCGCTGTTCTACCGCTACAAATCGGTGGGCGGCTTCGAGTACGTCGCCGACTTCATGATCGGTTCGCGTGACGCCGATCCGCTGCTGACACATCCCGGCGATTCCGGTTGCGTCTGGGTGCTCGAGAGCGACGCCGTCGAGCGGGACCGTTCGCCGATCGCGATCCAGTGGGGCGGCGCCGTGTTCTCCGCGAACGCCGGCGCATCGCGCATGCCGTTCGCGCTCGCGAGCAACCTGAGCACCGTGTGTCGCGAGCTGCGCGTCGATCTCGTGCGGTCGACCGAGATCGGCTCGTTCGAATACTGGGGCGCCGTCGGTCACTACACCATCGGCAGCTTCGCGTGCGACCAGGTGCAGGACGCCAACCTGCGCAGCCTCATGCAGGCGAACCGCCGGCGCATCGCGTTCGACCGCGATGACCTCGACCGCAAGGTGAACGACGTCACGACCACGCACGGCGTCGAAGGCGTCGTCGCGAAGCGGTTCGTGCCGCTCGCCGACGTGCCCGACAAGGTTTGGAAAAAGGTCAGGACCGATGCCGTTCCGTACGGACGCAGGGGGCCCGAGAATCCCAATCACTATGCGGACATCGATCTCGCGATGGCCGGGCAGAAATCTCTCGACCAGCTGACGCCGAACGCGAAGGCGCTGAAGACGGCGACCTGGAAGGCGTACTACGACGCCATCGGATTCAATCAGATCTCGCAGCGCGGTTGTCTGCCGTTCCGCGTCTGGCAGTTCTACGAGGCGATGGTGGCATTCGTGCGCGCCAGGGATGTCGCGAGCTTCGTGGCAGCGGCGGGCATTCTCGCGCACTACGTCGGCGACGCCTGCCAGCCATTGCACGGCTCCTATCTGGATGACGGAGATCCATTCCGCAATCCGGACGGCACGAAGTCACCGCAGATGCTGGACCACGGCAAGGGCTACGCGGCCGGCGTGCACATGGCGTACGAGGATTACATGCTCGACGACAAGGTCGGCGAGTTGCTGGCCAAGCTGGACCCGGCGCTCGGCGCGAAACACGGCATGGCGCTCGTTCAGGGCGGACAGGAAGCGGGCTTCGCGACGCTGGAGCTCATGCGACGCACGCGCGCGACGCTCAAGCCGATGGATATCGTCAATGCGTACGGCAAGCTGGGTTTTCCGGCGACGACGAATGCCGCCCAGCAGCACGAGGCCGCGACGAAGTTGTGGGCGGCATTTGGAACGAAGACCGCGAAGGTGATGGCGGACGGGTGCGAGACGCTGGCGATGCTGTGGGACAGCGCCTGGAAGGAAGGCAACGGGCAGCTGGTACCGGCGAGTAGTTTGGAGGAGATCGCGGCGAGCAGGTTGCGCGACATCTATGAGAAGCAGGGGTTCGTGAAGTCCGTGCCTCTCAATTCGATCCAGGCGGAGCTGTAGAAGAGAGTGGCGCGCCCGGACGGATTCGAACCGCCGACCACTTGGTTCGAAGCCAAGTGCTCTATCCAGCTGAGCTACGGGCGCGTGGGGCGCCAGTGTACCAGTGATGGCTAGCGATCCAGGGGCTCGAAAAACCGCCGCCCGCGCGGCTCGTAGTAGTGCTCCGGATCGAAAGACATCGCCACGCGCGACGCCCGCCCCACGATATTCCGCCGCGGCACGAACCCGATGTAGCGCGAGTCCGCGCTGTTGTCGCGATTGTCCCCGAGCATGAAGTACATGCCCTCGGGCACGACGATGGGCCGCATCAGCTCGTGCGGGCTGCCGAAGGGCATTCTCAGGATGTCGTGCGCCGGAACGACGCCCTCTTCCCTGAACACCATCGGCTGCCGCGCCTGCGTCTGCGCGAGCAACCCGTTCAGCAGCGCAACGTCGCCGCCTTCGTACCTCGCGTGCGCGCCGTTGATGACGAGGCCGGCTTCGTCCAGCGCGATGGTGTCGCCCGGCACGCCGATCACGCGCTTGACGAGCGATATCCCGTCGACGGGCGAGTCGAACACGACGATCTCGCCGCGCTGCGGATCGCGGCCGTCCGTGAGCCGCACCAGCGTCCAGGGCAGGCGCAGGCCGTACACGTGCTTGTCCACGAGCACGCGATCGCCTTCGATGATGGTCGGATTCATCGAGCCGGTCGGCACGGTGACCCAGTCCGCCCACGCGGAGCGGAACATGAGCATGCCGAACAGGAAGAACGTAGTGCCGCGATACTCGCGCCACCACTCGCGCGCGGATTTGCTGCCGATTCTCAGTGCCATGGCGACCTCCCGGATTTCCCAATGGACCGGGCGGCCGCCAACTCGTTCCCTGACTCCGAACTAGTGGGGGTGATCGAACGCCTTGCCCGGCCCGTTTCGCCCGGTGAAGTGCAACAGCAGGCCCAGGATCGCCATGACCCAGACGATCACCGGGCTCGAGGGCAGATCCGTGACCACGGATACCGCGAGACCCGCGACGTAGCTGCCGATCGCGAGCGCGTACGCGAGCGTCATCCGTTTGCCGGGCGCGTGGCGGTAGGTAGCCACCGCGGGCACGATCAGGCTGCTGAACACGAGGTACACGCCGACCAGCTGCACCGATGCGGTCACGACGATCGCGAACAGCACGTAGAAGCCGATGCGGCCGATCTGCTCGCGCCACTTGAACCAGACGAGCGCGAAGACCGCCGTGAGCACCGCGGTGCGGATGAGCTGCGGGTTCGACACCCAGAGGATCTGCCCCGCCAGCAGGTCCTTGAGATTTTCACCGCCATGCGGATCGTTCGCGAGCAACAGGATCTGCGCGGTCGACGCGAGCACGAACAGGATGCCGATGAGCGCCTCCTGCACCTCGGGCCGCTTCTTCTCGGTCCACGTGAGCAGCAGCGCGCCGGCGAGCGCCGCTCCGCCGGCCGCGATCTGCGCGCCCCACCCCTCGATCTCGAGGCCGAAGCTGTTGGCGGCGATCACGCCGAGGCCGGCGACCTGCGCGATGGCGAGATCGATGAACACGATGCCGCGCGACAGCACGGTCGCGCCGAGCGGCACGTGCGAGATCGAGACGAGCAGGCCCGCGATCAGCGCCGGCCACAGGATCGAGATGTCGATTTCCGCGAGGTTCATTTGTTCGCCGCCAGCAGTTTGTCGATCGTGTCGTCGAAGAGCCCGAACAGGTCCTTCGCCTTGTCGTCACCGCCGACGGAAAACGGCAGAGTCACCACTGGCGCGTGCACGCGCGACGAGAGCCAGTCGGCCGCTTTCGCGTCGTTGTACGCGTTCACCAGGATCAGCTTCGGCGGCGAGCCCGTCAGTTTGCCGACGAGCTGCCCCAGATAGGCGGCGGTCGGTGGCACGCCGGGCTTCGGCTCGATGGATGCGAGCTCGCTGAGCCCCAGCCAGTGGCACAGATACGCCTGGTCGCGATGCATGATCACGACGGGCAGCCCCTTGAGCGGCGCCGCCTTCGCTTCCCAGGCCGTCGTCGCCGCGGTCCAGCGCGTCTCGAAATCCTTTGCGCGCTGCTGGTAGTAAGCCCCCTGCGCCGGCTCGAGCTGCGTCAGGCGCGCGGTCAGCGCATGCGCCACCGCGAGGATGTTGTGCGGATCGAGCTGCACGTGCGGATTGCCGAGCGGATGGATGTCGCCCATCGAACGATCCACCTTCGCCGGGATCTCGAGCAGGTGCAGCGCCGACACCGCCTCGAAGTAGCCCGGCTGCCCGGTCTGGATCTTGGTGTTGCCGGATTCCTGGATCAGCACCGGCAGCCAGCCGATCTCGAGCTCGGCCCCGGTCGCGACCAGCAGGTCGGCCGACCGCGCGCGCGCGACGAGGCTCGGCTTCGCTTCCACGCGGTGCACGTCCTGCAACGCCGTCGTCGCGACGTACACGTCCACGCGCTCGCCCCCGAGCTCGCGCGTGAGCGCGCCCCAGTCGGACGTGGTCGCGAGCACCTTGAGCGCCGCGTTGGCCGGCAGCGCGGCGCCGAGCGCCAGCATGACCAACAACGAACTGATGAACTTCTTCATGGTGTGTTCCTAGTACTTGTGCGCGCCGTGCGCGCCGATGCCGAAGATGTATTGCAGGCGGAAGATGCGGTCGCGCTGGCCGCCGTCGTCGCGCGCGTCGTCGAAGTCGTACTGCGCGCGCAGCCGCGTGAACTCGCTCGGGTTCCAGTCGAGCATCACGGACACGCGCTCCGGATGCAGCGAGTCGAGCGAGCCGAAGTCGACGGGACCGCCGACCAGCGCGCGGTAGTCAGGCGAGCCCGAGTCCAGCCGGTCGTAGCGCACGCCCGCACGCCAGCGCGCGGCGAACTGGTAGACGCTCTGCAGGTACCACCCGGACTGCGTGTTGTCGTACGCGGCGGGCAGCCCGAATCCCGCGGGATCGAACGTGAAGTCGCCGTTCTCGGTGCGACGCAGGTATTCGGCCTGCACCTTGAGCTGGCGCCGCGGTGACGGCGCCCACTTGAACACGGCGTCCGCGACCCACGTCTTCGAACTACCGGTGAACCCGTCGAGCAGCGGATCGCCCAGGTTGCGATCTTCGGCGCGCGTATCGAGCCACGACACGCCGGCGCGCCAGCTCGCATAGTCACCGACGTCTCCACCCGCGTGCGCGAACAGCGTCGCGCCGTTGATGCCGTTGCGATCGCGGCGCGTGCCGGGGAACGATTCGCCGTTGCCGGCCTCCGCGCCGAACTCGAGGAACACGTCGGTCGGCGCGATCCACTTCACCTGCGCGCCGTTCTGCGTGTACTGGCCGCCGAACATCGCCTGGTACACGAGCGGCTGATCGACGAAGTCCCACGCATGCGCGTGCACCTCGTTGAGATAGCCGAGGCCCGAGAAGAAGCGGCCGAGCTTCGCCGTGAACCCGTCGGGCAACGCCGTCGTGCGGACGAACGCCTCTTCGACACCGATCTCGTTCTCACCCGTGATCGCGGCGGTGAGCTGCGCGGTGAAGTACGGATCGACGCTCGCGGCGACCGTGAGCTCGGACTCGCCGAGATTGAAGCTGCGGTCGCCGGGGCCGATCTCGTCGCCCGCCGGCGTGAAGCCCGCGATGTTCCAGTCCGCGGGATCGCGCTGCGCGTTCGTGTACGAACCACCGAGGATCACCGAGATCGACGGGTTGAACGCGTTGGCGCCGCCGCCCGACGGTGGTGGCGACGGCGCGGGCTGCGGGGGTGCCGCCGCCGCGGTCGCGGCGTCCGCCATCGCGGCGTTCGTGGCTTCGAGCTGTTGGATGCGCGTCTCGAGCTTTCCGACGCGCGCGTCGTAGTCGGATTTCAACGCCTGCAATTCGGCGCGCAGTGCCGCGACATCGTCGGTGGCGGACGCCATTGCGGGCAACGTGAGCAGCGCGAGCAGCGCCGCCACGGGCTTGACGATCGACATGGAATTTTCTCCTCTGTAAACGAGATCGCCGCGCAGGGCGCGGACGAGATTCATCGCATCAGAGGGAAACGGGTGGTGCTCTCGAGCGGAAGGCGTCGAACGCGCGCGGCGGAACCGCGGCGACGGCTGCGACGTCGTCGACGCGCAGCGCGGGCGGCTTGATGGCGAGCACGACGGTGGGCGCGTTGCCCACGGCATTCTGCAGCGGCGCGAACGAGAGGCACTCGCCGCAGAGCTGCGCCTTGGTCGGCGCACCGTGCGAATCGCCGCGCAGGTGGGTGCTGGCGTGCGCCGTCATCGCGAGCTGCGCAAACAGCAGCGCGAACGACAACAGGTGGACCAGCAGGCGCGGGCGGCGAATCACGGCGGCGAGTATCCGACGACACCGGCGGCCAAACAATGCCCGGGAGCGCGAATTACGATGAAGCGTTCGTAATCCGTCGTCAGTGCGAGTCGCGAGTGACCCGGGTGCCGCTGCCACCGACCAGGAAATCCAGGTCCGCGCCCTTGTCGGCCTGCTGCACGTGTTCGACGTAGAGCTTGTAGTAGCCGCGCGCCGGAACGGCCGGCGCCTTCCAGGCGGCGCGACGCCGCGCCAGCTCCGCATCGCTCACGTCGAGATGCAGCCTGCGGGCCGGAACGTCGAGCTCAATCACGTCGCCGGTCCGCACCAGCGCCAGCGGCCCGCCGGCGGCGGCTTCGGGCGCCACGTGCAGCACCGCCGTCCCGTACGCGGTACCACTCATGCGCGCATCGGAGATGCGCACCATGTCGGTGATGCCCTTCCGGAGGATCTT
>Ga0136846_1211192_pt1 | contig 10217 bp, 11 predicted proteins | sample HopSoiMetagenom2_FD_96841 | JGI IMG/M metagenome (GOLD analysis project Ga0136846, IMG submission 96841) | Grasslands soil microbial communities from Hopland, California, USA - 2 Assembly 2016 (version 4) | ecosystem: Environmental > Terrestrial > Soil > Grasslands | place: USA: Hopland... | reverse complement strand
GCGTAGGACCGGTCGATGTAGGCCAGCGACTGCTGCAGGTCGATGATGTAGATGCCGTTGCGCTCGGTCATGATGAAGCGCTTCATCTTCGGGTTCCAGCGCCGGGTCTGGTGCCCGAAGTGGACGCCGCTCTCGAGGAGCTGGCGCATGGTCACGACTGCCATGTGACTTCTTCTTCCTTGTGGTGGACCCGCACGTCCGTCGTGTGTCCTTGCTGCAGGACACACCGGGGCGGGGTCCGGTCGGGTTTTCAGTTGGTCCACGCCTCCAGGCCCGTGTTGGTCACGGAGCCCGGTGCGTCCTGACGCCTGCGCGTGACCCGACCCGTTCCACTGCTGAAAGGGACCGAGGGTCCACGCCCGCTGGTGGTCGGACTCCACAAGAAAGCCCGTCGCGGTCTGCACGCGTGCGAAGTCAGCCCCGGAGGGCTGCCCGACCAGAGTAGTCGACGCCCGTGGACGACCGCGAATCCTCCACAGCCGCCCGGAACCGCCGGTTCGTCCACAGCCCGGCACCCACAGGCCGTCCGCGGTCCGCGCCGCCCGGCAGGGTGGCCGGCATGGCTCCCCTGACCGCCCTCGTGCTCGCGGCGACACTCGCGCTGCCGGGCTCCTCACCCGACCCGGTGGGAGTCTGGCCGCTGCAGCCGCAGCCCGAGGTGGTCCACGGCTTCGACCCGCCCGAGTCGCCTTACGGCGCCGGTCACCGAGGCGTCGACCTGCTGGGCAGCGTGGGCCAGCCGGTGCTGGCCGCGCTTCCCGGCACCATCACCTTCGCCGGTGCCCTGGCTGGGCGAGGCGTCGTGGTCGTCGACCATGGCGTCACCCGCACGACCTACGAGCCCGTGGCGCACACCGTCGCCGTGGGCTCCGTCGTGGCCGCCGGCTCGCCCATCGGCACCCTGGAGCTGGCCGGGTCGCACTGCTTCCCGCGCGCCTGCCTCCACTGGGGCTGGATCGAGGGCGAGACCTACCTCGACCCGCTTCGCCTGGTCGGTGCCGGTCCCGTCCGGCTGCTCCCGCTGTGGCGCGACACGCCGCTGCTCAGGCGCGCGGGTGTGCCTGTCGATAGGCCGCCCTGAGGCGCTCGCTGGTGACGTGGGTGTAGATCTCGGTGGTCGCCGTAGCATTAAAAACAAACAGCTCCTGCACCGAACGGAGGTCGGCCCCGCCGTCGAGGAGGTGGGTGGCTGCGCTGTGCCGCAGCCCGTGCGGCCCGATGTCAGGCGCACCCGGCACGTCGGCGATCCGGCGGTGCACCAGCGACCGGACCGCCCGCTGGTCGATGCGCCGTCCGCGGGCGCCCAGGAACAGTGCCGGTCCCGCACCGTCGGCCCGGAGCCGTGGCCGGCCCTCGGCGACCCAGCGGTCCAGGGCCTGCGCGGCCGGGTGTCCGAAGGGCACGGTCCGCTCCTTTCGTCCCTTGCCCAGCACGCGAACCACGTTCCGGTCGCGGTCGAGGTCGTCGACGTCGAGCCCCACGAGCTCGCCGACCCGGATCCCGGTCGCGTAGAGCAGCTCGAGCATCGCCACGTCGCGCAGCCCCACCGGGCCGTCGTCGGCTGCCAGCTCGGCGGCGGCCCGGATCAGGTCGCGAGCCTCGTCGGCCCGCAGCACCGGCGGCAGGGTCCGCCGGGCCTTCGGCGACCCCAGCGTGGCGCCCGCGTCACGTGGTGCCTGCCCGGTCCGGTGCAGCCAGCCTGTGAAGACCCGCGCCGCCGTGGCCCGCCGCGCCAGTGTCGTGCGCGAGAGGCCCAGCGTCTGCTGCTTGGCCAGCCAGCTTCGCAGCGTCCGCAGGTCGAGCTCGGTCACACCGTCCAGCCCCAGGCGCGCCGCATGCTCGAGCAGCCCGGCCACGTCGCCGACGTAGGCCCGCACGGTGTGCGCAGTCAGGTCGCGCTCGGAGGACAGGTGGCGCTCGTAGGCGCCGAGGACACGCGCCAGCGCCTCGGGGAGCTCGTCGGGGCCGGCGCCGGCCGCGGGCGTCGCGGTCACCGCTCCACCGTAGGACCTCGCGCCGCTTCATCCCTGGTCCGCTGCTTCGGCGAGCCGCCACCCGGTGGGGAGCTGCTCGACCAGGCCGCGCCGGGCCAGCCCGTCGAGGGTCGAACGGACCTGGATGAGCCCGAGCCCGGCGGTGCGGGCGATCGAGTCGGAGGCAGCGGGCCGGGCCAGCGGGACCGCCTCGAGCACCTGCTGCTGGGCCCGCGTCAGCCAGTCGCGCGGCCTGGGGGTCGCGCGGGGCGGCTCGGCCAGGTGCTCGCCCATCGAGCCGGTCAGCTCGAGGACGTCCGCGGCGCGAGTCACCAGCGTGGCCGCGCCGGACCGGATCAGCTGGTGCACGCCCTCCGACGGCGCGCTGGTCACCGGACCGGGCACACCCATCAGCGGACGGTTGAGTCGGCCGGCCCAGCTGGCGGTGTTGAGGGCACCGCTGCGAACCGCGGCCTCGACCACCACGGTGCCCCGGGTCAGCGCGGCGATCAGCCGGTTGCGGGCCAGGAACCGCAGCCTCGTCGGCGCGCACCCCGGCGCCAGCTCCGACACCACGGCGCCGCACTCGGCCAGGTGGTCGAGGAGCGGCCGGTGCGCGGACGGGTAGGCGCGGTCGACTCCACAAGCCAGGACCGCCACGGTCGGGCCGCCTCCAGCCAGGGCACCGCGGTGGGCCGCCTGGTCGATGCCGAAGGCCGCGCCGGACACCACGGCCGACCCGGACCGCACCAGGCCGGCGGAGAGCTCGGCCGCGACGTCGGTGCCGTAGGTCGTGGCCGAGCGAGACCCGACCACGGCCACCGGCGACGGCAGCTGGTCGAGCCGCAGCGGGCCGCGGACCCAGACGCCCAGTGGCGCGCGGCCCATGCCCTGCAGCGGGTCCGAGGTGTCGAGGTCGTCCAGCGACGCCGGCCACTCGTCGTCACCGGGAACCACCCAGCGGATGCCGAGCCGCGCCGCCCGGTCGAGGTCGCGCTCGGCGTCGCAGTCCTCGAGCCGGGACGCGACGTCGTCGCGCAGCGCTTCCGACCCGCCGCCGGCGAGCAGCTGGGCATGAAGAGACTCGGCACCGAGCTCGGCGACCAGCCCGGCCATCTTGAGGCTGCCCGGCTCGCCCAGCTTGCTGAGCGCCAGCCTGGCCAGTCGGTCGTCCGTCATCCGGCCTCCCTCGTCAGCGTGGCTGCGAGCAGCGGCGCACCACTGCGGAGCCGGAGGGCGATGTCGGCCTCCGCCGTGCCGGGCCGGTCGACACCGGCCAGGTCGGCGACCGTCCAGGCCAGCCGCTGAACCCGCGTCACCCCACGCCGGGTCAGCCGTCCCTTCCAGAGCTGGTCGTCGACGAGGTCGGTCGCCGCCGGGCTCAGTGGCCAACGCTCCGCCAGCGCCGGGCCAGGGACGTGGCCGTTGAGCCGCCAGGGCTCCCCGCGGTAGCGCTCCGCCTGCCGCTCGCGCGCGGCGGCGACCCTGGCCCGCACGGTGGCGCTGCTCTCGCGCACCGCCAGCGGGTCGCGGCTCGCCGTCGGCGTCACCCCGCGCAGGTGCCGGGTGATGTCGATCCGGTCGGTGATCGGACCGGTGACCTTGCGGCGGTAGTCACGTCGCTGGACCTCACGGCACTTGCACCTGTCGATGCTGGCGTCGGCGTGGAAGTCGCCGCACGGACACGGGTTGGCGGCGAGCACCACGATCGACCGGGCCGGGAGGACCACGGACTCCTCGGCCCGGGCCACGCTGATGTCACCGCTCTCCAGCGGCTGCCGCAGCGCGTTGATGACGTCGGCCCGGAACAGTGGGAACTCGTCGAGGAGCAGCACGCCGCAGTGGGCCCGGCTGATCTCGCCGGGACGCACGTTGCCCGACCCTCCGCCGACCAGGCTCGAGGTCGACGCGTCGTGGTGCGGGGCCGCGAACGGCGGTCGGGTCAGGAGCCCGTCGCCCGGCTCGAGGGCCCCGGCCAGCGAGTGCACGGCGGTGAGCTCGAGCGCCTCCTCGCGGGTCAGGTCCGGCAGCAGGCCCGGGATGCGTTCCGCGATGCTGGTCTTGCCACAGCCCTTGGGTCCCGACAGCAGCAGGTGATGGCCGCCGGCCGCGGCGACCTCAACGGCGTAGCGAGTGTCTTCCATGCCGACCAGGTCCGCCAGGTCGACCTCGTCGATCCGACCGGCTCCGCGCCACGAGAGCAGGCGGGTGCTCGACATCGCAGCGACGGGCGGCGCCTCGGGCACCGGCTCGTCGCGGAGCTCGGCCACCACCTGGGCCAGGGAGCGCAGGCCGAGCACGTTCATGCCCGGCACCATCGACGCCTCGTGCGCCTGCGGCTCAGGCACGACGACGTGCCGGAAGCCTCGCTGGCCTGCGGCCATCACCATCGGCAGGACCCCGGGCACGGACCGCAGCCCGCCGGCCAGGGTCAGCTCGCCGATGAGGACCACGTCGCCCAGGGCTGCGGCGGGGACGACGCCGGTGGCGCCCAGGACCGCGACCGCGATGGCCAGGTCGTAGTGGGTGCCGCGCTTGGGCAGGTCGGCGGGCGAGAGCAGGATCGTCGTGCGCCGGGAGGACGGCCAGTCCAGGCCGCTGTTGAGGATCGCCATCCGGCAGCGGTCGCGGGACTCGTTGAGTGAAGGGTCGGGGCGGCCGACCAGGACCGTGGCCACCTGCCCCGGGGAGACGTCGGCCTGGACGTCGATGAGATGGCCCATCGCGCCGGAGAGGGCCAGCGTGCGGGCGGTCGCGAAGGGCATCAGAACAGCCCCCTGACGTGGTCGACCACGGCGGCCCCGCGTCGGGGTCGCTGGACAGCGACCAGGTCGACCCTCGCCTCGGCCGGGTGCACGTCGTGCTGCTCCGCCCACCGCCACACCAGGCGGTGCAGCCGCTCCAGCCGCACCGGGTCGACGGCCTCGTGCGGGCTGCCGCAGCTGTCGCCGCGGCGAGTCTTGACCTCGCACGCGACGAGCACGTCGCCGTCACGCAGCACCAGGTCGAGCTCGCCCTCGGGGCAGCGCCAGTTGCGGTCGAGCAGGACCATGCCGTGCTCGAGGGTGAGCAGGCGGGCGGCGACGTCCTCGCCGTAGGCACCCAGGGCGTTGCGCGCAGCCGTCGTCGTCATGCGTGACCTCCTGCGGAGGACGATGACGCTCACCGGGGACGACGCGAGGCGCGTTCGGGCAGACCTGTGGACGAGGCCCCCCGTGGGGCCGGCTGTGGAGAGCAGGTGGCTACTTGATGAGGCGCACCGGGTCGCCGATGATCGTGGCGTCCCAGGTCGTCACGTCGTGCACCGTGCCGCTGTTGAACGAGACCTGGACCCGGTACCAGCAGCCGCCGAACGAGTTCACGCTGCAGTTGTAGTCGGTGGGGATCGGGATCGTGATCGTCTCGGTCTTGCCGTTGTTCAGCGAGGTGCCGCCGGACTGGCTGAGCGCTGCCGAGCAGGCCGTCAGGGTCTGGCCGGTGCCCGCAGACCCGCCGGCCGCCTTGCAGCTCCCTGGGAACGGCGTGGTGAGGATCGAGCCCGTCGCATCGGTCGGCGGCAGCACCTTCACCGAGCCGGTTCCAGCCGCGTCACCGGCGTCGAAGTAGCTGAACGAGATGGACTGGCCGGCGGCGCCGGGCAGCACCCGGATCAGGTTGAAGTTCGCGGTGGCCGTGTCGGCGTTCATGTAGATGGGCATGTGCTCGTAACCCGAGACGGCGACGTTCTTCTCCTGGCCGACCGCGGTCACCGCGCGGAGCGAGAAGGAGTTCGACCCCTCGCCGCTGGTCGTGTTGCCATCCAACGCCGCGGCCGCGGTGTTGCCCGACCGCTCGAGACCGGTCCCACTACCGGCGAGGCTGACGTTGGTGCGCACCTGGAGGTAGTAGTCGCCCGACCGGGTCGGGGTGAACGTGCACAGCGCGACCCAGTTGTGGAACATCCGCGCGAGGTCGTCGTTGTAGCTGGCGTTCCCCTTCTTGAAGAGGTTCGCCGACAGCGCGGAAGTCGTGACGTAGGAGCCGTACTGCTTGATGCACGGGCTGCCGCTGGTGTTGTTCTGCACCGGTGCCGCCGTGGGGTCGAGCGAGTCGACCTGCTGGCGGAGGACGAAGCTGGTCGTCATGCCGTGCTTGGTGGAGGCGCCGGACCCGGTGCCCGGGTAGCTGTCACCGGTGCAGTACGTCGACGTGGTCGACCCGTCACTGCTGTACCGGTTCTTCGCGTCGGCGTTGGTGACGTAGTCGTTGACGTTGCCGGTGGTTCCGAAGCTGCTCGCCGCAGGCAGGCTCGCACAGGTCTGTCCGGCGTTGACCATGAGCGGGTCGTAGACCTGCAGCGTGACCTGCGTGCCGACCGCGGCCGGCTGTACCTTCACCACGAAGGTGTAGCCGAACGCCGTCGTCGAGGTGGCCGACAGCTTCGGGCCGTACTCGTTGTTGGTCGTCCCGGTGCAGCCGTCGACGCCACTGCTCTCGCAACCCCGCGTCGAGTAGCGGTCGCCCTGCACCTTGCCCGTCTCGGGCCCCTCCAGGACACCCCAGAACGTCGGGTTGCGCGAGCAGTTGGAGAAGGGGCTGGCGCCCTGGGCAGTGCCGACGGGAGTCGGCGAGCTCCCGGCCCCACCGGCGTTCGGCTCGTTGCCGAAGGTGTTGCAGGGGCTGCCCATCGGGGCCGGGCCCTTGTAGTCGGCCGTCGCGGTGCGCGACACAGTCGTGTTGGTCAGTCCGATGAACCCGCCGAAGGAGTTCTTGATCCGCGAGGTGATCGTGACCTTGAGCTGGCTCTGCAGGTCACCGATCGCGACGGTGACGACGACGTCCGGGGAGGCGTCGTCGTAGCCGTTCCGTTTCGCGACCTCGTTGGCGCGCAGCCTGGCGTTGGTCAGGTCGAACGGCAGGTACGGCACCCCGGCCAGGGCCGCTGCGTCGGCGGCCTTCTGGACGCGGTTCATCTCGTCGTACCAGCGCGAGGTGTCCACGCTCACGGCCATGGCCGCGAAGAGGAACCCACTGGCGACCAGGACGGCGAGCAGGATGGTCATGAAGCCGCCCTCCCTGCTCCGGCTGTCGGCCAGCCGGGTCAGGTGCCGGGTGATGCGGCGCCCCGCCCAGCGGTCGAGGGTGCTCACGAGTGCGCCCCCGAGGCGCAGCTCTGGACCGGCAGCGGCTCGAAGTTCATCACCGCGTGGTCCGCGAGGGTCAGGTAGTTGCCGAAGAGGCCCGTGAAGTTCCGGTGCTGGGCGACCAGCTGGATGCCGACACGGTCGAGTGCGTTCGACCCCGTGCCCGGGAAGCAGGCGCTGATCGTCTTGGGGTCCCAGGAGCCGCTGTTGTAGCGGAACGCGTTCTGGTTCGGCCGCCAGACGAACTTGACGCAGCTGGCGTATCCGGAGCAGCTGGTCGGCATCGTGGTGTTGCCGTCGGCGCCCGGGTAGCCCTGCGCGTTGGCCTTGTAGACCAGGAGGTACTGGATCTGGTCGACCGGCATCGCCGAGCCCGCGCGCTGGATCGAGTCCGCGGCCTTCTGGGCCAGGGCCGGCACGTTCGCGGGGACGCACGGCGGCGCGGTGGGACCTGTTTCGCAGATGCCTGCCCCGGCGTTGGCGCCGGTCGACGCGATGCGGGCGGCCAGCCGGGTGTCCGACACGACGACGGCGTGGTCACGCATCAGGAACGTGAGCTCGATGATGCCCAGCAGGATCAGGAGAAGGATCGGGAAGGTGAGGGCGGCTTCGAGTGCCACTGCACCGCGTTCACCGCGGCCGCCCCTTCGAGTCCGCCCCAGCACCGTCGCTCCTCAGTTGTCCCGCCCCTGACCTGCGAGAGAGGCTGTCAGAGCGGTCTCATCCCGATGGGCAAAACGGTGGGGAATCATCCCCGAGGACTAGACAAGTCTGGCCGAACACCCCACGTGAGCGGTCCGTCGACAGGTGTCAGGACACCTTGGGCGGATCGATCTCCGCCTGGTTCAGCTCCTCGACGTTGACGTCCTTGAAGGTCAGGACCTTGACGGTCTTGGCGAACCTGGCGGGGCGGTACATGTCCCAGACCCAGGCGTCACTCATCGACACCTCGAAGAACACCTCGCCGGCCTCGCTCCGGGCCTTCACGTCGACCTGGTTGCACAGGTAGAAGCGCCGGTCGGTCTCCACGACGTACTTGAAGATGGCGACGACGTCGCGGTACTCGCGGTAGAGCGTGAGCTCCATCTCGGTCTCGTACTTCTCGAGATCCTCCGCGCTCACGCTGCGTTCACCGCGCTTCCTCCAGCTCGTCGGCCCTCTCCAGAGGGACCGCATGCTCATTCTGCACACCGTCCAAGGGTTCGAGCCCGGCGGCCCGCCGCACGTTGACGAACCGCATCCGGTGGATGGGCGACGGCCCATGCTGTGTGAGTGCTGCGCTGTGCACCTCGGTGATGTAGCCCTTGTGCGTCTTGAAGTCGTACGCCGGCCACTCCCCGTCCAGCTCGGTCATGATCCGGTCGCGGGTGACCTTGGCCAGCACCGACGCCGCCGCGATGCAGCCAGCGACCCGGTCGCCCTTCCAGACCGCGAGACCCGGTACGCCGAGCCCGTCGACGGGGAACCCGTCGGTGAGGACGTACGCCGGGGGGACGTCGAGCAGCGCCACCGCCCGGCGCAGCGCCTCGACGTTCGCGACGTGCATGCCGAGCCGGTCACAGTCCTCGTGGGACACGACCACCACCGACCAGGCGACCGCGCGGCGGACGATCTGGACGTAGCAGCGCTCCCGCGCCTTCTCGGTCAGCAGCTTGGAGTCGGCCAGGCCGGGCACGATCCCGGCCTTGCCGGACGGAAGGATGCAGGCCCCGGCCACCAGCGGACCGGCGCAGGCGCCTCGGCCGGCCTCGTCAACGCCGGCGATGGGCTCGATGCCGTGCCGGCGCAGGGTGCGCTCGTAGCCGTACAGTCCGGCGTCCCGCCGGACCGTCGCACCTCGAGGCAGAGCAGACACGGCCTACTGGGGGTCAGGGACCTGGGCGAAGGCGTCCGTCCCGTCGTTGCCGCTCCAACGCGAGAGCGGCCACACCAGTGCGAGCACCTTGCCGACAATCAGGTCGTCGCCGACGAACTCGTGGCCAGGGACGCAGTCGGTCTGGCCCTCGGTGCACATGTGCACCGTCGAGTCGGCCGAGTGGTCGCGGTTGTCGCCCATGACGAAGACGTGTCCGGCGGGCACGGGACCGGCGGTCCAGCTGCAGTCGCCGGTCATCGGTCCGTAGCAGTCGTTCTGGTCGATCTCACCGGGTCGGGCGTAGCCCTTCTCGTCGATCGGCTGGCCGTTGACCGAGATCCGGCCCTGGTCGTCGCAACAGGTGATCGTGTCGCCTGCGACACCGATCACCCGCTTCACCAGGTGGCCGCCCGACGGGTAGAGCCCGATCTTCTCCAGCCCCTTGGCCGCGGCGTTCTTGGGCCCGGCGACGTCCTCGGGGCCGAGCCAGCCGCCCGGGTCCTTGAACACCACGACGTCTCCGCGCTGCGGCCCGCCGCCGCCCCAGTAGGAGACCTTCTGGACCAGGATCCGGTCGTTCTTGACCAGCCCCGGCTCCATCGACTCCGAGGGGATGTAGAAGGCCTGGACGAAGAACGCCTTCAGCGCCACGGCGAGGAGCACCGCGATCACGAGCAGGATCAGCGTCTCCTGCCAGACCGGGATGTGCGGCCGCGCGCCCTTGTGGTTCGAGGGGCCGCCCGACTCCCTCGGCGAGGGTGCCTGGAGCCTGGCGGTGGCGCCGGTGTCGGCGTCCTCGATCGTCACGGAGTCGAGTCTAAGGAGGGTGGCTCAGGCCTCTCGGCGTTCCTTGATCTTGGCCGCCTTGCCGCGCAGGTTGCGCAGGTAGTAGAGCTTCGCGCGCCGGACATCACCGCGGGTGACGATCTCGATCTGCTCGAAGATCGGCGAGTTCAGGGGGAAGGTGCGCTCGACGCCGACGCCGAACGAGACCTTGCGGACCGTGAACGTCCGGCCGACCCCCGAGCCGTGGACGCGGATCACGACGCCCTGGAAGACCTGGATGCGAGAGCGGTTGCCCTCGACGACCTTGGCGTGCACCTTGATGGTGTCGCCGGCGCGGAAGTATGGGACGTCGCCGCGCTTCGCGGCGTTGCCGAGGTCCGCAATCACGTTGCTCATTTGAGGCTCCTCGCGAGCGCCACAGGTCGGCCGCGGAATCGGAATGGTTGATGCTTTGCACTTGTCGGCACCAGTGCCGCCTCT
>Ga0136846_1210626_pt1 | contig 10217 bp, 7 predicted proteins | sample HopSoiMetagenom2_FD_96841 | JGI IMG/M metagenome (GOLD analysis project Ga0136846, IMG submission 96841) | Grasslands soil microbial communities from Hopland, California, USA - 2 Assembly 2016 (version 4) | ecosystem: Environmental > Terrestrial > Soil > Grasslands | place: USA: Hopland... | reverse complement strand
GCCGAGTTACCCGTCGCGTTGACGCCCGTCGAAGTGAACACGGCGCCCGTGAAGCCAGCCGGAAAAATATCAGTGACGGTCGCGTCAACCGTATCCGGGCCTGCGTTATTCACGACGATCGTGTAAGTAAGTGCTGTCCCGGGGACAGCCGGGCTCGGCGTGGCCGTTTTCGTGACGCCGACATCGGCGATCACCACCTGGAAACCGCGCACGGTCGGCTGTGCATCGGTGCCGCTGGTCAAAAACGGCGTGTAATCGACCACAGTATCAGGATCGATGATGGCGTCGCCGGTGCCGCCGGTATTGCTGGCGATCGTGGGACCAGTGGAAGACCCCCACCAGTTCAGCGTGGCGTCCAGCGGGCCGGTGTATCCTCCGGTGCTGATGTTCAGTCCGGCCGTCGTATTGCCGCTGATGCTATTGCGATTGATGGTGACATTCGAATTGGCCGATCCACCGCCGAAGTCGCCGATGCGAATCCCGTTCGTCGCGCCATTGCTGATGAAGTTGTTGTGAATCGAAAGTCCGCTGTCACCGCCGCCGATGACAACCTGTGAAGCGGTGGAACCAGAGATGTCGTTATTCGCGATGGTGGAGTTCGTCGTGTTGAACAACAAGATTGCATTACCACTGCCCGTCATGATGTTGCGGGAGATGGTGATGTTCGATGCGCCCATGGTGGCATCGGTCGGGCCGATAATAATCCCGCCGTTGCTATTGGTAGTGAACGTGTTGTTGTCAATCAGCACGTTCGTCATCGTGCCGCCCTGCGTGAATTGGTCTGAATAGATGGCCGTGCCGCTGATCGCACCCCCGGCGTTCGCATTATTGGTCAAAAACAAGTTGCAGCTGACAATCGTCTGATCCGTTGAGCTGTTATTGGCCAGGGAGAGGCCGGCCTGATTGTTCTGAATGATGTTGTCGATGATGTGTGTGCCGTGCGTGCCGACGGCCATCGTAATGCCATAGGGTGTCGCACTGACATCTGCGCCCTGAATCGTGAATCCATTCAACTCAACGTCGCTGGCCGTAATGGCGAAGTCGGTGGCGCCGCCCGCATCGACAATCGTCTCGCTGGCCCCCGCGCGGCCGCTTTGCGCGTCCGCGCCCACCTGGTTGCCGAAGACAAAAAGCTGCTTGCTGACATTCACGCTCTCGGCGAATGTGCCTGGCCCTACGCGGATCGTGTCGCCCGCCGTTGCCGCCGTGACGGCGCTTTGAATCGTGCCGAAGGCGCTGGTCCCGTAGATCAGCCCCGTCACCGGTGCTGTGGGATGCTGCGTGCCTGCGCCCGGGTTCCACGTTACTGTGTCGCCGAGTGTAGGAGTCCCAGGGCCACTCAGGTCGGCGTCATTTGTGATCACGAAGTCGCCCGGATTGTCCACATACAGGGTCGCCAGCAGCCGGCGATCCTCTAAAGCTTCGAAGAAATGTCGGTTGTTAGTCAATCGCGCGGCGTTGAGCTGGGTGCACTGCCGCCGGCGACGCGAAAAGAACTTTTTGTGGACACTGCGCAGGGCGCGGCTCAGGCTCAGTCTCATGGGAATCTCCTCTTTCCTTCTCGATGCGGGGCTCAAAGCACAGGGGCGGGACGCTTACACAACCAGGGGTCATTGCACAGGGCGTGCAGAATACGCAGCGCAGAGCAACTTTAAGGCCACTGCGCAAGCACTTGCGACACTTGCCGCGCGGCGACCTGATCTGCGCCGAGCGCGATTGGCGTCACGCGCCCAGTTGCTTTCTCAAACTGCGGCCTGCCGCAAGCGATTTGTGGCTTTCAAATCAATTCGCCGAAAGAATGAGCGACTTCAGCGAGCCGTGTTCAGCGCTCTGAAATACCATCCGGCGTGTCGCCTTTCTTGTCGCCATCGCGACGATCTGGCGCATCTGCTGCGTGGACCTTTAGACGCGTGGGCCGTTACAAGATCTCCGTCCTAAGTTCGGGCGAACAAAAGTCTTATGACGCAGAGCGGTACGCAGCGATGGCCGGCCGCTGCCGCTCACGCAGCCCGGCCGAACTGCGCGAGCCGCGCGCGACGCCGCGTGAACCAGCCCTCGCCGAGCACCGTCAGTGCGACGCGGTCTTCCAGATTCGGCCGAAACATGGTCATCAGCAAGAGTGGCAGATACCAGGCCATGTACATGCCGCCGCCGTCGCCGAAGGCGTGCCAAAACTGCACCGCCAACATCACTGCCGACGAGCAGCTCAAGAGTGTCCCAAGGTTCTTGTGCGGCGGCCAAAACGCCATCCAGACGGCCAAGACGCCACAGGCGACGATTACCGGCAGCCGGTACGCCGGCTCCCAGCCCAGGGCCCAAATCCCGTGCAGCTCGTGCACTTTAGTTTTGGGAATCCAGAGCGCGAACATTTGCTGAAATTTGAGCCAGAACGACAACATATCGTTCGACACGAACACCAGTGAGAACACCATCACGGCGACCGCCCCGATCACGCCAAACAGAAACCGCGCCAGCCCCCGCTGCCAATAAAAGCTGATCCATAGCGGCAACAGGAAGATCGGGTAATAGACAACCGAGGTCGCCAGGCCAATGAAAATTCCCGCCAGTGCCGGCCGGCGATAAAGCACGACAGCCCAAATCATTAGCGCCGCGGGCAACACATGATCGACATGCCCGGTCATTTGCGCGGTGTACGGCAGCAGCAGGTATAGCAGCGCCGCTCCGATTCCCATCTTGATATTTTCAAAATGCCAATAGCCGATGATCACCAGGCCGACCACGACCGCCAGGTGCGCGGCGATTGCCATCGACTTGGCAACAATCTCTTCCTCGCGACCTGCCTCGGGGTGGTCGCCACGAATGAATGGATGCGTCGGAATGCTGGGCAGCAAAAAGAGCGTGTAGTAGCCGGGGCCAAATCGGGAGTAATCTTCCGGCTTATCCCGATCTCGGCTGTTGTCCTGGGCTTTGGAGATGGATTTCGCTGACTGAACGGCCTTGATGTCGTCGGCAGTCGGATCGCTGACGATGACATTGGCCATCAGGAACAAGAACAGCGAGCAGCCCAGAAATACCAGGCAGCCTTTCGTGGCGTTCGGCTCCAGAAGCGGCCGCCGCACCATGGTCGGATCGGCCAGCATTCGCACCAGCCACACCAGCGACACTGCCAGTAACCAGAGATAGCCGATATACGCCGCCCGATATCGCGTGATTGGTGCAGCTTCCGCGTTGCCGGCTGCAGCGTTGTTCGGAGCGCCAGGCGATTCTGCCGTGCTTCGCTCCTGTGGCGCGCTGCTCTCGCCAGCCATTGGTACGGCCGTGGTGCCGCTGGCCACACCGGCATTGAGAGCTCCTTTCTCCGCCCGCTCGCGCGCATGATTTACCATGAGCAGGCCAGGAGCGAGCAAAATCAGCAGCATCAAATCGAGATTGCGCACGCTCCAGAAGCGATTGAACTGAAAGAACAGCCCAATCATTAGCAGCGACGAAAGATAGACCCACGTCGCCGGGTTGATCTTCTCGTACTGGAACAGAATTTCGCTCATGCGGCTTAAGTTGCAGCCGGGGGGACAAATTGTCGCCCCGCCTTATGGCACTAAGAGAGGCGGCCGGAGTTGATTTCCCGGCTGATATCCGCCAGCTACAACTACACGAATCCTATCGCGACTGCACAAGACGCCTAAAGACCCGATCCTCGCGGTGCAGAGCTCAGTTACTGCATGACAATCAGCCCTTCAGAATACGCCTTGGAAGGATTATTGCAAGAATGGGTGGGTGGCAGTTGACGGATGGACCAAATGCCGTAACTTATTGAACTGATTGGGCTTATGGAAGATTCCCTGGCAAAGGCTGCGTATGGCCGACACCGTTTTTCAGCGCGTATCGGAGCTTCTTGGCCACAAGTCCATTCCTCACGACGTCCTCCGGCATGCGCCCGTCTTCACGAGCGAGGAGGCAGCCGCCATTCGCGGTACGCCGCTAGCCAGTGGTGCTAAAGCCTTGATATGCAAGGCGGACGACCGGTTTTTGCTAATCGTCTTGCCGGCCGATCGTAAGCTGGCCAGCAAGCTCGTGCGCAAGGCCGCGGGGGCCAAGAGCTTGCGATTTGCCTCGCGCGACGAGGTCGAACAGCTAACTGGTCTTGCGCCGGGTTCCATTCCGCCATTTGGCAGCCTCTTCAACCTGCCGACGTGGTGCGACGAGCGACTTTGTGAGCAGCCGCGAATTAATTTCAACGCCGGCGATCACGCGATCTCGATCAGCATGGCTTGTACCGACTATCTCACGGCTGAGCAGCCGACGCTGGGCGTTTACGCGGAGTGAAATCTTCGCTCAGCAGTAGCCGGCTGATCTTCCGGCCGGTGACGCTGAGCGGGTAGTCGGCGAGCGCACCAATTTTCACCCAGCGAGCGCCGCTGCGTGTCAGGTCGCCGCTTGAGCCGATTGTTGACTTGACCTCAGCTTCGTAGGCGTGAAGCGTGATCCGGAATCGAGTCACTCCGTGCTTGAGGGTGACGAAGGGTCCGTTTGCGACCACGCTCAGGCCGACGAGATCACGGACTCGTTTTGCAATTTGTCTATCAAGCGCAGTGTTACTTTCGCCGGCCGCTGCGAATCGCGGAAAATCCCACAGGCCTGCCCACCGCTCACCTGGCCTGCATTGCCGCAACAGCACGCTTATTCCGCGGCGAATGATGACGGCAATCTCCGTGACATTCTCATAATTTTTTGACTTGGCTGGCCGCGGGATTTTTACGACGAGCTGATTGCGGTGAGCGCCGCAGAGCGCGACCACCGGGCATTCGCTACACGCCGGTGATCGCGGCGTGCAGATAACGCTGCCCACCTCCATCAGTGCCTGATTGAACGCGCCGCACTCGTGTTTTGGCAGAATCGCCTCTGCGATCTTCCACAATCTCTGCCGACCAGCGCCCGAATTCACATCACCTCGATACGCCGTCAAACGACTGAGCAGGCGAATGGTATTCGCCTCCAGAATCGGCAGGCGTTGATCGAGACCGATCGAGAGAATCGCGCCCGCGGTGTAGCGGCCAATGCCGGGCAAGGAACGCACCGCGTCAATCGAAGTAGGAAATTGCCCGCGGTGATCGCTCGTTATTTTTCGCGCCGCCGCATGCAATTGCCGCGCCCGTCGATAATAGCCGAGCCCTTCCCACAGTTTTAAAACCTCATGCTCGTCCGCAGCGGCCAGTGTCTTCACGTCCGGAAATCGCGCTAGAAATCGCTGGAAATACGGGACGACGGTCGCGACTTGCGTCTGCTGGAGCATGATTTCGCTGATCCAGATGGCATACAGATCGCGCGTTTGCCGCCACGGCAGATCGCGGGCGTGTTGCTGGAACCAGACGAGCAATTTCTTACTCAGGGAGCGGCGCCACGCCGAGCTGTGCTTTTCCGTGCCAGGTTTTCGATCCTTCATGTCGCCTAGAGAACGCCGCCGGCGAACATCTGTCAAGTTCTTGCACCTTGACATCCTTCTTGCCGACGCACACACTTGCCGCGCAGGTACTAAATTCTTTCAGCGAGCTCGGAGGGCCACTATCATGCCTGCTAAGCCGATTCCCGACGGTTATCAAAGCGTGACTCCTTATTTGATCGTCGGCGGCGCTGCCAAGGCGATCGATTTCTACAAGCGAGCGTTCGGCGCGAAGGAACGGATGCGGTTACCCATGCCCGACGGCCGGATTGGGCATGCGGAAATCGAGATTGGCAATTCGGTCGTTATGCTGGCCGACGAATTTCCGCAGATGGGCGTCAAAAGCCCGGTCACGATTGGTGGCACGCCGGTCGGAATCTGCCTCTATGTCACCGATGTTGATGCCGTTTTCAAGCAGGCGATCGCGGCCGGCGGCAAAGAGGAAAAGCCGCTGCAAAATCAGTTTTACGGCGATCGCAGCGGGACATTGATCGACCCCTTCGGCCACAAATGGACGGTAGCCACGCACATCGAGGATGTCCCGCCCGAAGAAATCAATCGCCGGATGGCGGCAATGAAGCCGCCGGGGTGAAAACTCCAAGAACCAAAGATCCAGGAACCAAAAGGCGCTTCGGTCGCCTTCTTGGAATTTGGTTCTTCGTTCTTGGTTATTTGATTTCCGCGTATTCAATCTTTGCCGTCGCGCGCTCCTTGTCCGCAATCCAGCGGAAGAGATAAAGCGTCACCGCTGGTCGCAGCTCGTTTTCAATATCCTGCCAGCTCTTCCCGCCGGGCTTCTCGTCGGTCACGGCGATCAAGTGCACGCCGAAGGGGCTCACCAGCGGCTCGCTGATCTCGCCCTTTTTGAGCGCGAAGGCGGCGCGGGAAAAATCTTCGGGCATCGGACGATGGCGCTCGATCCAGCCGATATCGCCGCCGGCGTCGCGGCTGGGCGCTTCGGAATAACGTTTGGCCGCGTCGGCGAAAGGCATATTGCCGCTGACAATCTCGCCGCGCAGTTTTGCCGCGCGGTCTTTCGCTGCTGTTATCGCTGTTTCCTCGGCATCGCGCGGCAGCTTAAAGAGTATTTGCGCCACGCGGAGCTGCGTGCCGTCGAATTCACGCCGATTTGCGTCGAAATACTTCTGGAGGTTTTGTGGCGTCAGCTGCTTCTCGCAGTACCGCTTCCACGACAGCTTCCAGGCTAGCGCCCGCCGCACCTGTTCCGGGCTCAGTCCCACCCGCTCGCAATGCTGCGCAAGCGTGAGATTTTGGGCCTTGAGATTCTTTTCAAATTGCGCCAGCTCGACATCGACATCGGTTTTGCTCGCGGCCTGGCCCGTAGCTGTTAAATGCGCCATCACGAGCTTGCGATCGATCACTTGATCGAGGGCTGCCCGCATCAAGCGCTGTCGCTGCTCATCATCGAACTTTCGATCGCCGTAGGCTTGCTTGAATTCTGACTCTACCTCCGCGGCATAGACAGGTTCGCCATTCACGTTTGCCGAAACCAGGCGTCCATTCGCCGCCGGTTCCGCCGAAGCCACGTCTCTCGCTGTCAACGCAAAGACGCAAAGAGCGCAAAGAAGACAAATGTAAACTGCCTCTCCTTGGCGCCTTTGCGGCCTTTGTGCCTTTGCGCTTAAACATTGGACCGGCAGCGCACCGAAAAATATTTTCTTGCTGTGCATAGGTATCTTGTTCCGCATCCTTGGCCCCCGCGAACCACCTGAATTCTACTACAATCGCCAGCATGGCCATCAGCGGAATCCATGCCTTCCTTGATCTCCTCGCCGGCTTCGGCGTGCGGCACATCTTCGGCAATCCCGGCACAACCGAAATGCCGCTGAATGACGCTCTCGTCGGCGACCGGCGGTTTCAGTACATGCTCGGCCTGCAGGAAGTCCCCGTGATGGCGATGGCCGACGGCTACGCGATGGCCTCGCGGCAGCTGGGGGTTGTGAACTTGCATATTTCCTGCGGCCTGGGGAACGCGATGGGCATGCTCTACAACGCCTATCGTGAGGGGACGCCGCTGCTAGTCACTGCGGGTCAGCAAGATCGCCGCCTGATGTTCGAAGAGCCGATTCTGTGGGGCCAGATGGTTGAGCTCACGCGACCGTGGACCAAATGGTCGTGCGAGGTGCAGCGCGTGCAAGACCTGCCAGTCGCCGTGCGCCGCGCAGCACAGATTGCACTGACTCCGCCGACAGGGCCGGTCTTTCTCTCTCTGCCAATCGATGTGCAGATGGAGCTGGCCGGCGACCTCGACATGTCGCCGATCAAATTGCCCGATTGTCGGATCCCTGCGCCGCGCGAAGCCCTGAAGCAAGCAGTGGCTTTGCTCACTAAGGCCCAGAACCCGGCCATTCTCGCCGGCAGCCGTGTCACAGAGCGTGACGCGATGGACGAGCTCGTGATGCTGGCAGAAGCTCTTGGCGCGCCTGTGATCACGGAAAGCGGTACGACGCACGGCCGCCTCGCCTTTCCCAGCGATCATCCGCTCAATGGCCAGGGTCTCCCGCTCTGGTCGCCGGAGGTTCGCCAGCGGCTCAATGAATACGACGTCGTGCTTGTCGTCGGCATGGACCTCTTGCGGCAGTACATCTATTTCGAGCCGTCGCGGCCCATTCCAGAGCACATCAAGCTGATCCAGATCGACGAAGATCCGTGGCAGATCGGCAAGAACTACGCCGTGGAGGTTGGCATCATTGGCCATACCAAGGAAGTGCTCAACGAAATCGGGATGGTTTTTCATTTCATGCTCGACGTTGAATCATACCGAGAGATAATCAAACAGCGGACCGTCCGACACGTCGCGAAACACAACGCCGCTCGCGAAAAGCTCCAGGGAAAAATCGCCGAGCAACGCGAGCTCCGGCCAATGACGCCGCTCGGTTTAATGGGCGCGCTTGCCAGAATCCTGCCACCCAACGTCGCCGTCATCGAAGAAGCCGTCACCACTACCAACACAACCTTCGAGCGCCTCGGCGTCCTGAAAAATACGACAGGCTATTTCGGCCATCGCGGCTGGGCCCTCGGCTGGGGTCTCGGCGTGGCGATCGGCGCGAAGCTCGCCTGGCCCGAGCGACCGGTCCTCGCGCTGCTTGGAGAAGGGGCCGCCGCCTACGGCATTCAGGGGCTCTGGTCCGCCGCTCGCTACAAAATTCCCGTCGTCTTTGTCATCTGCAACAACGCCCAGTATCAGATCCTGAAACTCTGCGGCCGCAGCCTCAGCTTGCCGCAGGCCAACCAGGAGCATTTCGAGGGGATGGATCTCATCGGCCCCGAGCTCGACTATCAGGCCCTCGCCCGCGGCTTCGGCGTCGAAGCCCACCGCATCACCGAGCCCGACGAGCTCGCCGAGCGCGTCGCCGCCGCCTTTCAGGGCGATAAGCCGATTCTGTTCGACGTTCCCATCTCCCGCCATCTTCAGCCGCGGCTTCAATATGGCTGAGCGACTGTATCGGTTCGCTTGCCTGGCAGCGCTCGCGTTCTGGATGGGCGGCTTCACGTTTTACGCGCTGGTCGTCATTCCCACGGGCAACCGCCTCCTGGGAAGCATCCAGCAGGGGCTGCTGACGCAACAAGTGACTCAGTGGATGAATCTCAGTGGCCTGCTCGCGCTCGTCATCCTGTTACCTGGTGCCCGGCAAACAAAACCACTCGCCCTCAGTTGGCTCACGATGGCCGCCAGCCTGTGCGTACTTTTCTGGCTGCACCCGCGACTGGACGCACTCATCGACGCGTCCATACCAGCCGTCACTGGCGACAACTTTTATCGCTGGCATCAGGCGTATTTGGTCGCTGTAACGGTCCAGTGGGCGGCCGCAATGGTTTTTCTGTGGTGGTTTTCGACTGGGATGTCGAACAAGAGCGAAAAGCTGTCTTAGCATCGAATCGCTGGCCTTCCTGAGCAGAAGGGGGCATAATGAAGAAGTCCTGCCGGCAATAGCCCCAGCAGGAAGCCTGCCTACCGATGGCATGGCGGCGCGGGGCGCCGACCATGTTCCCGCCTTAGATCGAATTTGCAATCGAAAGGGTTGCCGCCATGCGCACGGCCTGCCTTGCCGGCAAAACGCGTTATTTAACGGCTGCGGTGCTGGCCGCCGCTACGCTGCTCGCGCGGCTGTCATCGGCTGGCGAGTCGGCGATTGTGGTCATTCCAGAGCGAGTTGAGTTGCAAGGCAATTTCGCCCGGGCACAGCTTCTCGTCGCGCGCCCTAACGGCGATCGCTCGATCACCGAGCGCAGTGACGACCTGACAACGCAGGCGACGTACGAATCGTCCAATGCAAGCGTCGTCAGTGTCAGCCCGAGCGGCCAGTTGCTCGCTACTGGCAATGGCGATGCAAAGATCACAGTCAACGTGAAGAATTCGTGCGTCGAAGTTCCGGTGGCCGTCACCAATCTGCTCGATCAGCCGCAGGTCGGCTTCACGCAATCGATTCGGCCGATTTTGAACAAGGCGGGCTGCGCGATGGCGGCTTGTCATGCATCGCAACACGGCAAAGGCGGCTTCAAGCTCTCCGTCTTCGGTTTTGAGCCTGAAAAGGATCGCGATGCGATGGTCCGCGACGGATCGGCGCGTCGTGTCGATCTCGTCGAGCCTGATCGGAGCCTGGTTCTGCTCAAGCCGACGATGCAAATACCGCACGGCGGCGGTCGGCGGCTTGAAAAGGATTCCGTTGATTATCAAATCCTCCTCGCGTGGATCGCCTGCGGCGGACCCGCCCCGAAAAAGAACGACGCTGAGCCCATCAAGCTGACCGTAACGCCAGCGCTACGGGTTGGCACTGAGCAACTGAGCCAGCAACTG
>Ga0136846_1235508_pt1 | contig 10218 bp, 7 predicted proteins | sample HopSoiMetagenom2_FD_96841 | JGI IMG/M metagenome (GOLD analysis project Ga0136846, IMG submission 96841) | Grasslands soil microbial communities from Hopland, California, USA - 2 Assembly 2016 (version 4) | ecosystem: Environmental > Terrestrial > Soil > Grasslands | place: USA: Hopland... | reverse complement strand
GCACCCCCTGGCCAAGAAGGTGGGCGCCTGGCCCGCCGTGTTCGGGGTCGCCGGCGCCGTCGCCCTCGCCTCCTGGGCCGTCGCCGACCGGCACTAGGCGCGAGGCGCTCCGCTGGAGGCGGCGTCGGGGGTTGTTGGTCCGGTGCGGCGCCGTCGTGGCTGGTCGCGCAGTTCCCCGCGCCCCCTTAGGGGCCTGCGGCCGCCTAAGGGGCTCCCCGCCGCCCGCCCTACCGCTGACCGGCCGACACCAGCCCCTCCGTCGACTCCTCCTCCACCCGGAACGCCCGCCCCACCCCCGCCGCGACCAGCACCCCCGCCGCGATCACCAGCGTGAAGAAGGCCCAGGTCAGGGGCCAGGCACTGGCGAAGCCGTCGGGCTGGCCGGGGTGGGTGCGCAGGGAGACGTACATGAGGGCCGCCGGCGGGGCCGCGATCAGGAGCAGCGGCCAGCCCCGGCTGTCACGGTGGCCGAAGTAGGCGGCCAGGAGCAGCAGCAGGACGCCCAGGGCGGCGACCCCGACACCCGTCACCGGGGCCGTCTCCCGCGTCGCGCCCGCGCTCTCCGCCCGGTTGCGCAGGTCCCAGGGGACGCAGACGACGTACGACGCCGCAGCGACCGCGGCGCCGAGTGCGCGAGTCAGCCAGCGCTCGGCCCAGGGACGCGTCCGCAGCGGCCCGAGCAGCTTCCCGGTGGTGCCGTTCCCCGTTATCTCGGTCATACGTACGAGGGTCACCTGCCGTGAGACGGTCCGACAGAGTACGCGTACTCAGGTACGGGTACTCAACCGCGTACTCAGCACCCGGCTACACCCCCACCGCCCGCGACACCACATAGATCAGCAGCCCCGCCAGAGAGCCGACCACCGTGCCGTTGATACGAATGAACTGCAGGTCACGGCCGATGTGCGCCTCGATCTTCCGCGTCGTGTGCTCGGCGTCCCAGCCCGCGACCGTGTCCGTGATCAGGGACGTGATCTCGCCCTGATAGGTCGTCACGACGTACACCGCCGCGCCCTCGACCCAGCCGTCCACCTTGTCCTGCACCCCGGAGTCGACCGACATCCGCGACCCCAGCGACAGCAGCGACGCCCGTACGCGCAACCGCAGTTCGCTGCGCTCGTCCTCCGCCGCCGAGACGATCATCGAACGTACGGCCGTCCAGGCGGACGCGATCAGGTCCTGGACCTCGCCGCGCCCCAGCACCTCGGTCTTCAGCCGCTCGACACGCGCGCGCGTGTCCGTGTCGGACTGGAGATCGGAGGCGAAGTCGGTGAGGAAGCGGTCCAGGGCGCCACGCGCCGGGTGGGAGGGGGCGTCACGCATCTCGGTGACGAAACGCAGCAGCTCCTTGTAGACGCGCTCGCCGACCTTCTTGTCGACGAACTTGGGCGTCCAGCCGGGCGCGCCGCCATGCACGGCTCCCAGAACCTCCGCCTCGTGCAGGACGAGCCAGTCGTGCGCGCGTACGCAGATCAGGTCGACGGCCCTCCGGTGGCCGCCGTCGACGACGACCTTCTCCAGCAACTTGCCGATGCCGGGCGCGATCTCCTGGGCGTCGGCGCGCCGGGTGATGGCCTCGCCGACGACCGCCTGGACATCGGAGTCGCGCAGGACGGTGAGCGCGCCGCGCAGGGCCGCCGACAGCTCCGCCGTGACGCGGTCCGCGTGCTCCGGCTCGGCCAGCCACGCACCGAGGCGGCTGCCGATGCCGACCGCGCGCAGGCGTTGCCGTACGACGTCCTGGGAGAGGAAGTTCTCGCCGACGAACTCCCCCAGAGAGACGCCGAGTTGGTCCTTCTTGGTGGGGATGATCGCGGTGTGCGGAATGGGCAGGCCGAGCGGATGGCGGAAGAGGGCGGTGACCGCGAACCAGTCGGCCATCGCACCGACCATGCCCGCCTCGGCCGCCGCCGCGACATACGCCGTCCAGGCGCCGGCGCCCTGCTCACCGGCCCACTTGGCGAGGACGTACACGACGGCGACGAAGGCCAGCAGCCCGGTCGCGGTGAGCTTCATCCGGCGCACCCCGCGCATACGCTCCTCGTCGGCGGGCCCGAAGGAGGTCATGGCGCGACCGGGCACGCCGGGCACGCCCACTTCGGTCTTCTCTCCAGTCCCGTCAGTCCCTACATTCCCGCCAGTTGTCCCTTCAGGTCCGTCTGACCCTCCGGGCCCGCCGTCGTCCGATCCCGTTCTCATGCGCCGCATTCGCTCCACCGTTCAGTGATCCCTCACACATTGTCCCTTCTTGACCTACTCCCGGAACGGAACAGGAGTTCCCCACGTATATCCGGAGGGGGTTGGTCCGACCGGTTCGGCCGAGCCCCGCAGGCCCATCCCGCATCATGGGCGCAGCCCACCGGAGCCCCACGCTCCCCGCCGTACGAGGAGTCACACACCCCATGACCAGGCGTCACGGTTATGGCCTGCTCGCCGCGATACTCACGCTCGTCGTGGCCGTTTCCAGCGCCATATACGTCGGGGCGACCCTCGACGACGGCACCGCCCCGCACACCGAGTCCGTCAACCACGGCCGCGGCGACTCGGGCAGCGCCGTCGCCCCCGCGTCCGCCGGCACCTGGGTCGGCACCTGGTCCGCCTCCCCGGTCAACGGCGAACCCGGCACTGCGGTCAAGGGCCTGGCCGGCCGCTCCCTGCGCAACGTCGTGCACACCACGGCCGGCGGTACGAGTGCCCGCGCCACGCTCTCCAACCTCTACGGCACGCGGCCCCTGACCATCGCCCACGCCTCGATTGCCGTCGCCGCCACCGACAACAGCGCCGCCGCCGACCCCGGGACGATGCGCCGGCTCACCTTCGGCGGCAGCCCCTCGGTGACCATCCCGGCGGGGCAGCAGATCGTCAGCGACGCGGTACGGGTCGCCGTCCCGCGCGACAGCGACGTCCTCGTGACGACGTACTCCGCGATCCCGTCCGGCCCGGTCACCTACCATCCGCACGCCCGGCAGATGTCGTACGCCGCGCCCGGCGACCGCACCGAGGACACCCGCGCCGAGGCCTACACCGAACAGATCGAGGCGTGGCGGTACGTCACCGCCCTGGACGTCTTCACCAAGCAGGCCACCGGCACGGTCGTCGTCATCGGCGACTCCCTCACCGCCGGCACCACGTCCACCGTGGGCACCAACAGCCGCTGGCCCGACGTCCTCGCCGACCGGCTCCACGCGGCGGCGGAGGCCGGCGCGGACGTGCCTCACTACAGCGTCGTCAACCAGGGCATCGGCGGCAACCGCGTCCTGCTGCCCGGCGGCCTCGGCACACCGGCGCCCAACGCGAGCGCTCTGGCACGGTTCGGACGGGACGCCCTCGACCGTACGAACGTCAAGGTCGTCGTCATCGACTTGGGCGTCAACGACATCCTGCGCGCCCGCGACCCCAGGACCGTGAAGGCGTCCGCGATCGTCTCCGGGCTGCGCGAGCTGGTGGCCCAGGCGCACGGGCGGGGCCTGCGGGTGGTGGGGGCGACGCTGATGCCGTTCGGCGGGTTCCACGGGTACTCGGCGACCACGGAGAGGTTGCGGCAGTCCGTGAACGCGGCGATTCGGGCGGGGCGGGTGTACGACGCGTATGCCGACTTCGACAAGGCGTTGCGGGATCCGCAGGACCCTCGGCGGTTCCGGCCGGGCTACAGCTCCCCGGATCACTTGCATCCGAGCGACAAGGGGTACGCGCGGATGGCGGAGGTGTTCGACCTGGCGGAACTGAAGGGGGGTGCGCCGGCGCGGCTTTAAGGGGGGTGTGCGGGTGCGTTTGCAGGTGCCCGGGGGGCGGGTGCGTTTGAGGGTGCCCGGGGGGCGGGTGCGTTTGAGGGTGCGGCCCGGTGGGGGCTTGGCGCGCAGTTCCCCGCGCCCCTGAAACGCCGGCCCAGTGAGAGCCTGGAGCGCGGCTCCCCGCACCCCTGCAAGTACCGGCCCGGTGGGGGCTCGTCGCGCGGCTCCCCGCGCCTGAAACGCCGGCCCAGTGAGAGCCTGGCGGGCAGTTCGCCGCAGCCCTGAAACGCCGGGCCGGTGGGGGCTTCGCGCGCGGCTCCCCGCGCTCCTGGAGGGGCGTCCCCCTAGCTGCGGGCATGCGTGCCGCCAGGGGCGGCACGGGTGGGCGCAGCGGCGCCCCGTTCAGCGCCGGGTTGCGCGACTCCGTACCCGCCCAGCCGCACCCCGGGCCTCAGGCGTCCAACTCCCCCTGGCTCTCCCCGCGTTCCAGCTTCTCCTGGCGCCGTTCCGCCTTCAGGCGTTGCCGCTCCGCCCTGGCGAGCTTGCGGGTGACGCCCACCCCGCCCCAGAAGGCGACCCCTTGAAGGATCACGCGCGGGGCGCCGGGATCTCCCAGCACCCCCTCCTGGCTGTGGTCGAAGCCGCCCATGATGCCGATGCCCCGCACGACGACCTCGACACCGGGCGGCACGACCACATTCATGCCGCCCATGATCGCGACGCAGTTGACGACCACCTCACGGTCCACGAAGTTCGCCTCGCGCAGGTCGAGTTCCCCGCCGCCCCAGAACGCGACCGAGTTGAACCGCCGAGGCACCGTCCAGCGCCCCCTGCGCTGAAACCCGCCCATGACGGCGACAGCCCACCGCGAGGACCCCTCACCCCCGACGATCCGTTCCGCCCAACTCCCGCCCCCCACCGGCTGCTTGACCATGCTCACCGCGGGCGCACTCACCCCGGACCCGGGCAGGTCACGCGTGATCGGCGCCAACTCACCGTACGTACGCGCCCGATACGTCGCGTCGAACCGCTCCTCGAACTCGGCCATGTCCAGCCGGCCCTCCGCGAGGGCGTCCCGCAGTACCTCGGCGACTCGTTCACGATCGGCGTCGGAAGCACGCAGCTCCGGAAGGTCGTCCGTCATACCCGCAGCCTACGAGGTCCCCCCGAGGGACGCTACGAGACCGCGCGCCCCGGCTTCCCGGCCTGCTCGGCGTACATTTTCGCGATCACGGCCTCGATGTCCGGCTCCCGTACCGACAGGTCCACCAGCGGATACTCCGCCGCGATCCGCGCGACCAGCGGAGCCGCCGACTCCGTCGCCGGGAACGCCAGCCACTGACGCGGGCCCTCCACCCGTACGACCCGCGCCGACGACACCTCGATGGGCGGCAGCTCCCGCTCCAGGTCCACGACGAGGGTCCGCTCGCTTTCGCCCACCTCGCGCAGGCCGGTCAGCGGGCCGTCGTACATCAGGCGGCCGTGGTCGATGACCATCACGCGCGAGCAGAGCTGCTCGATGTCCTGGAGGTCGTGCGTGGTGAGCAGGACCGTCGTGCCGCGCTCGGCGTTCAGCTCACGCAGGAACTCGCGGACCCGGGCCTTGGAGATCACGTCCAGGCCGATCGTCGGCTCGTCGAGGTACAGCACCTCGGGGTCGTGCAGCAGTGCCGCCGCGATGTCACCGCGCATCCGCTGCCCCAGGGACAGTTGACGGACCGGTACGTCCAACAGGTCGGCCAGTTCGAGGAGTTCGACGCAGCGGTCCAGGTTCTCCCGGTAACGGGCGTCAGGGATGCGGTACATGCGGTGCATCAGACGGTACGAGTCGATCAGCGGAAGGTCCCACCACAGCGTCGTACGCTGCCCGAACACCACCCCGATCCGCCGCGCGAGACGCGTGCGCTCACGGGACGGATCGATGCCGGCGACGCGCAGCCGGCCGCCGCTGGGGGTGAGGATGCCCGTCAGCATCTTGATGGTCGTGGACTTCCCGGCACCGTTCGGACCGATGTAGCCGACCATCTCCCCACGTGCCACCCGGAAGGAGATCGAGTCGACCGCCCGCACCTCCCGCCGCTCACTCCTCATGAACCCGGTCCGCTTGCGCACGTCGAAGACCTTCTCGACGCCGTCCAGTTCGATGAAGGACTCATTGAACGACTCGTTGAACGTCTCGTTGACGGACTCGTTGACGGCCTTGTTGACGGACTCGTTGAACGAAAGGTCCACGTGCCTAACTCCCCGTGCTCCGGTACGAACGAAGTCCTGCCCGCCACGCCAGCCCGGCGAGCGCGCAGCAGCCCGCCGCCACCAGCGGCGGCAGGAACGCCACCCACTCCGGCAGGTCGAGCGGATACGGGCGGCCCAGCACATACAGCGCGGGCAGCCAGTTGACGAAGGCCAGCGGGAGGACGAACGTCACCCCACGCACCAGATCCTGCGCGAACAGGCCCGGCGGATACTGCAACAGCGTGGTGCCGCCGTACGTGAACGCGTTCTGCACCTCGGAGGCGTCCCGCGCCACGAACTGGAACGCCGCGCCCCCGACGAACACCGCGCAGAAAATCGCCCCGCCACTGACCACCATCACCGGCATCAGCAGCACCTTGGCCGTCGTCCACTGGACCCCGTCGAGGGAGAGCAGGGCGTAGGTGAGCACCAGCAGCCCCTGGGTGATCCGCCCCAGGCGGCGCAGCGCGAACCGGTCCGCGGCGACCTGTGCGAGCACCGGCGCCGGCCGGACGAGCAGCGTGTCCAGGGTGCCGTCGCGGACCCGGCGCCCCAGCCGGTCCATCGACCCGACGACGAGGTCGGCGATCCCGAACGCGACCGCCGACAGCCCGTACAGAAACGCCACCTCGGGCAGCGAGTAGCCGCCGAGCCGCTCGATCTGCGAGAACATCAGTACGATCGCCAGGAAGTCGAGGCAGGTCGCCACGAAGTTCCCGAGCGTGGTCATCACGAAGGACGCCCGATACGCCATCGTCGACCGGATCCACATCGCGGCGATCATCCGATAGGCGCGCACACCGTCGGACACCCGCTCCCAGCGGCTGAGCGGCCCGTCGTCCCAGCCCTCACCGCCGTCCCACCGCTCGCCCCGGACACCGACCCGCACCGCACCTGCGACACCACCGTCACCCACCCTGAACCACCACCCGCCGAGTAGCGACAGCCTGCAACAAGCGCCCGACGGCCAGCAGCGCCACCGCCCACCCGGCCTGGAAGGCGAACGTGCCCAGCGGATCCGCCTCCCCCAGCAGGATGTCCGCCGGCGCCTGGATCAGCGCCGCCCACGGCAGGGCCCGTACGACCTCGCCGAGCAGCCCCGGGAAGACGTTCAGCGGCAGCACCATGCCCGAGCAGAACACGCCCGCGAGCCATGCCATCTGGATGATGCCCGCACCGTCGAGGAGCCAGAACGCGGTCAGCGCCACCAGGAACCGGAACGAGTAGCTGACCAGCATTCCCAGCGCGACCGCGACCAGGAACGCCAGCCAGGTCACCGGAGAGGACGGAAGCGTCAGGTCGAAGAGCCAGGCGCCGACCGCGACCGGGATCAGCCCCCGGCCCAGCAGATGGAACAGGGCCCGGCCCATGTCCTGGGCCAGCCACCACAGCTGCAGGTCGGCCGGCCGGTACAGGTCGATCGCGATGTCACCCGTACGGATACGCTCGATCAGCTCGTCCTCGAAGCCCGTGCCCATCACGCACATCGTCATCAGCAGCGCCTGGCCCAGCCACACATAGGTGAGAGCCTGGGACTGGTCGTACCCGCCGAGGTGCGGTCGCTCGTCCCACAGCGCGATGTACGTGTAGGCCAGGATCACGCCGAAGACGGTGTTGGTGAACATCCCCGCCAGCGTGGCCGTCCGGTAGGTGGCATAACGTCGGAAACCCCCGGCCGCGACGGCCGCGTACAACCGTCCAGAACCCACGACACCAGCCTTCCGCGACGTTTCCGGACCGAAGCGCAGGAGCCTAGTCCACGCGGCTGTCCGCCCGCCACGCGTTTTCGGCGGAACCGTGCCTGGGTCAGGGAACTGATCGGGTGGTGCGACAGTCTTCAAGAGGGGGCGTTGTAGAGGTTTGAAACGCGTGAGAGGTCGTACGGGAACGTACGACGCGAAACAGGAGTCCGTGCACCACATGAGCGACCAGCCAGAGCCGCAGCAACCGACGCAGGACCCGGCACCCACGAAACCCGTACCCATAGTGGCAACCGACCCGAAACCCGAGGCGGATTCAGGCACGGATTCGGACGTGGCACCGGACGCGGAACCGGAGCGGGAATCGGACGGCGCGGAGGGCGGGACGCCCGAGAAGGCCCCGCAGGCCACGCAGGCCACGCAGGCCACGCAGGCTCCGGAGGCCAAGCGTCCTCGGCGTAGCGGATGGCGGCGGCTGATCCCGACCTGGCGCTTCCTGCTCGGCACGTTCCTCGTCGGGATCCTGCTGGTCATCGGCCTGTTCGCGCTCGGCTACTACATGGTCGACATCCCGGCGGCGAACGCGGCGGCCATCAAGCAGAGCAACGTCTACCTCTACGCCGACGGCAGCCAGCTCGCCCGCGACGGCGAGGTCAACCGCGAGAACGTGGACCTGTCGCAGATCTCCAAGGACGCCCAGCACGCCGTACTGGCGGCCGAGGACCGCGACTTCTACACCGAGTCGGCGATCGACCCCAAGGCGATGGTCCGCGCCGCCTGGAACACGGTGACCGGCAAGGGCAAGCAGTCCGGCTCGACGATCACCCAGCAGTACGTGAAGAACTACTACCTCGCGCAGGATCAGACCGTCACCCGAAAGGTGAAGGAGTTCTTCATCTCGATCAAGCTGGACCGGGTGAAATCCAAGGACCAGATCCTCGAGGGCTACCTCAACACCAGCTACGCCGGCCGCAACTCCTACGGCCTCCAGGCCGCCGCCCAGGCCTACTACGGCGTCGACGCCGTCGAACTGACCGCCGGCCAGGGCGCCTACCTCGCCGCGCTGCTGAACGCGCCCAGCGAGTACGACGTGATCGCCCACCCCGAGAACAGGCCGGCCGCGCTCGCCCGCTGGAACTACGTCCTCGACGGCATGGTCAAGCAGGGCTGGCTGACCGAGTCCGCGCGCAGGGACATCACGTTCCCGGAGCCCAGGCAGTCGATCGTCTCGACGGGCCTGTCCGGCCAGCGCGGCTACCTGGTCAAGGCGGTCGACGACTACCTCTTCGACAACAAGATCCTCACCGAGGACGAGCTCCAGGCCGGCGGCTACCGCATCACCACCACCCTGCAGAAGCCCAAGCAGGACGCCTTCGTGAAGGCGGTCAACGACAAGGTGATGAAGAAGCTCGACAAGAAGAACAACAAGGTCGACAACTACGTCCGCGCGGGCGGCGTCGCCATCGACCCCGCCACCGGCAAGGTCCTCGCGATGTACGGCGGCATCGACTACACCAAGCAGTACGTCAACAACGCGACCCGCCGCGACTACCAGGACGGCTCCACCTTCAAGCCGTTCGTGTTCACCTCCGCCGTCCAGAACGGCTCGGTGACCCAGGACGGCCGGACGATCACCCCGAACACCTACTACGACGGCACCAACAAACGCCCCGTCCAGGGCTGGAGCGGCGCGGAGTACGCCCCCGAGAACGAGGACCAGGGCACGTACGGCCAGATCACGGTCCGCACCGCCACCAACAAGTCCGTCAACTCGGTGTACGCGCAGATGGCGGTGGACGTCGGCCCCGCCAAGGTCCGCAAGACGGCCGTCGGCCTCGGCCTGCCCTCCGACACCCCTGACCTCAACCCGTACCCGTCCATCGCCCTCGGCACGTCGACGGCCAGCGTCCTCGACATGACGGAGGCGTACGCCACGCTCGCCAACCACGGCAAGCACGGCACGTACACGATCATCGAGAAGATCACCAAGGACGGCCAGGACGGCGCGGTGGCCCTCCCCAAGCAGAAGCCGAAGCAGGTCGTCTCGCGCGAGGCCGCCGACACGACCACCGCGGTCTTGCAGAGCGTGGTCGAGGAGGGCACGGCGACCGCCGCCCAGGAGGCCGACCGCCCGGTCGCCGGCAAGACCGGCACGGCCGAGGAGGACACGGCGGCCTGGTTCGCCGGCTACACCCCCGACCTCGCGACGGTCGTCTCCGTCATGGGCCAGGACCCCGTCACCGGCAAGCACAAGTCGCTGTACGGCGCGATGGGCCTCCCGCGCGTCAACGGCGGCGGCGCCCCCGCCGAGATCTGGGCCCAGTTCACCAAGGCGGCCCTGAAGGGCAAGGAGGCGAAGGACTTCGACCTCGAGCTCCAGGAGGGCGCCGAGGAACAGCAGCTCCCGCCCGCCGACCAGCAGCCCGACCCCGGCACGGACGCCGGCCAGGACAACGGCGGCACCACGGACGGCACCACCGGCGGCCCCAAGGAAACCCCGAGCACGAAACCCACCCCAGGGGGTACGACGACGGGCGGCGGCCCCACGACGACGG
>Ga0136846_1215516_pt1 | contig 10218 bp, 8 predicted proteins | sample HopSoiMetagenom2_FD_96841 | JGI IMG/M metagenome (GOLD analysis project Ga0136846, IMG submission 96841) | Grasslands soil microbial communities from Hopland, California, USA - 2 Assembly 2016 (version 4) | ecosystem: Environmental > Terrestrial > Soil > Grasslands | place: USA: Hopland... | reverse complement strand
GTTCCTCTATCACGCGATCAAGGCCGGCCTCGACATGGCGATCGTCAACGCGGGCCAACTCGACGTCTACGAGGACATCGAGCCGATGCTCCTCGAGCACGTGGAGGATGTCATCTTCAACCGCCGGCCCGACGCGACCGAGCGGATGGTGACCTTCGCCGAGACGGTCAAGGGCGAGGGCGCGAAGACCAAGGAACAGGACCTCTCGTGGCGCGACGCTCCCGTAGAGGACCGGCTGTCGCACGCGCTGGTGCACGGGATCGATCGGTGGATCGTTGAGGATACCGAGGAGGCACGCGCGAAGGCGGACCGTCCCCTCGACGTGATCGAGGGCCCGCTGATGGACGGCATGTCGATCGTCGGCGATCTCTTCGGCGCGGGCAAGATGTTCCTGCCACAGGTGGTCAAGAGCGCCCGCGCGATGAAGAAAGCGGTCGCCCATCTCGAGCCGTACATGGAAGCGGAGAAGTCCGGCGGCGCCAACCAGGGCACCGTGGTGCTGTGCACCGTGAAGGGCGACGTTCACGACATCGGCAAGAACATCGTTGGGGTCGTCCTGGGCTGTAACAATTATCAGGTCATCGACCTGGGTGTGATGGTGCCTGCGGAGACGCTCCTCGACACCGCCGCCGAGGTCGGCGCCAGCCTGATCGGATGCTCGGGGCTGATCACGCCCTCGCTCGACGAGATGGTGGTGGTCGCCAAGGAGATGCAGCGACGGAACCTGGACACCCCGTTGCTGATCGGCGGCGCCACAACCTCGCGTCAGCACACCGCCGTGCGGATCGCACCGGCGTACGAGCAGCCCGTCGTGCACGTGGTCGACGCCTCGCGCGTGGTCGGTGTCGCGTCGAACCTGCTCGACGAGAAGCGCAAGCCGGCGTTCGACACGCAGAACCGCGAGCTACAGACGAAGCTCCGTGCACAGCACGAAGAGCGCCAGCGGACGCCGTTGCTGCCGTTGCGGATCGCGGCGGAGCGTCGTACGCCGATCACGTGGCGCGCCGAGGACGTCGCCGCCGCACCGTTCACCGGTGCGCGCGTGGTCGAACCCGCGATCGCCGCCCTCCGTGACGTGATCGACTGGACGTTCTTCTTCACGGCTTGGGAGCTGAAGGGGTCGTTCCCGCAGATCCTAGATCACGACGTGTACGGCGAGCAGGCGCGCGAGTTGTTCGCCGACGCGAAGGAGCTGCTCGATCAGATCGAGGCCGACGGCTCACTGCAGATCCGCGGCGCGTACGGACTCTGGCGCGCCGCGACCGAGGGCGACGACATCGTCCTGGATAACGGCGTCACGCTGCCGATGCTCCGCCAGCAGGCGGACCGTGGCGACGAGCCGAACCGGTCGCTCGCGGACTTCGTTGCACCCGTCGAAGCCGGGCTCACCGATCACGTCGGCGCGTTCGCCGTCACCGCGGGCATCGGCGTCGACGACGTCGTGAAGCGCTACGAGGCGGACCACGACGACTACCGCGCGATCATCGTGAAGGCGCTCGCGGACCGGCTCGCCGAAGCGGCGGCGGAGTGGCTCCACCGCGACGTCCGACGTTCGTGGTACGCGCCGGACGAGTCGCTGTCGACCGAGGAGCTGATCGGCGAGCGTTACCGCGGTATCCGTCCGGCGTTCGGCTACCCGGCGTGTCCGGACCATTCGTTGAAGCGGCGGGTGTTCGACCTGCTGAACGCCCGGGAGCTCGGCATGGACCTCACCGAACACGGCGCCATGCTCCCCGCCGCGAGCGTGAGCGGGCTCTACCTCCAGCACCCCGAGGCGCGGTATTTCAACGTCGGACAGATCGGCAAGGATCAGGTCGAGGACTACGCACGCCGGCTCGGTCAGAGCGTGCCCGAAGCGGAGCGCTGGCTCCGAGCCAACCTCGCCTACGACCCCGACTGATCACGCGAACGGGCCACGGCGGGCGGTAGGCCGTGCAGCGGATGGCGCGTGCAGCGATGCGTCGGTAGGGTGCACGCAGTGAAGAGCCTCACGCGTCCTCCCCAGACGCCGGTGCGACCGCGCGCGGTCGCCGAGGCCCCACGCCGCTGGCCCAAGCGTCTGGTGGCGGCGATCGTCGCGGTCCTGCTCCTGTGCGCCGTCGTCGTCGTGATCTGGGCGAACCGCATCGACCCGCTCGCCCACGGGAGCGTGTCCTATCGCATCACCGACCCGGCGCTCCACGTCACCGTTCGCACCGTCGAAGCGCTCGGTGTGTCGGGAACGATCCAGACCGTCGAGACGCGCCCGGGTCAGACGTTCACCTACCGGTTCTCGATCCGGAACCAGGGGCGCGTCCCCGTGCAGATCGTCGACGTCGGCGGCGACACCGCGCACGGGCTGATCGTGACGCGGCGGGCGATCCGCATGAAGCCGGACCTGTTCGCCGACCCGAACCCGAGCACCGGATTCGAACCGTTCGCGCCGTTCACCCTCGGGTCGGGCAAGGAGGCAGCGATCGAGATGCTGGTCACCGTAGGCAACAACGCGTGCTTCGACGACCCCGGGCAGCCGTACATCGGCTGGTACCTCGAATCGATCGACTACAAGGTCCTCGGGATCACACGACGCAGCTGGCTCGACACCGGCTCGGAGATCCGGGTGACGAGCGCTCCCGGCGCGTGCGCCGCGCAGCCAGCAGCCGGCTAGTGGAACGAATTGCCGCAGGCGCAGCCACCCTGTGCGGCCGGGTTGTCGATCGTGAAGCCCGTCTGCTCCAGCGAGTCGACGAAGTCGACGGTCGCCTGGGAGAGGTACGGCACCGACATCTTGTCGATGACGACCCGGACGCCGTGCTGCTCCCCGACGGTGTCCTTCTCGGACGTCTGGTCGTCGAGGTACATCGCGTAGCGGAGGCCGGAACAGCCGCCCGGTGACACGGCGACTCGCAGCGCGATGTCGTCGCGACCCTCCTCGGTGAGGAGCTCCTTGACCTTCGTTGCAGCGATCGGGGTGAGCGTGATCATCGATCCTCCGTCGGGGTTCCCACGCATCAGATTGTAACCGGCGTTGGCACGGAAACCCTACCCCAGGGGTCGGCTTCTGCCCGGGAACGAGATCTGGAGCACTGGAAGTGTTCTATCGTCAGCCCCCGTCTGGCGTCGCGGTGTCGCGGCCCAGATCCTCGGCCAGGCGCTCGAGAGACCCGCCTGCGTCGGCGAGGGCCATCTCCGAACCGACCAGGTCGACGAGCGATCGCACGGTCGCCCCGGGGGCGTCCGCGCCGGCCACGCCGCACAGGATGGCGGCGGGAACGCCGGCGAGCCCGGCCGCCTCCAGCACGCCGGCCGGCACCTTGCCGTGGAGCGATCCCGCGTCGAACGAACCTTCCCCTGTGATCACGAACGACGCCCGGCGAAGCCGGGCCGAGAACCCGACCGCCTCCATCACGACCTCGACGCCGCGCCGAAGACGCCCGCCCGCGAACGCGAGCAGTCCGAAGCCGAGACCGCCCGCCGCGCCGGCGCCCGGTTCCTGCGAACGGTCGGCACCGAGATCGCGGGCGACGACCGCCGCCAGGTGGGCGAGCGCGCGGTCGAGCACCACCACATCGTCCGGTGCGGCGCCCTTCTGAGGACCGAACACAGCGCTCGCCCCTGACGGTCCGCACAACGGGTTGTCCACGTCGGTCACCCCAACGATCTCCACCGTGCCGACGCGGTCCAGGACCGACCGGATGTCGACGCGATGCAGCGCCACGATCCCGCCTCCGCCGTCGTCGATCTGGCGGCCGTCGACGTCAAGGAAGCGCCCGCCCAGAGCCGACGCCATGCCCACGCCGCCGTCGTTCGTGGCGGAGCCGCCCAGGCAGACGAGGAGTCGGCGGGCGCCCGCCTCGACCGCTGAAGCCATCAACTCTCCGGTACCCCGTGTGGTCGCCCGCAGCGGGGCCCGGTCATCGGGGGGCACGAGCTCGAGCCCTGAGGCCAACGCCATCTCGATCACCGCGGTGTCGCCGCGCACGCCGAACGGCGCCTCCACGGCTTCGCCCAACGGTCCGGTTACGGTGCGGATCGACCGGGTGGCGCCTGGATCGTCCGGCGGCGCGAGCGCCTCGAGTGTGCCCTCGCCGCCGTCGGCGAGCGGGACGACCTCGACCTCGTCCTCGGGCCGAGCGCGATGCCATCCACGCGCGATCGCGTCCCCCGCCTGACGGGCGGTGAGCGTGCCGCGGAACTTGTCTGGACACACCAGAACGCGCATGGCGGCGACTGTACAATCCGCCCGAACCGAGGGGGAAGGCGCGCGCAGCAGGTGACGATCAGCCGAGAAGACCTGGTAGGCATCGCCCATGCGGAGCGTGCGCGGCTCGGACGCATGATCCAATTCGCCGAGCCGGACACGTGGGACCAACCCAGCGCCGCCGCCGGTTGGTGGAACCGCGACGTGATGGCCCATCTCGCGGCCGCGGACACCGCCGCCGCACAACTGCTGGCCGGCCAGCCCGCCGAGGAGCTCGACGAGTATCGCGGGCAGCTCAACGGACAGGTTTTCACGACCGACGGGTGGAACACCTGGACGGTCAACCGCCGGGCCGGGATGGACACCCGGACGATCGTGGATACGTGGGGCGCAGCCGCCGAATCGCTCCTAGAGCATGCGGCCCGGCTGACCGACGAGGCGTGGCGAGAGAAGCGGTTCCCGTGGCTCGCCGGCGACATCGCCGCGACATATCTGGTGCAGTCGCGGGTCGTCGAGTGGTTCCTGCACGGTGAGGACATGCGCGCGACGAACGGCGTCGCGCCCGGCTGGCAGTTCGGCTGGCAGCACTGGCCCGTTCACCTGACGATCGACCTCGGCGTCCGGATGCTGCCTTGGACCCTCGCGGAGGCGGGTCACGAGTTCTCCGGCCGGTCGGTCAGGATCGAGGTCGGCGGTCCTGGTCAGGGCACGTGGCACTGGGGGCTCGGCGCAGGCGAGGTGCCGGGCCCGAGGGCGGACGCCGACGCCACGATCGTCGGCCGGGCACCGCAGCTGGCCCTCGTCGCCGGCAAGCGGATCGACCCCGAGGTCCTGTTGGATTCCGGCATCCTGGTGGTCGGGGGCGACACCAGCTTGGCCGAGCTGATCCTGCGGACGATCCGCGCCTACGTGTAGCGGTCACGCGCCTCAGCGGCGAACGACCATCCGCAGCACGCGCCTGGCGACCGCCCCGAAGCGGTACTTGTATGGGTAGTCCCCCTTGAGCAGATCGAAGCCGCTCGCTCCGTCCTCGATCGCCAGCCGGATGTCCTCGCCGACGAGCACCATCCCGGGCGCGAGCGCACCCCACGATCGGTCGAACGCGGAGTTATAGAGGTATGACCGGTCGCCCCACCGGAATCCGATCGTGCCCGCGGCGAGCGACCCGCCCACTTCGATGAAGTTGAGGCGGAACGCGCCGGAGGAAAGGAACGCCTCGCCCAGCCGCCGGAAGAAGATCTCCATCCCCGGGACCATGAACACGCCCTTCGGTCCCTCGCTCATGTGGTGCAGTTCGACGAACCGGTCCAGCAGCGCGGTGAGGTCTTGCGTACCGGCCGTGACGATCGACACCGGTCCTGCCTCGGCTTCGAGCTTCTTCGCCTTGCGGCGGATCTCGTGGCGGAGCTTCGCCGGCAGTTCCTCGAGATAGCGCTCCCATGTCGGCGGCAACTCGAGGTAGGGCGCGACGCCGTCGTGATCGGGCGCCTCCTCGACGGACAACCCACGCGCGGTCGCCGTCTCGCCGAGCACGTCGTACCACCCGGAATCCTCCGCGAGCCCCCACAGGTCGGCCGTCGCCCAGTCTTCGCGCGCGAGCAACGCGTCCCACAGCGCGGCGGCGAAGGGCACCTTCGCGTCGGGCGCGGCGACCGGTCCGAGGTAGTCGGTGATCTCGACGCCGCCGAGGAACCGGAGGTCGGTGCCGTTCCGCTCGAACGCGACGGCGGCGACCTGCGCGCCGTCGTCGTCCTCTCCGAACGCGAGGAGCAGTTCGTCGGAGTCCTCGCCGAACTCCTCCCAGTACAGCTTCAGGAAGGACGGCTGATGGAAGAAGGTACCGGCAGGATCCTGCTGCACCAGACGGGACCAGTTGCGGCGCTGGAAGTCCTGAGCATCCTCGGAGAAGACGATCCGCATGGCGCCCAATGCTACGGACCGGGCGCGATCACCACGACCCGCCGCCGCCTCCGCCGCCGCCTCCACCCGAGAACCCGCCACCGCCGAACCCGCTCGAACCCGACCCGGCCGGCGTCGAGGTCATCATGCCGCTCGTCGCGACGGTGAACCCGTCGATGGCGTGCGCGAACCCCTCGGCCGAGAACGCACCCGACGAGACGTACCAAGGCACGATCGGGGTGACGCCGCTCGGGGCCTGGGCCGCGAGCGCCTGGAACGTGTGCGCCCACTTATCGGTCAGGCCGAACACGATCGCGTACGGCAGCATCTTCGGGAACTCGTTCTCCTGCTCCGCCCAGCGCGCCAGGTACCGGTCGGCGGTGTCGATCACCCGCCGGTAGCCCCGCACCCGCCGTAGCATCGCGGTCCCCTTCGCGGTGCGCGCCGGCATCCGCCCGGCGCCGAACCAGAAGACGAGCCCCACGAGCAGCGTCGCCAGGCCGATCAAGCCGAGGTGCGTCGTCGCGGCCAGCGCGACGGTGATCACGATCGCGAGCACCGTCAGTCCGAACCCGAGGAGTCGCCAACGAAGGCGCACCCGGTCGGGGCGGATCGCGAACCATCCCTGATCGCGCGCATCCGCGTACAGGCTGTCCTCCACCTTCGACAGGCGCGCGGCGAACGTGGTCCGGAGCGCCGAGAGAGTCGTCTCCTGGCCGTCGCGGAAAAGCCCTTCCAGAAGCATCCGCTCGTACGGCAACAGCGAGCCGTCGTCCTTGTCCGTGCGCACGAGCCGCCAGTCGGGCTTGCCGAAGAAGCCCTCCTTCGGGATCTCGTGGATCTGCAGGAATCCCCGGACGGCGAGGTCGACGATCGTCGCGCTGACGTCGAGCGTGTTCGCGCGCTCGTCGACGAGCGTTCCGACCTGCCCGGGTCGGATGCCCTCGGGTGGCGCGAACTCCACCGGCCCCTCGGCGTCGGCGTCGCCGACCGGCACCGTCTCGGACTCGCCGTGCGGGTTCCCCATGATCTGGTCGACCTGCGACCCTCGGTACCGTCGGTCGCGCCCACGCGTCCATGCGAGGAACCCGAAGCCGGCGATCCCGACGACGGCGAGCGCTCCGGCGGTCGACCCGGTCACCGGCGTGACGGCGAACGCGCGCGCGGGGGTCCAGCGCTCATCGAGGATCGGGGGCTGCACTGCCACCGCGCCCTTCTCGATGCCCACGACGATCGTGAGCCCTTCGTAGGGCGACAGCTGGACCTGCCCGAAGCGTGCCGTGTCGCCCTGGAAGGCGGACGCGTCGCATCGCTCGCTCGAGCGTTCCTGCCCCTGGAAGCAGGCGATGCCGGTGATCTGGCCGGGCGAGACGACCCGGACGGTCGCTCGCTGGATCGTGACGCCCCACTCGTCGCCGATCGCGTTCCAATACAGCTCGTCACGCTGGGCGAAGCTGTTCAGCGCGCCCTGCACCGTGTACGCGATCCGGTACTGGTGCACACCCGTGATCGTCTGGTCGGCGTCGCCGATCTTGATCTCGGTCTTCCCGTCCCCCGCGTCGCTCACGTCGTACTGGACCGGCGTCCCCGGCGAGCCGGTGACGCCGTCGACGCGCAGCGGCATCACGCGGTCGTACGTGTCGTCGTAGCGCAGTCGCGTCGGGATGTCGCGGAAGATGCCGTGGTGCTCCTCGTCGCCGAAGTCGTAGTCGATCGTCTCGACGATCGAGAGGTCGCCGTCGGCTTGGACAGTGATGTCGACGTCGTAGTTGTGGATCGTCTCGAATGTCCCCGCCAGTGCGGGCGTGGGAGCTGCGACGGCGCCGAGACACACGGCGGCTGCGGCGACGAGGACAGATGTGAGAGCGCGGTCCACGCCCGAAGCCTATGCGACCGTCGCGGGTTGAGCGGGAAGCCGACCGTCAGTGAGCGTGCGTGCCCTCGGCGGCGCCGTCGCCCTGCAGCGCGTCCTGGAGGACGTCCCAGGCCAGCACCGCGCACTTGATGCGGATCGGGTACTTCACGACGCCCTTCAACGCGATCAGGTCACCGAACGCATCCTCGTCGGGGTCGACCTCGCCGGCCATCATGCCGCGGAACGACGACGCGAGCCCCAAGGCCTCGTCGACCTTCGTTCCAGTCACGGCCTCGGTCATCATCGAGGCCGAGCTCTGCGAGATCGAGCATCCGGCGCCTTGGAACGTCGCGGCCGTGACGACACCGTCGTCGACCGTCACTGCGACCTGGATCTCGTCGCCGCAAAGCGGGTTGTTCCGGTGGCACGTGGCCGTCGCGCCGGGGAGCTCACGCTTGTTCCGTGGGCTCTTGTAGTGATCGAGGATCACTTCCTTGTAGATGTCGTCCAGCGCCACCGCGTCGCCCTTCCTTCGTGTGTGCAGCCTAGAGGGCGAAGATCGCCCCCGCCCGCTCGAGCCCGTCGAGCAAGGCGTCCACGTCCTGCCTGGTGTTGTACAGGTAAAGCGATGCGCGCGTGGTCGCGGGCACCTCGAACCGGCGCATCACGAGCTGCGCGCAATGGTGCCCGGCCCGCACGGCGACGCCCTCCTCGGACAGGATCGTCGCGATGTCGTGCGGATGCACATCGCGATACCAGAACGAGATCTCTCCACCGCGCACCGACACGTCCTTCGGCCCGATGATCCGGGCGCCCGCCTCCAGGAGCCCGTCGATCGCGTAGGCGGTCAGCTCCTCCTCGTGGCGGCGGATCTCGTCCATGCCGACGTCCTCGAGGTAGCGAACGGCGGCCCCGAGCCCAACCTGTTGCGCCAGGTTCATCGTGCCGGCCTCGAACTTGTAGGGCGGCTCCTTGAACGTCGAACGGTCTTTGTAGACCTCGAGGATCATCTCGCCGCCCCCGAGGAACGGATCCATCGCTTCTAGCAGCTCGGCTCGGCCGTACAGGCCGCCCGACGCGGTCGGACCGAGCATCTTGTGCCCGGAGAACGTAAGGAAGTCGGCGCCGAGGGCCTCGACGTCGACCGCGTGGTGGGGGACGAACTGCGCGCCGTCGACCAGGACGATCGCGCCGACGGCGTGCGCCGCGTCGATCAGCTCACGCAACGGAGGCAACGTGCCGAGTGCGTTGGACATCCCGGTCACGGCCAGGATCTTCGTACGCTCCGTCAGCAGCGAGCCGAGGTCCGACAGGTCCAGCAGCCCGTCGTCGGTGAGCGGGATGTACCGAAGCGTCGCCCCCGTCGCCTCGGCGGCGAACTGCCACGGCACGATGTTCGAGTGGTGCTCCATCTCGGTGAGGAGCACCTCGTTGCCGGGCTCCAGGAACTTCCGTCCCCAGCCGTGCGCCACGAGATTGATCGATTCGGTGGTGCCACGCGTGAACACGATCGTGGACGGCGTCGGCGCCCCGAGGAACCGCGCGATCGTCGCGCGCGCCCCCTCGAAGAGCTCCGTCGCCTCTTCTGCGAGCGTGTAGATCCCGCGATGGGCGTTGGCGTTGTGCAGCCGGTAGAAATCCAGCTCGGCGTCGATGACCGACTGCGGCTTCTGCGACGTCGCGGCCGAGTCGAGGTACACCAGCGGCCGCCCTCCGATCTCGCGGGAAAGGATCGGGAAGTCGCGCCGCACGGACTCGACGTCGAAGGTCATGCGCTCGCGTGCTCCTCGTCGTGCGCGGCGGCCTCCTCCAGCCCGAGCTCCCGGCGGATCCCTTCGTAGCCGGTCTCTTCGAGTCGATGCGCGAGCTCCGGACCGCCGGACTTCACGATCTTGCCCTGCATCATCACGTGGACGAACTGCGGGGTGATGTAGTTCAGCATCCGCTGGTAGTGGGTGATGATCATCACCCCGAGGTTCGGGCCTGCCAGCTCGTTCACCGACTCGGCGACGACCTTGAGCGAGTCGATGTCCAGGCCGGAGTCGGTTTCGTCGAGCAAGGCGATCTGAGGCTCGAGCACCGCGAGCTGCAGCACCTCGTTCCGCTTCTTCTCCCCGCCGGAGAACCCCTGGTTCACGTAGCGCTGAACCATCGAGTCCTCGATGCCGAGCCGTTCCATCTGCGTCTTCATGTGCTTGCGGAACTCCAGCGCACTGACCTGGCTTGCCTTGGTCGACTGATATGCGGTCCGCAGGAAGTTCACCACCGAGACGCCGGGGATCTC
>Ga0136846_1209605_pt1 | contig 10218 bp, 11 predicted proteins | sample HopSoiMetagenom2_FD_96841 | JGI IMG/M metagenome (GOLD analysis project Ga0136846, IMG submission 96841) | Grasslands soil microbial communities from Hopland, California, USA - 2 Assembly 2016 (version 4) | ecosystem: Environmental > Terrestrial > Soil > Grasslands | place: USA: Hopland... | reverse complement strand
GGCGTGCTTGGAGAGGTCGTCGTAGACGCACAAGGCATGCTTGCCCGCGTCACGGAAGTGCTCCCCGATGGCCGTGCCGCTGTAGGGGGCGATATAGAGGAAGGGAGCGGGATCGGAGGCGGTGGCGGAGACCACGATGGTGTGCTCCATGGCCCCGAAGTCCTCGAGCGTCTTCACCACCTGGGCCACCGTGGACTGCTTCTGGCCGATGGCCACGTAGATGCAGACGACGCCCTTGCCCTTCTGGTTGATGATGGCGTCGAGGGCGAGCGCGGTCTTCCCCGTCTGGCGGTCGCCGATGACGAGCTCGCGCTGGCCGCGTCCGATGTTCACCATGGAGTCCACGGCCTTGATCCCCGTCTCCAGCGGCTCGCGCACGGGCTGGCGGGCGATGACACCGGGGGCGATGCGCTCGATCTCGCCGAAGTCCTTCGTGCTGATGGGGCCCTTGCCGTCGATGGGCTGGCCGAGGGCGTTGATCACGCGGCCGATCATGTCCTCGCCCACGGGCACGGACATGATGCGGTGCGTCCGCTTGACCTCGTCCCCCTCCTTGATCCGCGCGTAGTCGCCCATGAGCACGGCCCCGACCGAGTCCTCCTCGAGGTTGAGGGCGATGCCCATCACGCCGTGGGGCAGCTCGAGCAGCTCGCCGGCCATGCACCGCTCGAGGCCGTGGATGCGCGCGATGCCGTCTCCCATGGAGAGAACGGTACCGACCTCGGAGACGTCCACGCCGGCGGTGAAGCCGCCGAGCTGCTCGCGGATGATCTTGGTGATCTCTTCGGCCCGAATCTCCATCGCTGTCTCCTGGTCCCTCTAGGCTTGCGTCCCCGCCAGCCGCTCGCGCAGGGCGCGGAGCCGGGCCCGCACGCTGCCATCGTAGACGCGGCCCTCCATCCGCAGCAGCAGCCCTCCCATCAGCCGCGGGTCCACGCGACGCCGCAGCTCCACCTGCTTGCCGAGGGCGCCGGACACCGCCGCGCTGACCCCCCGCGCCTCCGTCTCGTCCAGGGCGCTCGCGCTCACCGCCTCCGCCTCCACCACTCCCCGCTGCGCGTTCCAGAGCCGCCCGTATTCCCGCGCGATCGACGGCAGGAGCTCCATCCGGTCGCGCTGGGCGAGGAGGTCCATCAGGCGCAGGAAGAGGTCGGAGGGCCGGCGGCCGCGCCACAGGGAGGCGATCACTGCCGTCTTCTTGTCGGCGGGAATGGCGGGGTGCCCGAGCACGGTGCGCAGCTCGGCGCTCGCCGTCACCACCTCCGCCACCTCGTCGAGCTCCGTCCGGAGAGAGGTGTCGCCCTTGGCCAGGGCGACGTCGCGGGCGGCGCGCGCGTAGCGGCGCGCGACGGCTTCGCTCCCCTTCATCGACGCCTCCGGCGGCTGCGGATCTTCACGCGGCTCGAGTCCTCTGGATTTTGGCAGTCCCGAGGCGGCGGGACCCTGGGTTCAGGAAAACGCGGCAGGTTAGCACGGGTGCGCGCGCGCGGGCAAGACTCGGAAGCGGCGATGCGCGCCGGTCAGACGAAGGCGAGCGGCCGCCCCGACGAGGCCACCGCCCGGCCGATCTCCCGTGCGTGAGACAGGTCGGCGAGGAGCGGGCCCGCGGCGTGGGGCGGGACGAGAAGCAGGAGGCCACCCGAGGTCTGGGGGTCGTAGGCGATCGCCCGCAAGGGCTCGTCGGGGGCGGCGCGATCGTCCACGCGCGACTCGAACTCGCGCCGGTTCGCCTTCAGCCCCGCGGGCTGGAAGCGCGCGGACAGCTCGCGCGCGCCGGGCAGCAGCGGGAGAAGGCCGAGCCGTATTTCCAGAGTGATCCCGCTCTGGCGGGCGACGGCGGCGGCGTGACCGGCGAGGCCGAAGCCGGTGATGTCGGTGGCGGCGCGCACACCGTGCCGCGCGGCCACCGCGGCCGGGATCCGGTTGAGGGTGGACATCGAGCGCTGGGAGGCGGCCGCCGCCTCGTCCGGGGCCTCTCCGGCTTTGAGCGCGGTGGCGATGATGCCCGTGCCCAGGGGCTTGGTGAGGACGAGGACGTCGCCTTCGTGACCCCTTGCGTTCGTGAACATGCGCTCGGGCTCGACGATCCCGGTCACCGCGTAACCGAACTTGATCTCGGGATCGCGCACGGTATGGCCGCCCATCAGCGCGCAGCCGGCCTCGCGGAGCTTCGCGTGGCCGCCGCGGAAGATGGCGGCCGCCCATTCGGTCGGGAAGTCCTTCTCCGGGATGGCGGCGATGGAGAGCGCGGTCAGCGGACGGCCACCCATGGCGTAGACGTCGGACAGCGCATTGGCGGCGGCGATGGCGCCGAAGGCCTCGGGGTCGTCCACCACCGGCGTGAAGAAGTCCACCGTCTGCACGAGGGCGAGCCCCTCCTGGAGGAGATACACACCGGCGTCGTCACCGGTGCGGTGGTCCACCAGCACGCGAGGGTCGTCGCTGGGAGTGAGGCCGCTCAGGACCTGAGCGAGCTCGGCGGGGCCGAGTTTGCTCGCTCAACCGGCGCAGGCGACACGCTCGGTGAGCCGCCGGATCCTTTCGCGGTCATCGGTCACGGGCGATGGTCTTCACCGCCACGGCTCCCCGCGATGGCCACCAGCGCGCTGCGGCCCGCGCTCGAGGCCGCGGTCGGCGTCATCTCGCAGTCGCCCTGGAAGAAGGCCCCTTCCTCGATCACCAGGCGCGGGGAGACGAGGGTGGCGGAGACGCGGGAGCCGGCCAGGAGCTCGATGCGCTCGCGGCCCTGCACGCGGCCGCTGACCGTGCCCCGGATGGAGACGACGCCGCACTCGATCTCGGCGTCCACCTGGCCGGACTCGCCGACGATCAGCGTGTTCTCGGAGACGATCCGCCCGCGCACCTTGCCGTCCACCCGGAACGTGTTCTGGAAGCGCAGCTCGCCGTGGAACTCGGTGCTCGCGTCCATGAAACCGTTGAGCTCCTCGGCGGTCAGGCCCTTGATCTTGATCATCGTCCTCGACCCCGCCCGCGGCGGGGCAAGGATCGACGATACCACGCGCCGGTCAGGACGGCCGTGGCCGCCCCGGCCTGACCAGGACCTCGTAGATGCGGTTGAGCTCGGCCTCGCTCGCGAAGGCGATCCGCACCTGGCCGCCCTTGCCGCGGCGCACGATCTCCACCCGGGTGCCCAGGGCGGCCCGCAGGCGCTCCTCGGCGGCGCGCGTGTTGGCGTCGCGGGCGGGGGCGGTGCGCGCGCGGGGGGCGCGGGCCAGGGCCACCCGCCTCTCCACCTCGCGGACGGAGAGTCCCTTGCGCGCCGCCTCCCGGCCGAGCGCGACCTGCTCCTCCGCCTTGTCCAGGGCGAGCAGGGCGCGACCGTGGCCAGCGTCGAGGGCGCCGCCGTGCAGCAGGTCCCGCACCTCGCGGGGCAGCCGCAGCAGGCGCAGCGTGTTCGTGATGGTGGTGCGGTCGCGGCCGACCTTGCGCGCGACCTCCTCCTGGGTGAGGCGCAGCTCCTCCTGCAGGCGATGGAAGGCCTGGGCCTCTTCCAGCGGGCTCAGCTCCTGGCGCTGGATGTTCTCGACCAGGGCCAGCTCGAGCAGCCGGTCGTCGGCCACGTCGCGCACCACGATCGGCACCGTGGCCAGGCCGGCCTGCTGCGCGGCCCGCCAGCGTCGTTCGCCGGCGATGATCTGGAAGCGGTCGCCCAGGCGGCGGACCAGGATCGGCTGCACGACCCCGCTCTCTCGGATGGAGGCGGCGAGCTCGGACAGGCGGGCGGCGTCCATGGCCGAGCGCGGCTGGAACGGGTTCGGGTCGAGGCTCGCCACCGGCGCCTCCGCCGCCGACTCCGCGGCGGGAGCGGAGTCCGGCGGGTCAGGATCCGGCAGTAGTGCGGAGAGCCCCTTGCCGAGCGCCTTTCTTTTCATGGGCCATCACTTCCTTGGCGAGGTCGAGGTAGGCTTCCGCCCCCCGGGACCGGATGTCGTAGAGGAGGATCGGCTTGCCGAAGCTCGGAGCTTCCCCCAGGCGCACGGACCGCGGAATCGTCGTGCGGAATACCTTGTCCTTGAAGTGCTCGCGGATCTCGCCCATGACCTGCTGAGTCAGGTTGGTGCGCTCGTCGACCATCGTGAGCAGCACACCCTCGATCTCCAGGCTCGCGTTGAGCGCGCGCTGGACGCGGCGCATGGTGCTCACGAGCTCCGAGATGCCTTCGAGGGCGAAGTACTCGCACTGCAGCGGGATGAGCACGGTGTCGGCGGCGGCGAGGGCGTTGACGGTGAGAAGGCCCAGGCTGGGCGGGCAGTCCAGGAACACGTAGTCGTAGCGCTCGGCGGCGGCGGTGAGCGCCTCCTTCAGGCGGTACTCGCGGGCGAGGAGCGGCACGAGCTCCACCTCGGCCCCGGTGAGGTTGCGGTCGGCGGGGGCGAGCGTGAGGTGCTCGAGGTCGGTCGAGATCAGGATCTCGTCGAGCGGCCGCTGGTCGATCATGACGTCGTAGAGGCTCGGACGCGCCTCGCGGGCCTTGCGTCCGAGGCCGGAGGTCAGGTTGGCCTGGGGATCGGTGTCGACGGCGAGCACGCGGCGCTCGGCGGCGGCCAGGGAGGCGGCGAGGTTGATCGCGGTGGTCGTCTTGCCGACGCCGCCCTTCTGGTTCGCGACCGCGATGACCCGGCCCACGCGCCTCCCGCCGATAGAGTCCGGCAGGATAGCACGAGCCCCACGGCCCTCTCCGCGCCGCCCGCGCGCTCAACCGCGGACGGTGGGGCCCGGGTCGAGCCCGTAACGCGCGCACATCCGGTCGAAGCGCGCGGCCACGTAGTCGTCGAGGAGATCGCGATGCCGCGCGATGAGGGGCACGAGGCGCTCGCGCAGGAACTCGCCGCGGGCCATCCACTGGAAGTAGTCGCGGCCGCCGTGGTGGTATGGGCCGTAGAGGCGACTCTGGGGGAACGTCGCCTCCAGCCAGCGGAAGAGCTTCTCGTGGCGGACGTGCATGCGCAGGGTGACCTGGGGCTGGCGGCCGTCGCCGCCGAAGTGGCCCTCGCCGGCGAGCAGGCCGAGGAGGTAGCCGGCCGCGACCTTGTCCGGTCCACGTCCCGTCACGGAAAGGAGGGTAGCGCGTCCGTTGTTTCACCGTCAAGTTTCACGTGGCACGATCCGGTGCTGGTTGTTTCACCGCCATGTTTGCCGTGAAACCCTCGGCTCCTCTATCGCCGCCGCCAGGCCTGGACGCCGGAGGCCGGGCTCTTTTCCGGCGAGAAGGAGGTGGTGGCAGTGGGCAGGGCCGCCGGTCCCCAGGCGAGGAGGAGGCCGCCGGTGACGAGCAATGGGGCCAGGGCGTCAGGGGCGAGACCAAGGGCACGCATGGTCACTGTTCGCGCGGCCGGACCGTCGTATCCGTCGTGGCGGACGCGCAGGACCACGACGTCCGGCCGGCCGACGGCCCGGACCGCCTCCCGAAGGAAGGCCCATCGCTTCTGGCGAGGCTCCAGCAGGGTGACGGGCAGGTCGTGCCGCAGCGCGGCGAGCACGAGGCCGGGCGAGCCGTTGCCGCTCCCCACGTCCAGGACCAGGCCTGGCTCCACCCCGATGGCCACCGGTGCCACCGGCGCCACCAGGATGGCCACGCGCTCCGCGGGCGTGCGGGCGCCGGTCAGGTTGACGCGCGGGTTCCAGGCCGCGACGAGGTCGAGGTATCGGGCGAGAGCGGCCCGCGCGTCCGCGGTCAAGGTCAGGTCGGCAAGGGCGACCTCGTGCGCGGTGGGCGGCGGACCGGCGCTCACGGGCGGGTCCGTCGCCGATCAGCCCTGGGTCGGCTCGCCCGGCTCGCCGCCCTCGCTGTCCTTCCGCCGGGGAGCGATGGTGACCCGCCGGTCCGCACCCTCCCCCACGCTGTAGGTCTCGAGGGCGGGCCGCTCGCTCACGACCATGTGGACGATGCGCCGCTCGTAGGAGTTGAGCGCCTCCGTCCGCCGAGGGCGGCCGTCCGCCTCCACCGCCTGCGCCAGCTCGAGGGCGCGGGCGCGCAGTCGCGCGTCACGGTGGTCCCGATATCCTTCGCACTGCACGGAGAGCCGCCCGGAGGAGATACGGTCCCGGTAGGCCCGCTGCAGGAGGTGGTCGAGGGAGCGAAAGACCTCGCCCTCCTCCTCCAGCAGCATCGCGCAGCCGGGACCCTGCAGCTTGACGACCAGCCCGTCCGCCCCCTCCTCCACCTCGGCGGCGAGGTCGAGGCCCGAGGCTTCCGCGAGGCGGCGCACGAGGCCGCGGACATCGGCACGGACGTCCCCTGTGCGCGGCGCGGGCGGCTGCTCGTCTCCCTGGAGCGGAGCCGGCCGCGCGGAGGGGATCGGCCGTGTCTCGCCCGCCGGCCGCCGCTCGAGGAGCACGGCGATGCGCGCCGGCGAGGGGCTCACGCCCAGGCCGCCCGGGCGGCCCGCGTCCAGGACGACGTACCGGAGGCGCGCCGCCTCCAGACCGAGGCTCCGTGCCGCCGACGCCACCGCATCCGCCACGTCCTGCCCGGAGAAGACGGGATCGCTCATGACCGGCGGCGCTCCTTGCGCGTGGCCCGCTCGTCGTGGGAGGCGATGATCCGGAGGGTCACCGCCTGCTGGACGATCGAGCACAGGTTGGACGAGAGCCAGTACAGGTTGAGGCCGGCGGGAGCGGCATGGAACATCACCACCAGCACCACCGGCATGATCATCATGATGCGCTGCTGGGCGGGGTCCATGGCCGTGGGCGTCATCCTTTGCATCACGAACATCGAGAGGCCCATGAGCACGGGGGTGACGAAGAGCGGGTCGCGCTGGCTGAGGTCGGGGATCCAGAGGAAGGAGGCCCCGCGCAGCTCGATCGCCACCTGCAGCACGCGGTAGAACGCGATCAGGAACGGCATGGTGAGGAGCAGGGGCAGGCACCCCACCAGCATCTGCGTGCTCATGTTCATCCCGTGGCGCTCGTAGAGGGCGCCGATCTCCTTCTGCATCTCCTGCCGCCGGGGGTCGAGGGCGGGCACCTTGCGGTAGCGCTCCTGGATGACGCGCATCTCGGGAGAGAGCCGCGCCATCTTCACGCCGTTGGCGATGGAGTAGTGGCGTAGCGGGCTCATGGCCACGTTTATGAAGACGGTGAGCACCACGATGGACCAGCCGTAGTTGCCGACCCAGGTGTGCACCCAGCGCAGCAGGGCCATGAGGGGGACGACGATGGGCCCGATCCACTCCCCGACCGGCACCACGCGCGCGAGGTCGTGGTCGAGGCGGGAGAGCAGCGTGTAGTCCTTGGGTCCCACGAACAGGGTTGCCGTCTCCGAGGCGGTGGCCAGGGGTGCCGCCGCCACCACTGCGGTCTTCTTCCGCCCCTCCTCGCCCGGCGTCTCCACCGGTCGCAGCTCGACCGTTCCCGGCACCGCGGACGGGATCCAGAGAGCGGCGAAGTGCGTGCTCTCCACCCCCGCCCAGCGAACGTCGGACACCACCCGGGGTCCGCCCAGCTTGTCGGCAAGGACGCGCTCCACCCCCCGTGGACCGTCGGAGACGGCCTGCGGAGCGTGGTATCCCTGGACCTCCATCTCCGCCGCCGTCGGGTTGCCGAGGCCGGGTCCCCACAGCACCTTCACGGGCAGGTCGCGCCCCGCTCGCTTCACGCCCACCTGGACGGCGGCGAGGTATCCCGGTGACCGGAAGCGCAGGACCTTTTCCGCCTCGACGTCTCCTTCCGCCCACCGGAATCCGAGCCGAGCCTCGCCGGACGAGCCCAGCGTCACCGCCTCCGCGCTGGGCAGGAAGAGCGCCTCCCGCAAGCGGCCGTCGAGGTCCGCGTCTCCCGTTTCGACGTCGAGCGCCCGCGGCCCACCGGGGATCGTCTGCACCATCTCCTCGGGACGGCCGGTGGCGTCATGGAACCGCTTGAGCTGCCAGGAGACGAGTCGCGCGCCGCGGTTGGAGAAGGCGACGCCGACCTCGTCACCCTGGATCTCCACGCGCCGCTCCCGCTCGTCCGCAACCGCGGTGAGCGCGCCCGCGGTCGAAGCGGACGCCCGGGGGGCGGGTGAGCTCGTGTTCGATCCGCCCGCGAGTGCCGGTGATGGGCTTGGAGTGCCGCCCGCCGTGGGCAGCGATGATCCCGGTCGAGGCGAAGCCCGCGGTCGGCCGGCCGTCGGAGGCGGGCTCGGGAACAGGAACTGATATGCGGTCAGGACCAGGAGGGACAGCGCCACCGCGAGGAGGAGGCGGCGTTCTTGGCTGGGTTCTTCCATCGATGTCCTTGTCGAGTCAGGGAACGGGATCGAACCCGCCGGGACGGAACGGATGGCAGCGCAGGACGCGCCGGACGCCGAGCCATGTCCCTCGGCCCACGCCGTGGCGGCGGATCGCCTCCTCGGCGTAGACGCTGCAACTCGGAACGTACCGGCAGTAGCCGCCGATGAGGGGGGCGAGGGTCACGCGGTAGACCTCAATGAGCAGGAGGAGCGCTCGGGCGGCCACGCCCGGACGCGCCTCGTGCCGCGAGGCGCCGGAGGCGCTCTCGGTACTCACGCTCGACCTCCATCTGCGATCGGCTCAGGATCTCGCGTTTCGGTATCAGGACCAGATCGAACCCGGGCAGGAGCTTCTGGAGGCGGAAGGTCTCGCGCAGGAGCCGCTTCGCCCGGTTGCGCTCCACCGCGGACCCCACCTTCCGCGAGGCGGCCAGTCCCAGCCGACTATACGCACGGCCGTTGGTGGCCGCGACCATCAGGAACAGCGGCCCGTCGAGGCGGATGCCGGTGCGGAAAGCCCTTCGGAAGTCCGCCCCCCGGACCAACCGCTCGGCGGGCCTCAGCCGGGCTCGCGGCTCCCCCGGCAAAGGGGGCTCAGGCCCCGATCCGCTTGCGTCCCTTCTGGCGGCGCCGCTTGAGGACGAGGCGGCCGCCCTTGGTCCGCATCCGCACCAGGAAGCCGTGCGTCCGCTTCCGCTTGCGATTGTTCGGCTGGAAGGTCCGTTTCATGGCTGCTCGCACCGCTTACCCCGGCCGCGTCGCCCCCTATGGGCATCGCCAACCCGGCGGGCAAAGTCGCAAGTCTACCGGAATCTGATCTTTCCTGTCAACGCGGCCCCTCTTCCGGGGCCGAGCCGATCGTTGTCTCGGGCCATGCCGTGTGATACCTTAGGCCGGTTTGGCGAGAGGATCCGCCGGCCTTTCCGGGCACTCGAGCTCGCGCTTTTCCACAGGTGTTGAAATCTCTGTGCAAAACGGGCTTTATCGGAAGGCTTTCGGTGCGACGACCCACTGGCCTATTGTAAGTTACTGATTTAAAATGGTTTGCAGGCCCACGCCGCCACCGAGTGGCGCGCTCGTGGCGCGCGCGAGGAGTCGGGTCGAGTGCAAGCGCCGTTGAGCCTCTGGGACGACGTCCTGGCCAAGGTCGAATCGAAGGTCAACCGCCACAGCTTCGCCACCTGGTTTCGTCCCACGACATCGCTCGGCCTCCAGGGCACCACGCTGCACGTGCGCGTCCCCAACTCCCAGTTCAAGGACTGGCTGGCCAAGAACTATCACGGTGTGATCGCGGAAGCCCTCCAGGAGCTGGGCGCGGGCGAGGTCCACGTCCTGTTCGATTGCGAACCGGACGGCGTTGCCGCCGACGCCTCCGCCTCGGACAAGGACGCTCCCACCCTGGCCGTGCTCAACCCCAAGTACACGTTCGAGAGCTTCGTGGTCGGCTCCTCCAACCAGTTTGCGCACGCCGCCGCCCGCGCCGTGGCCGAGATCCCGTCCAAGAGCTACAACCCGCTGTTCCTGTACGGCGGGGTGGGGCTGGGCAAGACCCACCTCATGCACGCCATCGGCCACTACATCCAGGCGCGGAACCGCACCGTCCTGAACCTCCTCTACATCTCGTCCGACCGCTTCATCAACGAGATGATCAACGCGATCCGCTTCGACCGCCTGCCCGCCTTCCGCCAGAAGTACCGGGCCATCGACGTGCTGCTGGTGGACGACATCCAGTTCATCGCCGGCAAGGACCGCACGCAGGAGGAGTTCTTCCACATCTTCAACGCGCTGCACGACGCGCAGAAGCAGATCGTCATCTCCAGCGACTGCCCGCCGCGCCAGATCCCCACCCTCGAAGAGCGGCTGCACAGCCGGTTCGAATGGGGGCTGATCGCCGACATCCAGCCTCCCGATATCGAGACCAAGGTGGCGATCCTGCGCAAGAAGGCGGAATCGGAGAGGGTGGAGATCCCGGAGAACGTCGC